>Ga0209828_1000225_pt1 | contig 55215 bp, 53 predicted proteins | sample MaitaG_FD_187429 | JGI IMG/M metagenome (GOLD analysis project Ga0209828, IMG submission 187429) | Marine algal microbial communities from Maine, USA - Maine_Asex2 metaG (SPAdes) (version 2) | ecosystem: Host-associated > Algae > Red algae > Unclassified | place: Maine, USA | collected 2015-01-05
GTAAAGGCGAAAGTATATGTATAAACAAGCGAGGATACGCACTTTACTGTTCCGAGAGACTCTTTTGGGGCAGTTCCAATATGCTATTCAGCATTATTGAAAGTATCCAATAAGGCCGGTGTCAACAATTCATCCTCCAACTACTGAGCACCGTCGATTCGCCACAACGATCCGTACAAGGTTTCGCCCGTTTCGTTGATGTGGAACCAGCCGATCATTTGTGAGTTGTTGGCTGAGACTGAATATTCTCCCTGACCGTAGTCTTCAACAAACAAATTGAATTTGCTTGGCATGTCTGGAATGAATTGTCCGATTCCAACAAGGCCAAAGTCATCAGGAACATATGTGCCGTCACCAATGTCATCCACCTGACTGACCACAAAATAGCCGTTAGCAGTGTCAGTCACTTCGAATACTGAACCTTCGTCGTCGTGCCAATACCCTGCTATGTTGGGTATTGCTCGCTCCGGCTGTTGCTGTAATAACTGTGCCACTCCAGATGTTATGTCGGGATTCTGGGTCGCTGCAGATATAGAGGATTCGATGGGCATCGCGCCTATCGGCCGATCTTGTTTTAGATCCGCAGTGTAAAGGTGCTCGCTCTCCTGGTCTCCTAAATATCCGATAACGGCAAATACAGCAATGATTAGTGGAATTAGCAGCAGTTTTTTGAAGCTCTTTCCAGTCTTCTGCTTACGTCTAACCAGATTTTTCTCAAGTGCCAGAATATCGACTAACCCCACTACATCGGTCGGCCAACGTCCCTGCTTGTCTGAAATATCGTATTGCTGCTTTTCCATCAGCCATTGAATGGGGCCCAGATCCAAGTCTTTCGAAAAGACAGTTCCGTTAATTGTGACGGGTATTATCGTTACTCCGAGTTCGCGTGCCTTATTCAGTTCGTAGACGATAAAATCATTACTTTTGTCTTCCCTTTCGTTCCAGATCTGCTCCCACCTAGGACCAAAAACTACAATCAAAGCAGCAGATTGCGCAAGGTTATTGGCCAGTACTTCTCTCCAGTGCTGGCCACCAGCAATATCTTCAACATCACGAAAAACGGTGTCTTCGCCGAAGTAGCGCTGAAGATCTTCTTGCAACTGTCTGACATAGCCTGGAATGTCGTCACGGCGATAGCTCAAGAATATTGTCTTCTTCTTGTTCCACATATTTGTGGCCTGATTACCCGGTTTTAAATCGCAAGCAGGCAAGTGTATGGCTAAATTGCGGGCATCGCCATTAACTATCCTTTCGCACAGTTTTGACTGCACATCGGAGTCCGTTGCATTGAGTGTCAAAGACCGTGGCGTCTGCGTGGATTCAAACGGTCAAGGTGGTTAAGCATAAAAAGCTACTGTTATAACGAATCTGGATAAGTGCCGCATCTTTCAACGCTACCGATGCGTGCACTCATCCCATCGAAAACTCGTTCAGCGATTTGTACTTACGCCCACTGCTACCCAGCCATCATCTGAGGGTGACTCAGAAATCACAACGAGATTGTCAGTACCAAGAGGTGCAAAACCCTGAGGGAAATTTGCTTCCTCCACTGTTTCTATTCTCCAGGCAAGATCACCGTCTTTGGTGGTAGCTTCGAGAAAATTGCCGCCGAATGGAGCAACTACATAGCCACCGTCGGGTAAAGCTACAATCGTGTCGTTGTTGCTGAAACTTGACGTCTGAAATGACCAGTTGGCTGTACCGTCGGTAAGGTTTATTTCAGTGACTGTAGAGCCTGCAGTAATCTTCGACCAGCTGGCAAAAGCGTTATCTGACAACGCCAGATCGGAGGTGGTTGACGTAACACCGTCACCGTTTCCATCAAAAACTCGTGTCCAGGCTACTGCAAGATCATTGTTGCCACTGTCTGGCCCAGCACCAGTCAATAGCATTAATGCCTCATCAGCATTTTCGTCAACGCCATTGATCGCCAGATGATCTGGACCAGCTATCTGTAGTCTCGATGCACGCCTGAAAGTAGTTTCGAGAGTCGCCAACAGTTCGCCAGTATTGGCGTTGATGCGTCGAACATAAACAACTTTTACACCATCTCCGGCGCTGCGTTCCAATTGTTGTATGACATAGAGTGTGTCGCCCAGCACTTGCGTTTCGTCATAACTTGGGAAGCTTTCAAGTTCCGTATTTTCCCATACTCGCTCGACGGTATTGTCTTCACTGATTCTAAAGCCACGGTGCTCGCCTCTTAGCGAGTGAACAATGACATTGTTTGCGCTTTGCATTAGCTGGCCATTTGAGCAACTGAAAAAGACTCCGGCCCCCGGTTGCCATTGATCAAGGATCGTTCCGGTTGATGCATCAACCAGTGCTAAATCGGCGGAGCTATCGTTACCGCCTGCAGCGCTAGTGGGATCGAGATGTATGACCACATTTCCATTGGCTGTTATCGCTGGTGCGCAGAGTGTCATGATATTAGGCAGCCTCCATAGTTCATCCCCTGACATGGGGTCAATAGCTGTTAACCAATTAACACCGTCGAGTTCAGAAGAGCGCACCAGTGCCATGCTGTCATTACCAATCAGCGTTTGGCGTGAAGGACTCAAAGATCCTTCAGGGTAGGACTTCGTCCAGCTTGGAGTGGGTAGAGGAATGTTTTCTGGTGCTGGTTCCGGTGTTGGTTCCGGCGTTGCTTCAGGTGTTGATTCCGTAATCGGATCTTCATCTTCTGGCAACAAGTCATTTAATTCTTGTAAGTCTGTTGAGCTACATGCGCTTAGTGCCAACACGGAGGAGAGTAGAATCGATATTGTCGAAGGCTTTACAATAGCTAACTCATTCGATGTTATTGCTGAGTTTGTCATCAAATCATCCTGATATATTTATACATCCTTATAAGATTGTAAGCGACAGTTTCTAACCTGCCTCTAGCGTATCGCTACAGTAGTATCCACTCGGAATACATTCATTCGCGATCTTTCGAATCTACAGGCATGAGTGACAGGCTTGCAAACAGCCAAAGGGATAGGCTTGCCTTTGAACTATCAGTTTCGCTAGCAAGCGACTGTGTTACATCCTCGCTACATAGGTCATTGTCTCTAGCATTCACAGGTTGATTGTTGCACCACTAGCTCGATAACTTGCAGGCCCCGTCGCCAAGGGTGAGTAGGCGATACTTATGCGCTACACTGACGGCCATGATCGCGTCCAAGATAAACTACTTTACCTGCACACTCAGTTGTACTGCCAGAGAAAGTGGTGCGTGGCTCAGTTTTGAAAAACGTTGTGCCAACAGCTACGTCTCGAGCTAAATGTCTTGCAGTATTTATCCACACTATGAATACCGGATCTTCATATGGTTCACACTGACCGGCCAGATCCTGAGAGTGTCTATCTCAAAAACAGTGATCTTGCGGCTACGCCGATACAGTTGCTGGAGGAGCTTGACAGGCTTGGTATCGAGCATTACACCCTTGTCCACGAGCCGCTCTTTACTGTTGAGCATGCTAGAGCTATCGTTTATGACGTTAACGGTGCACACACTAAAAATCTGTTTTTGAGGAACAAGAAGGGACGTATGTTTCTACTCGTTGCGGAACGCGACCAGCAAGTGGATTTGCGCAGGCTCCGTGACATGCTTCAGATCTCTGGTGGGCAGTTTGCGTTCGCGAGTACCGAACGAATGGCCCATTATCTTGGTGTGGTCCCGGGTTCGGTGTCAGCCTTGGCCCTGTATAACGACAAGGAATGCGCAGTACAAGTGCTTATGGATACAGCATTGCTTCATCATGAGTGGATATACCTGCATCCGTGCCGCAACACGCATAGCACCCGTATTCGGGTAAGGAATCTGATCGAAATACTGGATGCATGGGATCACCCGGTATTATTGCTGGATTTTAACAGCCAAGTGAATGAATGACTGATCCAGGCCAAGTAGACACCTACGCCGTTCTTGATTTTGAGACAACCGGCCTGAACCCGGCTCACGGCGACAGGGCTATCGAAATCGGTGTGGTTCTTGTGACTGCTGATGGTTTTAAAATAGACCAATATTCCTCACTGATTAACCCGGGCTTCGGTGTGTCCTCTTTCATCAGTAGCTTTACGGGAATCAGTAACAGGATGCTGGCGACAGCTCCGGTAGCGTGCGATGTATTTCCTGCTGTACTGGATTTTATTGGGGACGCACATCTCGTCGCGCACAATGCCAGTTTCGATCGAAAGTTCTGGCGCCGAGAGTTGAAACAAGCTGTTGAGCTGGATTGTGAGCGGAATTTCATTTGCACGCTAATGCTATCAAGGCGCATATTTCAATCATTCCTTAGCCATAAACTGGGTGAAATTGCTCAGGAATTGGCGATCGACGCTGCAGGTAGTCACCGAGCTTTAGCAGACTCTCAAGTTACTGCAAAAGTGCTGGCTGTAATGCTTCAGCGGTTAAGGTATGAGCACAGCAACATGGTCATTGATGCCAGATTCCTCAGTGCATATCAAAAAAAAAGCCGAGCCAGTCTTCCCGATCTAACTCATGTTCGACACCGGTAAGGAGTCTCAAACCATTGCTCTATCGTATGTTTCTGCAGACGAATAGTCAGGTGGCTTTCAGGATTAACGCCTAGGTTCGCAGATAGGTATCAGGCAGCCATCTCTACAGAAGTGCCGACTAATTCGTCATACATTCCATCAGGCAGGCACACAAGGCTTATCAAGCTGATATCGTCCAGAATGGTCACGGTATATCCGGATCTGTTTTCGGTATATCTGATGACTTGCTGTAAAAATGCCTTACTCAATTCATTGGATTTTTGAGCTATTTGCCATTGCTTACATTCACCATTCTCGGTGAACCTGACAGTCCAGATGTGTGTCTTCTGATCGTATCCGGAGCTGCAATCTGTCACTGTCCATATTCCATTCGTAGCGCCTGAGAACTCTTCAATAAGTGAAGCATGATCGCCGTCATCGTTGTAATCACCGGTACAGATGCACATGATATTGTCTGGCAGGAATTCACTCACTAACTCATCGATGCCGATTCTGTATTCGCCAGAACTATAAGCGCTCAGTAAGTCAGCTTCTATTTCAATACAGTGTTCGTAACTCCCGAGTCCGGCTGCCCGAGTGAGTCGTGCCATTTTTTCTATCAGCTTGTTGCTGGCGTTGATATTGGCTTGCAACTCATTCTCTGATGGGGCGGCAAGATCCATGGTGTCGTTTTGCGTACTATCGACATCGGTAATCAACATCTCTCGCATAAACATACCAGCCAGTCCTGATGAATTGAGTTTCTCTTGTAACCAAGAGAGTTTTTCAACATCACCGTTACAAAGCTCTCGCAATTTTTCAGTCTGTACGTGTCGACTGAGCCCATACTTGACAGCGCTCATGCCTCCAATGATCAAAGATCCCACCAGTGCTAACTGGGTGTCGGTCATCAAACTGATAGCCGTCCACGCCAGAGTTGCCCAGAATACGCTTTTACATGCGATGCTGGGAAAATGGTTCTGTCGCCAGAATAAGATTAGCTGTATGGCGTAAGACATCTTGCGTAGCTCTGCGTCATGCGTGAGAAGTGCCCACGTATTTTTTTGATACTTATGCAAAGCTTTTCGGCCAATTCCAATACATGTTTAGTGTTGGCGTGCGCAATACCGCCAAAAACCATCACTGGTTAACCGTTTAGAATGTTTTTATCAGAACATCAATTCACAAAAAAATTCTTATCGACATTGAGTATTGCACTGAATTTTTACTGAATCAGGACAGCGGTGACCATCCCTCGCTTTTTAGCTGTTGATAACCTGACACACGTAGAACCCCATACCGAATATCACGGTCAGCCATCTGCCGGTCCGTCTTTAGTGGTTTTGACTCTTCAGGGCTGTGTGTTAGTGTTCTTGGGCGCAGTGTTCCACAGCAGTTGGAATTCGCGTTCTACGGAGGAAATTCACCGTCAAATAAACCACGTTGTTTGCCTCCATTCGTTGTTTTGCCAACGTCACGGGCGTTGGATAATTGAATATGGGAGAGCGAATCTATGAGTCTGACAACGAAAGTGCTTCTGGGTATGGCGTTGGGTATCGCGGTGGGTCTGGCGATAAATATTCTTGGTTTGAATTCAAGCGGGTCTTTTGTCAACGTATTTGTGGTCGACGGATTTTTCAACGTAGTTGGCAAGATGTTCGTCAATGCATTGAAAATGCTCGTCGTCCCACTGGTTCTGCTTTCCTTGATAGGGGGAGTAACCGGTATTGGTGATATACGGCTATTAGGCCGAATCGGTAGCAAGTCATTTGTGTTGTATATGTTGACAACAGCTATCGCTATCGCAGTTGCCATAGCTGTTGCGGCTGGCACCGGAATTGGCAAAGGCATGACGATAGAGTCAGAAGCGGAATTTACCGGTAAGGAAGCTCCTGCTATTTCTCAAGTGCTAATCGACATCATTCCCAGCAATCCGATCAATGCGATGGCACAGGGTGAGATGTTGTCCATTATCTTTTTTGCGATTCTTGTAGGCATCAGTCTGCTGATGGTGGGGGAAAAAGCCAAGCGCTTGATAGAGGGTGTCGAAACAGCTAATGAGGTGATGATGAAGATGGTAGGTATCATCATGTCCATTGCACCTTATGCGGTGTTCTGTTTGCTGGCCAAGGCTATGGCTGATCTTGGCCTGGACTTACTAGCGCAACTGGTTGGCTATGTAATTGTGCTTATTGCCATTCTGCTTATACATCTCTTTGTTACTCTGCAGATTATTCTAAAAGTGTTCTCAGGTCTGAACCCGATTACCTTCATGCAGAAGATGAGGAATGTTCAGGTATTTGCATTCAGTACGTCGAGCTCGAATGCCACCATCCCCGTGACACTGCGAACAGTGACTCAGCGGCTGGGCGTAGACAGATCGGTTGCCTCTTTTACTGTTCCGTTTGGTGCCACTATCAATATGGATGGAACTGCCATCATGCAGGGTGTCGCTACTGTTTTCATCGCTAATATCTATGGTGTTGATCTGGGTATCAGCGGGTACCTCACCGTAATCTTGATGTCTGTTCTGGCCTCTATCGGTACGGCCGGTGTACCTGGCGTTGGGCTGATCATGCTATCGATGGTCTTCACACAGGTAGGGCTTCCGCTGGAAGGCATCGGGTTGATTTTGGGTGTGGATCGATTACTGGACATGGTGCGAACAGCGGTTAACGTCTCTGGAGATGGTGTTGTTTCATCCATTGTGGCCAAGAGTGAAGGCAAGCTTGACGTGAGTGTCTACAACGATCCGGATGCCGGAAGCTTGACTACAGACGAGGCTATCCATATCAACACTGCTGGACAGGTCGGGGCTACTACTACCTAGAGCCAACGTTCGAACGTCTGAGTAACGAAGGACTACGGGCTCAACTCCAGTATCAGTCAACTGGGGTTGAGCTTTGTTTAGCGTTGGCGATAGGAGAAAACAAAAGCATCAGCTGATGTGAGTACAGCCTTGAGCGTTTGAACATTCATGAACACCAACCCGCTATATTCAGATGATCGCGTGACGTACCTTAGCTGACACCCACTCACTGATGACTACTGTACCCAGTATCACAATGAAGATCATGGTCACTTGTGGCCACGCGAGGGTATTCAGTGAGGCCTGCAGCTGCACACCAATGCCTCCGGCACCAACAAGTCCGAGAATAGTGGATTCTCGAATATTGATATCCCATCGGAACACGGTTATGCCACAGAATGCAGGCAGTATCTGCGGCACGATGGCGTAGTTCAGAATTTGCGCACGGGATGCACCGGTTGCCGTGATCGCTTCTATCTGTAGCACATCCGTTTCCTCGATAGCCTCATAGAGCAGCTTGGCAACGAAGCCTATCGAACGTAGCCCGATGGCTATAATGCCAGCTAGCAAACCAGGACCGATGATAGACACTAGCAGCAACGCCCAGATCAGCGAGTTGATAGAGCGTGAGGCGACAATGATAAATAGCGCAATCGGTCTGACAAACAGGCGACTAGGCGTAGTGTTGCTCGCGGCAAGAAACGCTACCGGTATAGCCAGCAAAACGCCAATTAATGTACCGAGCGTTGCTATGTTCAACGTGTCCCACAGAGGTACCCACAGTTTGTCAATGTAGCTCCACTTGGGTGGCATCATTCGAGCACCCAGATCAGCAGCCTGTCTTGGTGCGTCGGTGACGAAGTACCAGATGGTGTCCTTCGTCATCAATTGCCAGCAGAACAAGCATAGCGCTACAAAACATAGCCAGCCAACCCATAGAAACAGGCGTGTTCGTGGAGTCCGGTGTTGCCAGGTTTTTTCGCTCATTGCACCCACCTGCGTACGTAGCCTGAGGAGTACTCCGCGATCATCACGATGGCGATGATAATAAGCAGGATGGCACCGGCTGAATCAAATTCATAACGATCAATTGCGGTATTCAACGTAGCCCCAATACCTCCTGCACCCACAATACCGATGACTGCAGATTCCCGGAAGTTGATATCGAGTCTATACAGAGAGAGGCCGATCAAACGAGGCATGACCTGAGGTTGCACACCGTAGTTGATCAGCTGTAGCCAGGATGCACCGGTCGCCTTGATGGCTTCAGTCTGCTTTTCATCAATGTCTTCGATGTCTTCAGCGAGCAGCTTTGCCAGAAAGCCGATGGTGGCAAAACTCAATGTCAGAAAACCAGCGAACGGACCGAATCCGAACATGGTGACGAACAAGATGGCGATAATAATTTCCTGCAGTGAGCGGGACACCGCAATGATTGAGCGGCAGACATAGTAGACCGCTTTGGGCGCAACATTTCGGGCAGCACCTATTCCGACAGGCACTGATAACAGAACACCCACTACCGTGGACGTTAGCGTCATCGTCAAGCTTTCCACGAGACCTGTGGATATATCAGACCATCGTGTGGTGAAGTCTGGCGTGAGAAATCCTTTGATGAATCGCCAGCCACGCTCCATGCCTTCGGCGACCCGAACCCAGTTTACCTCGATAGTGCCAACTGCCAGCACAAACCAGACAAGTGCGATCAAGCCTAGCGTCCAGCGTAACCAGGCTCTCTGTATAAAAACTGGCGGGCGCTTCCAGGTCGTGGGATAAGCGTTACCGGGTGCGTTGTTGGCAGACCCGTTCGATGTGGGCTGCACGGTTCAGGCGGCCTCTGTATCGCTGTCGAGCGTCGTCCAGTCCTCTTCACCATAGATGCGGGTAAGAACGGTCTCGTCGAGCTCGGATGGTGGGCCATCGAACACAATTCGACCCGCCTGAAGTCCGATCAGTCTTTCGGTGAATTGGCGCGCCAGTACAACATCGTGGATATTGATGATCGCTGGTAACTGACGTTCGTTACAGATCTCGATTAACAGACGCATGATCTGTCGGGAAGTCTTGGGATCCAGTGAGGCCGTAGGCTCGTCGATGAGTAATAATTCAGGGTCTTGCTCAAGCGCCCGTGCAATGCCTACTCGTTGTCTCTGACCACCTGACAGCGCATCGGCTCGCTTGCTTGCATGGTCGACCAGGCCCACTCTATCCAGTAGGGCGAAGGCTTTTTGCACATCCTTTGCTGGATATCGCCTCAGCAAGCTCCGCCAGAAAGACACATAGCCAAGACGCCCGGATAATACGTTTTCCATGACGGTGAGCCGTTCCACTAACGCGTATTCCTGGAAAATCATGCCTATGCGGCGTCTCACTGCGCGAAGATCTCCTGCCGAGAGCCCTGTGATAGGTGTGTCTCCCAGTGTAATCTTGCCGCTGGTGGGTTCAACCAGCCGGTTGACACAACGGATCAGGGTGGACTTACCGGCTCCTGATGGTCCGATCAGGCCGACTACCTGGCCTGATGGAATGGTAAAGCTAACGTCGTCGAGAGCCTTGTCGCCAGCTGCATAGGTCTTGGACACGTTGGATACGCTAAGCAAAAAGTCATCTCCGAAAAAGCAGCAGGCCCGAACAAGTTCAGGCCTGCGTGAGTACTAACGAATACCTTACATCATGCGTAGGCAGAATCTGGCAAAATTCTGCTTTTGACAACTGTTACTGACAGCTGTATTCAACGCCATTGGCCTCGTCGATCTTGCGGATCACGGCCCACTCTTCCTTGAACGTGATAGGCACGAACTGGGCTTCGCCCGACTTGCTGAATTCCTCAAGTAACGTGCTGCCTTCCCAGTCGAATGAGGCGAAGCCTTCCTTGATCTTGTCCTGTAGCTCGGCATTCAGGTTGTTAGCCAGTCCGTAGCTTGTGGTTGGGAAGGTCTGGGACTTGTAGATAGATTTGATCTGATCAGCAGTCACAACGTCTCGTGACAACATGCGGTTCAAGACCGAGTTCGCTACAGCAGCGGCCGGGTAGTCCTTGTTCGCAACACCGAGGATGGAGTTGTCATGCTTGCCTGAAAAGACTGGCTCGAAGTCTGTTCCTGCCGACATGCTGTAGTCAGCCATCAGGATAGCTGAAGGTGCTTTGAAACCGGAGTTTGATGTCTCGGACGTGAAGGCCAGCTTGCCACCTTTAATGTCTTCCACTTTTTCGATGCCCGAGCCCGGGTACGTGATGATTTCCATCTCATAGCCGTAAGAGCCATCGGCACTGGCCATCATTGTGAAAGGTCGATAGCCTGCACACGCGACTGCCAACGGATTGGAGCCGGTATTGAATCCTGCGATATGAAGCCGGCCAGCACGCATGGCCTCTATTTGTGCCGCGTTGGACTGTACTGGAAAAAATTGGACCTTTTTGCCCGTGACTGTTTCCAGATGAGCAAGAAAGTCGGACCAGGCTTCTGCGTAGACCGCAGGATCTTCAACTGGGGTATAGGCAAAAATAAGGGTGCCTGGATCTGTTTGATCAGCGGCATCTGGTATGTCGGCAATCAGGTCGCCATCTGCGTCTGTGTAGCGGCTGTCCAGGCTGAAAGCGGCATTAACAGGCGCTGCCAGTGTTACTGCCAGTGCAGTTGCGGCTGCAATTAGGGTTAGTTTCATTGTGGTGAGTCTCTTTGTATTCCTCGATCCGTCTCGCCAGTCGATGGCCGGCTGTCAACGGGGCGTGTCTGTTTCGACTGGTCCAGTTTAGAGCGTTATTGTGAAACAAACATGAAGCTGCGACGAAAAAAGGCCAGACCACCCCTCGATGATCCAGCCATTTATCGTTTCAGGTACCACTAATCGGTCTGTTGCTGCGCCGCTATACCTAATGCAGTTTACACATGGGTACCCGCTTCAACTCACCGCTGAGTCAGTAGGTTGTGAAGAACCAGACTTGAAAACCGAGCGTCGCTTGCCGAACTCCTGGAAAATACACCAGCGGTACCGTCTGACTGCCAGAGTGTCTAATCGATCGGGAAGTACAGCACATTCTTGCTGTGGCAAAAGATCAATCTGTGCCTTGTATAGCTTCGTAAGAATGAGTGATAAAAACTTCTGTGCGGAGAGAGCTATGAGTTCCACTACACCAGACGATAAATCCGGTTTATCCGTTTATCACGATAGCGGATGTCCCATGTGCCGGGCAGAGGTCGGTCTCATGCGCAAGCTCGATGGTGACAAGTCGATCACATGGATAGATATCAATGCCGAAGATGATCCGTTATCTGTGGCAGGCATCTCCTATGAGGAGGCCATGAAAAACATACATGTGCGGGATGCTTCAGGGGAATATCACAAAGGGGTCGACGGATTCATGGCGATGTGGGAGAGGCTCCCCGGATACCGACGACTGGTGCCGTTGATCAGGCGGGTCCCCGCACTACGGTCGTGTCTTAACGTCTTTTATCGGCTATTCTCCAAGGCCAGAATGCGCATCTATCGTAATCGAGTTGCTCACTATCAAGACAGGTTGGAATGAACGCTATTTAACGTGAACGAGAAATCACAACCTTCTCTCGATAAGGTTTTGAGTCCGCTGAGCGAAGCGGAATTCTTCGAGACCTACTGGGAGCGCTCACCCGTCCATATAGGGCGCGATGACGAATCGCACTTTGCGGCGCTCCTGTCAGTGGCTGATATTGAATTGTTACTCTCGACGCAGAGTCAGTCTTTTCCTTCGGTGCAGCTGACGCATAGTGCAAGGCCTGTAAGCACATCTGAGTACACGGACGAAAGCCGCAATATCGTCGCGAAGCAACTGGTCTCACGGCACCATCAAGGTGCCACCCTTGTTATTTCTCAGGCCCACGAAAAATTCAGTCGCCTTGGCTCGTTCAAGGCTGACATCCAAAGTGCGCTACAACTTCGATGTCAGACTAATGTCTATCTATCACCTCCGGATGAGCAAGGATTTAACCCTCACTATGACTCACATGATGTTTTCATACTTCAGGTAGCTGGATCGAAGACCTTCAATATTTATGGCGGTGGTGTGGAGCTGCCGTATTCTCATGAGTCTTTTCAACGCGATCTTCACCAGTGTGGCGTGCTACAGGAATCCATTGTTCTGCAACCGGGAGATACTCTATACATACCCCGGGGAGTCATGCATGACGCGGTTGCACACGATAACTCGTCACTGCATATCACTCTGGGAGTTTATCCCATTACCTTGCACGACGTGATGCTGGAAATGGTGCAGCGCCTCGGTGAAACCGACTCACGATTCAGGCAGAGTATTCCTCGTAGCTTTGTCTCTGGTGGTAACGGTGATGCCGGGCATGCACAATCTGAAGCCGGTATGGTGTGCCGGAGTCCTGAGTTGACTGAAAAAGCATTACACCAGGCGGTATCCACCCTACTAGACGATGTTGCTATAGAAACAGCACAGAATGTGGTCGGTGCACTCGCGCCTACCGATGGTGCCCAGTCTGTCGACGCCCACTCTACTGTCAGGCTGCGCACGCATAAAATTCTCGGTACCGAATCCGGATTGGATGGAATCAGGTACAGATTGCGAGGTCAGGTGATAGTGTTTGACAGGGGAGTAGGCGAGGCGTTGCAGCAGTTGGTGAAAGGTGATTGGCTAAGGGTGGATCAGCTGTCTATCGCTTCCAGTCAGGAACGCCTCGCAGTGTGTCGCGAGCTGATCAACGCCGGCTTACTGGACGTACGTTGACGTTAACGCGGTGTGTGCGTTAGGGTATCCACAGGATTCAGATTAAAAGAGGACAAGTTATGAGCAAGCCGAAAAAATCTGTCAATGCCACTGTTGTACTCGACAAAAGCAGTCGTAGACGTTTTATCCGTGCTAGCGGAGGTGCTTTACTCGCAGGAGTTTCGGCCACTGCAAGTGGAAATCTGCTGGCGTCAGATTGCGATCAGGGTGGGGAGCAGAGCAGCGCCTCAGATCAGGATACGGGTGAGCAAACAGACCCCAAAGGATGTAAAAGTCGGAATATTATCTCAAGGCACCAGCCGTTACGTGAAACGCCTGTAAAGGTGGCTACAATAAAAGCCTGAAAGTATTCCCTGGGTGCGGGGCAGTACGCTATGCCCCGACAGAGTACGCCGCAGTCGTTGATTTTCCAGTTCGTGTACAAGCTCTGAGGCGCTTATACAGGGGATGATTTCAAGTGGTGTGGTAGTCCAGCTACTATCAGCACCACATCATCGCTGAACTCTGCAACCTGCTGATGCAGCAGCCCGACTTCGTCGCAATAGCGTCTCGTAAGCTCGCCCAGAGGCATTATTCCCATATTGGTTTCGTTGGAAACCACGATGATGCGGCTCTGGCAACTCTTCACTGCATCCAGAAAAAGGCCGCGCTGGTCGCTGAACAGGGATTCATCTTCACGCATCAGCAGGTTAGTCAGCCAGAGTGTCAGACAATCCACGACGAGACATGTATTACCGCTAGTGGCTGAAATCGCTTCGCCGAGCTTGATCGGTGCTTCATTTACCTGCCAACTGGGATCTCTCTGCTGCTGGTGGCGTTTAATTCGCTCACCCATTGCAGCATCTTCGGCTGTGGCCGTAACAATCACGCGCACCGGTAGGGGCTGCATTTCGGCTAGCCGTTCTGCATATCGGGATTTGCCGGATTTTACGCCACCCAGGATCAGTGTTTTCGTAGACACGGAGAAGAGCCAGAGTTAAATGGAATCTGGATGTTACGTCAGGCAGGCAAGCAGATGTGAACTGCCAGCTCGTAGATCAGGCAGACCAGGCCTGCTTCTCCGGTGCCTCGGGAGGTAGAGCGCTTAGTCTCCTTTCGAAATGACTGTTGAGATCCTCCAAGCTTTCAAGTGCCTTTTCGAGCATGACACAGGTTGGCTTGGAGACCAGAAGCACTCCCGATTCATCCTCCGGCAGACGAACCCTGCAGATCGCTGAAACCACCGATCGGGACATCCTCATTGCCACCACCGTGGCAACATCGCAAGGGTAGGAATCCTGGCAAAACGCTTGCATCAAGCTCAGCTCGGTTTCGACGGTGCTGCTCAGGGCCCGCTCGAGGGGTGTTACGTTCTCGATCGTCATGTCGGGGTCTTGCTTGCAGGAAGATTCCTCAGCGGAGAGTAATGGTTTTCTTGATTATTAAAGAGCGATTGATTGGCACTATGAGTATGTGAGTTGGGAATTGCTACCGAATTAACCCTTATTAATATTTTAATACAGGAGTGGCCCTAATTATCTAGTTGCTAAAGTGCTCAGTAGCTCTCAGCTAGTTGCTTTAAAAGTCGACTGGGAGCGCCTAAGCCAGCTAACACAAGGCAGAGGCGTTTAGCGTGTTCGGGTATCCAGTGTCCAAACACAACGCCGCTATAAGGACACTGTCGGGGATGTGTTTCGCTTGACCGCTGCATGTACCGGCTTTTTTGTAGCTATCAAACTGCGTGAATGCAGGCGAGGGTCATGCAATCGTTAAGCTGGGATAACTATCAATATGTGCTGGCTATACATCGTTGCCAGACACTGTCGGGTGCGGCACGGTTTTTAGGTGTTAATGAAACCACTGTTTCGCGGCGATTGGTTCAGACCGAACAATTTCTGAAATTGCGATTGTTCTCACGACGTGCCACGGGTCTGGAAGCTACTGATGCAGGGCTTAGACTCATTCATCGCCTGGAGCGCGCCAAGTTCGAGCTGGACGAGGCGCAAGTAGAAGTGGCAACGGGTACGGAAACAATTGGAGGGTCGTTGCGTGTAGCGGGTGACTCGTTGTTGCTAAACCATATGCTAGTGCCGTCCTTGAGAGAATTCTTCAGCCAGTATCCCGCACTGAGCTGTGAGTTGATTACCCAAGGCGACAACGGATCTCTGAAAGATTGTGATGTTGCGCTGCGATACGGCGATTCCTTATCGGCTGCGACACTCGCCAGCCACGAGACACTCTTGCTATTGGGCAAATTGGAATTTGCAGTTTTTACCGCAAAATCTCTGAGCAGTAACTGTCTGGCGCAGTCCCTTCCATGGCTTGTCCAGTCGAGCTTGGCAACGGACAAATTGCCTGATGTTGTCGACGCTACAGGGCATGTGCCTTATGCCACTAACGTAAACCGTTTACGTGTTGTCAGCGCAGATACGTTGTTGTCGTATGCGCTGGCAGGTTTGGGCAAGTGTGTGTTGCCGAAGGGTGTCGGGCTACAAAATCCTCAGCTGGTAATGATGGATGGATTTATCCCCAGCCAGCCTCGGGACTTGGTCCGGATCTGTCAGCTGGAGCTGTTGGGTACTAGCAGGCTGATGGCGTGTGATGACTGGCTCAGGCGCTGCGTTAGTACCTTCAACGATCCAGACGGCTGATTCTCAGGCAATGCGGTACCATTGGGTTTTACCATTGTGGAAAATTCAGTATGGCGCGCATTGCTTTTTTGGGTCTGGGTGTCATGGGCTATCCCATGGCTGGTCATCTCGCCAAGGCTGGTCACACAGTTACTGTCTACAATCGGACCGCGGCAAAGGCTGTTAAGTGGGTTGAGGAGTATGGTGGTTCGGCTGCGGCAACACCTCTAGAAGCTGTAAAAGATGCAGATTTTGTCATGTCCTGCGTGGGTAACGACGACGACTTACGCTCAGTAGTTATCGGTGAGCAAGGTGCGTTGACCGGCATGTTGGCAGGCAGCGTTTTTGTAGACCATACAACCGCATCTGCCGTGGTCGCTCGTGAATTAGCCGAGCTGGCAGCCGCGTCTGGTGTCGGGTTTGTCGATGCCCCGGTCTCTGGAGGGCAGGCAGGTGCCGAGAATGGCCAGCTGGCAATCATGTGTGGTGGCGCTCAACCTGATTTCGACAAAGCTCATCCGGTCATGGATGTCTACGCGAAAGCCATTGAACGCTTCGGTGACGTGGGCGCTGGACAGATCACCAAGATGTGTAATCAGATCTGTATTGCAGGTCTGGTTCAGGGCATGTCAGAGGCCATCAATTTCGCTGAGAAAGCTGGGTTGGATGCCAAGCAGATGGCCAATCTGGTGTCCAAGGGGGCAGGCGGGTCCTGGCAATTATCGAACCGCGCAGAGACCATGGTTGACAACAAGTTCGACTACGGTTTTGCGGTTGACTGGATGCGTAAGGATCTGGGAATTGCTCTGGATACTGCGGAGGAAATTGGTGCGTCCCTGCCGGTGACTGCACTGGTAGATCAATTTTATGCTGACGTTCAGCAGATGGGTGGGGGTCGTTGGGATACCTCCAGTCTTATCCAGCGACTGCGCAGCGTCAAGAAAGGCTAACACCGCAATCCCTGCAACAAAGAGCTGCATACTATGACTGACCAATCCGTAGATCTGTTGTATGGACGTGGCACGTTGACCTTACAGCTGCCAGCTGATGCCGTAGCCACTGTCGTCAGCAAACCCGATTTCCCACCAGCGGCCTCTGCACAGGACGTTTTTAACATCGCCATGGAAAATCCGATTGGAAGTGGCTCGCTGGAATCACTGTGTAGTGGCTGCGAGAGCGCCTGCATTCTCATTTGTGACATCACACGCCCTGTGCCCAATCATGTGTTCCTGCAGCCCATGATCAGGACGATGATGGCCAACGGTATCGATGCGGCCAATATCACTGTTCTGATTGCCACGGGGCTGCATCGACCTAACGAGGGCGATGAGATGGCCGAGCTGGTGGGTGATCCGTGGGTGCTGGAAACGGTTAGCGTAGTCAATCATCTTGCACTGGATGAAGAGAGCCATATTGATCTGGGCGTCACTAAGACCAGAGCAACACCTGTCAAGCTTGACAGGCGTTTTGTCGAAGCCGATCTGCGTATCGCCACGGGTCTGGTGGAGCCGCATTTCATGGCAGGTTACTCGGGTGGGCGCAAGGTGATTGCACCAGGCGTTGCGCATCATGAAACCATTCGAACGTTTCATAGCGCGCGTTTCATGGAAGACCCTGCAGCGACGCAATGTAACCTTCAACACAACCCACTGCATGAAGAGCAACTTGAAATAGTTCAGATGCTCGGCGATGTCTATGCGTTGAACACTATCATTGATGAAGAGCGAACTCTGGTACACGCAACGTTCGGGGAGGTTATTGCCAGTCACCTCTCCGCTGTGGAATTCGTTCGTGATTTTACCGAGATTGCTGTGGGCAGACGCTTCCACACGGTAGTGACCTCGTCGGCTGGTTATCCACTTGACCAGACCTACTATCAGACCGTCAAGGGTATGGTCACACCTCTGGACATACTTGAACCGGGGGGAACATTGATCATTGCATCCGAGTGCGCCGAGGGCATTGGGTCAGAGCACTATCGTGAAGCGCAGGGTCGGTTGGTCGCTCTGGGTCCTGATGCGTTTCTGCAGACACTGCTGGCCAAACAGCTGGCCGATGTCGATGAATGGCAAACTGAAATGCAACTCAAACCGATGCGTAACGGGAATGTGTGTTTGTATACAACCGGACTCAGCGATGATGATCATGAGCTTACCGGCGTTGAGCGAGTACATAGTCTCACTGACGCTATTGCTCGTAGCATGGCCGAGCACAAGGACAACGCCGTAGCGATTATTCCGGAAGGGCCTTATGTGGTCCCGGTTGTGAATATCGACCGGTCAGCACAGTCACTGACCTGATGCAAAGGCATATCCATCTTGACCCTGTGGGTGGTGTTGCAGGCGACATGTTTGTAGCCGCCATGCTCGATGCATTTCCTGATAAACAGACGACCTGCTGGAATGATGTTGAGGCTGCAGGTTTGATGCAGCATGTAACCATTGAGCTGTCAGCAGGCAAGACGCAGGGCCTGGCAGCAAAAAGGTTTCAAGTTACGCTACGTGAATCACCTGCAAAGCGTACCGGACGCTATGCTGATATCAGGCTGTGGCTTGAGCGGGGCGCGCTGTCAGCGAGTGTGAAGAGCAGGGCGTTATCCATACTCCACATCATGGCTTTGGCGGAAGCACAGGTGCACGGAGTCTCTGTCGATGATGTTCATTTCCATGAAATAGCCGATTGGGATTCTCTGGTGGATGTCGTAGCGGCTGCCAGCATGATTGAGCACAGTGGCGTCGATAGCTGGAGCTGTTCAGCGTTGCCCCTGGGGTCGGGTATGGTCAACACTGAACATGGCGAATTGCCGGTTCCGGCGCCTGCGACCCTTGTACTGCTGCGCGGTTTTCCGGTATGGGATGATAGCGATGCGGGTGAACGCGTCACGCCGACGGGAGCTGCCATCGTAAGGCACCTGTTTACCGGACCCGACGATCAACTTGTCGCCTGTGATCATAGGGCGTCTGGTTCAGTGACGACGATGGGCTGTGGCGCAGGGCAACGGAAACTCAAGAACCGTCCTAACATGCTGCGACTCGTTGTGACTGAAAAAGCAATTGATCCGGTTCCGAATGCAGATACGCTTCGAGACGAAATTATTGAAATCACATTTGATATCGATGATATGACGCCTGAGGAGCTTGCCGTGTCCCTCGAGTATATTCGCGCTATTACAGGCGTTATCGATGTCAGTTTTCAACTTGCCATGGGTAAAAAAGGCCGAGCTTTTTTCCACATCGTGGTGATGTGCCAACCTGCTGTGGAAGAAGGCGTGTGTCATGGTATTTTTTGCGAAACGACCACTCTGGGTATGCGGGTTTGTCTAATCAGCCGGCGTTTGTTAAAGCGCAATGTGAGTGTAAAAGTGGATGAGACGGGTAGCGCCGGTATAAAAACTGTTCATCGTCCCGGAGGCACAACAGCCAAGGTGGAGAGTGATGACTTGGCAACGCAGCCGGGGCTACAGGCAAGGCGACTTCGCGCTCGACAATTACTTGATCAGCCTGGTGAGGAAGATTGATGCGCAAGGTCAATGTTGCCAGTGAGTCTGCCGTTGTAGCAACAGTTGAGACTCCAGTAACCGGTAGGAAAAACAACGGCTCCGTTGCCGTGATTGCTGCTCTGAAGACACTGCAAGATCATCTTCGCACCTATTCGTCACTGGCCATTGCGGTTAGCGGTGGTGTAGACAGCATGACGCTGGCCACCGTTGCTAGTGATGTGCTCAACGAGCGTGCCTTGCTGGTTCACGCGCAATCACCGGCGGTGCCGCCGGAAGCCACGGCCAGAGTCAGGCAGTATGCAAAACAGGCAGGTTGGCGGTTGACGGTGGTGTCTGCAGGTGAGTTCGATGATGATCGCTATCGCGACAATCCAGTCAATCGTTGTTACTACTGTAAATCCAACCTGTATCAGCGACTCAGCGAGGTGTGGCCCGGTACCATAGCGTCCGGAGCCAATCTTGATGATCTGGGTGACTACCGTCCGGGGCTTCTTGCGGCGAGTGAGAGGCAAGTGGTTCATCCGCTTATACAATGCAACATAGACAAGGCTATGGTTCGAAAAATTGCGTCCTACCTGCAGATGCAAGAGATCGCTGATCTACCGGCACAGCCCTGTCTGTCCAGTCGTGTTGAAACGGGTATTACGATTGATGCAGGCGACCTGGCATTCGTACACCGGGTGGAACAGTTTCTGGCCAACACACTGGGTGCGGGTGACTTCCGGTGCCGGGTAACGGCCAAGGGTATACGTGTTGAAGTGCCAGAGTTGATATCTCAGGATTTGATCAAGAGCGACACGACGTTGTGGGAACAGACTGTTCAGGATCTTGAGGATATTATCAACTCGGACGGGCGTGTGTTTGCCGGTATTTCAGATTATCAGCGCGGCAGTGCTTTTCTGCATGACACCGTTATGGTTCGAAGGTAGCCTCGACATGGAAGAGTCTGACAGGGACTATCGTTTTGACTGGAACCGACAATCACGCACCGGTATTCCTGAGGTGGTTCTGGCGGAATACAAGTCTGATGCGCAATTGCTGGAAATCGCCAGTGTTGCAATCGATAAAGGCAAGACACTGTTCTTCACGCGGCTCAGTGCGGTTCAGGCAAGTGCATTGAGCACAGCGATTGAACACGGGATTCATTATCATCAGGAGTCCCGCACCCTGTATGTGGGTGCTACCCCGTTACAGGCTGCTGATCCGACAAGAGCCATTGTGCAAGCACAGGCAGGTATGACCACACTGGATACACCCGAGCCGTTACATGTGCGTCCTCAGTCGTCAGGCGTCAGTCATGATCGTGTGCGGCACATCCAGATAGCGATCGTTGCCGCAGGTACTTCCGATATTCCTGTTGTTGCCGAGATCGAGCAGACGCTCCTGTATCTGGGGTTTGATTCTGTTCGTTATGTGGATGTGGGCGTGGCAGGTCTATGGCGATTGATGGAGTTGAAAGATACGCTCAATCAGCATGCTGTTGTCATCGCTGTAGCCGGCATGGAGGGTGCATTATTCAGTGTGCTGTCTGGTCTGGTTACAGCGCCCGTCATCGCAGTACCTACCTCGGTAGGTTATGGGGTGGGCAAAGGTGGTCATGTGGCACTCAATGCCGCATTGTGTGGCTGTTCGCCGGGTCTGGCTGTGGTCAATATCGACAACGGGTTCGGGGCAGCAGCGCTGGCTGTCAAGATGCTGCGGCTTCAGGACAAGGAGCCATGTGTTGCACCCGCTCAAACGTCAGATCAGGTTCCCGAGATGTAGCGCTGCAGTTTCAGCGTCAGGGCAAACGCTAACCAGCAAGTACCCACCATGATGATCGTGCTAGTGCTGGAATATCTGTAAGTGTTGGCTGCAATAGTGATCAACAATCCGTCGATTAACGCTATTCCTGCTATCAGCCCGGTGACGGCTTTGGGAATATCTCCCGGCTTCCGGCGCATGACGAGCTGCAGGCAATACAGTGTCCAACCGCAAACAGCGACCGTGCTGGTCCAGGTTAGAACGCTAGAGCCTGCGGTAACCAGACCGAAAATGACTGGCGCGGCAAGACAAGCTAACGGCCACAACGTGGATACATGACCGAACTTTTCCTGCTTGGCTGTGTAGGTCAGGCCAATCAGATAGCTGAAGGTAACTGCAGCTCCCAGTAGTAGCAACGCTGGTAAGGCTATAGTGAGTGTAAGAGCGCAGGATACGTAAACGAGCATGCGGCACAGGCCCATGAGAACCGGGCTCAGAGGATTACCTTTGTGCCAGACGTTGTAGCTGACAATAGCGATGGCAAGCGCGGTAGAGCCTGCCAGAGAAGCTAACCCGTTCGACTGTCTACCGCCGATGCTGGTGACCAGCAAGACAGTGACACTCAGCATGAAAAAACCGGCAAGAAAGACATCTCTGGCTGCGACCTTGCCTGCTGGAATCGGTCGCTCAGCTCGTTCGAGCGCATCAATATCGCGATCAAACGCGTCGTTCAGATACATACCACCGGTGTAGGCCAGACTCATGGCCAGAACCAGTACAGCTGCCAGTGCAGGCGATACGACGATTCCCGTTAGTACTATCCCTGCCAGTGTGTTTGTCCAGACTGTAGGTAGATTCGAGACCCGACCAAGCTGCAGCGCGACGTGGAATGTCCAGCCTCTTTGGGTGGTTGGCGTGTTCGTTGGTTGAGTGAGTCGAGCGCTCTGGAGAGGTATGGACATGTTTGAGTACGAATACTGCATGGTTATACGGATACAAAGTCACCTGCAGTTTCCATGCTCAGCTTATGCAACAGACTCTAGTCATACTGGTAGTAGGGCTTAGCCCGGCGTTGGTTGGCGAACATACGCCCCATCTGGCAAAGCTGGTGGCACGTGGTGGCCAGCGTTCCATGACGGCTGTAACTCCTGCTGTAACGTGTACTGCGCAATCAACACTGGTTACCGGTCTGATGCCCAGCGAACATGGGATTGTGGCCAATGGCTGGTACTTTCGTGATCTCTCCGAGGTGTGGTTGTGGCGTCAATCCAACCGGCTGGTGAAGGGTGAAAAAATCTGGGAAGCAGCCAAAGTGAGAAATCCGGAGTTCACCTGTGCGAAAATGTTCTGGTGGTACAACATGTACTCAACGGCAGACTGGAGTGCGACTCCACGCCCCATGTATCCTGCAGACGGACGCAAAATACCTGATCACTATAGCCATCCAGCCGGTCTGCATGATGAACTGGATGAGAAGCTAGGTCAGTTTCCGTTGTTCAAGTTCTGGGGGCCGATGGCAGACATCACATCCAGCAAGTGGATCAGCGACGCAACACGCCACATGATGGATACCCGCAACCCGACCCTGACGCTCACGTACTTGCCACATCTGGACTACAACCTGCAACGCCTCGGTCCCGATTTGTCACACCCCAGAATTCAGCAAGATCTTGGTGAAGTGGATGCCTTGTGTGGTGAGCTGATAGAGACAGCTGACAAGACAGGGCAGCACGTCATTGTGGTGTCTGAATATGGCATTACGCCTGTTACAGATGCGATACACATCAATCGCACCCTACGTGAAAACGGTTTTCTGGCCGTACGTGATGAACAGGGTCATGAACAGTTTGATGCAGGCGCATCGGATGCATTTGCGGTAGCTGATCATCAGATCGCCCATATATACGTGAACGATCCGGCAAAGATCGATGCGGTACGCACCCTCATTGAGCAACTCGATGGTGTTGAACACGTGCTGGGTGATGAGCACAAGAAAGCGTGGGGTCTTGACCATGCGCGTTCTGGGGAGCTGGTTGCCCTATCGAAAGCAGACCGGTGGTTCAGCTATTACTACTGGCTGGACGAGGAACGTGCACCCGACTATTCACGCACTGTGGATATCCACAGAAAGCCTGGCTATGATCCAGTGGAATTGTTTATTGATCCTGATATTAAAGTGCCTCTGCTGGCAGTAGGGTCTCGTATTGTGCGTAAAAAACTCGGATTCCGAACCCTGCTTGACGTCATATCAAATCATCAGACAACACTGGTTAAAGGTTCTCACGGACGCCCGACAGACTCGAAGGATCATGGGCCGCTGGTGATTAGTAGCGAGGCGTCACTGTTACCGTCAGGCGTGATTGCGGCAACTGATTTCAAAGCGTTGGTGCTAGACCATGTATTCAGTGACGCAGCAGGGCAACAGGCGCTACAGCAGGCGAGTTGACGGCCCTGCAACTTTTATGTGGGTGCGGGTAGCGCACCTTCCACGTCACTCGATGATCAGGTTGTCCGTATTTCGCGAGGCTGCTTGCGCCTGAACAACCGGCTCACGTCCTCCCCTGAGAATACTGTTCCCTTCGTATACAGTACGCTGGTCTATAGGCGCAGGGTCCAGCCAGTCGCTTTCTTTCATCTGCCCACTCTGTCCGTAGGCATCCAGAGCATTCTGGTAACACGCAAGCCTGACATTCTCTTCCGGTATGCCGCGCTTGAGGGCAAGGGCAGCGGTTTTGGCCACGCCTAGCGGTTCTGATATTCCCCAGTCGCAGGCGGAATCCACGATGATCCGTTTAGCACCGTATTCGTTCAGGATATCAACCATGCGTTCATTTCCCATCTTGGTGGATGGATAGATGGAAAACGCTGCCCAGAAACCCCGATCGAGTACTTCTTTCACAGTCTCCTCATTGTTGTGATCCACAATGACCATGGATGGATCTATTCCATGCTCGATGCAGACATCCATTGAACGAGTAGTGCCGCGTTTCTTGTCGCGGTGGGGGGTGTGAACCATGACTGGAAGCTCCAGCTCCTTTGCCAGTTCCAGCTGTTGCCGAAAGTAGCGGTCTTCAAGTTCGGTTTGCTCGTCGTAGCCGATCTCACCGATGGCAACCACACCTTCCTTGAGTGCGAAGCGTGGCAGGATTTCCATGACAGCCTCTGCGAGCTCTTCGTTATTGGCTTCCTTTGAATTCAGTCCGATAGTGCAGTAGTGGCGCATACCAAACTGACCGGCCCGGAATCGCTCAAAGCCCAGAATAGAGGAGAGGTAGTCGATGTACGACCCTACGTGAGTACGTGGCTGTCCGAGCCAGAATGCCGGTTCTATGACAGCAACAACACCGGATGCGGCCATCGCCTGGTAGTCCTCAGTGGTACGCGAAATCATGTGCGCATGAGGGTCGATGAACATCATTGGCTTCTCTATTCGTTTGACGGGCGGCTCAGCAAGTATAGTCAGGCTGCTAGCGTCTGCAGAGCCCCGTGGCCTATGGTGTTCCAGGTTAAAGCACCACTGTCTATCTGTGCGTACCAGACTGGATGCTGTTGTTTGAGTGATTGCTGATCGAGCTCTGGACAGGCATGCAGTGCCAGCAGAGCTGCTTGCCGTGACAGAGGTGCTTGTGTATGCAACTCGCGCGCGTTCAGAACGCTAAACAGATCATCCAGCATCGTACCTTTCGCAAAAGGTCCGACACAACGCCACAGTTCTGGTGTTACTGGTCTGCCGGCTGCCCAGCGTTCGTGTGCGTAGTCACACAAAATGAGGGCAAGCTCTGCGTTCGCCCGTTCATCAATTCCCTGAATAGGCCATAGAGTGCTGTCAATGAACAGCGCTTTAAGGATCATGTGATTCCAGCGGTTTTCGTCAAAATGCTGCTTTGGATAAGGGTTGTTGTGGGCAATTGCGTCAAAAATAGTGCGTATGTGCGTTCTCAATCCAGCACCAATCAGCGTGTCGAGCTCCAGGCTTTGTGGGAGAATTGCCGTAAAGCCATAGAACGCCATGGACTCCTGTAGCTCTGCGGTTTTGCATAGTTCAGTAAAAATAGGTAGAAAATTCTCCGGGTGTTCGCGTTGAAGAATGCAGATCACCAGGCATCGCGCGGCTGTATCTATCGTCCAGTCAACAGGGTCCCACGACCGGCCGCAAGCTTTGTGTACGCTTAACATTTCTTCTGTTGTCAACTTGAGTTCGGCCCGACTGAGTTTGCGTGGAATGAGCCCAAGCGTGATGTGCAGATCACGATCAACGGGGTTTTTCTGAAGCAGTTGTGTACGCTCGTAGAGCCAGTTGAGTTCCTTTTTAGTCAGACGCGAAAACAGCCATGATTGTAAGTGTTGAATAACACTGTCGTTGTTCAGAACATCTTTGCTGCCATCAACATTATGGGTATCGGTGGCTGCCACTGAGCCCAGATCAATATCCAGATCCCTGTTCATCAGCGCTCGAGTCTTCGCAGCTGACTGGGTTTTCATCTGTTGTTGTCTGTGAGCTGTCGTTATGGTTAGCACCTTCGCGGACGGCTCGGATTTGCCGTGTTTCAACCACTCGATCGATTGTTCGATGTCGTCGTCATTCAGGTCGTTGACTTCTATTCCCATACCAATATCCTGCAGTAGCGTGATGGTCAGTTCACCGCCCAGGTGTTCTTTGAAATCTGTTAATCCTTCAATTACTTTAAGCGTACCGTCAGGCGTACGCGACTCAAGTTCCTGGTGCCATAGAGTGAATCCCAGTGTTTCAAGTAGTCGACATATGCGTGAATCTTCACCGCTTCTCAACAATCCTGCACAGACTGAATAGCGACTATCCAGCGCAATACCGATAGCCACAGCTTCGCCGTGACGTAGCATGTACCCGGTAAGCAATTCAAGGCGATGAGCAGCCCAGTGACCGAAATCCAGTGGGCGGGCACTGCCTCTTTCAAACGGGTCACCCCCGTGAGCAATCTGATGCATGTGCAGTTCAGCACAGCGTTTTATCATGTACTGCATGGCGAGCTTGTCGAAGCGTGATAAAGCACTGGCGTTGTCTTCTAGCCAGCGATAGAACAATGTGTCTCGTATCAACGCAACTTTCACGGCTTCCGCCATGCCGGCAACCTTGTCTCTTTCGGGTAGGGCGTCGATGAAATCGTAGTCGTTCAGTACAGCAAAAGGGGGCGTGAAAGTACCTTGGTAGTTTTTCTGCCCGAATGCATTGACCCCGTTCTTGACCCCGACTCCCGAATCGTTTTGAGCCAGAACAGTGGTAGGGATACGAATATGCCGTATGCCTCTGTGAGAGGTGGCAGCGACAAGTCCCACGGTGTCCAGTAAGGCACCACCACCAATGGCAATAACAAATGAGTGGCGATCAATGTGTTGTTCCGCAATGATGTTCTGAATGTAAGACAGCCTGGCGGGATCTGACTTTATGCCCTCACCGGACTTCATGATGGTAGGGTCGCCGGCAAATGCCATATGGCTTGAGTGCTTGTCAACGTAAGCTGACAAGGCACACACTAACGATGGGCAGGCATCCAGAACTCCTTCGTCAATGAATACGCTAAGTCGATGCTGTTTGTCGTTTTCCAGTAACGTGACGGCGTCTCGTAAAGCGTAATTGTGGGTGCTGAACAGATCCTCCGTAAAAATAACGGGATACTGGTAATTGATGGCAAACTGTTGCCACGTTGTATCGTCAGTGCGCTCATCCGGCGTCTGCGATGTGTTGCTTGAGCTGTTGAAGATGGCGGGCATTGATACGGTGGAATTCTAAGTCTCAGGTGCTGAAACTGCTGCAATATTCGTGTCAGAACACTGATATGGTCTGGCTGGCAGGAATCTTGAAACCTTGTTTGACACCAAACAGGTCACGGCAAGGGTATTTATCGGCAAATGCGTATCGCGTATGGAATTCTGTCAATTCTGATGTTGCTGTTCATGGCCGTTCAGTACAACGACCCCGATGGATTGCTCTGGATGGCGATCTATGCAATACCCGCACTCTGGTGTGGCATAGCGGCTTTATGGCGCCAGTGTTTTGAACGGAGTATTGTTCGACTGGCGCTCTGGTGCAGCCTGGCGTTCAGTGCGGCAGGTGTCGTGTACTTCTGGCCTCTGGTTCCAGGCTTCTGGCGACAGTCTGTCTGGTACGACGTGGAAAGCGCGCGCGAAGGCATGGGTATGATGATCGTGCTGGCCGTATTGGTTTTCGTCTTGCGCGCAGCTACCACAGAACGCGGCAAAAGCTGCACAGCCAACGGCGGCTGATGCAGGCTAACGGCTCTGTGGCTGCTTCAGACTAACCCACGATAGAGGGCAGGCGATCCGCGGGTGGTGTGTTACGACTCCGATGTGATGTCACCTTGCCATCGATGATAGTCATGCCAATTCCCGGCAGATTTCCCTGCTGGATGCTCTCCAGCATATCGGCGCCTGGTGAATGCTGCGCCTGGTCAAGAATGACAAAGTCTGCGCTGAATCCTGGCTCGATGATGCCTGTGTCCAGCTCTCGCATGCGGGCGGTGTTTCCAGTTGCAAAGCAGAAAGCGATCTCTGCTGGCACATTTCCCAGGCTCGACAACAACGCAATCATGCGCAAGATGCCCAGCGGCTGTACTCCCGAACCTGCCGGTGAGTCTGTGCCGAGAATAACGCGTTCAGACTGATCAATTTCAAACGCTGTGCGCATGGCGAGTAACCCTGCGCGCTCATTTCCGTTGTGCACAATCTCAATGCCGCGCGAACAGCTTTCGCACAGGCACATAATCTGATCGTCCGGCAGTGCCGTGTGGCCGCCATTGATATGACCGATGATGTCAGCATCGGCTTCCAGCACGATGTCCTTGTCGATCAGGCCTGAGCCTGGAATAGACGGGCCGCCGGTATGGATGGTGGACTGTATGCCGTACTTGCGTGCCCACTTGACCATCTGAGCAGCAGTTTCTCCCGCCTTCACGGTTCCAAGCCCAACCTCGCCGAGTAGTTTCACACCCGCATCTGCCAGATCCTTGAAATCCTGCTCTTCCATCCCCTCTTCGAGTATTGGAGCACCGGCGTGCATCTTCACCCCCGAAGGTCGAAAATTTTCGTACCAGCGCTGCGATGCTATGGCCATGGCCTTGAGGCCGACGATGTCCTTGGGGCGGCCGGGTAAATGAACTTCACCGGCCGATATCATCGTGGTGACACCTCCGTGCAGACAGGAATCTATCCAGTGGATCTGTTGCTGTCTGGGGGTGTAGTCACCAATCACGGGATGAACGTGTGAGTCGATCAATCCGGGGGCTAGCCACGTGTCCGCTGCATCAACAACAACTTCCGCGTTGTCGGTATCCAGATCGCGCTCGTACCCGACGTGCGTTATGACGCCATTAACAGCAATCACACAGTCACCGTCCAGCAGTGGCTCTTCAAGCTTACCAGACAAGATGCGACCGATATGCCGGATGACGAGTTTTTCCTGTTTTTCAGCCATGATGTTGTCGTCTGTTAGAAATGGATTAGTAGTGAACAGTAATCTGTCTGCATCTTACGACGCCTGCAGTTTGATCAGCAATGCAGTGAGCTGTTTTGCTTCGGTTGCATTCAATCCGGCAAGGGTCTGGATCGTGATTTTCTGTGCTAAGGGGGTTGTTTGCTTAACAGCTTTACGCCCGGCTGCTGTTAACGATATGCGTAGCCGACGTCGATCAGTATTATCAGCCGCTGACTTAATCAGGCCTTTGCGGACCAGGCGTTCAATAACACCGTTAGTCGTTGCACCATCGATACCGATGCGTCTGCCCAGTTCGTTTTGCGACAAGTCACCCACCTCGTTGAGCCTGACCAGCACTGAAAACTGGGTCGGGGTCAGTGATGGCATGTATTCAGAGAATATTTCCAGATGGCGTTGATTGGCCAGGCGCAGCAGATAACCGATCTGATTATCCAGCTGATAGGGCTCGTCTGCTGCCACACGGCTCACTACAGGCTTTGCAAGGGTGATGGGATCTGATGTCATCGTAAGGGCTTGACCTTCTGCCGGGATTCGGTATAACTGTTTGTGCACGAACGGTATCGCCAGAATACCTGCAACATACAGTCTTGGCAAAGCGTGGTTGAAACCGGCCCCGCTAAACAGTGGAGATGCGTGGGAACATGCCCGAAGTTGTCATAAGAAAAATGGGGCTGAATGTGGAAGAAATTTTCCACGAAGGCGGTCCGGTCGCTCAATCGCCGCTGCTACGTGCGGCGGCGATGGCTGTTATTCATAATCCATTCGCTGCGCGCTATGAGCCCGATATTGCCCACTTCATGGATGATCTCAAACCATTAGGGCTGCAGATGGCCAACAAGCTTGCAGTGGCCTTGGGTGGAGTTGCCAATGTGCAAGGTTACGGCAAGGGCGCTATTGTCGGCGGTGCAGGTGAGCTGGAGCATGGTGCACTGTGGCATGTGCCGGGTGGTTATGCCATGCGTGAAGTGCTTGGCGATGCCAAGGCGATCGTGCCATCCACAAAAAAAGTGGGATCACCGGGAACGCGTCTGGATGTACCTATTACCCACATAAACGCCTCCTACGTCAGAAGTCATTTCGACGCGATGGAAATCGGCATGAACGATTCGCCGAAGGCCAACGAATTGCTGTTGGTACTCATCATGACGTCGGGTTCACGCATACATGATCGTGTTGGCGGGCTCAATGCTGTTGATATAGAAGGGCTCGATGGCTTGCGCTGATCAAGCTTTGGCGGAGGCTGCTTCGGGTCCTCAGGCCTGGCTGATAGACGACGGTGCACGACTGCACCTGCAGCATGGTCCGATTGACTTGATCATTCATGCGGTGGGGCAGCATGCTCAAGTGCAGCGTGCCTATCGATTAGCCGTGGTGGCATTCGAGCCGGTGCTGCATACGCTGGCAAACGAGTTGCCGTTACTGAGATGTGTACTGAAAAAAGATAGCGACAATCTGTTTCACGGAAGCGTCGCACAACGCATGCAAAAGGCCGTTGCGCCTTACACAGACAATTCGGTAACCCCCATGATCGCTGTGGCAGGTGCTGTTGCAGATCATGTATTGAGTCATATGCTGCGAGACTGCCAGCTGGACCGTGTGATGGTGAACAACGGTGGAGATATTGCGCTGCATCTATCACCGGGGGTTGTCGCCCGCGTAGGGATATGCACAGATCTGATCAACGGCACTCACACGGATGTCGTGACACTGAGCTGCCAGCAGAAAGTCGGTGGTGTTGCTACCAGCGGGTGGCGTGGCCGCAGTCATTCACTGGGTATCGCTGATGCCGTAACGGTGTTAGCTGAAGATGCTGCGAGTGCAGATGTGGCAGCGACGTTGATTGCCAACGCCGTTGATTTACCGGACTGCGCATTGGTCAAGCGACAACCTGCGTGTGAGCTTGCACCAGATTCTGATTTGCTTGACCAGCTGGTTACAGTACAAGTCGGGTACCTGAGTGCGTCGCAGATTCGTTGTGCATTAAATGCAGGCGCGGCAAGAGCCCGACGTTATACCGATAAATCTCTTGTTCACTGCGCCTATTTACATCTTCAGGGCAAGACTACTCTGGTGGGTGTCGATCCACGTACCCGCGTTCAACCTGTGAGCTATGCATCATGAGTACAGTCAAGATTCGCAAAATGGTCACCTTCATTGACGAGACGCATAGCGAAATGGGGCAAACTATCAATCCTCCCACGCGCCGTGCCGCCGCGGTAGCGGTTATCGAGAATCCTTTCGCGGATGGTTTTACGCAGGACCTTGAAGCACTCATGGTCATCGGTGAGGAGCTCGGCGGCTTGCTTGGCGAGAAGTGCGTCGCCGTATTGGGTATTGAGCCTGCAAAGGCGCAAAGTTACGGCAAGGCTGCCATGGTGGGTGAAGCAGGCGAGCTGGAGCATGCCGCTGCAATCTTGCATCCGCGGTTGGGTAAACCGCTCCGGGCGGCGGTCGATAAAGGCGCAGCCCTGGTTGCATCGAGTAAGAAAATGGGTTCTATGGGGCAGCCTCTGGATGTTCCGCTTGGGCATAAGGATGGCGCTTACGTTCGCTCTCACTTCGACGGCATGGAAGTACGTATAAATGATGCGCCGCGTGCCAACGAAATCATGGTTGCAGTGGCGGTTACTGATTCGGGCCGCCCACTGCCACGGGTTGGTGGACTGACTCACGAAGAAGTAGAAGGTAAGGACGGTTTGCGATGAGTTATGTTCGCGATGCCTGGTATGTGGCTGGCTGGTCTTCAGAGTTTGGCGAAGACCTGCAGCGTGTCATCATCATGGAGCAGGCACTGGTCATGTTTCGGGCTAGTGATGGCAGCGTGACAGCATTAGAAGATCAGTGTCCGCATCGTCTTTTGCCGCTATCGAAAGGCAAGCGCATTGGTGACGATATTCAGTGCGGTTATCACGGTATGACATTCAACTGCCGGGGAGAATGCGTAAGAGTGCCGGGCCAGAGCGATATCCCGTCCACTGCATTTGTAACGCGCTATGCCATCCATGAGAAGAACAATATTGTTTTTATATGGATGGGGGAGGCGGCGCTCGCCGACGTCAATGATGTGTTTGACCTGCCGCAGTTCAATGACGCGCAATGGCATGCGCATCAAGGCGATGCCTTGCATCTGAAGGCTCACTACCTGAACGTGGCAGAGAATCTTGTGGACCCCGCTCACGTCAGCTTCGTACACCCTACCACCCTGGGTAACGCTGCCAGCGAGAATGTGCCGGTGCATGTTGATACTGAGGGTGATGTGCTGGTTGCCTGGCGATGGATTCGCGATGCACCGCCCGTGGGCTTTTTTCAGAAGTTTGGCGGCTTCAATGGCCACGTTGATCGATGGCATTACTACTACCTCCATCTACCGTGCACAGCCGTCATAGATTTTGGTAGCGCTGACGTGTTGGCCAACCTGGCGGAAGACGAACGAGATAAGGGCGTACGCATCTTTGCATTGCATTTCCTCACGCCAGTCAATGAACATTACACGATTGATCGCTGGATGCATCTACGCAATGCGGCAGTAGGGGATGAGGAGGCATCGCTGCAGATGGATGCAATGTTCAGGGTGGCGTTCAACGAAGACAAGGAAATTCTTGAGGCGATCGATGAACAAGAGCAACAACCACAGAAACGTCGCCCGATTCGTTTGGCGATTGACAAGGGACCGACTGTCTATCGCCGGCGGATCAAATCGATGATCGACGCAGGTGAGGGTGATTAACCCCAGTGTTGCATAAAATTTCGGCCCAGAACCGCTTCGCTGCTTCTATAGCAGCATCTAAGGCGCTGTACTCATTTTTTCTGGATCTCACCTAGAGTGACTAGGCTCAATCCAGTAAAAACTCCGTGCAGCGCCTTATATACAGCTCTATAAGCTTCTGGACTCGAAATTTTATGCAACACTGGGATTAACTATTTCGACAACCACAAACGAAAGACCGATTCCGGTCTTGCAGGAGAGGGGATATGCGAAGAACAAGAACGGTGAGTGCAGTAACCAGTGCAATGGCGCTGACAGTGACGCTACTGGGGAACGTGAGTGGAACTGCGTTTGCTGCCGATCCGATAAAGATTGGTGAAATCAATCACTACAAGCGACTAGCCGCCTTTGCTGAACCCTACAAGAAAGGCATAGAGCTGGGTCTGGCAGAAATCAATGATGCTGGTGGTGTGCTGGATCGGCCATTGGAGTTCATTTTTCGAGATGATCAGGGCAAACCGGGAGAGGCTATCAAGATCGCTGAAGAACTTGTCAGTCGTGATGAAGTTGCCATGCTGACCGGTACGATTCTCAGTAACGTGGGTCTGGCCTTGTCGTCGTTCGCTGCAGAGAAGAAAGTCGTTTATCTCGCTGCAGAGCCCTTGGCAGATGGGCTTGTCTGGGAGAGTGGTAACGACTACACCTTCCGACTCAGAGCGTCCACCTACATGCAGGCAGCCATGCTTGCGGAAGCGGCTGCTAAAACAGACGCCGTCAAGTACGCCACTATTGCACCTAACTACGCATACGGTAAAGACGCTGTCGCTGCATTCAAGAAAGCCTTGCTTGCATTACGGCCTGACGTGGAGTTTGTGACTGAACAGTGGCCAGCATTATTCAAAATTGATGCAGGTGCTGAGGTGCAAGCACTGGAGCGTGCCAAACCAGACGCTATTTACAACGTAACATTTGGCGGAGATCTGGCCAAGTTTGTGCGAGAGGGCACAACGCGAGGTTTGTTTGATGGCCGTGATGTTTATGGTCTGCTCACCGGAGAGCCGGAATACCTTGAGCCGCTCGCGGACGAGGCCCCCGAAGGCTGGACGGTTACCGGTTATCCGTGGTACGACTTCGTAGACGGACCCAACAAGGTATTTGTTGATGCCTATCAGGCAGAATTTGAAGAAACCCCGAAGATCGGCTCTCTGGTGGGGTATATGACAGCCCAGTCCATTGCCGCCGCCATCACACGTGCCGGGTCCACTGAGATGGAAGCAATTCGTGAGGCGTTTATCGGCCTTGATGTGGATACGCCGGTAGGCAAGATCCACTATCGAGAGCAGGATCATCAATCCACGATGGGCGCTTTTGTCGGTACGACAGCCTTGCAGGATGGCGCTGGTGTGATGGTTGACTGGACTTATAAAGAAGGTGCGAACTATCTGCCTTCGGATGAAGATGTCGCGGCTATGCGCCCTGTCAGCAAATAGCGCAGGCAACTTATCTGAATCATCATGGGACTGTTCATTGCCCAAATACTGACGGGGCTGGCTAACGCGGCCACGTTGTTTCTGGTGGCATCCGGGTTGTCGCTTATTTTTGGCGTCACCCGGATCGTCAACTTTGCGCATGGTTCTTTCTACATGCTGGGTGCCTTTGTGGGCTACTCCCTGATGCAGGTACTGCCTGGAGCTATTGGCTTCTGGGCCTCGGTCTTGTTATCGGGACTGATTGTTGGCGTAATCGGTGTCATTGTCGAAATGCTCGTGTTGCGACCCGTATACAAGGCACCGGAGCTTTTCCAGCTGGTAGCCACCTTTGGTGTGATACTGGTCATTCAGGATCTTGCACTGATGGTCTGGGGAGCAGTAGATGTGTTGGGCCCTCGCGCTCCGGGCTTGAAAGGTGTCGTGCGTATTCTCGGTGAACCCGTTCCCCAATACGACCTTGCGTTAATCGCCTTGACCCCGTTTGTCCTGTTCGGACTCTGGTATCTGCTCACACGAACACGAGTGGGTGTACTGGTACGCGCTGCTACACAAGATCGTGAGATGGTTGCCGCACTTGGCGTTAATCAATCCTGGTTGTTCACCGGTGTTTTCTTTCTCGGTGCAGCGCTAGCCGGGCTTGGAGGGGCGATTCAGCTACCCAAGGGTGGTGCTGATCTTTTAATGGACTTCAATATTCTGGCTGCCATCTTTGTGGTAGTCGTCGTAGGCGGCATGGGCTCTTTGCCGGGTGCGTATATCGCTGCCGTGCTTATTTCGGTGCTCAACGTGTTCGGTGTATCGTATCTGCCACAAAGCACGTTGGTACTGATGTTTGTTGTCATGGCTGTTGTCCTGACCATCAGGCCTTATGGACTACTGGGGCGTGAAGAGGTAGCAGGCGAGCATGGTCAGGTAGGAGAGCCTGAAAGGCCCATCAAACCAGCCAGTATTCGTACACGCTGGATAGTAGGTGTGTTGCTGGTGTGTTTGCTGGCGTTGCCGCTGTCAGGTTCACACTTTGCCGTTATTCTGGCTACAGACATCATCATTTTCTGTCTCTTCGCGGCCAGCCTGCATTTCCTCCTGGGGCTCGGTGGGCTCGTCTCATTCGGGCACGCAGCTTACTTTGGTGGCGGTGCGTATGTGGCAGCCCTGCTGGTATCGCAGGCTAACGCACCGATGGAACTGGCATTTCTTCTAGCGCCTTTAGGTGCTGGCCTGCTCGCGGTTATCATCGGCTGGTTGTGTTTACGACTGACGGGTGTGTACTTTGCCATGCTCACTCTGGCATTGGCGCAGTTGGTCTGGTCTCTGGTTTTCCAGTGGGATGAATTCACTGGTGGTGATGATGGGCTTGTCGACATCTGGCCATCTGCCTGGCTCTCTGATGCCAACACCTACTTTGTATTCACCGTCATCGTTGGTGTTGGCGGCATCATTCTGCTAAGACATATCGCGCATTCGCCGTTTGGTTATGCATTGCGTGCGTCACGAGATTCGCAGCGTCAGGCAGAAGCAACAGGCATCAATACCAAGCGCATTCAGTGGATGGCATTCTCGCTTGCCGGTGCATTAGCAGGTGTTGCAGGCGCCTTGTTTGTGTTCTCTAAAGGCAGCGTGTTTCCCAACGAGCTTGAGATCGCCAGGTCGTTTGATGGTCTGATTGTTGTCTTCCTGGGGGGGGTGAAAACACTGGCAGGTGGCGTGGTCGGAGCGGCCTCGCTGGAGCTGGTGAAAGATTATCTCACGCGGTTTGAGTACTGGCGTCTGGCATTAGGCTTGTTAATCATCGCAGTTGTTGTCCTTGCACCTTATGGCATTGTGGGTTCCATCAGGAGAGTATTCGAACGATACGCTTCCAAAACGGTGTCCAGAACATGAGTGGGCGCAGCACTCAGCCTTCGACTGATTACGTGCTTCGTGTTCAGGCTCTAAGCAAATCGTTTGGGGGGCTGCAAGCGGTCAACGATGTCAGTTTTGAAGTGGCACGCGGTGAATTGCTGGCATTGATAGGGCCCAACGGTGCAGGCAAGACAACCTGTTTCAACATGTTGATGGGACAGTTGAAGCCGACCAGCGGCGATGTCTATCTTAACGACGAAAAGATCACGGGAATGCTGCCACGCAAGGTCTGGCGAAAGGGCGTGGGGCGAACTTTCCAGATTACGGGTACCTACGCATCCATGACCGTCATCGAGAATATTCAGATGGCATTGATCTCACATCACCAGCGACTGTATTCACTCAAGCCCTTTGCCACTCGACTATATCGCGAGGAATCCATGGCTTTGCTGGAGCTTGTGGGTATGTCTGAACAATCAGAGCGCGCCTGTGCAATTCTGGCATACGGGGATCTTAAACGGCTGGAGCTGGCTATCGCCCTGTGTCATGAGCCAACCTTGTTGCTGATGGATGAACCCACAGCTGGCATGGCGCCCAGAGAGCGAATTGGTCTCATGCAATTGACGGCGGATATCGTCAGCGAACGTAACATCAGTGTGCTGTTCACGGAACATGACATGGACGTTGTGTTTGCTCATGCCCATCGCATCATGGTACTTAATCGTGGCGAACTCATCGCCAACGGTTCTGTCGAGGACATCAGAAACAACACGACAGTCCAGCAAGTGTACCTTGGTGGCGGCAGTGTATTCGCCAAAGAGGCCGGCAATGCTTGAGCTTACTGGCATCAATAGTTGCTATGGTAAAGCCCATATTCTTCGCGACCTGAGTTTTTCCATCAGAGCCGGTGAAGTGGTTTCTTTGCTGGGGCGTAATGGCGCAGGCAAGACTACCACCGTCAAGTCCATCATGCAGCTCGTCAAGCCGGTTAGCGGTAGTATTGTTTTTGATGGGCATGAACTGACGCGATTGCCTACACATAAGGTCGCCAAGCTGGGGCTGGGCTACGTTCCCGAAGAGCGGCGTATTTTTACCGACCTGACCATTATCGAAAATCTGGAAGTGGGTAGGCAAGCTGCTCGCCCGGGCATGTTCGAATGGACGCAAGACATCCTCTTTGATCTTTTTCCCAATCTGCGCGAACGAGGCAAAAACCGTGGCAAAGCGTTGTCGGGCGGTGAGCAGCAAATGTTGTCAATCGCCAGAACCCTGATGGGGAATCCCAGATTGCTGTTGCTGGATGAGCCCTCGGAAGGTATAGCGCCGGTTATCGTCGAGCAATTGGCGCAAACGATTTTGAAGCTGAAATCGGACGGACTACCTGTTTTGTTATCGGAACAGAATCTTCACTTTGCCCGTCTCGTCTCGGACCGTGCAGTAATTATCGAAGGTGGGCTGAAAAAATTCGATGGCACCTTCGATGAGCTGGAATCGCAGCCTGAGATACGCGATGCCTATCTTTCGGTGTAGCTCGGGATATTCTGGAATGCTGCCACCTTTATGAATAGAGCGATCAATGAACGCTAGCTGGAAAACTGGGTTATGACCGTCAACAGAAGTCTTAAGACCAATGGCATTGCTTTAAGACCGTCGTCCCCGCGGAGGCGGAGATCTATCCTCGTATTTGCAGGGATTCTTAGCCTTCGCGGGAATGACGAATTGAGCTTGTCACAGTGCCATTCGTCTTAAAACATGAGTGATACAACTGGACAGATGAGCAGCTTGTCCCTGCAGCAGGCTCTGGATGCCATGAAAACCTCAGCGTTGCCCATACTGGCAGGCGGAACAGATTTTTATCCGGCGTTGCGTGATGCAGCTGCACCGGCAGAAGTGCTGGACGTTACCCGTATCACCAGCTTGCGGCAAATCAGTGAAACTGCCGAAGGGTGGTCAATAGGCGCAGCTTCCACCTGGACCGATGTTATCAACACAGACTTGCCACCGGTGTTCGATGCATTGAAGGCAGCAGCACGCGAAGTGGGGTCTGTGCAGATACAAAATAGTGCAACGTTGGCGGGTAACCTGTGTAATGCATCCCCCGCAGCCGATGGAGTCCCGCCGTTGCTGACGCTGAACGCAACCGTTGAACTGGCCTCTTCCCGTGGGCATAGAATCATGCCATTGTCTGAATTCATCACCGGACCAAGAATGACTGAACGAGCGGCGGATGAGTTGCTCATTGCCATTCACGTACCTCGAATGAGCGAGCACGCACGTAGTCGGTTCTTCAAACTGGGGTCGCGCCGCTATCTGGTTATTTCAATCGTCATGGCGAGCGTCACGCTGGTGGCCGATGAACAGGGAAATCTGGTTGATGTGCGCATAGCCGTTGGTTCATGTTCAGCAGTTGCCCGTCGGCTAGTAGGGCTCGAACAGGTATTGACCGGCCAGTCCATACGCTCTGACATCGTGTCGCTGGTGTCGTCAGGCATGCTGGGTGAGCTAGCGCCTATTGATGATGTCAGAGGCAGTGGGCAATACCGTATGGACGCGGTTCAGAAAATCGTCTCCCGTCTGTTGTCTGATACCGTGCACGATATTGAGAAAGACCGGGCAGCGGGTGCTGCACAGGGAGCCTGGCAATCGATTCCGGGAGATCGGATATGACTGCCGGTAGCGATTCGTCCACGACCGGTGGCGAGACCACTCCTCAGGGTGATCAGATAGCATTCAGACTCAATGGTCAGCCTGTCCATACGCAACACACACCAACACGCCGTTTATCCAGCGTGCTGCGTGATCAGTTCTCTTGCAAGGATGTCAAGATCGGTTGTAATGCCGGAGACTGTGGTGCGTGCACAGTGCTTGTCGACGGGATGGCTGTCTGTTCCTGTCTTACTGCGGTGGGGCAGGTACACGGCAAGCAGGTCGAGAGCCTGACGGGGTTGACAGCCAGCGAACCTCTGATGGCTCAATTGCAGCAATCTTTCCTGATGAAGGATGCTGCTCAATGTGGTATCTGTACACCGGGAATGCTGGTGTCAGCAATACAGTTATTGAAAACGACACCCGAGCCCACTGAAATACAGGTTCAAGATGCTCTGGGTGGCGTGTTATGCCGCTGTACCGGTTATCGAAAAATCATTGATGCGGTCATGACAGCAACATCGTTGACCACGCCTGCGCAAATGGATTTTTCGAACCAGCTTTCGGTTGGCCAATCCATAACCCGACTGGATGGTCCTGGAAAAGTAACTGGCAATGAGGCATTCGGCGATGACGTTGCACCAGCGGATGCGCTGGTGATGAAGCTAATAAGATCGCCGTATCACCACGCTGGATTTATGTTGGGTGATCTGAGTGAATTCCAGCAGCGTCATCCCGGCATTAGAAAAATACTGAGTGCCGATGATATTCCGGGTCTGAACCGTTTTGGAGTGATTCCGCCTTTTATCGATCAGCCGGTATTTGCGGAAAGTCACGTACGATTCAAAGGGGAGTGCGTTGCAGCTGTCGTGGGTGATGCACACACTATGGAGTGCCTTGATCTGGCTGAATTCCCGATACAGTGGACCGAGCGACCTGCCTTGCTGGATCCTGTATCAGCACAGCATGCACAAGCTGTTCAGTTACATGATCAATCTGCTGGCAATATTCTGTGTTGCGGCCATGTTCAATGTGGTGATGCGGACAAAGCTCTGCAGCAGGCACACATTCGTGTGTCCGGTAGATTCAGTACCGGATTCATTGAACATGCTTATATAGAACCAGAAGGTGGGTATGCCACTCGTGCTGGCGACACGCTCGAAGTTCACGGTTGTACGCAGGCGCCGTATATGAACCGGGAAAGTCTGGCACAGATCATGGGGTTGAAACCACAGGCTATCCGTATTGTGCCTACAGCAGTGGGTGGTGGCTTCGGATCCAAGCTCGATCTGTCGTATCAACCCTTTGTAGCACTGGCTGCCTGGCTGTTGAATGTACCAGTACGCATCGTTTATTCACGCCAGGAATCGATGCAGTCGACCACGAAACGTCACCCTTCACAGATGCAGGTAGACATCGGTGCAGATTCACACGGCCGACTCTGCGGATTCGTATTCAATGGCACGTTCAATACGGGGGCCTACGCATCGTGGGGGCCCACAGTTGCCAACCGAGTACCTGTGCACGCGTCTGGTCCGTACTACACACCTGATTATCGTGCCAGTACTACCGGAGTCTATACGCACTGTGCGCCAGCAGGAGCCTTTCGCGGGTTCGGTGTGCCGCAAGCAGCGATAGCGCAGGAAACCTTGTTTGACGAACTGGCAGAAAAACTGGGCATGGATCGACTGGAATTCCGTCTGCTCAATGCACTGGACAACAATCAACGTACAGTGACCGGTCAACAGTTCTCCGAGTCGGTGGGTATCAGGGATTGCCTGTTGGCTTTGAAAACCCCCTGGCAGCAATCGCTTGATGACGCTGAGCGGTTTAACAAGCATGCTGAAGCGACTGGCTCAGCCAAGCGTCGCGGGGTGGGTGTGGCCAGTGGGTGGTATGGTTGTGGCAATACCTCCTTGCCTAACCCTTCCACAATCAAGGCGGGTATCCGTAAAGATGGCGTGTGGTGTCTTCATCAAGGCGCCGTCGATATCGGGCAGGGCTCCAATACGGTCATTACACAAATATTCGCGGATGCTCTGGGAATTCCCGTGGATGTTATAGAGCTGGTGAGCGCCGATTCCAGTATCACGCCTGATGCCGGTAAAACATCGGCATCGCGTCAGACCTTTGTGTCGGGTAACGCGGCACGCTTAACCGGTTTGGCATTGCGAGAATCCATTTCCCGCCTGACCAACTGTACGCAGTTACATTCCCTTCGGACGTATCAGAATTCCCTGATGATTAACGAAGGAAAATCAGATCAGACCTATATTGATTTATCCGGTTTACCTGTCTCTCCAGAGGGGTATGTAATACAAGCTCAGGAAACCTACGACCCACCCACTCAACCACTGGATGAGAATGGCCAGGGTGTGCCGTATGTATTGTATGGCTATGCAACACAAATGGTGACGCTGGATGTCGATACGGTGCTGGGTTGTGTTGAGTTGCATCGTTTAACAGCAGCACATGATGTGGGGTGTGCCATTAATCCATCTCTGGTTGAAGGGCAAATCCACGGTGGTGTTGCACAAGGCATAGGACTGGCGCTGATGGAGGAGTTTGTGCCAGGGAGAACAGAGAATCTTCATGATTATCTGATTCCCACGATAGGAGATGTCCCACCTATAGACACCATCATCATTGAGGTGGCTGATCCCAATGGGCCTTATGGTGCCAAGGGGCTTGGCGAGCATGTTCTGATACCCACAGCACCTGCAATTCTCAATGCCATCAATCATGCGTGTGGCGCGCGTGTTCGGGACATGCCTGCAACGCCTGAGAAAGTACTGACAGCTATCAATGCTCAACGAGACTCGTACTGATCATGGTTCGTTTTGCGGTGGAAAAAGAAGATAATGGCAAGATACGCTGTGATGCGTGTCCTGTACTTTGTTACATTAAAGAAGGTCGTACCGGTGCGTGTGATCGGTATGCCAACGAAGCGGGAGACCTTGTGCGCGTCGATGCGTTTACCATTCTCCAGCGTGTTGATAATCCAGGTGCTCAAGCGGTTCCGTTTTTAGTGGGTCATGATCATGATCAATGTCCTGTCGCAACAGAGGATGGTGATAACGCCTCACTAGTCTCTGCATGGAATGGAGATATCATCGGTGGAGACCGAACGTTTGTTACAGCTTTGGGGGCTGGTACAACCTACCCTGACTACAAGCCTGCCCCCTTCATTGTCGGACAGACCTACAACGATGTAGATATGGTGACGGTAGTAACAGAGGGGATATTCAGCTACTGCGGTGTCAAGATCAAGATCGACACGGACCGCCATCTCGGGCCCGAACAGGCAACCGTACGAGTGGATGGCGAAGCTGTTGGTCATGTCACCACAGGCGAGTACGGTTCTCAGATGTTATCGCTGGGTGGTGTGAATCACCTCACTGGCGGATCAAAAAAGGAAGGGCGCATCACCTGCAACACGCTGTTAAAGCTGTGCAATTGTGAGGCGGTGGATATGCAGATTGATGACGGTGCCGAGTTAACGGTGCAGGCCGGCAAAGCGCCAATAGTGAATGGCGTACACGAACAGCTCATGCGTGTCGGTTGTGGATCGGCAACCATTGGCATGTTCGCTAAACAATGGGCTCCCCATGTTGATGAAGTCGTGGTTGTGGATGATCATATTACCGGCGTTCTGTCAGAACATCAGGCGGGCAAGCTGCTGGGAATGCCGCCTACCGGCATTCGTATCAAGGGGCGCCGTTCTACGCCGGGGCGATACTTTCAGGTTGCCGAGCCCGGCGCGGGCTGGGGCGGCACCAATATTCAAGACCCTCTCTGCATTCTGGATGACTTCAAGCCTGCGCATGCCAAACCGGGTATGCGCCTGTTGATGGTATCGACCACGGGTGAGCAGTGGTCTTATTTCGAACTTGATGAACACCTCCACCCTCAGAGCGCAGAATTACCGGAAGCGCTGAAAGAATCGGTAGAGCGTATTGCCGAGAACTGTGAACCTTCCTTGTGCACCGTGCTGTTCATGGGAGGAGCCGGTGGTTCACTGCGCGCCGGGGTCACGGAAAACCCGGTTAGATTGACACGTTCAGTCAGAGACGCCCTGACGCATGTTTCCTGTGGTGGTGCACCCGCTTACGTCTGGCCGGGTGGTGGAATCACGGTGATGGCCGACGTCACCAGAATGCCACGTAATGCCTTTGGTTATGTACCCACTCCAGCACTGGTGGCACCGATAGAATTCACTCTACGACTCGTCGACTACGAACGACTCGGTGGGCATGTTGACCATATACGTTCGTTGCAAGATATTGCCAAAGAAGTGGAGCGTAGCGAGATAGCGCCAAATGACCTCGACTGGCCCATACACTCACGACATTTTTCCTGGAACGAGTAGAAACTCATTCAGTGTCTATACTTCTGTGCAAGTACCGGATCATGTCGATCTGGAGAAACGGTCAAACTACCTTGACCTGAACGGGTGGGGACGCGTAGAAAGTGCTATTGCCCAAAGAAATTCGGGTGCCAGCTTATTCAGCGTCAAAACATGACAAGAAAACCAATGAAATTCAAACATAGTCTGCTTGCATCGGCTGTGCTCGCGCTCAGCCTGAGTGCGTGCGATTCTGACTCTAATGATATAGACATCATTCCCGGAAACGAGGGCGGCGGTCCCTCATCTCCCAGCAACGATCCGTTGACCGGATCCACTGCCGGTGATACCACGGGTACAGTGGGAAGCACGGACGGTGCTGCTACAGCCGGAGGCACTGATGGTGCTGCTACAGCCGGTGGTACGGACGGCGCTGCTACAGCTGGCGGTTCGGATGGATCTGCCGATGGAGGAGCTGCTGATGGTGGAAACATGGACATTACGCCTCCCGTCATAGATGACGTGCCTCGGGTTGATCCGGAGGAATTGCCCCCGGCCAGTCCTCCGGTTCTGGATCCGCTCGCTACACCAGTGGCATCACCCGCTGCGGATGATCCGTTCGGATCACTGTTGGAAATTGATACGGAAGCAGCCGTTGCAGGAGGTCCACCTACCCAGCCCAAGAACTTGCGCCTCGACCTTGTGTCGAACAACTGGGCAGAATTCAGCTGGGCACCGTCCAACGATGATGGCGAAGTAGTTCAGTACAACATTTATCGAAGTGATGGCGTGATCTATGAAGTTCGTGAAGATCAGACTGACATAGCATCAGGCACGCGAGAAGAGATCGCCAAGATCTGGCAGACAACATCATTTATCGACTGCAACTACACTCGATTTGCCGAACGTCTGCATATGTGTAACGAAAACACCCCTGAGCCGGGCAGCACTTATCAGTATGAAGTGACGGCTATTGACGACGACGGTCAGGAGTCACCGGCTTCAGAGCCTCTCAGTATTACCTATCTGGCAGAAACTAATGCCGCAGTGCCGCTGTACCGTGATCTATACAAAGGTGAGGAAGATCGTTTTGTCAACGAAACAGATCTGTCTGCTGTTGACTACTGGCTGGAAGATTTCGATCTTGTGTTCGCTGATGAGTTCAACGGTGATTCAGTGGACGCTGACAAATGGCAGACCGGCCTGACATGGGGTGATAGCCGAATCATCAATGGCGAGCAACAGTATTTCGTTAATACGCAGACAGATCCTGACTTTGGCTACGATCCGTTTACATTCACAGGCGAGTCTCTGGTGATCAACGCGGTGCCAATCCCTGAAGCACTGCGTGAGAATCTGCCACCGGTTTGTGATGAAGAAGATCCATCCGGACTGGATCGTTGCGAGTTCCTGTCGGGCGCATTGTCCAGCCATGATCGTTTTCAGTTCATCTACGGATATACAGAAGGCAGATTCAAGGTTAGCGGTACACCGGGCGCACTGTCCAGCTTCTACCTGTACCACCGCTATGCGGGTAATGACCAGTTCCATCATGCACCGGAAATAGACATCATCGAGTATCTGGGTGAGAACCCTTTTGGTGATCCTGATGCGTTTCAGACTTACCATTTTGGCGACCCCAATACTAAAATTACGCGCTCTGCACCGACCATGTCTTACAAGAAACCAGATGGTGGGTTCTATGCGGATGAAGGTGAATGGCATACGTTCGGTGTGTTGTGGGAACCTCAGCTGGTTATCTGGTACATCGATGGTATCGAGGTGAAACGATTGTTTGGACCACAAGTATCTCGCCAGCCTATGAATATCGTTAACTACCTGGTGGCAGGTAGCGGTTGGGCGCCAACGCCGGACATCACTGATGCGTCCAATTTTCCGATTCAGTTCGAGGCGGATTACATTCGCGTTTATCAGCGTGATGCGTTCAAGAGCACGGTTACATTCGGGCCATAGGTCTTGGCGTTACACGTTGTCTGAAAATTGAAACGGCCCCCCTGGGGGCCGTTTCTCGTTATACACAGGTAATCCCTGGCACACCTTAGCTCCACGGAATACTGCCCGTTCACGAGACACATTGCCGTTAGTTGTATAACGGACGTTTCCTTAGATTGTTCATACTGATAGGATCGGCAGATAAACTACGGAAACAGATAAAATGCTGATAGCTGACATCCTTCGAGACAAAGGCGCAGAAGTCCAGACCACCACGGCTCAGACCACTCTTAAAGAGGCCATCGGGATACTCGCCTCACAGCGTATCGGCGCTTTACTGGTCAGTTCTGATGGGAGCAAAATCGATGGCATCCTCAGTGAGCGTGACGTGGTGAGGGCTCTGGCGAATGAATCAGTCGAGTTCAGCACTCACACAGTAGGAGATATCATGACCCCTAACGTATTCACGTGTCAGCCCGATGCCACAGTAGCCACTGTCATGGAATTGATGGATGAAAAGCGGATACGTCACGTACCGGTCACCGTCGATGGGGTGCTGGCCGGTGTTGTCAGTATTCGCGACATCGTCAACGCCAGACTCAAGGAAGCGGAGACGGAACGCAGGGAAATGGCGGACTATATTGCTGGCTCACCTGGTCAGTAAATCCTCTCGATCACTGCTGGATTCAACAGGAAATTTAATGGCAAAAAATAATCCATTCCGGATTGCGCTCATCGGTGCAGGCCGGATCGGCAAAGTGCACGCGTTGAACATCCACCATCACCCGGATTCTGTCGTCCACTGTGTGGTTGATCCCATCGGTGATGCGGCCAGTTTGCTGGCCGCCTCTGTGGGAGCAACGGTTGTCGAGGCCGATAGGGTATTTGAAGACGATTCCGTAGATGCTGTGGTGATCTGTTCCGCAACACCGACGCATAGCGACCTGATTGAAAAGGGTTTGCTTGCGGGCAAGGCTGTTTTTTGTGAAAAACCTATTGATCTGTCCATTGAGCGTGTCAACGCCGTGCTCGAAAAAACAGCTCTGTGCACTGCCCCTTTTTTATTGGGTTTTAATCGTCGATTCGATCCGGCAGCGGCAGCGATGCGTGAGCGTGTCTTAGCAGGTGACATCGGTGAAGTGGAACTGGTCACCATTATTTCCAAGGATCCCGAGCCGCCTCCGATCGAGTACGTCAAGGTGTCTGGCGGACTGTTTCGCGACATGACTATCCATGATATCGACATGGCCCGCTTCATGCTCGGCGAGGAACCTGTCAGTATTGTTGCCACGGCATCGGCTCTAACCAGCGACGCCATAGCTGCAGAGGGCGATGTCGACACGGCTTGCTTAACACTGCAGTGCGCCAGTGGAAAAATCGCTGTTATTACTAATTCAAGGCGTGCCAGTTTTGGCTATGATCAACGCATGGAAGTACATGGATCGCTGGGTTCCTTACGCACTGAGAACGTCCCTGCCAATACACTGATTCTGGAGCGATCTGAAGGCGTGCGCCGTGAACCGCCCATGCATTTTTTCATTGAGCGCTACAAGGATGCCTATCGGCTTGAGTGGCAACACTTCATCGACGTGCTCAAGGGAGACAGTAGTCCTTCAGCCAGTGGTATTGACGGGCAGCGTGCGCTGATCATTGCGGATGCTGCCTATAGATCACTGGAAACCGGTGCCCGTGTCATGCTGCCCTCGTAAGCAGCCGTAAAGAGGCGATAACATGTCCACTCAGCTGTCCAATGCCCTACAGTCGCCGGATGTCAGCGGCTTTTTTGACAAACGTACCAACACTGTCAGTTATATCGTCAAGGATCCGCAGTCATCCGCTTGCGCCATAATCGATTCTGTACTGGATTTCGATTATGCGGCGGGGCGAATGAGCCATGAGTCTGCAGATGCTCTGGTGGCACACGTGCGGGAACATGATCTGCACGTTGAGTGGTTGATCGAAACACACGTGCATGCAGATCACCTGTCCGCAGCGCCGTATATCCAGCAACAACTCGGTGGTGGCAAGATTGGTATCGGTGAACAGATCATGGAGGTGCAGGATGTGTTCGGTAAGGTGTTTAACGAAGGTACTGAGTTTGAACGTGACGGCAGTCAATTCGATCGACTTTTCAAGGATGGTGATAATTACCGGATAGGCCAGCTGGAGGCTTGCGCCATGCATACGCCCGGCCACACGCCAGCCTGTATGACGCATGTCATCGGTGATGCTGCGTTCGTAGGCGATACCCTGTTCATGCCCGACGGCGGCACGGCCAGGGCAGATTTCCCGGGTGGCGATGCGCGTGCCCTGTTCCATTCCATTCAACGAGTGCTGTCTTTGCCTGATGCTACTCGCCTGTTTATCTGTCACGACTATGGTCCCAACGGTCGCGACATAAAATGGCAGACAAGCGTTGCCGATGAAAAAGCGGACAACATCCATGTTGGTGAAGGCAAGAGCGCTGATGATTTTGTTGCGCTGCGCGAAGCACGAGACAAGACGCTGGCCATGCCAGCGCTGATTATTCCAGCGTTGCAAGTCAATATGCGAGCTGGTCAGCTCCCCGAGGCTGATGAAGATGGTAATCGTTACCTCAAGGTGCCTCTCAATCTGATGTGATCAATCGGGCGCCGTGGACGGGAGCGGTAAGTCGCCCACCCAGTCGACACCTGCCAGCTTCGACAGTCGGACAAGTTCTCGGTGTATTTTGTCACGTCTTGAAGCGGTGCCCCTGACACCAGGCTCAAGCCACCAGGCCCGTGTTTCCAGAGTGTCGGTATCCCGATTGGCGCGAACGTCTATACGGCCGATGTAACGATCTGCTTCCAGTATCGGATAAACATAATAGCCATAGCGTCTTTTTGCTTTAGGTGTGTATATTTCAATTCTGTAGTCATAGCCAAATAGCCGTTTTAGCCGATCCCTGTCGCGCACTATTGGATCAAATGGACTGACAATACGAACGCGAGAACTGGCAGGTGTCAACTGCGCAATCAACGTTTCGACGGAGGCGGCTGCATGGGCCTTTATGGAATTACCTTGATAATCAAGGTAGGTAACCGGTGCTATCGGCATGCTCGGATTCTGTAACCAGTCTTGTACTTCGCTCAAGCTGCAGGCTTCCCAGAAACGCTGAATTTCAATGGCGCTGGCAAAGCCAAGTCGTAACAAGGCTGATTCGCACAGCCAGTTAATTTGCCTTTGTTCACTCACCTGTTTTTCACGGTACTCAGCGGGTATTACTCGCTCGGTCAAATCGTAGTACTTTGTAAAATTCTGTCTGTGAGAAACACTCAGTGTTCCCGATAACCAGAGGTAGTCCAGGGCCAGTTTGTGAGCGGGTCGCATCCATGCGTGCACCGATCTATTGGCTGGTTTTGTGTGCTTGCCTGAGAGGTCACGCGAACAGACGGGTCCCTGTTTTTCTATGCGCTCAATGATGGTTTTCTGAGTGCGCTTGTCGGCCATTTCGCGGCCTAGCGTACCGGACAGATACACCGCAGAACGGCGCTGCTGCTGCCTGCGCCAGTAGGGATAAGTGGATATGGGCAGGATTACAGCATCGTGGCTGAAGTGCTCGAAAACAGATTTTTCACGCTGCAGCAGATGATTGTAGGCTGCAGGTCTGTAAGCTGACTGACGACTCCATAGAATGTGATGATGCGCTCTGCTCAGAATGCCAATGGAGTCCAGTTGAACCATGCCAAGTTGCTGTACGCAGTTCGCAAAGTCTGCACTATGACGCTTGCCACAGGGTTTTTCGGCCATACCTTGCAACGTCAGCCACAGGCATCGGGCTTGCTTGTTGGACAGGATGAGCGAGGTTGGGGTCACAGGCAGGCAGGCAGTGCTTTAGAGCGGATCGGTTACACTGCATGGTAACGCGTCGACCGAGGCGCACAACGAAATCATTTGACGGGAGACGATTCATGAGTCTTGTAGGAACACTGGGACGAATAGCGGTAGGTGTTGCATTAGCCAAGGGTGTAGGTGGCATGATGAACAAAGGTGGTTCTGGCGGCGGTCTTGGAGGATTGGGCGGACTGCTAGGCAACGCATTGGGAGGTGGAGCCTCCGGCTCACAGCAGCAGCAAACCGGTGCTGGCGGGCTGGGTGGTAGTCTAGGTTCCAATGCAGGATCGGCGGGTGGTCTCGGTGGTCTGGCTGGCGGGCTTGGTTCGCTACTCGGTGGACAGGGCGGCGCAGGTGCAAGTGGTGGTCTGGGCGGTTTGCTCGAGAGTATTGCAGGCGGCTCCAGTAGTGCTTCCGCAGGTGGCTCAGTAGAGCAAGCACCTATTGGTGGCAGCCTGGGCGATCTGCTGAATTCTGCACTGCAAGGCAACAAGATCCCTGAGCCTGAGCCGGCTCAGGAAGATCAGGCTCGACTTCTGATTCAAGCGATGGTCAATGCGGCAAAGTGCGATGGCCAGATTGACCAGCAAGAACAACAGAAAATTGTTGAGCATTTGGGTGAAGAAGTCAGCGACGAAGAGCGGCAGTTCGTCATCAGTGAGATGCAATCACCTCTTGATGTAGAAGGTTTTATTCGCTCCATACCTCGCGGTGCAGAGATGCAGGTGTACATGATGTCTTTGCTGGGCATCAATCTGGATTCTCGCGAAGAAGCCCAGTATCTCGATACGCTTCGCAAAGGAATAAATATGAGCGAAGAACAGTGCAACGCCGTCCATGAAAAGCTCGGCGTACCTACTCTTTACGGTTGACCCTGAAGCCGGAGTCTGCAACGGACTCCGGCCCTGATTACCGGGTTGTTATTGTCAGTAGCCTTGGCTATTGCGATGCACCCGGTATTCACTGCTCTGATGAGAGTGCGCAGCTTCCAGTATTCGTCGGGAACTCTGTCATTCGTTCCACTGTCTGTGGATAAGCGCTACGTCCACTACAATAGTGGGCATATGGCTCAGGAGCGATACATCAAACCATGACAACTGCTGTTGATCAGACTGACCAACTTTCTGGACAGCGCTCATCAAACGATCTGATTGCGTGTCCCGGGTGTGATCTTCTCCATTTTCGGCAAAACCTGCAGATTGGAGAATTTGCGCGTTGCGAGCGTTGTAATGACGTACTGCAGACACGCAAGCCCCACACCATTGATCGATCGCTAGCTTTAGTTCTAGCCTGCATCGCTCTATTGATTATCAGTCTTTGTCTGCCATTCATGTCGCTTTCACGATCGGGCATCGAAAGCACTATTTCGGTGCTTGATGCGGTCGGGGCCCTGTGGATGAGTAACATGCGCTGGCTGGGACTGATGACGCTAGGCTTCATTGTCTTACTGCCGTTAGCCAGATTGTCGCTGCTGGGCTGGGTGTTATGGCGCATCCGTTTCAATCGTAAGCTCAGGCGCTTCACGCCTTTGGCCTTTCGCTGGGCGATCAAACTCGAACCCTGGGCCATGGCAGACATCTTTATGGTGGGCGTGGTCGTGTCTCTGGTCAAGGTGAGTACGCTGGCCAATCTGCAGATTGGTCTTGCGTTCTGGTCGCTGCTGATACTGGTGGCGCTGTCCATACTGATCAATCAGTTGTTGTGTCGGGATTCGGTTTGGTCATACCTGAACAAGGCACAGTGAACGCTCGAGAGGCAGGCTTGAAGTCCTGCATGACGTGCGGAGCTTTGCAGGAGCTGCGCGAGCCGCGACCGTGTCGACAGTGCGGCGCCATTGTCTTGTCGCGCCGTGCCAATAGTCTGCAACGCGTATGGGCTTTTCTGATCGTCGGTATGATGGCCTATATACCGGCCAACATCGCCCCCATCATGCTCACACAGTCTTTCTCGGGCAATACCTCTGATACCATTCTCAGCGGGGTGGTCTCGTTGATTGATAGCGGTAGTGTGGGTGTCGGCCTGATCATATTTTTTGCCAGTATCGGGATACCGATTGCCAAGTTCATGATAATTATCGGGCTTGCCTTGAGTCTGCAGTTCCGATGGGACATGTCTGAACATACGGCTCACCGGCTGCACAAGATAACGGAATTCATTGGTCGCTGGTCGATGATAGATGTCTTCGTCGTGGCCGTACTGGCTGCCCTGATTCAACTGGATTCCATTCTGACAATACTGCCCGGCGCTGGTATCAACGCGTTTGCATTGTCGGTGGTGTTTACCATGCTTTCCGCCAGTTCATTTGATCCACGTCTGTTTTGGGATACCGATAAGCATGTCAGCTAGTTCTGGAAAAGCACCCGCAACCTCACGTATCGAACGAGCTGCGAACCTGTCCGCGAGAATCTCGCTGGCTTGGCTGTTGCCATTAGGGGCGTGTCTGTTTGCCGGGTGGGTGTTGTGGCAGTCCTATATCGAGCGTGGTCCGCTGGTTGAGATAAGCTTCGACAAGGCGGGTGGTGTTACGGCCGGGGAAACACGGGTCAGGCGTAACGATGTCGATGTGGGTCGAGTGGAGTCGGTCAAGCTTGCAGACGATCTCAATTCTGTCATTGTCGGGGTACGGCTTGATCCACAGGTAGCCCCTTATCTGGACGATGAAACACGCTTCTGGATAGTCAATGCGCGTATTAACACCACTGAAATTTCAGGACTGGGTACTTTGCTTTCCGGTTCCTACATAGAAGTGGATTGGGATGACATTCCTGGCGACAGGCAGTACGAATTCGTCGGTTTGCAAGAGCCGCCATTGACCACTCGGGGTACACCCGGATTACGCCTGACACTGAATGCTGACGAGGCTGGTTATATTTACGTAGGTTCACCGGTGTTTCTCCGACAGATTGAAGTAGGGCGTGTAGAGCGGCGCAGATTGAACGAGGATGCAACACAGGTACTGTTCGATATCTTTGTCGAGGCGCCGTACCATAAGAATGTCTATCCGGATACGCGTTTTTACGGTGTGTCCGGTGTGGAGGGCAAGATCGGCTCCGATGGTGCGTCTGTCAGAGTGGAGTCCATTGCGGCTTTGTTTACTGGAGGTATTGCCTTTGATAATCCGCCTGAAGTGACGAATGCGGAACCGGTGAGCAAAACAGGCAGGCGGTATAAACTGTTCGATTCCAGAACAGAGGCACGAGAGAGTCTGTTCGATGGTGAGGATGATCACGAGTACCGCCTCACCGCTCAGTTTGATGGCTCGGTCAAAGGTCTCAAGCGAGATGCACCGATTGAGTACAACGGCATCATCGTAGGCAAAGTGCGTAGCGTGACCGTGAGTTTGCCGGAAACTCCCAGCGCATCCAGTACCGCAATTGTAGTACTGCAATTTCAGCCGCGGCGATTGGGGCTTCAGGATGCCACTCAGGAAGACTGGTATGCAACGGTCGACTCTTTCGTGCAGAGTGGTCTGCGTGTGCAGTTGTCCACCGGTAATCTTCTGACCGGTTCATTGATAGTCAAGCTGGTGACCAAGCCGGATTTACTGAAGGAATCCATGGATTTTTCAGCCAAACCCTACCCGGCAATGCCGGTGGTCGCTTCTAATGTGGAAGCTGTTACAGCGGATGTGGAAGCTTTGATCAAGAATCTCACCGAGTTGCCTCTTGATTCTCTGGTTTCTGCAGCCACTCAGTTGCTCCAGGAGGCACGGCAATTACTGGCCAGCCCGGACATCGCCACTTTACCGGGACAGCTTGCAACGTCTATGTCATCGCTGGCAGATGCAACTTCCACGCTGCCTGCCATGGTGCGTTCACTCACTCTGGCATCGGATAACGCAAACAATGTGCTTGAGGGTCTATCGCCAGATTCAGAAATCTATATAGAGCTCTCTGCAGCGGCAAGAGAGTTACGCATAGCGGCAAAATCGATCGCCTCGTTTGCTGAACTACTGGAAGAGAACCCTAATGCCATACTCACCGGGCGCTGATAATGATTGATATGGACACTACCGTGACGCGGGTCCTTCGTAGCTTCTGTCATCGACATCTCTTGTTGGCCGGGCTTATCGTGGCTTCACTGAGCGCCTGTAGTAGCGGTCCACCGGCCAAACTGTACTTGCTGGAATCCGTATCCACTGATCTGGAAGCGCGAAACCTGAGCGAAAGGCCGGCGTTCAAGTCGTTGGGCATAAGCCTGGTAGAGCTACCGGGCTACGTGGGAGATGCACGTATAACCAGTGTTAATCAGGATGGTACGGTCTCACACGATGACAGGCATCGTTGGGCCGAGGAGCCTCAGGCAGCCATTTCGCGGGTTTTTTCTAACCGACTGCGAATGCGTTCCGGGTCGACAGTGCTGATAGAGCCCTGGCCGCGTGATTTCGCTCCAGCTGCGAGAGTGGAAGTGGTTTTTGCCAAATTACTTCGTGAGCCTCTGGGTGGTGTGGATATGGCGGGTCAGATTTTACTGCTTTCAGGCGATGGTCGTCGATTGCTAAAGGCAGTGCCATTCGAGTTTACGCTCTATGGCCGCGACGTAAACAAGCAGGTGTTTTTTACAGCTGTCGCGCAAGGTATTGATGATATTGCTCGCATGACTATTCAGGCATTAGGCGAATTGGGCTTGAAATCCTAATAACTTACCGCGTGGCGGCTGGGCAGAAAAAGAGCTGGGAGAAAAAGATTGTTGTTTTATTGCAACAGTCGTTGTTTAACCTCTACAATTACCTGACAAGATACATAAACAGGTGAACTCATGAAAAAACTATTAACAGCCGTTGCCGTTGCTGCATGCTGCCTGACAGCTGCTGGTGCACAGGCTCAGGGCAACATTACCAGTGAGCTGGATGCCAGCCTACGCCTCGGACTCGGTTTTACAACGGATCCTGAAGTTGAAATGACGTTCAACAACTACGGCTCACGCTTGCGCTGGAACGGTTCTGCTGACGCGGGTGACGGTCTTAAGGCGATCACGTATCTCGAGTTCGGTTTTGATCAGGATAGTGGTGTCAATAACACACGTCAGGCCTGGCTGGGTGTCGAGGGTGATTTCGGTACGCTTAAGGGTGGTAAGCAGTACAGCGCATTCTATGACGCGGTCACATCTGCAGTGGACATCGCATACTGGGGCAGCTGCTATCAGGAATTTGCCTGCTCACGACAGTCTTCACAATTGAAGTTCACCAGTGCAGGCGAAGGCGATCTGCAGTTCATGGCCTCAGCTCTTCTGATAGATAACGATGCCGATAATGATTTTATTGATGGTCTGGATGTGGGTGCGAAACTGACGTCCGGCGACATGACTATCGGTGTGGGCGCGACCTTACTCATCGGCAACTCAGGTGTCGGGGTGAATTTTTTAGGTGAGCCGGCAATTGTTGATTTCGGCACAGGTATCGGCCTTGGTGTGAGTGCCAGCTTGCCGGTGGGTGAGGGTAACGCCAGTGCCACGGTGCAGCTGGCAAACGACAACTACTTTGGTGGTCAGGACAACGGTATCGCTATAACTGGCACTTACTCCATAGACCAGATGTATGCCGTCGTGGGTATTCGCAACGCCGACAACACGCCTTACAACATCACACTTGGCTACGTAAAGCCAATCATCGATGAAAAAGCCCTCACGTATATCGAAGTGGGTATTGCCGACTCGGATACATTTGGTTCGGAAGTTGACGTGATAGCCCGAGCTGTAATGATCTTCAATCTTGATCTGCTCAGTACTGGCGGGTAAGCCATACTGTTAACTGCAGACCCTTTGTTGGGGGTCTGCCGTTAACTTTAAATGAGCGGGCCTTTATGCAGACGAATGTCGTCAGTTTTTCGAAAAAACTCCAGTACGTTATGCCGGAAAAGGCATAAATTTGTGGTGAGACACGACGTGCAGGCTTTCGACTGGATGCGCTGACAGCTTGTGAGTCTTAAACGTGTTTATTGGGGAAAATTACCCATGACACATGACTCCGGCTAATCATATTATTACTCAGTTGTATGGATCGAGCGACATGCTCGAGTTCGCAGGGAGCGTCACCACTAACTGAGAAATAAATCGATGATCAATTTTGTACGCAATGTAATGCTGGTGTTTGTACTGTCTACGCCCTTTGCCATAGCCGAGATTCTGCCCAGTGTGGAGAATATCTCGATAGAAGGAGATTTGCTGGTATGGGATAGTGTTGAGGGTGCAACGGGCTATAATATTTATCGCAATAATCGGTACTTCGACACCGTGAAAGGTGGGGAAAATTACAGAATGACACAGCCCGGTACCTACTGGCCGGTTGCATTCGATGGCGCGGGTAATTATGGCTCGCAATACAGTCGCGATAATGCACCTGAGTATACCGGTTCGGAAGACAATGTTTCTGTCACGTACAACTACAGCTCGTCGGTAGTACAGGTCACCTGTCTTAATGTGGGGCCGGGAGAGTCTTGCACGGCTTCATGTGACAGTACAGAGACGCTCTTGTCACCGCCCAGGTATAGCAGTTTCGCAACGGGCGGTGCATGTGCAACATCAGATATTGTCGAAGCGGATGCGTTTGTGAGTAACAGAACATACCAGTGCACGGTCCCTACATTTTCTGGCGAAGTTATCGCACAGGCGGTGTGTTACCACCGTTAGTCTGACTGGATATCCGTCATTCCCTTCTAGGAGTGAATCCTGTATGCCAATCATGGATCTCCGCCTTCGCGGAGATGACGGATTTGTACGTCAAGGTGACGGAACCGTTCTGGGAGGCTACGGATTTGCTCATGGAGATAACAGCTGTTAACAACCGTTAGTTTTTAGCGCACTCCTGTAATTTCGTCGATGGCGAGGCGATCCTGTTCTATTTCGCGACGCTCAAGTAATGCTGACTGCAAACCTTCGCCAGTCTTTATTTGAACCATGCGTTGTCCGACTTGCCTGATTTCTGTATCGAGAGATTTTGCGTGTTGAGCGAATCGTTGCTCGCATATTGCATTGTCGTTATCACCATACCGTTCCACAATCTGTGCGTGCAGTGGATCGCC
>Ga0209828_1000227_pt1 | contig 55113 bp, 41 predicted proteins | sample MaitaG_FD_187429 | JGI IMG/M metagenome (GOLD analysis project Ga0209828, IMG submission 187429) | Marine algal microbial communities from Maine, USA - Maine_Asex2 metaG (SPAdes) (version 2) | ecosystem: Host-associated > Algae > Red algae > Unclassified | place: Maine, USA | collected 2015-01-05
AGGTCTTCAAGGATACAAGATTTGCCCTATATCGTCCACAAGTTAGAGCTTATAAAATGTATATTTGGATAAATCATAAAAAAGTAATTATCTGATGAAGAAACTCTTACTACTATTTATTACACTGGTTTCCTTGCAATTAACTGCACAGAACAAATTCAGTGATAGCGACATTCAGAATTTTCTTAAAGAAAATCTAGAAGAATTAAATTTAACAAATGGCGACATAAGCGATTATGTTGTGACCAAATCATTTGAATCCAACAAAGGCTTGATAAGCCATATATCTATTGCACAGGCTATTGATGGTGTTCCTATAGAAGATGCTATCATAAACTTGACCATTTCAAACAAAGACAACTCTGTTGTTTATTATGGCAATCGTTTTATTGATAATATATCATCTAAGATTGTCAGTGAAAACTTTTCCATCAACAGTGAAGATGCGATTGCATCCGTTCAAGGTGAACTTGGTTATGTTACCCGAAGTGCTCCTAAATTACTTAAAGAAGAAAACGGAAAAACAACGTACGAAAAGCCTGTCTTCGCAGATAGAGATTTGTTGACTCAGAAGAAATATTTCTACAATAAAAAAACACAAACTCTACATCCTACATGGGAAGTAGAAATTAGCATGTTAAATTCTGATGACTATTGGATATATAAAATAGATGCTAATAATAGTGAAGTGTTAGCAAAAAGAAATTTAACGCTCTATTGCAACTTTGGACATTCCCATCAATCAGGCAATGCACATAACTGCAATGAAAAAGAAGAGCACGCTACAGATACGCCGATAAAAACTATGGAACTCAAGCCAAATGTATCTGGATCGTATAATGTTTATCCTGTACCAGTAGAAGCACCTAGCTTTGGAGATCAAGAAATTGTTGTGAATCCACACTTTGAAAATGCGTCTCCTTTCGGATGGCATGACACGAATGGTGCTTCTGGAAATGAATTTACTATTACCAGAGGAAATAATGTGCATGCGTATGAGACAGACTTAGAAGGTGGGCCGTCGAATGGTATGGAGCCAGATGGAGGAGACAACTTAGTATTTGACTTTGAATACGAAGATTTAGCTGAACCGCAAGACCTTAGAGATGTTACTCTGACACAGTTATTTTACATCGTGAATATAGTTCACGATATCACATATGCTTTAGGATTTGATGAAGCATCTGGCAATTTTCAACAGAACAACTATGGTAATGGAGGGGCTCAAAATGACCAAGCTCTAGCGACTTTGGATTACACTTTCCAGGATAACGCAAGTATGGGAACTCCTGGAGATGGAGGATCACCTACCTTACGTATGGGAGTATTTAACCAAACGAGCTCTGCGGTTAGAGTTCTTAGTCCAGCAGAAATAGAAGGTGGTATTCAATTTAGTGGTGTTGCTGCCGGATGGGGATTTCCTAATTACGAAGGTTTTGATGTTACTGCGGAACTTGCAATAGCATTTGATGGCAATGCACAAGGAGCAACACAATGTTGTGACGACATTGTAAATGCTACAGATGTTCAAGGAAAAATTGCCATTATTGATAGAGGTGGTTGTGAATTTGGAACAAAAGGTCTTAAAGCACAAGAAGCTGGTGCTGTTGGTTGCATTGTATGTAATGTACCTGGAGTGAATGGAGGTGATGGTGAAGAAGGTATTTCAATGGGACCAGGAGCTGATGGCCCAAGTGTAACAATTCCAACCATATTTTTACCGACAAGTATGTGCAACAGATTCCGCGCATCTATTAATTCAGGAACTCCAGTCGTGATGCAAATAAAACCAGATGAATCTGGTGGACCAACTCTAAGAGGAACTGCTCTTGACAATGGTATCATAATCCATGAATTTATGCATGGTATAAGCAATAGACTTGGAAATGGACTGAATTCTGAGGAGCAAATGGGTGAAGGATGGAGTGACTATTTAGCTTTAGTGTTTTCACATGAAGGAGGCGATACAGGAGCTGATGCTCGAGGTATAGGAACATATGCATTAGGTCAAAATGTAACTGGAGATGGAATTAGAAGGTTTCCTTATTCAACAGACATGAGCATAAACCCACAATCATATGCGGATTTACCAAGCTCAGGAGTACCGCATCCAGTAGGTGAGTTATGGGTAGCTATGACTTGGGATATGTATTGGAATTTTGTAGATGAATATGGCTTTGATCCTACTTGGAAGGATCCTGAATCAGGAAACTTTAAAGCAGTGCGTCTTGTATTTGAAGGCTTGAAATTACAACCAGCAAGCCCTGGGTTTGTAGATGGTAGAAATGCGATTATTGGTGCAGATCAGATATTATATGATGGAGAAAATGAATGTTTAATCTGGGACGCTTTTTCTCGCAGAGGATTAGGAATTAATGCTGACCAAGGAAATCCTAATGATCTTGCAGATGGAACAGTAAGTTTCGATAACACATTAAGATGTAACCCAAGACTTGACATAAAGCGGGAAGTGAGTGACTTAATTACTGCAGGAAGTGCTATAAATGTTACCACTACAGTAACAAACTTCACAGAGGCGGAGCAAACAAACGTTACTGTGAAAGAAGTTATAGATCCTAACTTAAGTTTTGTTGATGGATCTTCAAATTTCCCCGCAACAGTTGATGGAAATGAGATATCATTCGAAATAGGAACAATGGTAGCTGAAGATGAGGCAGTATTAACGTATGAACTTGCTACTCCCAATAATGCATCTACTACAAGATACTATGATGACCTACAAGATAACTCACAGTATAGAGTGGACTTTGAAGGAGGAGGTTTTAACAATTGGGCTATAACCACTGATGAAGCAAGATCTGGCACACGTTCTGTAAATATTCCTGATGTTACTATGGCATCTGATATTCGAATGGTATATGATGACCTGCAAGTACCAAATAATAGTCCAGCATTTAGGTTCTGGCATAAATATGAAACAAACTCAGGTTCGAATGGAGGGTTTGTAGAAATTTCAACGGATGGCACATTGTGGTTCCCAATTGCTGATAAAATGATCAGAAATGGTTATAACTCTATTATCTCTTATGCAAATTTGGTAATACCAAATCTACAAGGATATACTGGAAATAATCTTGAAGAATGGCAAGATGTATTAATAGATCTTTCTGACTATGCTGGACAAACAGTATCCATGCGTTTTAGATTTGCAACTGCTGATCCAGCTGATATTACAGGTTTAGAAGCTCTGCGAGGATGGTATGTGGATGACGTAGAAATGATGAATCTAGTAAGTTATATCACAAGTGCTTGTGCTAGTTCAGATCAATTTACTGAAGTTTGCACAGAGGATGGATTAACAATTGTTGATTCTGATGCTGATGTATCTACAGAAGATCAAGAGCTTGACAACAATCTAAATATGTCTATGTACCCGAATCCTGCAAATGATCACGTGGTTATTCAGCTGAATTCTACTGAGAATTATTCTGCAGAATTATCCATAGATAATCTAGATGGTAAAAAAGTATACAGCACTTTGATAAACATAGATAATGTAACAAGTATTACGAAGATCAATACATCAAACTTTCCAAAAGGAATGTATATGGTAAAAATACAATCTGGTAATGCTGTGAAAACCAAAAAATTAGTGATTAACTAATTTTAGAATTAGACATAAAATAAAAAGGCGATTGAATATTTTCAATCGCCTTTTTTATTCTTAATAATATTTATACATTCTTATTCCTCTTCCTTGAGACTATCAATCGTCTCTTCTATTTTATCTTCTACAACTTCAGCAACTGCTTTAACCGTATCTACAACATCTTCCATTGCCTCTCCAACCGTTGCTGCGATAGCGCCTAAAAGTCCTTTTGCAGGATTTGATCCTGATTCGGTTGCTTTAGCAACAACATCTTCAGTCCCCGCCTTAACATCTCCTGCCTCTATCTTAGTTGTCTCTGCTTTTGTTGTCTCTGCCTTAGCGACAGTTTCTTTAATTACTGGCGCTACATCATCAGTCTTAGGTAGTTCTACTCTAGGTATTGCTGCTTTACCTGTAATAGCGTTTGCAGATCTTTCTAGCTTCTCTTTATCGTGGGTCTCAGACTTTGCTTTTATTTCATTTGCAATTTTCTCTTTCAACTTTTTCTTTGTTGCCTCAATTTCTTTCTTCTCTAGTCTTTTCTGATCTCTGATTTTTTCTTGCTCAATCCTTCCCTCTAGTTCAGTTTTGGTTATCAGCATATCCTTCAACTTCTCTTCTTTAGACTCTACTCTTCCCTGCATCATAGCCATTTTAGCCTGTCTGATCTGTTGCTCTAGTTGTCCCTCTGACTGAGCTGCTCTTTTATCTTGGAAGTTTAACTCAGATTTATCTTTTTTAATGGACCTTTCCATTTTCTGAATAGCGTTCATCAAGCCATTATACCGCCGTTCAACTCTTTGTAAATTACTTTCTTCTCTAGAGCCCGCTCCTGATTTGCCAAATTTTTTCTCTTTTAGAGTCTTAAAAGAGCCATCTAGTTTTTTCCAAGCTTTGGATCTATCATCTTTTGTAAAATCTAAGCCTTTAAACTCCGCTTGAAGGTTTTTTAATTCCTCAAACAAGGGTTTTAAGCCGAGGCCTTTGTCTATTTTTTCTTGAACACCATTTAACTTAGTCATAAATGTGTTAAGGTGTTCGGAAGAAACTTTTTTAAACTCTTGATCAAGCGACTTTCTCAATTTTTTCAGAGATTCGAAAATCTCGTTGGTCTCTTTCTTTAATTCGCTCGCATGCTCCCTAAATAAATTTCTTTCTCGTGCTTGATCTTGGACCTTCGTCCAAAACCCTTTCATCTCTTCCCAAACAGATCCTTCAAACTTGCTCATCCCTTCAACCTTTGTTTTAAGGTCCTCCAATTCTGACTTATACAGGGCATACAATTTAGACGACAAGACAACAAAATGCCATTCTGTTTTTGCTCTATTCACAATATCTGTACGCTCTACCTTTATATCTTCTGGTAGGATGTCTTCTGTAATGCTCAAAGGTCGTGTCAGCGTACTATGTCCTTCTGGCAATTCTACATCATTTCCTTCTCTCCAAACATTCATCATGGATTTATAGAAATCCTCAGTTGCCTTCTCTTCAGGCACAACATGTAGAAGTATGTTGTTTTCACTTTCTTGTAATTCTAGACCTAGAAGAATTTTTTTGTCTTCCTTATCTGTTCCCCAAAGCACAATTCTTTTTTTCATCTTACCGTAATTTTAATTCGTTAATTCAGTAGTTAAATACTCCTTAGAGTATGTTCTTTTTCAAATATTCAGCAATTTGTACAGCATTCGTTGCTGCACCTTTTCTCAAGTTATCAGAAACTATCCACATATTCAACCCATTTGCAATAGAATCGTCTCTTCGCACTCTCCCGACAAAGACATCATCTTTGCCATGAGCGAACAATGGCATCGGATAAATATTCTCCATTGGCTTATCTTGCAACGCGATTCCGCTGGCAGAACTTAATATTTCATTTACCTCTTCAATATCATAAGGACCATCAAATTCTATGTTTACAGACTCAGAATGTCCTCCAAAAACTGGCACTCTTACCGCTGTTGCAGTGATTGCTATACTTTCTTTTCTTAAGATTTTTCTTGTCTCATGCACGAGTTTTAATTCTTCTCGCGTATATCCATTTTCGAAAAATACATCACAATGCGGTAGGCAGTTTTCGAAGATTTGATAATGATATGCCTTCTCTACATCTTCGCCCTTTTTTTCTCCTTCATACTGATCCACCGCAACTTTACCTGTACCCGTAAAAGATTGGTACGTCGAAATTACTAATCGCTTAATACCGTACGCTTTATCAAGAGGTGCCAATGCCATCACCATTTGGATGGTAGAGCAATTCGGGTTTGCAATAATTTTACTGTCTTGTGTTATTGCATCTGCATTTATTTCTGGCACAACAAGTGGCACGTCTTTTTCCATCCTCCAAGCAGAAGAATTATCGATTACAAAAGTTCCATTTTCAGCATATTTAGGTGCCCATTCTTTAGACGTAGACCCACCAGCTGAAAATAAGGCTATATCAATGTCTTTCATTTGAACAGCCGTCTCATTATCGATTACACTATATTCATCACCATTAAACATAATTTGCTTACCGACAGAACGTTTTGAAGCAACCGGGATCAATTCTGTGATAGGGAAATTTCTTTCACTTAGGACTTTTAACATTACTGTGCCCACCAATCCTGTTACCCCAACTACCGCAACTTTCATATCTTAGCGTTTTTATATCGATAAAAATTTGAATCACAAAAGTATTCTAAATAATTTCATACTGCAATGCAGAAGAACATCTTATTTATATTTCTTTTATTTACTGTCTCGTTACAGGGACAGATAACAGATGACTTTTCGGATGGAGATCTGGAAACAAATCCAGAATGGTTTGGTGATAAAACTAATTTTATTGTAAACTCTGAACAAGTGCTACAATTGATGGCACCTGAGGCGGGTACATCATTGTTATATACTGACATCCAAATAGGTCCTGACATGGAATGGGACTTTATTTTTACTATGGATTTTTCTCCTTCTGGTTCTAATAAAACAACTATCTATTTAGTCGTTGATGATGCAGATGTGAGTCAAGCGAATGGGTATGGAATTACAGTAGGTGAATCCGGCTCTGATGATGCGCTCATTTTTTTCAAACTCGTGAATGGAAGCAAAGAAAATCTGGGAACTGGAACTCTTGGTGCGATGGCAGTAGGTCCATCCGTTGCACGCGTACATGTTTCTCTAATGCAAAATAGTAACTGGATAATAAGTGCAGATTATACAGGAGCAAATTCTTTCGAAACAGAGATAGAAGTAGTGGACAAAATTACAAATAGCGGTTCGAGTTTTTTTGTTTTGGAATGCAGGTATACTTCTACACGAACAGAACACTTCTTTTTTGACGATTTCGTTCTACCATTTATTCCTGACATCACGCCTCCGCTTTTTGAAAGTAGTTTTATAGATGGAACTGATGCGTTGGTTCTTTGCTTTAATGAAAATGTCCAGTTACCTGATATTGACAACATAACTGTTACGCCATCTCTCCCTATAAGCGCAATAACATATTACGATTTGCAAGAAAACAAAGTTAGGATCCATTTCAATGAAGACATTGTAGGTGGCGTTGACTATGCATTAGATATTGATCAGATTAGAGACCTGAGTGAGAATGGAAGTTCAGCAAGTGATATTTCTTTTTCTATTATTTCGCCCCCAGTAAAAGGTGATTTGGTGGTAAATGAGATATTAGCTGATCCAGCAAGTGGTGGGTTTGACTTTGTCGAAATTTTAAACAGATCTGGAAAGAAAATTTCTTTAGCCAATATAGGTATTGCGAATCTTGATAAAGATGAATTTGATTATATAGAAAATATAGAATTTTTAGAAGCAGGTGGATTTTTAGCGCTTTGTAAAAATATAGGCTTTCTAGAAGATACGTACACTATTCAGAATCCTTTAGCCCTTCATGAAAATGATATTCCTTCATTCAATATATCAGATGGAAATGTCAGTATTGTTCTTGATGATGGGATTACACAAATAGTTATAGACTCATTTGATTACAATGAAGATCTCCACTATGCACTTCTTGAAACGACTAAAGGTGTAAGTCTAGAGCGCTTATCTACTGAATTAGATGCGAATAATCCTGAAAACTGGCATTCTGCATCGTCTGCAGCTGGCTTTGCAACGCCAGGTTATGAAAATTCCAATGCAAGCGACTTTGTTGAGTCCGATAATACTTTTGCCTTAGACAAAAAAGTTTTTTCCCCAGATGGCGATGGTTTTGAAGATTTAATCTTTCTTAATTATGCGTTTGACAAGCCGGGATATCTAATAAATATTAACATCTTTGACGCGAATGGGAGATTTATCCTTAATTTGGAGGAATCTTTGAATCCTTCTATAGAAGGGTTTGTAAAATGGGACGGATTGAATTCAGAAAGCAGAAGAACACCAATTGGCTTGTACATTATGCATGTATCTGGTTTTCATCCTGATGGAGACAAAGTAGAAAATAAACTTGTGTTCGCGATTGCTGAACAGTTGTAAATAGAATGAGTAAACGGAAAAATACTGGGATTTTGACCATTGCCATCGCCTTGGGGTTGTTCATATTTACTCTTCTTTTGGTATTCATACCAGAAATAAAATTTCTCAATAAATTTTCGCACAATACGAGCTACATCATGTTAGGTCTTGTTGCATTGGGCTTAGTATTTTTGCCCTTACGTAATAGGAAACTTATGTTTGCGAGCTTTACTTGCGCTGCTATTCTTTGTCTATTCTTAAAAGGCGCTTCTAATAGTAATATAGTATTTCCAGAAGTCAATAACCTACCATCTTTAAGTATTGCTCACATAAATTTGGGTAATGTTTCTGACACCTATGAGAGTCTGATTTCGACGGTAAAAAATATGGAAACTGATATTATTTCTTTTCAGGAATTTACTCCTGACTGGAATTTTCACATAGGTTCAAAGCTTGATAGTATTTTTAAATACTCGGAAAAAAATGTGCGTATTGATCCATTTGGAATGGCCGTATTTTCCAAAACTCCTATAGAACAGAAAGAAATCTTTTACCACGAAGAAATACCAAATTTTAAGGGAGATGTAAAACTGGGAGATCAGATCGTAAATTTGGTTTTTTCATATGTATTACCACTGCTAGGGACACAAGATGTTGCTAACACATCTGAACACTTATCTGTGGTTGCAGACGAACTGAATCGAAGTCAAAGTCATAAACTTTCCATTGGTGATTTTAATATGGTTTATCATGCTAAAGAGATAATGAAATTTAGATCTAGAACCTCATTACATAATTCACGTCGAGAAGTGCCGATGGGAACTTTAAAAATGCCCTATGATCATATTTTCTATTCTAGTGATTTAGAGTGTACTCGGTTCATTGAAATTAATGATTCAAATAATGTACATATAGGTATTCTAGGTTCCTATCAAATCAGCAGAGAGCGTGATCTACCTCAGAAGACAGGCTCTTCTTTAGGTCAACTAAATTTCTGATACTCTAATGCACTTTATACATTTAATCGCAATCAAATCACTGATACATGGCAGCTCAAATTAAATCCATTTTTGTCCCCAGTTCGATGCTTAAGGCGAAAACAGGTTATGGTTATTACAACGCCGAAATTGATGGTGTTTTGCTTGCAAATGATGTTACGGCGGCAATAAATGAGCAGCTTGCGTTAGGTTATACATTATTTAATACACAACCCGTCATTTCCACGCAATATTATGGTCGTGTCTATACCGAAGGCTTTATCTTACTATTTAATAAAGCGGATGATTAGTTTCTCATGTAAGTCGTATGCCGATTTAAGTAAAAACGAACTCTATGCAATCCTATGGTTGCGGGCTAAAGTGTTTGTAGTCGAACAAAACTGCCCGTACCAAGATCTCGATGGTAAAGATCAAAAATCCTTTCACGTTCTAGGAGTAAAAGATAATTTAATAGCAGCATATACGCGGTTAATTCCTAAATCCATCTCCTATGAAAATTACTGTTCTATCGGCAGAGTTGTGTGTGATCCTTCTATAAGAAACGCGGGTGAAGGAAAAGCATTGATGCAATTTAGCATAGACACATGTAGAGAGTTATTTCAAGAAGTTCCTATAAAAATTTCGGCACAAACGTATCTGCGTCGTTTTTATAGCGAACTTGGGTTTGTGGTGACAGGAGAAGAATATTTAGAAGATAATATTCCACACATTGGAATGCTCTTAGACGAGTCCATTCTGTAACGCAACATGCGCTGCATCTAACAGCACTCGTACATCCGCCAAGTTTGCGGCTTGGGCATACACGCGTAAAACTGGCTCTGTGCCGCTCGGTCGTACCATAACCCATTCATCATCTGATAAAAAGAATTTATATCCATCTGTTGTCTCTGTCGAAATAACTGGTTTCTGATTTATTTCTGCAATCTGTCCAGACTCACATTTTTCTAAAATCTTCACTTTCAAATCTTCTGTGATATGTAAATCATCTCTATCAGATTTGAATGATCCCACTTTCTCATAAACCTCAGCAATCAACTGTTTAAGTGACTTTCCTGTTACAGCCATAAATTCCATAATCATGAGACCTATCCATACGCCATCACGTTCAGGAATATGCCCTTTAACAGCCAATCCTCCAGACTCCTCTCCACCAACAAGCACATCTTCTTTTGTCATGATCTCGGCAATGTATTTAAACCCAATCTTTGTTACCATGACTTCGCAGTTATATATTTCTGCGAGTTGTTTCATTTTATTCGTTACAGAAAATGTTATCACTACTTTTCCAGTCTGTTTCTTATACTCATACATATAATAGAGAAGTAGTAATAATATATGATGTGAATCCACAAATTCACCGTCTTCGTCAAAAAGCCCTATCCTATCAGCATCTCCATCGTTTGCCAGACCTAGATTAATACTGGAATCACTTTTTATAAGGTCAGATAATTCTTTTAGATTCCTTGCTATGGGTTCTGGCGCTTGTCCTAAAAAGGAAGGATTAAAAGTACAGTGCAAAAGATGGGCATCTGGAAATAATCGTCTAACAATATCTTGTCCAGCGCCAAACATTCCATCATATGCTAGGACAACTCCAGAAGATTTTATCACACCTAAATCAAAATTTTCTAAAACATGATTATAATAAATTTCTTCTAGGTCAATAAACTCCAAGAGATTAGCAGCTAGCATTTCTTGCTCTGTTTGCAATGTTCCAAGACAGGTGTCAGGTATTAAAGATTCTACTTCAGCAATATCATCCGGCAGTGTAGGGCCTCCAAAATTTGACTTTAATTTAAATCCATTATAAGATGGTGGATTATGGCTAGCAGTAATTACGACTCCCAGATCAGCTTTTAATTTTACAACTCCAAGAGAGACCATAGGTGTGGAAGCAAATTTATCACCCATAAATACCTTTATCCCAAAATTAGTAAATACAGCAGCAGAAACCTGGGTAAACATCCTTCCTTCAAATCTGCAATCATAACCAATTACTATTTTGTCCATACCTCTTTTAAGCATCCACTTTGCTGTTGCTTCGGATACTCTTTTTACATTATCTACCGTATAGTCTTTAGCAATTATAGCTCTCCAACCGTCTGTCCCAAATTTTATTGATCTCATGCAATTACTTTGATCCTTAAATTAACAAATTCTCTCAGAATTGCATAGATAAGGATAGAATACCTAGAAAATCTAAACATATTACAATTTTATTATATATATTGTGTCCACGTTTATAGAGGGTTTTATATAAGAAAATTTTATAATGAGAAAAGATAACCATAGACATCAAGGTCTACGATCGCAGCTGGTGCAAGAGTTAATCGCGAAGGGCATTCACGATGAAGATGTTCTTTCCGCCATCAATACAATTCCTCGTCACTTTTTTCTGGACGAAGCATTTGCGGAACAGGCATATAAAGATAAAGCATTCCAAATAGGTGCTGGTCAAACGATATCGCAGCCGTTTACTGTTGCTAAGCAAACAGAACTACTAGAGGTTAAAAAAACAGATAAGATTTTAGAGATAGGAACTGGTTCTGGATATCAAGCATGTGTATTAGCTTTTCTAGGTTGTAAACTGTATACTATAGAACGACAAGAGGAATTATTTCATAAAACCTCTATGCTACTAAAGACTATGAATTTTAATCAAATCCGAACACTTTTCGGGGATGGGTATTTAGGTTCTGAACGCTTTGCACCTTTTGATAAGATCATTATTACTGCTGGTGCGCAAACAGTCCCTCAAGTCCTTTTTGATCAATTAAAAATAGGTGGGATAATGGTTATTCCTGTAGGCAACAATAATGCGCAACGGATGTTACGCCTAAAGAAAATTTCTAACACAAGTTACATTGAAGAAGATCATGGAAATTTTGCATTTGTTCCATTTTTAGGTGGTACAAATACCATGGCAACCGCAAGATTATAACTTTCATTTACTAAGACTTCTTTCTCAGCCAGAAAATCTTCGCGTGAGGTGTCCAGAAGGTGGCCTTTGGCCAGTCACGCGTATGCGGGACCGAGCAGACTTGCGAGTCTGGAGGGGACCGACGATCTTTCTGAGCAAAGCGATGGAAGATGGGCACGCCCCATTTCATATACTGTAAAAAACTTTCTATTCCACAAGAATGACACTGAAGAATAGACTTCATTTACGTACCTACTTTTCTACCTTTCACGCGTTCTGAGTCGTAATCTATATCCCTATATTTGTCAATATCTACGAGTAATGCACTGTACGCACTTCGGTTTGTAGTTGTATATATTTTGCCGTTATAGCTAACTTTACCCAGGTTATTTCTCCATTCCTTAGCCAGTAGAACAAAACGACCGCCGGCTTGTTTGTTAGGTCCAAACATCAGATATTTATCATCTCCTCCTTCTTCAAAACTTATTGCTAATCTATTACTTTTTGGTGAAAACACGAGAACTCCTGGCGTCCCCTTTTTGAATACAATTCGTTCCACTTCTTTACCATCAATAAACTGAATTTTTCCTTCTGTGATTCGAGTTTCTTCTAAGCCCAAATTTCTTTGTAATATAATATCTGAGGATAGGTAAAATTGAATACGCTCAAGATCGTTTGTGCTAAATTCAAAATCATCTTGTAGACGCTCCGTATACGGCGTTAGTTTATTGCTACACGAAGAAAGTATCATCAATATAAATGCGCCAAAAATAAATGCTGTTGATTGTCTCATGCTAAATTGTTTAGTTACAGTTACTATATAAATAAACAACTCAAAGGCTGAAATGTAAAGCCTCTTAAGAAACCTTAACGCGCAAATAAGAGATCTTTAAGATTTTAGGTCCCTTATTGTTGCGAAAAATGAAGAAACTATTTGAGAACAGGCATCATGGAGTACTCCAAACTCTAATCTAGTTTTAGGATGGAGCATTTCTTTTCCATAGCGCATAAAGCCATTTTTTTCATCACTCGCTCCGTATACAATTCTACTGATCTGACTCCACTTTAAAGCCCCAACACACATAATACAAGGTTCCAGGGTTACATACAAGGTGCATTTATTTAAATATTTATTACCGAGATAAGAACTTGCTGCGGTTAAGGCTATAATCTCTGCGTGTGCGGACACATCTTTAAGCATTTCTACCTGATTATATGCTTTTGCGATCACCCGATTATTAGACACTATCACAGCTCCTATAGGCACTTCTCCTTGCTCTTCTGCTTTTTCTGCTTCAAGCAGCGCTAATTTCATAAAATGATCATCTGAGAATATTTCTATATCGTGCATACCTTTATGTTCTCTGCGATTAGATGCTAAATGTAAGGAAAGTGGCATAAAAAAATTACAACACAAGTTCATAATTATTTTATCAGGTTTTCCTAACTTCGCACATGGAAACAAAGAATCCCACTCCTTCAATAATTACAGAAGCTTTCACGTTTGACGATGTTTTACTTGTCCCTGCATATTCAGAGGTTTTGCCCCGAGATGTGAATATTCAAACGCATTTAACACGCGAACTGAAACTCAATACTCCTATCGTTTCCGCAGCAATGGATACGGTTACAGAATACCAACTTGCCATAGCGATGGCCCAACAAGGTGGCATAGGAATTGTCCATAAAAATATGTCTGTTGAAATGCAAGCAGAACATGTACGCAAAGTAAAACGATCTGAAAGTGGGATGATTCTAGATCCAATTACTTTGGAGAAAACTGCTACTGTAGGTCAAGCGTTAGAACTGATGAAAACGAATAAAATTGGTGGGATTCCTATCATTGACCATTACAATAAACTCATAGGCATTTTAACAAACCGTGATCTAAGGTTTGAAAAAAATAATAATAAACCTGTGACTGAAATAATGACGAGTGAAAATCTTGTCACTGCACCGGATGGTACAACACTAGAGGAAGCTAGAGAGATTTTACAAAACTATAAGATTGAAAAACTACCTGTCGTAGATGATAGTAATACCCTGATTGGGCTCATTACGTACAAGGACATTTTGAAGTTAGAGAGTCATCCTAATTCTAGTAAGGATAGCCATGGTAGACTTGTTGTGGGTGCGGCCGTAGGTGTTTCTGGTGATCTTGACGAACGTGCAGCAGCACTTGTAGATGTGGATGTAGATGTCCTTTGCATCGATACTGCACATGGACATTCGCGCGGTGTTTTAGAAACAATTAAACGTATTAAAACAACGTATCCTGACCTTCAAATTATTGGTGGTAACGTCGCTACTACTGAAGGAACAGAGGCACTTATAGATGCTGGTGTAGATGGTGTAAAGGTGGGAATAGGACCAGGTAGTATCTGTACAACACGCATTGTTGCAGGAGTGGGCATACCGCAATTAACTGCTATTCAAAACGCCGCACAAATAGCTATAAAAAGAGGTGTCCCTATAATAGGAGATGGCGGTGTAAAACATACGGGTGATATTGCAAAAGCGTTGTGTGCGGGAGCAAGCACTGTGATGGCAGGGTCGTTATTTGCAGGCACAGAAGAAGCTCCAGGAGAAACTATTATTTATCAAGGAAGAAAATTCAAAGTCTATCGTGGAATGGGTTCTCTAGGTGCTATGCAATTAGGGTCTAAGGATCGATATTTCCAAGATGTAGAGGACGATGTAAAGAAACTTGTACCGGAGGGTATCGAAGGTAGAGTGCCATATAAAGGGTCAGTTGCTGAGGTTATGGTGCAGTATATCGGTGGCTTGCGTGCAGGTATGGGCTATTGTGGTGCTGCGAATATTCCTAGTCTTCAGAATGCCAAAATGGTGCGAATCACAAATGCTGGAATCGTAGAAAGTCATCCTCATAATATATCTATTACTAAGGAAACGCCTAACTATAGGAGCAGATAGAGGTGTTAATAATCTGATAAATAGCAATTAAAGGGAATGTATCTCGTTTACATTGAGTTAATTCGTACGTGAAGAATATTTTAATCATACTCGTTTGTTTATTCGTGGCCAATAGTCTTGCGGCGCAGGAAGATAACTATGATATCGTTTATCACGATCATGTCTATTACTCGCATCTAAAAAGTGTTAAGCTTACCCACCGTGGGCTTAGTACAACTCTTCCTATAATTGACTTAAATACTCAAGGGAGTCTGACACTAAAATTTGATGACATGGAAGGAGGTGGGAATCTTTATACCTATGAAATTATCCACTGCACAAAAGATTGGCAAAGATCTGACATTGAAAAAATCGAATATTTGGACGGCTTTGACAATGAAGAAATCGAAAGCATAGCATTTGCAGCAGGTACAATATATGACTACACGCACTATAAGATAACCATACCGAATGAAGATGTACGATGGACAATCTCAGGGAATTATCTGCTTGTTATTTATGAAGGAGATGATAGTGATAGAATTCCTGTTATCACACGACGCTTTATGGTTGTGGAGCCAATGGTGGGAATTGGTGGAACTGTAGAATCTCCATATAGTGTGACAAAACTAAAGACACATCACAGAATAGAAATAAAGGCATTCTTAAATGAAGGTGTAACCATTAATGATCCAGTCGTTGAGTTAGAAGCAGTAGTCCTACAAAATGGAAGATGGGATAATGCAATTTTTGGACTTGCACCTATGTTTCAGGCGCGCGATCAAATTAATTGGGACAGGACCGATCAAGTACTCCTACCAGCATTAAAAGAATTTAGGAATTTTGATATTCGTTCATTTAAATATACATCAGATTTTGTTCACTCTATTGACTTAAGAAAAAACGGCAACGATGTTCTTTTGGAACTCGCAGGAAAAAGAACATATAGAAATTACATTTCTGATATTGATGCCAATGGGCGATTCATTCTTACCAATAGTGAGCGATCAGAACCTGACATCTCTAGTGACTATGCGAATGTTATTTTCTCTTTAGAAAGTGGATATATTTTCGACAAAGAGGTGTACGTAATGGGCGCTTTTACGGACTGGCAATTACGCGAAGAGTTTAAATTAGAATATGATGAAGATCGGAAAATGTATTTAGGGAAAGCGCTGCTGAAACAAGGGTATTATGATTATATGTATGTTACCAAAGATCGCTCTGGTTTTATTGATTGTGAAGAATTAGAAGGAAGCTGGTTTGAAACCGAGAATGACTACACCCTACTCTTATACTATTCACAATTTGGAAGCGAATATGACCGTTTGGTAGGCTCTACCACCATTAATTCCAACAAAAGATAGGCTAATTATGCCTTCAACTCATTAATTCACGTTCTTATTACCACCGTTTATCTATTATTAGCTATACTTTATATATTTATTGTATAATTAAAGGTGGCAAATAGTATTTTGCCTGTATTACCAATAGAAGAACAAATGAAAAGACTGCTATCAATATGTATACTTACGTTGTGTACTCTGTTTTTAGGGGCGCAAGACCTTTGGACATTGGAGGAATCTATACATAGAGCAAGAACAGGAAGCATTGATGCATTGCAATCCTTATTAGGGCAAGATTATGCAGCAATAAACCTAGAATCTGCACAACATAGGCGTTATCCAAATTTGAATTTCAATACAAATGTCAATTGGAATTTTGGACGGACGATTGACCCCACAACCAACGAATTTAATACTTCCACGTTCTTTTCTAATAATCTATCCTTAGGTTCTGGAATGGCGTTATATAGAGGAGGGCGCATTAAAAACTCTATTACACAATCAGAATATTTACTTAAGGCAAGTGAGATGGATCATGAACAATTGATTAATGATCTTGCGCTCACCGTTGCTAACAATTACCTCAACGCATTGTTTGCTTTAGAAAATGAAAAGATTGCAAGGAACCAATTAGGTATATCTAACCAGCAGTTAGCGCAGATCCAAAAATTGGTGAAAGCGGGTTCTTTGCCAGCAAATGAAGTACTGCAAATAGAGGCGCAAATTGCAAGAGATGAACAAAGTATTATTGGATCATCAAACACGTATGAATTGAGCATACTTCAATTAAAGCAGCTCTTAAATTTAAATCCTTCAGACGAAATAACAATTGAAAACCCAGGTGAAATAAATCTAAGTACAGATCCTTTCATATTGACGTTTGAAGAAGTGTATGCATCTGCATTGCAACATAGACAAGATGTTTTGGCTGATGAATTGCGACTACAAAGTTCTGAAATGGCCATTAAAGTTGCGGAAGGTGCATTGATGCCTAGTTTGGATGCATTTGGTAATCTAGGGACAAATTATTCAAATTTGGGATTTAGCATATTAGGAAGTGAAACTTTAGATATCCCCGTAGATTCAAAGTTACCGGATGGCACGCCTTTTCCTTTACTATTTACGCAAGAGCGCACATTATCGGAGAAGGCGAATTACTCAACGCAATTAGAAGATAACTTATCGTATGGTTTCGGTGTGCAGCTTTCTGTTCCTATCTATAATAACTTTCAGGTAAAACACAGTATCCAAAGAGCTGAATTAGATTTTGAAAACAGCAAATTGGCAACTCAAAGAACAAAGGAAAACTTAAAAATCCAAGTGCAGTCTGCCCTTGCAGATAGCCGATCAGCGAAATTACAATTTGAAGCTAGTGAGGTGGCATATAATGCTCAAAAAGCTGCTTTCGATAACACCGAAAAAAAATATAGATTAGGCGCTACAAACACATTTGAATATTCAAATGCAAAAAATCAATTGGATGCTGCACAGTTAAATACGTTAATTGCTAAATATGATTATATTTTCAAGACAGTAGTATTGGACTTTTATATGGGCAAACCAATTAAATTATAATAAAACAACGCATGGCAAAAAAGTCTCGCAGATTTTGGATAACCGTATTAGCTATTCTTGCAATAGGGATTTTGGGTACGCTTGCTTATCTAAAAGGTAAGAAGAAGCCAAAAGGTATTGAGATTCAAACTGAAAAAGTAAAAATACGCACACTCAAAGAAACTGTGACTGGTAGTGGAAGAATATTTCCTGAAAAGGAAATCAAAATCAGTTCCGATGTATCTGGAGAAATCGTAAAGCTATATGTGTTAGAAGGAGATTCCGTAGTAGCAGGACAAATACTTGCTAAAATAGACCCTGAAGCTTACGAGTCTACAGTAGAAAGAGGCAGAGCTAGCTTAAACAATGCAAAGGCGCAAGAAGCGATGTCAAAGTCTCAGATCCAAAGCGCTGAAGCACAGATGCAGCAGATCATTGCGCAATTAGAAAACGCAAGAAATATTCATCAACGGAATATTGACTTATTAGCAGAAGGTGTAATCGCTCAACAAGAATTCGATCAATCCGATTCTAATGTTAAAGGATTAGAAGCAAATTTAAAAGCAGCACAAGCATCAAAAAGGTCTTCCGAAGAAAGTGCAAAAGGTGCATCTTATAACATTAAAAGTGCAGCAGCCTCTCTCAAAGAATTAAAAACAAGTCTAAATAGAACTACTATAAAAGCACCGGGCTCTGGTATAATTTCTAGTCTGTCTGTAGAACAAGGTGAACGTGTTGTAGGAACTATGCAAATGACAGGTACAGAGATGATGCGTATTGCAAATCTTAATTCTATGGAAGTACAAGTAGATGTTAGTGAAAATGATATTCTTAAGGTGCAGCTAGGACAAGAAGCGGATGTAGAAGTAGATGCGTATTTAGATCAAACATTTAAAGGTACTGTTACAGAGATTGCAAATTCTGCATCCAATGTTTCTTCAGCAGCTCAATCTTTAAATACGGATCAGGTGACCAACTTTATTGTCAAAATAAGACTAGATCCTAATTCATATAAGGAACTGACAACTCGGATGAAATATCCGTTTAGACCAGGTATGTCATCCTCTGTAGACATTTACACACATAGTGAGGAAAATGCAATTACTATTCCTATTCAATCTGTTACAACTAGGAATAAAGATGAGGAAGATAAAGATGGTGATCTTATGGAAGTTGTTTTTCTACATCAGGCAGACACCGTTGCTATGCAAGAAATTGTTACAGGGATACAAAATGACGAGTACATTCATATAATTTCAGGACTTAAGGAAGATCAAGAAATTGTTTCTGGCCCCTACTCTGCTATTTCAAAAAAACTTAAGAATGGCGAACAAGTGCGCATAAAGGAAAAGAAAGAGGACAAAAAAGAATAATTTGATTAAAAGCGGAAAAGGACTAATCATTTTTATAAAGAACCCAATTCTTGGGAAAGTAAAAACAAGATTAGCAAAAGACATAGGGGACAAAAAAGCTTTAGAGGCTTACAAACTACTCATGCAATACACACATGATATTGCGATGAAGTCAGACACGAGTAAATATTTGTTTTACAGTGATTTCATAGAGGATGCTGACAACTGGTCTCCTAGAGAATTTAGGAAGATGGTACAATATGGAGATGACTTAGGTAAGTGTATGTTTAATGCCATTGAACTTACTTTGCTAGAGAACACGAAAGCTGTATTGATTGGGAGCGATTGTCCTGAGATAAAGAAGAAACACATTGACACTGCATTCAAACAATTAAGGACAAGAGATGTCGTATTGGGTCCAGCAGAAGATGGCGGATACTATCTTATTGGTGTAAAACAAAATTCTAAGGCGTTATTTCGTGAAATGAACTGGAGTACGAGTGATGTGCTTGAGAAAACGATTGAAAAAATCAAGGAATTAGGGATGACGTACTGTCTGATTGAGCGACTTAGCGATGTAGACACCGTAGAAGATTGGGATAAGTATGAAGGTGATCTGCGCAACAGGTATATGTATAGACATACGGGCGAAGAAGAATAAGTCCTTCTTGTTATAAGCAAATCTATAAATTAAGCTCCGAATTAAACTTTTTTTAGCGTAACAAGGTTGTACTTTTGTAACTAAAGATAAAAACTATGTACCCACGCGAATTAACCTTACCCATGCAAAGAGACTTGACTGATTTTGGCTTTCAGGCCCTAACTTCTGTAGAGGAAGTAACTCAAGCTCTAGATAGCCAATCAGGAACTACGATGTTAGTGGTAAATAGTGTTTGCGGATGTGCTGCAGCAAATGCGAGACCGGCGGCTAAAATGGCTTTACAGTTTCAGAATAGACCTATGCAGGCTTATACTGTTTTTGCTGGTGTTGACAAAGAAGCTACGGCTTTGGCTCGGGAATATTTATTACCCTATCCACCTTCCTCTCCTAGCATTGCTTTGTTTAAAGATGGAAAGTTAGTGCATATGATCGAACGTCTTCAAATAGAAGGTAGATCAGCTCAAATGATAGCAAACTCTCTCAAAGAAGCGTTTGACCAGCATTACACGGTCTCAGCATAATAACTTTATAAGATATTACAAATTCATCTAAGACGCCTTGCGGCCATCTTATCTCGTGTAATTGGAGTATTAATAGTAATTCATTTTAATTCTTCTTTGGAATGCATGCAATTGCTATGTCACTGTTATCAATGCATGGTAAAATATGAATTATAAGTAAGGGTTAATCTGAAAGCTAGGAGCATAAAAAATGGGGTGATAATAAAACCACCCCAAGATAATGAGAATGAAACCTGGATTTAATCTTTAGGTTTTCAGGATATTCAAATTTAGAGGATTTATCCATGAAAACAAAATATTTTAACAGATTATAGCAACGTTTTTCGAATTATAGGATACAGATTTTAAACAAGGAAAATCAAATAATTTATTATAAATAAATCATTGATTCCCATAATCCTACACATGCTATTTAAATGTAATAAGTTAAATTCTTAATCAAATTGCGTGTTAGAAAATTCCGAAACAAAGAATTGTTAACCACTTCCCTTGCCAACAAAATGTAATATGTCGCTAATTTTACATTTACTAAGCCATTTCTACTTCCCCTTTGTTTTCATTCACAACTTTTGCTTGAATATCTCCAGTAACTGACTGATACTCTGCGAACTTCCTAGAAAACTTCGCTCTTCCTTGCGACAATGACCTTAATGTTGAGGAATATCGGTACATCTCTGCTAACGGTACTTTCGCTTTTATTTTTTGGTAGTGCCCATCTGCATCCATGCCCTGTATTATAGATCTCCGTGTCTGTAAATCTCCCATTATATCACCCATAATAGTATCGTTGCACAAGATCTCTACATCATAAATTGGCTCGAGTAATTTAGGCTTCGCCTTTTCAAATGCAGTTTTAAATGCTTGTGCAGAGGCAATCATAAATGCCATATCGTTTGAATCCACAGAGTGCATCTTACCATCATAAACAGAAACCCGTATATTTTGGCAATAAGAGCCTGTCAATGGACCTTCCTCCATCTTTTGCATGATGCCCTTCTTTATTGCGTTTATATATTTAGAATCTATTGCTCCACCTACGATACACCAATAAAAAACAAATTTACCTCCCCATGGCAGTTCTTCTTCATCACGAGATCTCACCGTTAAACCACTTGGGTCAGGCATACCTTCGTAATAAGGTTCTATTCTCATTTGCACTTCGGCAAATTGACCTGAACCGCCCGATTGTTTTTTGTGGCGATACGATTCATCAGCTGTCTTTGTTATCGTTTCTCTGTATGGAATTTTTGGCTTGATAAAATCCAACTTTAGTCCATTCACCTTATCCATACGATATTTAATAAGATCTAAATGCAACTGGCCTTGTCCATGTAATATTGTTTGCTTTAGCTGTGCATTTTGCTCCACTTTCAGAGTAGGGTCTTCTTCTTGTAATCCGTGTAGTACCTTCATTATTTTTTCCATCTCACCTTTAGCTGGTGGAGCAATCGCGGAACGTATACGCGATTCTGGAAAATTAATTTTTTGTACATCCAAATCTGAGCCTTTATCTGCAAGTGTATTATTTGTATGCGTATTTTTAAGTTTGACTGTAACACCTATATCTCCCGCTACGAGCTCATCTACATTTGTTCGAATCTTCCCATTTGCTTCAAAAATTTGGTTTAATCGCTCTGAGGATCTATTGTCCGCATTGTATAGTTCCATACCAGGACTTACCTTTCCTGAATATACTTTAAAGTAACTTACCATTCCTATTTGTGGCTCTGACAAGGTCTTATAAATAAACATTACGTTTTCTCCATCCTTGGAACAGGTGATTTTATTACCGTTTTGTAAAACAGCATCTGGCCTTGCATTTGGAGCGGGAGCGATATCATTTAAAAAGCCCATAACTCTTCCGCTTCCCATATTCCGTTCGGAAGAGCAGCAAAAGACAGGGTAGATCTGTTGGGTAGCCAAGGCAATGGTTAAGCCTTTTGCAAGTTCATCCTCATTGAGCGTACCAGCATCAAAGAATTTTTCCATTAAGGTTTCGTCATTTTCTGCAGCTGCTTCCACAAGAGCATTATGCATTTCTTGTGCCCGCCCCATTTCTGATTCTGGTATTGCCTGCTTTTCTGGCTTTCCCCCATCCGCTGGAAACACATACATAACCATTCTTAAGGCATCAACAATACTATTAAATGCATTGCCTGCATTTACTGGAAATTGGAAGGGTAACACTTTATGTCCGAAACGATTCGTTATTTGTTCTAATGTAGATTGAAAATTTGCTTTGTCGTGATCCATTTGATTCACAACAAATATTGCGGGGGTATTATAGTCTTTTACATATTCCCAAATTATTTCGGTTCCTACTTCTACGCCATTCGCAGCATTGATAACGATAAGAGCAGTATCTGCCACTTTCATAGAACTGACAACCTCTCCTATAAAGTCATCTGAGCCAGGTGTGTCTATTACGTTGATTTTTGAGTTTTTCCACTTTGCATGCAGAAGGGTGCTAAAAATTGAGTTTCCTTTGTCTTGTTCGATGTTTGTAAAATCTGAAACTGTGTTTTGGGAATCCACACTTCCTCTCCTTCCTATTGCCTTAGCCTCAAATAACATGGTCTCTGCTAGGGTCGTTTTACCCGAGCCAGAGTGTCCAAGCAAAACAACATTTCTGATGTTCTCTGTACTTATACTCATAGCTTATCATGGTTTAAAAGTAACGAAATATTATATCGTTATTAAAGTACCCAATTAATCTATTATTTCAAAATAGCGCCTTTTATAAAAATTATATATCTTATATATTAGTTTTTATAATATTTAAACTACCCAAAGTAGATGTATATTAAATAAGAACAGACTTATGAATTTTGAAGATATTCTGCCGATATCTGATTAAGCAGGGAAGGTATACTTTGATACTGGAAGTCAAACTTAGAAAGAGACTTAGAGTTGGAGTATCTCTTTTTTTCACTGATATTTTTTAGCGATTCTTTAGTTAGATAGTTTGTCTTACTTCCAGTAACACGCGAAACCCTTTCTTTAAGTAGCGCCAGTAATCTGTATTTTCCTTCTATTGGAATATAAGGCGCTTTAACTGATAATTGGGATGCTATTTGTTGGAACAATGTTTTGTAGGTCATATTCTCTGACGACAGTATGTATCGTTCACCAAAGTCCTCTTGGAAAAGTAATTCTGTGACGAACCGTGCCACGTCTGAAGCTGCAACAATTCCATTCGATCCGATCGGGTAATATTTTAAACCCTTATCAATTTTGCTAAAAAAACCGGATGTCCCAGACTTCCAGTCTCCCTTTCCTAGAATTAAGGCAGGATTGACTACAGAAACCTGTAGACCTTCAGCATGTGCTCTCCAAACGTGTTTTTCGCTCAGAAATTTACTTAGAGCGTATTGTGTGTGTGTTAGTTTATCACTCCACTTTGTATTTTCAGTTATTTCAGAATCATCAAGATTTTTCCCTATTGCTGCAGTTGAACTTACATGAATGAATCTACGTACTCCATGATCTAGAGAAACATTTACGAGGTTAGCTGTCCCTTCGACATTTACTGCAAACATTTCGCGCCTATCTTTTTTCTCAAAGGAGACTATCGCTGCTGCATGAATAACACAGTCAATATTCTGAATTAAATCATCTAATCTAAATACATCTAATACGTCTCCTTGTAAATAGCGCAGTTGATAAAGACTACTATCAATTTTATTTCTACTTAAGACATGAATATTTGTAAAGCCTTTGTGCAAAAGTTCTTCTAATATATAACTGCCCAAAAAGCCTGTTCCGCCCGTTAATAATATTCTATCATCCTTTTTTACCTTCATTAGTTATATAGTACGCCTCCACAGACTGATTCCCTTGCTCCTGTAACAGATGAATAAAAATTAGGTTTTCCAATACACTTAAAACTTGCTGCTAAGGCAATTAATAATGCTTCTTTATAGTCAATTATATCTTTGGTAGGTATCACTACATTCACCCCTTTACTTGCCAATTTTTCTCCTAGCAGTTCTATGAAATAACCGTTGTAGGCTCCTCCTCCTGTTACTAGCATGCTTCTCTTTCCTTCTTTAGGAATTGTATTAATTGTAGAGCAAACTGCGGTCACAGCGAAATTGTAAAAGCTGGAAAGAGCATCTTTTTCAGAATACCCCAATTTCTCTGCATTTGGAATAAAACTTTCTACGATCCAATTATTATCTAATGACTTGGGTGGTTTCATAGAAAAGTAGGGGTAAGATAAAAGCTGTTGCACCATAGGATCCTTCGATACACCTATTCCCCCCAATTTTCCGTCCTTATCAAAAGGCAAATCTAATTTTGCTGCGTAATGATTTGTGAACTGATTAAATGGACACACGTCATATGCTATCCATTCTTCCTTTTCATTTTTAAAACTTATGTTAGCTATGCCGCCAAGGTTTAGATAGAAATCATGCCCAGAAAAAAGATTCTCGTCTGCTAATGGTGCCATTGGAGTACCCACTCCTCCAGCTAAGATATCTTTTGTCCTAAAGTCGCACACTATTGGTACCTGCAATTCTGTATGTAATGCCATCCCGTTGCCTAGTTGGCAAGTGAGTTTTTCCTTAGGAAGATGGTAGATTGTTTGCCCATGCACGCCTACAACATCTGTGCTAATGAGATTTTCCTTCGCATGTTCTTTTATACATTGTCCAAAAAAATTACCTAAGTCTAAATCAAGCTTTTTTATGCCTATTGGATCCAGGGTCTTAAAATTCGATATGCGCGTCTTAAGCAGTTGATTCAATTCAAAAAATTGCGACTTATCCAAAGACCATTCTTTAAGCGATGTACCTTCATAATAAAATGTACAACTCACAACATCTACTCCATCCAAGGAGCTACCCGACATCAGCCCTATGCATTTATGTGTAAGGTTCCCCATGCGTTATTTTAGCTGGAAGGTGTATTCAGCAACAGCTTCTATTTCCTCTGCAGATAGCAATGCTTTAAATGGTGTCATGGTATTTTTCCCATTTTTAATTAATTGAATTCTTTCTTCTTTAGTTAGTGTTGACACAGTAATGTCTTTACTCCCATTGATTCCCAATTTTCCATTCATACCATGACAAATAGTACAATTAATTTTATAAATTTTTGCACCATCCACATTGGACTTAGCATCTCCCTTCTTGTTTCCTGCACAAGCAAACACGCAAAAAAGTAGGGAGAAAAAAATAATTGACTTCTTCATTTAATCTAGTTTATGTAAATGTACTCAATAACATTGCTCTAAAAAAACCTCTACTTGGTCTAAAAAGCCACATAAACGATGGAAACTTTCAATAAGATAATAGTTTCCATCGTTTATTTGATATATCTTTGCAGTCCATGGAATCCAAAATTAAAATTAAACTAATCCAGCATGCGACTCTTGTATTTATGAAATACGGAATAAAGAGTATTAGCATGGACGATATATCGAGAGAATTGGGTATTTCGAAGAAAACAATCTATGTACATATTGACAACAAAGAAGAATTAGTCAAAATGGTCATTCTTAACATGATTGAAATCGAACATGAGATTTTTATGACAATCAAAAACAAAGCAACGAATGCATTGGATGAGATGTTGAAAATATCCAATCATGCGATTCAATTTATAGGCCAAATGACTCCTTCTTTTACATATGATCTTCAGAAATACTATAAAGCGAGTTGGAAACTGATTGAGGAAGAACATTTCAGTTTTATTGAGAAAATGATTACAAATAATCTTGTCGCAGGTATTAAAGAAAAAGTATATCGCTCAAATATAAATCCTGAAATAGTTGCAAAACTCTATATGGCACAAGCCACTCTCATCACGGATGAAGATATATTCCCAAGTAAAAAATTTGCAAAAGTGGATTTGTACAAAGAGATGATTATCGGTCACCTCCACGGCATGGCAAGCGATAAAGGATTAAAATTATTAAAGAAAAACGAACAGAAATATGTACTCGATGCAAAGTAGATATCTATTACTCCTGTTGCTCCTTGCAAGCACATGTTCCTTGCAAGCGCAAACGAACTTCAGTATTGACGATGCTATTGATTATGCAAATATAGAATCAGACGCGCTCAAAATCAATGCTTTAGATGTACAAGAGGCTTCCGCAAGTATCAAGGAATTCAAAGCAATAGGGCTTCCCAAGGTGGATGCAAATTTAAACTATCAATATAATTTCATAAAAAACAAATCAGTTATAGCAGATTTTATAAGCCCGGCTGTATATGGCGTGCTATTTAATGAAGGTGTATTAGCAGAACGAGAACTAGGTCCTCCAACTACCAGTGAAGTAACATTTGTTACAAACAACTTTTTATCCATGGGTGTAGAAGCGAGCTCTGTTATCTTTGATGGTTCGTATTTAGTAGGACTAAAGGCTGCAAAATCATATAAGGCTCTAATTGCAAAAAATGAAAACATCACGAAGCAAGAAATAAGAACTCAGGTAACGAAGGCATATCTCTCTGTACTTATAGTGGATGAAAATCTAAAAATCCTTGATAAAAATCTAGCCAACCTAGCGCAAGTACACAAAGAAGCAAAAGCATATTATGAAACAGGTTTTGTCGAGTCTATAGATGTATCACGTATTGAGCTAAGTCAAGAAAATATTTCGAATGAAAGGAAAAAACTATTACAACTCAGAGAATTGAACCTCAACGTATTAAAATTCCAGATGAATTATGTAGAAGATGACCAGATCACGCTCACGGATGATTTAGAAACAATCATTGAGCGGATAAATATTGATGATGTTGATCTACTCTCTGAAGTCAATTATAACAATCGTGCTGAATACGAACAACTCCTAAGTAGTCAAGAACTCAATAAACTTGACTTAGAACGTATTGAAAAAGGAAAGTATCCAAGTTTAGTTGCACGCGCAGGTCTTTCTGGTGCATTGCAAAGAGACAATTTATTTAGTGGCTCAGAACCTGGAATACTTCCAGCTGCATATGGTGCACTAGGACTGAATCTGCCGATTTATGATGGAAATGAACGGAGTGCACAAGCACAAATAAGAAAGATAACAATTGAGAAGGCAGATATAGAAAGGCAACAGTTTGAAAAAACAGTAGAGCTTCAAGTCGGTAACGCAAGGGCGCGATTAGTAAATGCTAGAGAAAATATCGAAAACGCACAAAGAACATTGGCCATCATAGAAGACATCTACGAGAAAACCAATATTAAATACAGAGAAGGTGTGGGATCCAGTGTCGAGCTCACGCAGGCTGAAGCACAACTATACCAAGAGCAATCCAAATATATAAATGCATTATACGAGCTGATTCTTGCTAAGACAGAATTAGACATAGCACAAGGAACACTTTAAAAAGAAAATCCAATGTCAAGAAAAATAAAATCTATACTCCTCCTCTCAACAAGTATTCTATTCATCTTTGCTTGTAAACCTAAAGACCCCACGGACCTTAAGGGGATGCGCGCATTACTTTCCGAGAAAAAAGAAGAACTTAACGAAATACAGGAGAGCATAGATGCGCTGCAAGTAAAAATTACTGAACTAGAGCCAAAACGAGAAGTAAAAAAAGTACTTGTCAGTGTTGACACCATCCAAACTACAGAATTCCAACAATTTAGTAATGTGCAGGCCACAGTTGTACCTGATGATTTTGTAAATGCAAGTAGTGAAACGGGTGGTCGCATAATTAATCGATATGCAAAGGAAGGCGATTATGTAAAGAAAGGCCAGCTCCTCGCCACTATAGATATGCAGACTTTGGAGAAACAAATAGATGAACTTGCAACTTCATATTCCCTTGCAAAAACGATTTATGATAGACAGAAAAGACTTTGGGACCAAAACATAGGATCAGAACTGCAATACCTAGAAGCAAAGACTAAAAAAGAAAGTTTAGAAAAAACCAAGTCAACTTTAGAATCGCAGTTAACAAAGAAAAATGTGTATTCACCTATTAGTGGCGTTGTGGATCAGGAATTTTTACAGCAGGGAGAGATGTCTGCACCCGGTGTACCCATCTTACGCATTTTAAACACAAGAAAAATAAAGATCGTCGCAGATCTTCCCGAGAATTATTTGGGTTCAGTGAAGAAAAATGATAAGGTCAGTGTCTATTTCCCAGCACTAGACAAAACAGTAGAAAGTAGGATCACTATGATAGGAAGAACTATTGACCCCGCAAACCGAACGTTTAAAATAGAAGTACAAGCTAATAATAGCAGTGGTGACTTAAAGCCAAATCTCCTAGCCCAAGTAAATGTCAATAATTACACCAATAAAAACGCAATTGCTGTTAGCTCAGAACTGGTACAAGAGGATGTGAATGGCGCTCGGTTCTTATTTACTGTTGGCACGGACAAGGAAGGGAATCTCATTGCAAAGAAACAAATCGTAGAGACGGGAGAAAGCTATGAAAATAAGATAGAAGTAAACACTGGTCTCAATGTAGGTGATATCATTATTGTAGAGGGTGCACGCTCTGTGAGCACTGGAAATATAATTGTAACTGAAACAAAGTAAGCATGAGTAAAATCAAAGACAGCTTCAAGGAATTCGGCTTAAGTAGTTTTGCTGTAAATAATGCTACTAGTATTTTCCTTATCACATTTATGATATTACTCTTTGGCCTGCGCTCTTATAATAGCATGCCTAAGGAAATGTATCCTGATGCTTCTCTCCCTACAATCTATATTAATACGCCTTACTTCGGCAACTCAGCTGTTGAGATAGAGAATCTCATTACAAGGCCACTGGAGAAAGAGATAGAATCCATCAATGAGATAAAGAATGTGAATTCATCTTCTGTGCAAGATTTCTCTGTGATCATTGCAGAGTTTGTCACTGATATCACTATGGAAGAAGCGGTGCGAAAGATAAAAGATGCCGTGGATAAGGCAAAAAGCGAATTGCCTACGGACCTTGATCAAGATCCTGACGTTTTAGAAATCAAATTTACAGACTTTCCGGTTGTAACTGTCAATGTTTCTGGGCCAATAAATCAAGACGAACTTAAAAAGCACGCAGAGTACATCCAAGATAAGATTGAAGGGCTCAGTGAAGTCTCTAACGTCGATCTCAAAGGAGCGCAAGAAAGGGAGATCAAAATAAATGTGGACGTTTTAAAAATGCAGAGCCTTCAAGTATCGTTTCAGGATATTGAAAATGCGATAGGATCAGAGAATTTAACCATGTCTGCGGGTGAATTAAAGAACAATGACTTTAGAAGAGCAGTGCGTATCGTAGGGCAGTTTGATAATCCCGACCAAATAGAAAACGTTATTGTAAAAAGTGAAAACCAGCGAGCCATATTTTTAAGAGACATTGCAGATGTAGAATTTGGCTGGCAAGAACGTTCAAGCATATCACGTGTAGATGGTTACCCTGTCATTTCTTTAGAAGTTGTAAAAAAGAAAGGCGAAAATTTATTGACCGCAGCCGAAAAAATTGATGCAATTGTAAATGATGCAAAAAAAGTACTTCCCGAAAAACTAAGCATTACACTCTTTAATGATTTATCAGTCCAGACAAGAAATAATGTAGACAACCTTCTTAATAGTATTATCTCGGGTGTGATACTGGTCGTCCTCGTTCTTTTGTTTTTCTTGGGTTTAAGGAATGCCTCATTTGTAGGTCTCGCAATTCCGCTATCTATGCTTATGGGGATACTTTTATTAAGCCTCACAGGTACTACTATGAATATTGTAGTGTTGTTTTCCCTTATTATTGCGCTAGGGCTTCTGGTGGATAATGCAATTGTCGTCGTAGAGAACATTTATCGTTATAGACAGAATGGGTACAATGGGGAACTATCTGCCAAAGGTGGTGCTGGTGAAGTCGCTGTACCAATAATTGCCTCTACCTTGACTACACTTGCTGCATTTGCTCCTTTGGCTTTTTGGCCTGGGATTATGGGACAGTTTATGCAGTATATGCCTATCACTCTTATGTTAGTTTTAGGTTCATCCCTGTTCGTAGCACTCGTAATAAACACGGTTTTCACTTCTAAGTTTATGACTGTGGGAGAATCTAAAACCAATATTAAATCGTTGGGTATTTCTCTGGTTGTTATCCTTGTTCTTGCAGCGTTTGCGCATGTAGGTGGAATAAATTGGTTGAGGAATATATTAGTCATTACTGCGATCCTTACCCTAGTGAATTTTTTTATTTTTCGACCAGGCTCTGTTTTGTTTCAAGGAACATTTCTTCCGAAATTAGAATCGGTGTACAATAAATTTATTCGGTGGGTACTCTCAGGTGCAAAGCCCATAATAATATTTATCGGCACATTTGTTCTCTTGATACTTGCGGTCAACCTTCTAAAACTCTATCCTCCAAAAGTGGACTTATTCCCAAAAGCAGACCCAACCTATGTAAACGTCTTTATGAGTCTACCTTTAGGTAAAGATATGGCTGCTACGGATCAAGTCACTCGAGAAATGGAATCGCGGATTGAAAAAGTACTAGAAGGCCGAAGACATATTGTAGAATCAGTGCTCACTCAAATTGGTGAAAACACATCTGACCCTAACCAACCTCCAGAACCGGGTCTAACACCTAATAAAGCTAGGATAACCATTACCTTCTTACAATATGATGAAAGGCAAGGTATATCTACCGATAAAATATTGGCAGATATTAGAGAAGTCATCGGAGGAATACCGGGCGTATCTGTGTATGCAGATCAAGATGCTAGTGGACCTCCAGCTGGAAAACCAATTAACCTCGAATTAAAGGGAGATAATCTGGATAGCCTCATAGTAGTTTCTAAGAATGTTATGAAATTCATGAATGATCTTAATATACCAGGTGTTGACGAGATCCAGTCCGATGTAAAATTAGGTAAACCTGAAATGAGCATCCTAATTGATAGAGATGCAGCAAGAAGATATGAGCTTTCTACTTTCAGCATAGCGAACACACTCAGAACCTCACTATTTGGCAAAGAAGTATCTAAATTTAAAGTAGGAGATGATGAATACCCAATTGTTGTTCGGATGAACGATAGTGGTAGAAATAACATTGACGAATTGATGGCTCAAAAAATCACATTTAGAAATCCAGCAAATGGCAAGATAGTTCAAGTGCCTATAACCTCTGTAGCCGATCATTCGTATTCTTCTACCTACAGTTCTATAAAACGAAAAGATGGTGATAGAGTAATTACGATTTATTCAAATGTTCTTCAAAATTATAATGCTAATGAAATTGTGAGCGAATTTCAAGAGAAGCTAGAGGAGTATAATTTTCCAGAAAATATTTCTTATGAGTTTACTGGAGAACAGCAACAGCAAGCAGAAGATATGGCATTTCTATCAAATGCATTCTTAGTGGCTATATTTTTCATATTTATTATTCTCGTAGCCCAATTTAATTCATTCATAAGTCCATTTATAATTATCATATCTATCCTATTTAGCACGATAGGCGTATTTTTAGGCTATGTTTTGACAGGTATGGATGTGTTTATAGTCATGAGTGGAATTGGTATAATATCCTTAGCTGGAATTGTTGTGAATAATGCTATTGTTCTAATTGACTACATAAATATTCTGATCAAAAATAAAAGAGAGGAAATGAATCTCAGTTCTATGCAGGATATGGACAAGGATGACATAAAAGAAATGATAATTCTGGGAGGAGCAACAAGGTTAAGACCGGTTCTCCTAACAGCATTCACAACGATACTAGGTTTGATACCATTAGCAACAGGGTTCAACTTTAACTTCTTTACATTTATAAGCGATCTGGATCCAAATTTCTTTCTAGGAGGTGACAATGCAAAAATTTGGGGTCCGATGGCCTGGACTGTTATTTATGGTCTTAGTTTTGCAACTTTTTTAACATTGGTTGTAGTGCCAGTAATGTATTGGTTGGCCTACAGGATGAAATCTTTTAGCTACAATTTAATTAATAAGAAGTCTTAACAATGGATATTTCGAATTTACGAGAGCAATATAAGTTGTCCACACTTTCAAAAAAGGATATACTGGATAACCCAGTAGAACAGTTCAAGTTATGGATAGAACAAGCAATAAAATCCGAGTCACCTGAGCCTAATGCAATGACATTAGCTACTGTAGATAGTATAGGACAGCCATCCGCAAGAATTGTTTTGCTAAAAGAAATTACAAAAGAAGGATTTATCTTTTATACAAACTATAGTAGCAAGAAAGCGCAGGATATGGAGGTCAATGAAAACGTAGCTGTCGTTTTTAACTGGTTGGAATTACAACGTCAGGTTAGAATAAAAGGAAGTATTACAAAAATTTCTAGAGAACATTCTGAAAAGTACTTCCACTCCCGACCAAGAAAGAGTCAAATTGGAGCAGTTGTCTCTGCGCAAAGTTCAACGATTGCATCAAGACAAGTTCTTGAAAACAAATTAGAGCAATTACACCAAGAATTTGAAGGTAAAGAGAAGATTCCAATGCCTGATGACTGGGGAGGTTATTTGATTTCCCCTAGAACAATCGAATTTTGGCAAGGAAGAAGAAGCAGATTGCACGACCGTCTACAATACACGCATACGAATGGAAGATGGAAGATCCAAAGGCTATCCCCTTAGCATCCTTGTAATCATTCAAATGTTATGGTATTCTTAAAATCTAAAAGAACACGTCGCTACAATGACTATGCGCTTATCTTAGTTGTATTGTTAAAATGAGATAATATGAGATCATTTTTAATTCTTTTTACACTTTTTATTACAATAGAATCATGCAAGCAACCTGCTAGCGAACCAAATGTGTATACAGAAATTCCTTGGGTGAGTATTGACTCTGTGGAAGATCTCATACAAAAGAAATCTAAAAATGTGATAGTGGATGTATACACACCTTGGTGTGGACCATGCAAACTCATGGATAAACGGACATTTACAGATCAATCTACCATTGATCTTATTAGTAAGAATTTTTATCCTGTTAAATTTAACGCGGAGGGTCCAAATCCAGTAACATTTAAAGGTAAAGAATATTCGAATCCAAAATACGATAGCTCAAAAGGTAATAAAAGAAATTATCCACATCAATTGAGTTCCTTTTTTCAAGTGCGCGGTTATCCGTCTATTGTTATCTTGGATGAAAATCTAAACATAATTCATAAAGTGTCTGGATACAAATCTCCGGAGCAGTTAAATCAAATCCTAAGCGAATATATCACGTCTTAAAATTAAAGACTAATCTCTTCTATAGTTTTCCAGATGTTTGCCTTATTGAAATTTATCATGAAGCTAATTCTTGGTAAAAAGCTCCTCCCTGCATACGTATCTGAAATAGCAGAAGATTGTATGAGAGGTAAATAAATGCCCATTAATTCTCCAGGCATTTCAAATGCTATTCCACCACTATAAAAAGTAGTTGATCCCAACTCTTGCGCTCCAGTTGTTTTTGTAGAGACTGCCCCCAAATCAAAGTAGAGTTTAAGAGGTATTTTTATATCAAATGGAAAGTCTGTTTTGAAATTCACAGCCATAATAAAATCGTTACTGAGTCCTATACGAAAAGCGCTACCAGGTGTATCCTTAAACGCTCCTTCGGTTAGACTAAATTGATGCGCATTTATTCCTTCTTGATCACTTCTTCCATAAAATACTTCATCATACTTGTAATCTGTAAATCCCTGCGCCATTAATGCAAAACTCCCCTTAACAAATCGACTTGCATAACTACTAGATTCCCTCTGCGAATTCATTAAAAAGTATCCACCAAACAGTCTGAACTTGAAGAATTTGGATTTAGCAAATTGATACGCATAATCATATTCACCACTTAATTTGAGATATTGCTCCCTTCCACTTGAGAATCCATTATAGTTTCCATACTCTAAGCTAGCTGTCATTTTCGTAGGTGCCAATACATCATTTGATATCGCGCTAAACTTTAATTCTGAAATTAAGGAATAGGTTTCATCAAAGAAAATATCTTCCTCTTGGAAGATTGGATACTCTTCAATAAGATTTATAAACCTAAGTGTGAGATTTTTATCTGTTTTTAAAAGTGGGTCCGTTTTATAATAAAGTTTAATTGCGGGAGTTAATTTCGTGTAATGCAATGTGTATCCATTCTCAAAATAATTGTACCGTTTAAAACCAAATGAGGCAATTCCCTTTCTAAGTCCTCCGACCCCTTGCAAAATATCTTTCTCAACAAGTCCAAAACCCACTAGCTCTTGTGCATTTATACTATAAGCAGGTGCAAGTGCATATCGGAATTTTTTTGGTGGATAAGACGAATTATAAACACCTAAGCCTAGCATCAACTTATCATAATTATTAAAAGCAGCATACGGCAGGTAAAAAAGATCTCTTTTTGATTTACTCTTTAAGCCCCCTAAGAATTTTAGGTTCAATGGACTACTCCGTTTGAAAAACCCTGACTTCTTCAGCATATCATTCGAACTGTTTATGTCTGGATGTGTGATGTCTTTGTAGAGTTGGATTTTATCAAATGAACAACTAGGCAGTTGGACGCTCTTTTTTCCAGAAAATCCTTCAACCCAAAAGCTTTCAATTATCTGATCTTCTGCCGTCAATGCAATGTACACAGGTGCTTGAATTTCTGATTTATTTTCAATTTCTACTTCACAAGCGTTGTCTTGCTCTGTGATTGTATTTACACTATAATCAATCTGCTTGGTAGAACTAATGAAGTCACCAAAAAACCAATCAAGTTTCTTTGCTGACGTTTTTTCAAAACTGGACTTTAATTGATCAGGTTGCACATTAGAATTCTTATAGCTACTGTAATAACTTTGTACTAATTGCTTAAATGTATCATCTCCTAAATAGGATTCTAAATAAGAATACCCTATTGCGGGCTTCTGATAGGCAGCTACACCATAATTGATGGGACTAAATAATTCAGAAGACAGACTAGACGCTTGTTGTTTACCCAAAATCTCTTGCGCTCTAAAACCTGCCTCCAAAACTCCAACTGCGTCTGTATTATCAAAATATTTCGGCACTAAGTAATTGTAAGGTGTATCGTTATAAAATTTCAGGTGGTATTTGTGATCATAGAAGGTATTTAGTCCTTCATCCATCCATGCATGTTCGCGTTCATTCGATGCAAGTGATGCATAAAACCAGTTATGACCTACTTCATGTGCAATCAAATGGTCCAATGTTTCCTCATCTTTTGCTCCAATAACTGTAATTGAAGGGTACTCCATCCCCCCTTTTGCATATTCCGAAAGAACAACTGTCATACTGCTAAATGGATACTCTCCTACTTCTTCAGAATAAAATCGTAACGCACGTTCTAGAAATTTCATGGTATTTGCATAGACCTCATTTTTCTTATAGGAAACGACTTTTAATGCAATGCTTTTTTCTTGTATTTCTATTGTTTTGGATTCTATATGAAATTGCGGGGAACAGAACCAGGCAAAGTCTATAACATTAGTAGCTAGAAAACTTTGTTTACCCGTTTCAGTACCTGTAGTAGCAATTTTATATCCGGCGGGTACATCTATGTCGATTTTATAATCCGCAAAGTCGGAGTAGAATTCTCCTATATCTAAGTAAGGCATGGTTTTCCACTTACCGTTTTCAAGTTTAGCTAGTTTGGGATACCATTGCGTAATTTGATAATAATCCCATCTCCTCCCAAATCTTGAGTAGAGACGCGGAATCTTAATCTCATATTCTATCTCAATGTGTATTTCTTCATTGGGCCCTAAATTTCTAGGTAAGGTCAATTCAGCTATTTCTTCCGAATCATCTAAGTAATTAATTTCTATCGATTCACCTGTGTTCGCATCTTTAAAAACAATATTCCTATATCCTCCTCTATTCATCTTATGCGCAAAGTGTAATGAAGTATTATTCATCCTCAATTGCTGCTGCACTAAAGGCGTGTAATTATCCTTGTAGGCATTGGACCAGAGATGGAAGTAAATATTAGATAATTTTTCACTTGAGCTATTTGTAAAACGCACTTGTTGTGTAGCGAGGAGACTATGGTCAGATGTATCTAACGCTACTTGGATATCATATTTGAGATTACTAATACCGTTTTGAGCATTAGAATACATTGTAAAGCATAATAAAAACAGGAAAATTGCTGTCCTTCCTCGCATTGAGTAAATGGGCTTTCATGTGTTAAATACAATAAACATAAAAAAACCTTGCCGAAATAAATCGACAAGGCAACGAAATTACAGACACCCTATGACTGATTAAAGTGCAAATTTAATACTATTCAGAGATTATGTGGTTAAAATTCTCATAATTAGGAGTTTAAATCATAAAATGTAAGGAAGGATATATAAATTTTTACCATTTATTTTCTAAAGAATAGGGCTATTTTAGCCCTATTCTTTAGCAATTACTAGCTTTGCAACGCATAAAATGATATCACATTATGGATAGTAATAATATGAAGACATTAAAAGCTTTAGCTGTTAAAGCGGGTGAAAAAATTCTTGAAATCTATGGTAAAGCAGATTTTCAAGTAGATCAGAAGGATGATTCTTCCCCTCTCACTCTTGCAGATACACTTGCGAATGATATAATAGTAGCAGGTCTTAAAGAAATGACACCTGAAATCCCTATCATTTCCGAGGAGAATAAACTAGTAGATTACCATACACGCAAAGAATATGATCGTTTTTGGCTCGTAGACCCATTAGATGGGACTAAAGAGTTTATAAACAGAAATGGTGAATTTACAGTAAATATTGCACTGATCGAAAAGCAGCGATCTGTCTCTTCTGTTGTTTACGTGCCCGTTCTAGACGAGTTATATTATGCTACAAAAGGGCATGGCGCATTTCTGGAAAAGAATGGTAATAAAACAAAAATAACGTGTTGTCCTTATCATCCGGAAGAAAGTTATTTACAGATCATCTGTTCAAGATCGCACTTGAATGAAGAAACTTCAAAATTTGTCTCTAATTATCCGAAACACCAGAAAATTGCAAAAGGGAGCTCATTAAAATTTTTAATCCTGTCTGCTGGGAATGCGCATATTTATCCGCGTCTCGCACCTACAATGGAATGGGACACAGCTGCAGCGCAAATAATTCTAGAAGAATCCGGTGGATCAGTAATTGACTGGGAAACAAAGAAACCCCTTATATATAATAAAGAATCTCTTCGAAATCCTTACTTCGTGGCTTATGCAAACCAATTATAAAGTACAAAACTTGATTCCTCGACCACAAAAATGTATTTTACATATATCATTTTAATTTAATATGAAGTATATCATTTCTCTCTTTGTTATTAGTCTATTTGCATGTAAAACCAAGCACCATGTCGAGGTAATTATTCCTGAAGATGAAAAAGAAAGCTTTGTTCAGTTATTGGACAGAGCTGCAATTGAGGATAAAATAGTTTTCGTTGATCTTTACACAGACTGGTGTTTGCCATGTCAGTTAATGGATGAAATAGTGTACACTGACCCAATAATTTTAGATTATCTGAATACGAACTTTATTAATCTAAAAATGAATGCAGAAATAGGTGAAGGGCCAGATTTAACAGTCATTTATGACATTAAGGAATATCCAACGCTCTTATTTCTTGATGCAAAAGGCAAAGTACTCATTCGCAAAAATGGAGCTGCCTTTCAACAAGAGCTTGTTGAATTAGGAGATTCTGCTCTAGCATTACAATTAAGCAAGCTTCGCTAAATCTCTGATAAGAATCTTGTTTGGTTTTCGTTCGCTGAAATGAATTATATTATCTCTTTTCAAGTCTCCCAATACGCGTGCAACTGTTTGTCTAGAAGTATCTGTAACAAATGCTATTTCCTTATGAGACATCCCATGGTTAATTAAGATTTCCTCCATTCCAATTTTGATTCCTTGCTTTTGTGCAGTCTGATGAATAAACCCAGCGATACGTTGTTTCGCTTTCATGAAAACAAAATTCTTTATACGGAGTTCCAAGCTATCCAATCGCTCGACAATAATTTTAGTAATCTCAATAGCAAAGTTGTGATGTGCCATGAACATTTTCTGAAACATCGCAATAGGAATCATCAGGACGCGACATTCATTCATGCATGTGGCAAATTCTGATCTCAGATGTGCTTTCGTAAAGACATTCTCTCCAAACAACTTATTAGAGTATACCAAGTCTTTGATAATGATCTTATCATCAATGGTGTTACGTCCCAATATAATCTTTCCCTCTAAAACAAAATAAACGTGTTGAATCTTATCACCTGATTTATATATGGGGCTATCCTTCTTAAATGCCCGTATTTCACAGAATCGAGCCATTTGTTCCAATGCGCTGAGCGGCAAGCTTTTGAAGATATCAAGTGTCGCTAAAGATTCCTTGTGTATTTGAGTTTTCATAGGCACGTTTTCTTATAAGATGATCGGCAAAACCAATACCCCTACAAATTCATATATAAATTTTGCAATTATTTGTAGATGAATTGTAGAGCGGTTATAGTGATTTATAGGTTAATCATAACGTATTGATTTCAAAATTCTTAACTATCTTTAATTATACATTAGCGTCTAGCTACAAAAAATTAAATTGTTCTAAAGGTGTTTAAGGCCATTCCGTTTATTCGGTTTGGTCTTAATTTTTTTAGGCATTATTTCATAAAAATACTGTCTACCTGTATAGGATATGTATATCAACCGTATGGTTTCTGTCATAAATCGACAAATTTTGGAAGCATAGATTGGACTATCTTTGTAATACTACAACCCATACTTAGTTACATTACTATTATAGCTAGGCATATTATTATCACTTCTGCTATTGGATTTTTTTGCGAGTTTTTAGGATTTTTGATTATCAAGGTATACTTGGACTTATAAATCTCACTCAGACATAACTTGCGTGTAATAATTGAATATTATTATGAAATCAGGTAATAAAACATTTAAAAAAAATTGTTTGGAAAGCGAATTTCTTCTGGCTCTTTCGCTTCGGACTTTTCCGTCTACCAGCACGACAAAAAAGGGATTTGAAAAATTTGCATACCAGCTTTTAAAGCATAATGAAATATATGGCTTTTCTATACTTTCAATAAAAGATCTAACGGTAGAGAATTTAGATTCTGCCTTTTGTATCCCAAACTTAAATACCAATGTCAAACAAACCTGGTTAACTTATTTAATTAAAAAAACGAATGTTTCATATATAAAAATATCAAAGCAAACTAATCTATATAAGCAAGTCTCAAAATCACTTAAAAAGAAAGTAATTGATGTTCATCTTATGAATAACAACGGGGAAACTTATACTATGCTGGTAACTTCTCCTGAACTGTCTATTGAAAAGAGTTTTAAAAAACTACTTGCTGTTATAAAAAGCTTTGCAGCACAAATGAGTCTTCAACTAGAAAATAAAAAGCTTACCTCCTCATTCAAACTCGTGCAAAAAGAAAATATTCAATTACAAAAAAATTTGAATGAACATTTAAATAAGAAAAATGAAGCGTCAGAGTTCCCAAAGCGCATCATAGATTTAAATTCTTTCCCAATTGTAAATATTCAAAGAGGGAAATTACTATCGTATAACAAAGCATTAAAGACTTTACTTGAATGTAATGATAAATATCTCCAAACCACAAATTATATTGACATAATCCACCCTGAGAATAGAGAAGAGATTATAAACCTTGCAATGCGCTTCAACCTAGGAATAGAAAAAACGGTTACAGTCCAAGTTAAAATTCTTACTTGTAAAAATAATACTAAGGACATTCTCATGTCCATGCATTCAATACCTGATGACAATGGAGTACATCAATATACCAATTGCACTATTTCAGATATTACTGAGGAAAAGAAATTAAGAGATGCGTTAATCAAATCTCAAAGTCAATATAAACAACTCGTAGAAGGTTCTCCAGCTGGCATCATTAAAACTAATAAAAGAGGAGAAATAACTTTTATCTCAGCAAGGGCTTCTGAAATACTTTCCTACAGAAAAAACCAGTTGCTGGGTAAAGAATTGAAATCGCTCATTGCCAAATCTAATAAAAATGAATTTAAGCAAGCTATGGGTTCCTTGGATACTACGAATACTAAATTTATTGGTGTATTTGAATGCAACACCAAAAATGAAGGCAAACTAATTATTCAATGTTCATTAGGTATACTCCTTGACAAGGATAATCAAACGCAAGGGTATTTATTTGCTTTTAATGATGCAACAAAAGAAATAGAAGCAAGTAGAAATATCATTGAAAACCAAGCAACACTAAAATCAATCCTCAACAGTACTACTGAGGCACTCATAGCTTATGATGAGAACTATAATGTACTCATGATCAATAGTAAGGCTAGGAGCTCACTCTTTCTCCTAATTGGTATTAAGCTTACCATTGGCATACAAATTCCTAAAAAATATAGGAATCACTTTGCGCCACAATCATTCTTTACCTCGGATACAGATAATGGATATCTAAAGCTCAAAAAAATTGAGACACCAAAAGGAGTACGCACTATTGAAATATCACATAATCGTATAAAAGACGAAAAAAATAATGTTTTAGGTGTATTAGAAACAGGGAAAGACATAACCGAACTTATAAAAAAAGAAGAATTACTTACCCAAAGCGAAAGTCAATATAGATTTCTCGTAGATAATATGAATGCGGGGGTATCTCTTGTTAAACAGAATGGTGCCCATGAATTTATTAATCAAAAAGGGCTTGAAATATTTGGTATAAAGAAGAGTTCAAAAAAATTAAGTCAAAGTTTCTGGAATTTATTCCATGAAGAAGAATATAATCGCTTTGAAAAATTAAAAACCCTTCTTACCCCGAATAAACGAGTAAAAGCTCAAGTGTATAGAGCAATAAACGACAACGGAGAGACAATGTATCTTGAACTATCTATATCATTAACTGGAAATCCTATTAATAAAGATACATCTTACCTCTTCTCCTACACTAATATTACTGAAACGATAGAAGCCCAAAAAGAACTAGCAAGCAGAGAAGCAACATTAAATGCAGTCCTAAATAGTACGCCTAATGGTATTTATGCCATAGATAAAGAATTAAATGTTATCTCAGTAAATAGGCAAGCGATTCAAGACTTTGATGATCAGATGAATGGGGCTATTTCTGTTGGGAAAAATCTTAGCGAAATAATAAGCCAAGATGTTTTGGAGAAATGGAAAGAGAACTATTTTGATAGAGTATTTAAAGGTGAGTCCTTTAAATATACGGGGCCTTCAAATGGAAAAGAATACTATATTGAAAACACCTATGCGCCGGTAATAACAGAAGAAGGAGAAATCATTGGTTGTTTAGAAGTATCAAAGGATATCTCAGAACTTAAAAGACAAGAGATTGCACTCAAAGAAAGCGAATCACAATACAGACTATTAATAGAAACTTCTCCAGCAGGAATTTTGCAAGTAAAGTTAGATGGAGAAGTGGAATTCATATCTAGAAATGGCGCCCAGATGTTAGGGCATACTGTAGAAGAATGTATAGGATTAAATGGATTTTCATTTATTCCTAGTGAAGAACACAAGCGCATAGTAGACACCCTTGGTGAACTCCTTGATAAGAAAGAGGAAGCTATGATGTCCTTCCAAGCAATTACTAAAGACGGGAGTGACTTAAAGGTAGAAGGAACATCTAAACTTATAAAAAATAAAGAAGGCAGAGTCGAAGGATTGCTACTCGTGTTCCATGACATTACTGAAAAAGAAAAAACACGGCAGGCTTTAGAATCCTCAAAAGCTTATTTTTCCAAAATGTACGAAAATAGTTTTGACCCCGTTTTTATATATAACTATAAAACGGAAAAATTTATCGAATGCAATAACGCTGCTTTAAAACTATTTGAATTTGACTCAAAAGAGGAGATGAAAAAGCTAAATCGATTTGATTTAATACCAAACAAATCAGCAATATTTCCAAGCATCGAACAACACAAAACTATAAAAAAGCATTACGCCCTAGTCAAACAAAATAAGTCTATTAATCTAGATGGCGTGTTGAAAACTAAAAGCGGTAAGGAACTGATTGTGCAGGTAAATATAATACCTACCCAACAAAACGAAGGAGAAGCATTCGTTTTAATACATGATAATACAGATCGCTTTAAAAGTTTCCAAGCTCTCGATCAATCAAAAAAAGAAATCGAGTATGAGCGCGCCCTATATGAGGCAGTTATTAAAAACTCATTTGATGGTATTGATATTACAGAATTTGCACTTGAAAACAATAAATATACTAGACCGCGTGTGGTGTTACGAAATGATATAATGAAAACTTTCCTAAGCGAAGAGGATAAAGCATATGCTTCTCCGAATGAGCTCATTGAGATAAGCCCTAGACTAGTGGATAGTTCAAATAATGCAAAATTAAAAGAAAAGGAAGTAAAAAATGCTATAAAAGAAATCATCAAAGGAATTGCATCCGATTCAGAACGAATGCTAGAATTTATATTAACAACTAAAGACAATAAGGAATATACAGTAGAGTCTTCTCATAAGATCATTAAATTTAATGACAATGCATATATGATTAGGAATTATAAAGACATTACTGCACGTATCAAACAAAAAGAAATTATCCAGAAGCAATTAGAACATCTAAATGAGAAAAATAATGAGCTCCAAAGATATATAGAATCTAATATGCAATTGGAAAATTTTGCTTACATAGCCTCCCATGATCTTAAGGCACCTTTGCGATCTGTATCTAGCTTTGCGCATTTATTAAAAACTAATTGTTACACTGATTTAGATCAAAAAGGTAAACGATTTTTAGATATTATTGCAGAGAGCGCCATGAATATGCAATTGCTAATTGATGACCTCCTAGACTATTCACGTATAAATACAGAAAATATACGAAAGGTTGATTTAAATGTAAACCGTTTATTGTCTAGAATTCAGACTGGGCTTCAGGAAGAAATTAGAAAGTCTGGCGCCAAAATTTATACAAATAATATTCCAGATTCGCTTTTTGCAGATGAATCAATGATGATCCAACTTTTTCAAAATTTGGTTCACAATGCAATAAAGTTTGTAGATAATGGCAAAAAACCAATAATCACGATAAGCGCAGCGAAAGAGGGGAAGAATTATCATTTTATTGTAAAAGATAATGGAATAGGTATTGGAAAAGAGAATGCAGATAAAATATTTGGTATTTTTACCAAACTTCATAGTAATGACGTTTACAAAGGTACAGGCCTTGGTCTAACCATCTGTAAAACTATTATTGAAAGACATAAAGGAATAATTTGGGTTGAATCGAAACAAGGAGAGGGATCTCAGTTTCATTTTATAATTCAATCTGAAAAAAGCAAATAATGGACACATTAAAGACTCGGAAAATCCTACTAGTGGAGGACAATGAAGGGGATAGCAAATTATTTGAGGAAGCTATCTCGATAAACGACCTAAGCATTGATCTTGAAATTATAGCCGAAGGAGACAAGGCTATGCAATATTTCGAATTATTGAAAACTAAGGATAAGATTGAGTATCCTAATTTGATTGTACTCGATTTAAACCTTCCAAAAGTGAATGGCAAGACGATCCTCAAACTAATCAAAGAAAGCCCTGATCTAAGATCAATACCTACTATAATATTGACGACCTCAAATCTTTCTTATGATATAGATGAATGTTATGCCTTAGGAGCAAATGCGTATCTCCCTAAATCGTTTGAGATTGAAAAGTTTTTTCAAATCATACAATTAGTTGACCAATTTTGGTTTAGAAACTCATTGTTACCAAGCAATAACGTCTAGACACTATAGTGAGAAAATAAATTCTCTTAGAGAATCATCTTCTGTCAGTTTAAGTTTTTTCTTCAGTCTATATCGCGTCATTTGGATGCTCTTCATTTCTACATTTAAGACACGTTTTAACTCGTAATTATCCAAATTCATCTTTATAAACGCACAATGCTTTAAGTCTAATGGCGTGAGTTTGGAATTTATTGCAGAAAGTTTTTTGAAAAATTCCGGATCAATATTGGAAAAAAGTTCTTGGAATTTATCCTTGGATTTATTCTCTTCTATAAGTGATTCCAATTCCCTATCAACGGATTTGAGCTTTTTCAAAACTGCCAATGGAATGCCTTCTACTTTGACCAAGCTGTTATTACAAGCTTGCACGTTGGAACGAATACCCATTAGATTATTTAAGATCTTGTTGGAGTCCACTTCCATCGTAATCATCCTCCTCTTTCCTACGTTCATCTCTTTATTAAGAGATTGTTCTCGTTGTTCTGAGGTTTGAATTTTAAGTTGAAGTGACTCTTTTAATTCTTCTTTTTGCACTCTGATAATCGAGTTAAGTTCTTGTAGCTCATTCTTTTGCTCTAGCAACAGTTTTTTTGCTTGTGTTAAGTTTAGAACATTCTGAACGCGTGCCGTCAATTCAGTCTTGCTTACTGGCTTATTGATAAAATCAATTCCACCAAAGGCAAACGCCTCATCAAGCACTTTCTCATTTTTTTGGCCTGTGATGATTATCACAGGAATCTCTTTGAATACGTTATTTTGTTTAAGAAGCTTTAATGAAGCCATTCCACCTACTAGCGGCATTTGCCAATCCAGAATTATTAAATCCGGAATAGTGGTTTTTAAAAAATCGATCAATCCAGCACCATCATCGAGCTCGAAAAAATCATAATTTACTTCATCAAGAAATTCTTTATAGAGTATACGATCAAATTCGCGATCGTCTACTATTAATACTTTTGGATTCAGCATATACACCCTAAATTTAAGCCAAATAAAATTGACACTTAAATATAAGTAAATGATGTGAATGCGCTTGCCAATTAACTTACTTTACTGAAGATCCTAATTTTAACTCTACATCTAACCGCTTGCCATCTCTTTCAAATTCTACTTGAATGGCATCCCCCGGATTATATCTTTCTAGATTAAGAATAAGGTCAGCTGAATTACCTACTTCCTTACCATCTATAGATTTTATGATATCTCCGTAGGAATATCCTCCATTTTTTGCCCGTATAATTCCTTTCAATCCGACCTTCTCAGCGGGGCTTCCAGGAGACACTGCTCGAATCATTGCACCTTTTTCTTCGTGGTACTGATCAGGAAATAATGCGACTCCCAATATAGGACGTCTAACTTCTCCGTATTCAATAAGATCAGGCACAATCCAATTTACTACATCTACGGGAATAGAAAAGCCGATACCGGCATAGGCTCCAGATGGACTATAGATGGCAGTATTCACTCCAATCAATCTACCTGAAGAATCCAATAATGGTCCTCCCGAATTTCCTGGATTTATAGCAGCATCTGTTTGTATAACGTCTTCGATAGGTATCCCACTCCTACTATCAATCTCTCTTCCCAATGCACTAATAACTCCCGTTGTCAATGTCTGGTCAAGACCAAATGGATTCCCGATTGCAAATACAGATTGACCGACACGCAAGGAAGAAGAGTTGGCGATCGGCAAAGGGACAATTTTTTCTTTCGGTGCAATGATTTTCAAAACAGCTAGGTCTTTGTTTGGTTCTACACCAATGACCTCCGCCTCCCAACTAGACTGATCAGAAAGAGTCACCGTTACCTTCCCTCCTCTTCTTGTCACGACACTCTCAATAACATGAAAGTTTGTTACGATATGTCCTTCTTCATTCCAAATAAAGCCAGATCCAGTGCCTTCAGGAATTTCTGTCACTTTCATGGAGTAGTAATCTTGTCGTACAGTAGATGTAGTAATAAAAACAACGGAAGGTGCTGCGGTTTCAAATAATTCAATCGTTCGCAATTCAGTATCTGTGATAAATGTAGCCGGAGCGACTTTACGTTTGTGCGTACGGGAAGACTTCGTATTATTAATCTTTTCTATTTCAGCATCTCTCTGTTCTTCTCTTTCTGAATTTAGTTTGTCTTGTCCAGATTCCTTCTGCTGTTGTAGTGCCTTTATATTGAAGCCGAGTATGACTCCCATTAATACAAATATCAACGTTATAAATCCCTTTTGCATACAATATAATTTATCGTAAATATAATAAGAGGAAAGAAATGAAACTCCTTATAAATTAGGAAATTTTATCTACGAAAGTGGAAAGTATATTGAGTAGTGACTGTTCTATTAGGAGGAATGGATCTCCATGCCCCTGATTTAATCAATATTCGTATTGCTTCATTCACACAATCATCGTAATTCCCATCTTCTACTTTTATATTTTTTATAGCGCCTGTAGTAGTTACATCGAAGATAATTGTTGTGGATTCATTGCAATCATCTTGCGTATTGTTTTCATAGATAAAGTCTTCAAATTGTTGTAATCCCATAACTGGTTCAGCGTTTCTACCTGCACTGCCGTATCCCACTACGACTACCTCATCAAGCAGTGCTGATTCTTCCATTGAAAATTGGTATTCAGACGCGTCATTTATCATAGCCCGTTGGGTTGAGAAACCAGTATAAGCTATTTCAATCTCAGTAACATCTTCGGGTACGTCCAATCCAAAATTCCCGTCAATATCAGATATCGTTCCTATTTTGGTTCCTGGTACAACAATATTTGCTCCAATCAATGGTACTCCTGAACCATCTACTACTTGTCCTGATATTTCTCGAGAAGAATTCTTTTGATTCCTTGAAGCAGTTGATGAATTTGCCTTTTTCTTGGATTTTCCAGCAGATACATTCCGATTTTCATTAAATATATTCCCTACCCGATCATACTCTCCTTCCATTATTTCTTTGCTTTCCTCATTCTGAATTGCCGCTCCTTTCGTCACCTCTGGGGCGGGCGCTTGATCCGTACTTTGATACGGTTTTCCCTTACTCAGTATACGACTTTCTGCAGAAATTATTACTTCCGGTTCGTCCTCCGCAACAGGAAGAGTATTTTTATCTACTCGAACTCCATCAATAGTAGCATAATCTGCTACAGGAGGAGGAGGAGACTTAATCTTATCTATCGTTTTTGATGCATAATCTTTATCTAACTTTATTTTTGATGAGGGCACTACCTTAAGTTGCTCCACTCTTTTTTCTGATTTTTCATTTAGATCTGTTGGTTCAGCGCCTAATGAATCTCTATAACTTAACGATGCATTTGGCTCTGCTTCATACTCTATGACCTCTGCCATTTCTTCACTCAATTCGTCATCTTCCATAGCATCCACCACTTGAATAACAATATTTTCCCTGTCATGAATATTTTGCTTAATTACAAAACCCATTACCGCAACAAATAAAAGTCCAGCAGCGATTGATGCCAGCTGTGTAAATCTAAATCCTGATTTCCGTTTCTTTTCTTCTTGGACACCTAAACTATTTACTGCTTCAATTAAATTAGATTTTGTTTGCTTCCCTCCTTCTACTGCATACCCCTCTAACGCTTCAAATAAGAACGGATCATCCAAAGCCAATTCTTCAAGTTCATGACGTTCCACCTCAGTGATAGAATGTTCAATGAACTTTCGCAGTAACTCTTTTTTATGTATTTCTAGACTATGCATGCTTTTCCATACAATGTTTTAGGTTTCTTCTCCCGTTTTGAATAAGTGATCGCACATTGGACCAAGATAGACCTAGCTCCTCTGTGATCTCTTTATAAGAGTGCTTTTTTAGATAAAACAACTTTATACAGCGTTTTTGTTCCATTTCCAGTGTTTCTATGCATTTTTCCATCTTTTGCAGGCTTTCCTCCTTCCCTATCTGCTCTTCATTAAAAGGATGAAAAACTTCCTCTGATTGCATAAGAATAACATTATCTAATTTTTCTCTATCTCTATTCTCCTTACGTAATTTCTCAAGACAGAAATTCTTTGTTAATACATATAACCAGGACTTTGGGTTTTTGACATCATGTACCTTTATTTTACTGAGATACCTGTGATAAACATCCATGACCTTATCTTTCGCATCATCTTCATTCTTATAGTATTTCAGACATGCCCCATAGACATACTCTATATACCTAGTAAACAAAGCAGTGGCATACTCTGGCGTATCTTCATTTTTAGCTTTGACCAATAATTCATCATCGCTAAGCTCAGTATGTTTCGCTGTAAACCACTTCATTTGCTATTACCAAAGTTACGGAATTTTAAATGAGGAAATATGCAAAGAGGAGAGGACTCCTTTTGCACGTAGAAGTTTTATTTACAGTGAAAGCACGCCTGTCCTCTTCACGGGTTTGGAAACACAAAGCAGATTTGGGCGTCCCCTCTTTTTTCCCTTCACATAGCATACCCGCAAGAGGTCGGAGTATTACGGGCTCACTGTTCGTTCGGTATTCTCATTGCCACATCGGCAATAAGAACACTAAACCCTACATGTTCCTGACGCAAGAGCTCACTGCGTTCGCAGGTGGGGCGTTCGCGGGGCTCACTTTTAGATCGCTCACTTTGTTCGCTGGTAGATCGTTCGCGGGGCTCACTGTTAGATCGCTCACTGCGTTCGCTGGTAGATCGTTCGCGATGCTCACTGGTAGACCGCTCACTACGTTCGCTGGTAGATCGTTCGCGGGGCTCACTGTTAGATCGCTCACTTTGTTCGCTGGTAGATCGTTCGCGGGGCTCACTGGTAGATCGCTCATTGCTTTCGCTGGTAGATATCATTATTACTTTTACGACATTATGCCTCGATACCATGACACCCGTGATGCCTAGACACCATGACACCCGTGATGCCTGGACACCATGACACCCGTGAGCACAATGAACAAACACCCGTGAACGCAGTGAACAAACACCCGTGAGCACAGCGAACAGATAACCGTGAACGAAGTGAACAGATACCCGTGAAGAGGACAGGAGTCCTTTCACTGCAGATAAAGAACCTCCACATGCAAAGGAGTCCTTTCACCGCAGACAATGAACCTCCACATGCAAAGGAGTCCTCTCCTCTTGCATACTTTTAGCAGTGAACAAATGTGGGTATCCTGAGCGATATGAAGGATGCACTTTAACAACCCGTGAACGCAGTGAACAGATACCCGCATCAGGGGTAGTAAGAAGCGCGCAATTTTGCGTGCGTCACCAGCTTGCTGGGGACCGAAACGAACGTGGAGTTCTGGATGGCCCGACCCCAAAGGGGAGATGCCCAAATTGTACTTCCATCAAAATAGCTCTCTTTATTCATTTTGATTTCTTTAACAAAATCATTTGATCTTTTCGATTTACCCTTTTCATTTTTTTCTCACATCCTTATGTAAACCAATTCGCATTAATCATTAAGAAAAAAATATTATGAAAAAAATTCTAACTCTAGTTTGCTTCCTTTCTTTCGGTACAAGTGTAACGTATAGTCAATATTGCAGTGCCAGTGGTAATTCCACTTGGGAATGGATAGAACGTGTCAGCTTTGCATTTGATAAAAAACAAACAGGAAATGACGGCGGTTACCTCGATGCACTCGCTGATGTCCCCATGCACGCATCTCTTGGCATGTGTTTCTCCATGGACATGGAACCTGGATTCTCAGGTTATGCATACAATGAATATTGGGGAGTCTGGATAGACTATAACCAAGACGGAGATTTCGATGACATCCACGAAGAGGTGTACTTGAGTACGAGCCCTACAAACTCTAATGTCGGATTTCAAATGCATGTCCCTAACACTGTAAAGGACGGGTGGACAAGAATGCGTGTAGCCATGAAATATGGTTCTGCCCCTAGCCCATGCGGCACTTTTACTTATGGCGAAGTGGAAGATTATACGTTCTATATAGAAGACGGAATGTATTCTTGCGAGAACAATACCGGGAATACGTTTTACGAATGGATAGATGGTGTAGGTGTAGGTGATCTCAATTTATTTAATGGAAACAATGATGGCTTTTATGTAGACTACTGCCAAAGTTACACAGGGAATCTAGGCGATATGATAGCAGTCACCATTACTCCTGGATTTAGCTCTGGCTCCTATGATGTGTTAATGAAAGCTTGGATAGACACAAATAACGATAATGATTTTAGTGATGCAGGAGAGGCGTTAGGTGATCCTTTCAAATCTTCTGGCTCAGCGGTGACTTACGAATATTATCTAGATCCTTCTATAGAACCTGATATTAGTCACCGTCTAAGAGTACAACTCACGTATTTCGATAATGAAATTTGTGAATATGTAACATGGGGAGAGGTGGAAGAATATGTAATATACATTACCGATACAAATAATCTCCATACCCTTTCAGATCCAATTGCTGCTTCCACTAGGCAGAAGCATAATGATGGAGATCCGCGTCAACAAAACAGCCAAAAAATTAATATTTATCCAAACCCTGCAAACGCATTTACTACCATTGATTTTGGAACTGATGAAGTGCAACGCTCAGCGAAATTAGAACTTGTAGATATGAATGGCAGAACTATTCTTAAAGAAGTAAAGAAGGAGAATACCAGCCAAGTAAAAATGGATTTGGGTAATGTCGCATCAGGTGCTTATTTTATAAGACTAGAATATCAAGACAAGATGGAGATGCACCCAATAACTGTTATACAGAAATAAAAAATAAAATATCTGATTTTAATTAACGTTTGAGGTCTGGCATGCATTTGTCAGACCTTTTTTTTTAGATTATTCAAGGATACAATGGCTGCAAATGGTTATTTGCTTAGTTCTTACCAATCAAATGAAGGCGTTCTTGACGACCATCTAAGTAGTAGAATCCGTCATTAGTAAACACGCCATCTTGCTCTAACATGATGCGTACAAGCTTTCCTCCCCACTCTGCAACTTCACTCGCAGCAAATAATTCTATCGAGTAAGCCGTGTTTTCAAAAAGAGGATAATCTCCTTTGCCTTTAACACCATCTTGTTGGTCCCACATGCCTATGGTCGGTCCTGCTGCATGGCCATGAAAACCGATGGGATGCGTGTAAATAGATGCATTCATCCCTTCCGCTTTTGCTTGATTAAGTGTCAATTTTAAAATCTCATTCCCTGACCTGCCTTTCACAAAATTTGCCGTGAGTAAATTTTGTAATTTCTTTCCTTCTTCAAATGCCTGTATTAACCCAGCAGGTGCTTCCTTTTCACTCGGTTTGAGTACATAAAAATGTTCTTGCTGATCTGTGTTTAAACGCAAATAACTAATTCCGAAATCAACATGCAATAAATCGCCATAATCCACTACATCTTTCTCAGGTCTCCTGCTAAAGCTGCGTAAAAATTCTTCATTACCTGTACTCGCTCTTTGGATACTAACCGAGGGATGAAACCATGTGTCTAATTTTGCTTCTCTTACTAAATTACGTAAACGCCAAACTATATCATCCGTTGTTGTGATTCCAGGATGTATGTTTTTGGAACTCAGCCCTTCTCTCAATATAGCATGACCTATTCTACATATGTGATCGTAAATTTGAATCTCCTTCTCACTTCTTGTTTCTAACCAAGCGATCGCGAGATCTTCAGCAGAAACAATACTATCATGAAATTCTTCTGGAATTGCCTGCATAAGTTCCTCGTATTCTGATTTCACAAGACCATCGGCTAATCCAAAATCTTCTGAATAGTTCAATCCTATTTTGTTCGGCTTTTTGTCCTTAATAATACTAGTCAATGCATCCCATTGGTCTGGATACACATCTATATCCCATTCTCCTTGTAGCAATTTTCCGACACTATACCGAGCAATCGCAATTCTATCCATTTCACCACTTGGAGCCCTATAAAACACAAAAATAGTACGTCTTCTTGCTGACAGCCATGTACTTGGTAGCATCGTTTTCATGACTGGATCTTCATTATATTCTCTTGACACAAGAATCCACATATCGATTCCAGTACGCTCCATAAGTTGAGGCAACAAATTATCAATTCTATCTTCTAAGATACCATCGACTACCTCAGCACGCTCTTCTTCATCAAGGATGAGTGGGAGGTAGTTTTGTGCTTGTGCATCTATTGGCAATATGCAAAAACATAAAACCCAAAGTCTTAGAATAATTGCTTTTGTATTAGTCATGAGTTAGTTGTTTGCTTTAAAATAAGGTTTAGGAAGTATAAAATACCTTTTAAAGAACTATTCTCAATATTATTAGGTATAAAATTGCCTTTACCTATCGCGATGATGATGGGTATTTTAAATTAATTTTTGCACTGCTAAATCTGAATATTCTTCATCTTTCTTTTCGAGTAACATGTTCCTTTTTTCTTGTTAAAAAACAAAGAAAAAGACCTGCCCTGACCGTAGTCGAATGGGTCAAGATCCTCAAATGCTAAAAGACATCCCATCCGTCAGGTATGCTGACGGTTCCTTCATTAAATTGACTACTCGTCAATTTTGCAAAGCAACATTCAGTCAAACCCGCTCCCTCTTGTGAGGATCAAGCAGCGCGCCTACATAGTAAATTGTTAAATTGAAACCGCTACTCTCTCAATGTTGCAATAGAAAGCAATATATCATGACCATCCTTTAAATCTTTTTAATCTTGTTCAAATCCCCAAATGCAGTTATCCACTAAGACATTTCAAGATAGATCTTAAAATTATTTATCGCTGACATATGTAATTTTAAAAACTCCATCATCCTTCTCATGTAAATCAATTACATAACAAAAATCTATTCCTATGAAAAACTTGATCTTCATCTTATGCACCTTAGGGTTTTTATCAGCTACCTCGATAGATCTTAAGAAACCTAGCACTACAGTATTTGGGAAAATAACTGATAATAGTGGCTATCCGCTAATAGGCGCTAGTGTTATTATTAAAGGTACTCAGGTCGGTACCATTTCAGATATTGATGGTAAATACACGTTGTCCGTACCCAAATCAATCAAAGAAATTGAATTTCACTACACTGGGTTCAAGAATGAAAAAATAAGTGTGGACCATAGCGCTGATTCCATGGAATTAAATGTCACACTTAGCGAAGGCGCGCTATTGGATGAAGTTGTTGTCACTAGTCTTGGAAAAAGAAAGCGACATCATGAAAGTGCAATGAAATCGGAAGGTTACCATAGACCTCATAGTCATAGACCACCTCCTCCGGTTATATATGAAGAAGCTGAACCTAATTTCAACAACGAACAATACGGCGTTATAAAAGAGAATCAGTTTATGAATCCTCTTAAAGATGCCCTGTCCACTTTTTCTATAGATGTGGACAGAGCGAGTTATAGTAATGTCAGACGCATGATAGACAATGGTCAACTTCCGCCAAAAGATGCGGTGCGCATAGAAGAAATGATCAACTATTTTGACTATGAATATGATCAACCAAAATCGAGTGATCCAATTGCGTTAGAAAGCAACCTTAGTACATGCCCTTGGAATCCAGAACACAATATTCTACATATCGCTTTGCAGGCAAAAGAATTAGAAACAAAAAATCTACCCGCTTCTAATCTTGTGTTTTTAGTAGATGTATCTGGTTCCATGCAAAGTGTACAGAAATTACCCTTATTAAAATCATCCTTCAAAATGTTGGTTAATAATTTAAGGCCAAAAGACAGAGTAGCTATCGTTACATATGCGGGAAGAGCTGCAGTAGTACTTGAATCTACCTCTGCAGAAGACAAGGACAAAATTCTGCAAGCTATCGAAAATCTAAGAGCTGGCGGATCTACTGCTGGTGCCGAAGGAATCAAAACGGCGTATAGAATCGCTAAAGACAACTTTGTAAAAAAAGGAAATAACCGAGTGATTCTTGCTACTGACGGAGATTTCAATGTAGGTGTTAGCTCTAATGATGGCTTGGAAAAACTTATTGAAAAAGAAAGAAAGTCTGGCGTATTTCTATCTGTCTTAGGCTATGGGATGGGAAACTACAAAGACGAAAAGATGCAAACGCTTGCGGATAAAGGAAATGGGAACCATGCCTACATTGATAATATTCAAGAAGCTAGAAAGGTATTCGTAAATGAGTTCGGCGGAACATTATTCACTCTAGCCAAAGACGTCAAAATACAAGTCGAGTTTAATCCTGCATACGTACAAGCATACCGATTAATCGGATACGAAAACAGAATACTTGAGAAAGAAGATTTTAATAACGACAAGAAGGATGCCGGAGAAATGGGGAGCGGCCACGTGGTGACAGCCTTATATGAAATCGTTCCTCCTGGGGCTACCAGTAGCTATGTGGGTTCTGTAGACGCATTGAAGTATCAAAACAATGAAGAACCAAACGTAGGTAAAAAGAACAACGAACTGGCAACAGTAAAATTCAGATACAAACAACCGGATGGCGATAAAAGTAAAATGATTGAAAACAAAGTGTCTACTAAGTCGCAAGAACTAAAAAAGTTATCTGAGGATATTCGATTTTCATTGGCAGTCGCTGAATTTGGAATGCTCTTACGCGATTCCGACTTTAAAGAAGATGCATCTTTGGCGCATGTTATCGAAATGGCCGAGAATAGCAAAGGAAATGACAAGGAAGGATATAGAAGCGAATTTGTTCGTCTCGTAAAGTCAGTAAAAGAAATGCATGGTGAACTTGCTGCAAAAGAATAAGAAGGAAAAATGATAAGGAATAAGGAATAAGGAATAATTAAAAATAAAATTGGCCATTTAAACCCGGCGCTCTAGGGCTTTTCCTAATGCGCCGGGGTTTTGCTTGTTACGGGTAATTACAAATATAGTTATTGTGTTATCGCCTTGATGCTTTGACGCCTTGATGCCATGATGCCATGATGCCGTCCAACTTAACACCTTGTAATAAGCACATCACCCACCGACAGGTAACACCCCAAGGCGCATGCACGTTAACACCTACCTAAAACCTGCACCAATCTCTCTCCAATTATTCCTTATTAATTATTAATTATTAATTACTCAAACGTATACCTAAACCCCATATATGCATTTCTTCCAAAAAGCGGAGCCCATACAATAGAAGCATCGAAGTAGGTACTAAACGGTTCTTCATTTGATATAATAGGATCACTTTGCTGA
>Ga0209828_1000230_pt1 | contig 54708 bp, 48 predicted proteins | sample MaitaG_FD_187429 | JGI IMG/M metagenome (GOLD analysis project Ga0209828, IMG submission 187429) | Marine algal microbial communities from Maine, USA - Maine_Asex2 metaG (SPAdes) (version 2) | ecosystem: Host-associated > Algae > Red algae > Unclassified | place: Maine, USA | collected 2015-01-05
CCGATCCCATCTCGAACTCGGAAGTGAAACAGGTCAGCGCCAATGATAGTGTGGGGTTTCCCCATGTGAAAGTAGGTCATCGCCGGGTTTTATTCGCAAACCACTCTACCCGTGTAGAGTGCGGCGCTATCGACAGGCCATCTCATCGCGAGGTGGCCTTTTGTCGTTATACAAACCTATAAATAACGACCCACAAGTCACAGTTATCCTCGATTCTGCACTCGATTCGTATAGTGTATGGACATGTAGTTTGTGGGTTTTTTTTAAATTTCGGTGCAGCTGTTTGTCACTGTGTTGATAACAAACCGCTGATTTCCTGAACCGTCAATCAACAACCAACGGAGCTCCACCGGCAAACCGATTGCCGCCGCGATAGTCACACGGTGCTTCCTGCATTTGTAGATGCAACTCCTTTCCGGTGTAGGGATTCTTCTTGGCTAGTGCCTCATCGAATTCGATGCCTAGCCCAGGCGTATCCGGCGGAACGATATACCCATCTTCCAACTGAATTGTGTTGTTGATCAGAGCTTTGTGAAAGGGGGTTTCGATAGTTTCGGCCATTAACAGATTTGGAATCGATGCGGCCAGCTGTATATTAGCGGCCCATTCCACAGGACCGGCGTACAGATGTGGAGCGATTTCGGCATTAAACACCTCAGCGATGCCTGCAATTTTTTTCGTCTCCCAGATGCCCCCGGCACGCCCTAATGCCGGTTGCAGTATTGATACCCCACCATTGCGTAGCAAGGTGGCAAACTCCATTTTCGTGGTCAAGCGTTCGCCGGTGGCAATCGGAATACGCACCGCATTTGCCACCTTGGCAAACTCAAGCGGATTATCTGGCGGAATGGGTTCTTCGAACCAAAGTGGGCTATATGGCTCCAGTGTCTGGCCCAGACGAATTGCTCCTGCAGTCGTGAACTGGCCATGAGTGCCGATTAACAGATCTGCCTTGTCGCCAATTGCCTCTCGGATGGTCTTGCAGAATTTCACAGTGAGTGAAATATCTGACATGGCAGGTTGATGGCCTCCACGCAATGTGTAGGGCCCGGCAGGATCGAATTTGATCGCGGTATAGCCACGCTCTACAGCCGCTAAAGCTGATTCAGCAGCCTGTTCGGGTGAGATCCAGAAGTTGTCGAAATCGTGATGCGGTAATGGGTACAGATAAGTATAGGCGCGAATTAGCTGATTAATCTTGCCACCCAGCAGTGCCCACACTGGTCTGTCTCGGGCCTTGCCGAGAATGTCCCAGCAAGCGATTTCGAGACCCGAAAATGCGCCCATGACAGTGGGATCTGGCCGTTGAGTAAACCCGGAAGAATAGGCGCGTCGAAACATCAGCTCGATGTTCTCTGGGCTTTCACCGAACAGATGGCGTTCAAAAACATCCTGAATGACTTGTGTCATTACCTCGGGCGCAACAGCTGACGCATAGACCTCGCCGTAACCAACCAGTCCATCATCGGTTGTCAATCTGGTGAAGATCCAATACCGCCCACCCCAACCTGGGGCGGGCGGTGCCGTGATGAAGACTTCCAGCTCACGCAGCTTCATTCGATGTCAAACACGATGACGTTGCGTCTGGCAGAACCTGTGCGCGTACTGTCAATAGCCTCGTTGATCTGCTCGAGTGGCCAACGCGCCGAAATCAGTTCGTCGAGCTTTAAGCGTCCCTGCTGGTACAAATCAATAATCCAGGGTATGTCACGCGCAAGTACCACATCGCCCATTTTTGAACCTTTCATACCTTGCCCCAAGGCCCCTAACACCACCGGCTCATAGCTTGCCATAGCCCCCGAATGTGGCAAACCGACGATATACACACTACCAGAGGGTGCGAGCAGGCGCGGTGCAGATTCGAAAGCTGATACCGCGCCGACGGTGACGAACACTGCATCGGCCATGCGTCCTGACGTGATATCTCGCAATGCGCGCCAAGGTTTTGAATCCGTGGCTAATAATACATCTGTGGCACCAAATTCTCTGGCAACATCCAACTTCTCCGGCAATAGGTCGATAGCAACGATTCTGGCTGCGCCGGCAATGGCAGCACCTTGTATGGCATTCAAACCAACACCGCCAGCACCGATGACCACGACGTTCTGTCCGGGTCGGACTTGCGCGGTGTTGACCACTGCTCCCAGACCAGTTACAACGCCGCATGACAATAACGAGGCAGCATCCATTGGCAGATCAGCTGGAATCGCAGCAATCTGACTCTGATCCACTACCACACGTTGCGCAAACGCACCGCACGCCAGACCATGTTGCAAGGTTGTTCCATCCAACATACTGACCGGCCCCTTGTCACGATCGTAAGGTGTGCCACACTGCGTGGGTACTCCCCCGGCGCAACTCGAGCAGGCGCCACAAGCTCGAATCAGTGTGACTAGTACGGTGTCCCCGAGTTGATATGCTGTAACGCCCTCACCGATTGCACTGACATGGCCAGCAGCTTCATGGCCATACACGGCTGGCAGAGTGCCACTCCAGCCCCCGTCAATAAACGAGATATCGGAATGGCACACGGCAACCGCTGCTAGTGTGACTTCTAGCTCACCCCGTCCGGGTGCACTAAGTTTGATGTCCTGCACCACCAGCGGGGCACCGAATTCATGGCACACGGCGGCCTTTATTATTGTCATTGGCGTTTCACGTCAAGTTTCTGGTTCACGATTATATTAGTTTATCGCGAACGATTTGGCCGGGTATTGTAGCTATCGTTAGCAGATCACGGCTGTTCATCATTTAAGGTGGTATAAGCTCTGGGTTCACGCTGACAGTTACTATTCAACCGATGAACAGCGGTGCAGGGCAGGGTGCAGAGATGATCGAAATACATAGTTTACTGTTTCACAAGCCCTTAGCTACCAATCGCTTTCCATAATATAAGTTTATTCCAGTTCGATTGTGGTCGTAATCGTTCACTCTGCTCAATGAAGAGTACGTTAATGCTATGTTCACTACTTACAATCAGAAACCTGTTTATGCAATTACCTTACGAATTTACAGTTGTCGATCTACTGGCCATAACATTATTTTTTTTCTGTTGGATAGGGCACTACTATGCGACGAATTTATCTCGTTGGAAAAAATATACCATTTCTGCCAAGATGACTGACATGCGTGAGCAGTGGATGTTAAACGTTGTAGTGAGAGGTGACTCGCCAGTGGACGCCATTATCCAAAATGGATTGCAACAGGGGGTACTCTTTTTTGCGTCAACCACTGTGCTATTGATTGGTGGCCTGGTTGCAGGATTGGGTGCAGCTGATCGCGGTGTCGAAATACTAAATCAATTGCCATTGGCCGCTGATAGTAATCCCGTGCAGTGGGAACTGAAGATACTACTCATAATATTTATCTTTGTGATGGCATTTTTTAAATTTGCGTGGAGCTATCGTTTGTATAACTACATACTCATCATGATTGGTGCTGTACCCAAGCGTGGTACAGATGATCCTGCGTTAACAACGTATGCAAAAAAACTGTCATTACTGCATGCACTGGCCGCCAAGCACTTCACGACAGGGCTGAATGCCTATTTTTTCGCGCTGGCAGCGTTTGCCTGGTTTGTTAACGCTTGGTTGTTCATTGCGGCTACAATCTGGGTGATAATGGTTCTTTATCGACGCGCGTTTCGCTCAGAGTTTCTGAGAGTTCTCAAGGCTTCAGCCCATTGAGCGTCAGGACTTTCGGATATGGCTGGTTTAACAGCATTTCTTTCACTCGGTATGAGGGTCCTGTCAAGAAGCCTCGCTATCAAGATGAATCTGTCATTCCCATAATAGGCTGTTGATTCATGTCAAGCGCTTCAGTCATTAGAAATGCCCATTTTCTGGGTACAAAAATCAGAAATCTTCGTAAGCGAAACAACCTGACACTGGACGATTTGTCAGCTCGTTGTATAAAGCTGGACGCAGAATCTGCGCCCTCTGTGTCATATCTTTCCATGATTGAGCGTGGCAAGCGTCACCCAAGTGCTAGGATGCTCTCGGTGATAGCTGACGTCTTCCAGAAAGAGCTCAGCTGGTTTCTGGATAATGTGCCAGACGAGTCCGCTATCGTCCCCGACAAGGGCAGTCGGGGTGGTATGCGCGGAATGTCTCTTGAGCCAGATTTCCTGTTTTCCAAAGAAATTCTACAAAACGCGATACCTGAGATGCTGTCTCAGACGGGAGTATCAGGGCGACAATTTGCGCACCTGCTTATTCGTGCTCATCAGGAGAATAATCAAAACCACTTTCCTGAACTTGAGCGTGCTGCGGAAAGCATTGGCCATAAACAGATGCCATTGAGTCTGGATGCGCTGGTGGAAATCTGTAAGGGTATGGGTCTTCATATCAAGTGGTTCAGCAAACCGCCGGAAAGTATTCTTGGCCCAGTTGGTCGTAGTGATCAATCTGTAGTTCGCTCGTTTTTTGAGGCGCCGTCTACTATTTATGTGAATAAGCTGATGCAGAGTCAGCCTGCCCGGCTCAAGTACGATCTGGCACTTTATATCGGTCACAAGGTGTTGCACGATGGCGACGGTGTAAAGAGTGTTTCTGTAACAGGGCCAGCGCCCGTTGTAGGTCCGGAAAACCGAGTCGCCTTGAATTGGGAGGCCTCCAGTGCAATAGACGCCCAGGATATAGTCCACGCCTGGCGTGACTTCGAATGCAGTTTTTTTGCAGGAGCGCTGTTATGTCCAAAGGTTGCTTTCAGACGATTACTGGAACAGCAGGCACATGAGGTCACCATTGGTGACATGCTGGGTGTTACTACTTCTGTAGTCATGCGGCGTATGACTGTCGTTTCATCGTATCCACATTGGCATTACTTTGATGCTTACCCCCCTGGCAGATTGTTGGCAGTTTATCGGGGTAACGGAATACCCCTACCCTGGGGTAATATGCGTATGGTGCAAGGCCCCTGTCAGCACTGGGCCGTTTTTCGCATGATTGATGCAGATGCTGAAAAAAATAGTTCTCAGGTATCTGTGATGGACGTGGGCTCAGAGCCTAGAATATTTTGTTGCGAGTCAGTGAGAGTCAACGACATGTTTGGCAGCAATCACGTGTTATGTGCAGGTATTGATGTTAACCCCGCGCTCGAGGCACAAGGTGCAGATGCCGTGTCAATAGCCAATAGTCTAAAGAAAGCTTGCATAGAGAATCGCGGCACTGTAGATATTCCTTTAACTATTCGTAAAGAACTACAACAAACAGCAAAGCTCCTTAACATCGAATGGTTGAACAGAGGAATAGAGAAGCCAGCACGGTTGATTTGCCCTCGTAGTGGCGCTTGCCCTCGGACCCCAGGTTGTCATACTAATGTCAGCTGAATTTCATATTGTATTTACCGTAACTTACTGCGCTGCCTGTGAGGCTAGTCTGGTTCGACAAGCTGCATGGCTTCACTTCAATGAGCCTTGTTGTTTACCCTGGTGTTTGTTCCAACAATAGGGTTTACGATAAGCGATGGCGTTTTTTGCCGCAGCGGATACAGGTGTCTATTGTGACCAGCTTGCCTTGTTTAACATCAAATGCAGATTCCTTTTCGGCCTGCCATTTGTGGTGATTGTTCAAACACAGTGTGCTACGTCGTTTAGGCGGTCTCTTTTTAAAAGGAAGGATATTAGTCATACAGGCAGAATACCCTATGAAGATGTACGAATATAGATGCTGTGTTCTACGAAAAACACGCTAGCATTTGATTCGTTTGTGTGTTGTAGGTAGAGTGTATGCAGGCTTTGGTTTTTTGTGCTCGATATTCACTGTGTGATTCGAGCCGGAAAAACGGGAGAGGTAGTATGGAACTAACCACTGGTCGAGTTTACCCACTTGCCCTGGTTTTTGTGTTTACAACGATTTTCAGCGGCTCCGTTTTAGCGCAGCAGGGTAACAAGGACTGCAAATGTCGAGCACCCGGAGGAGTTATGCATGATTTGGGTACTGTCGAATGTGTGCATATCGGCGGACGCCCAAAACTTGTCACCTGTACGATGTCGACCAACACTCCTTACTGGAAAGATGTAGAAGACGTGGTGGGCTGTCCGACAGCGTAGCGCAAAGAAATGATTATGACTGCAACTAATTGGCGTCTGGTTCAAGGCAAGAAATAAGCTCGTTGGCGATCTGTTGTAAAACGCCGGTATACAGTGTCTCGCCAGGTTTTAGGTTAGCACCCAAAGAATCCAATGAGCCGGTGGAGATGGACAAACCCCTTATCAGTGTGCTCACCATTTTATCGCTAAATTGTGGTTCGCTAAACACGCACGCGTTGTCGAGTGCGAGTAATTGTTCTTTTAGCTTATTCATTCTGCGGATACCTGGTAGCTCTGCGTCACTCAGCGCTATTGCGGCTTCAGCATGAATATCAAATCGCTGCTCAAAATAATGGTAGCTGTCGTGAAAAACGATGAAGGGTAAATGTTTTATTGGTAAGAGCTGGGTGATGATGTTCTGCGTAAGTGTGTCTATTTTCAGCTTTGCTGTGGCGGCATTATTTTGATATGTTGACCTATTGTCTGGATCTGCTTCACTAAGCTTTTTGGCAATAACATCAAGCCAATATATTGCGTTGGCAGGATCCAGCCAGCCATGTGGGTCAACGCCTGCTTTGTAGGCATCATCATGGCTGAAGTCGGCATCATTCTTATGCCCATGGGAACTGTGATCATGTTCTCCACCAAAGTTGTCATTGTTACGCAAACTGAGTCTATGCGTTTGAGGTGTGCTCATAAGCTCGACATCGTCGATGGGCTGTCGACGGTTATTCAGTGTCTTGTAGAGCCATGGGGTCAGATCCCGGCTTGTCCAGAACAGTAAATCGGCTGAATCAAGTGCTTTGGCCTCCGAAGGGCGCAGCGAGTAGTCGTGTGGTGATGCTGAGCCCTCTATGAGCAGCACCGGATTACCCAGCTCCACTTCACCAAAATTGCTGGGCTTTGCAAATCACAATCATCGTCAGTGTGTTGCTAATGCATTGAAAGAGGCAGATCAATATTGCTTGAATTACCGGCACAGATTCACCCACGTTCGTCGTCGTACCTTGGGAATCCTACTCGAGAGTCATAGCGCCATGGGTGCCTATGAATTACTGGAGCGACTCAATAAGGAAGCTCTGGGCTCAAAGCCGCCAGTTGCCTACCGAGCGCTGTCATTTCTGATTGATCACGGGTTTGTTCATCGCATTGAAAAACTCAACGCTTATATTGCCTGCTCCCATCCCGGCCTGGAGCATGACCCTGCTTTTCTCATCTGCAAGGAATGTGGTGTTATCGGCGAAACACCAGTAATGGTATCGGCAGGTAAACTTGCAAAGACAGCTCGGCAAAGTGGCTTTGAAATTCATGCGTTCACTCAACAAGGACGGATCCGGGCGAATAGCTAGTTTAACCGACGAACAACGCAGCGAAAATAGATGCATGGATGGCCAGAAATGTGATTCTATTTTGTCTCCAGCTCTCAGCCGTGGTCAGCTTATCAAATCCCGGGGGCTGTGCTTGCAATTCGGTGACAACACTATTTTGCGCAATATAGATTTAAATATCAGCTTCGGTGAAATAGTCACAATTGTGGGTCCCAATGGTTCGGGTAAATCCACTATGCTGCGATTGCTTATCGGTGCGCTGACCCCTACCGCTGGCACGTTATTTAGTGCGCCTGATTTGCAGATTGGCTACGTGCCACAACGTCTGGATCTTGAACACATCCTGCCCATAATCGTCAGACGTCTCTTTTATCTTCCTGCCAGGGTATCAAAACAGCAAGTACACGATGTCTGTCAGCAGGTGGCTGTTGAGGGGCTGCTGGACAGGCAGATGTGGGAGTTGTCCGGTGGGCAGTCACAGCGTGTTTTGCTGGCACGGGCTGTATTGAATACCCCTGATATTCTTGTACTCGATGAAGCCACTCAAGGACTTGATCAACAAGGATCGGCTGAATTTTATCAGCAGATCGAAGCACTGAGAAATACGATGGGTTATGCCGTACTGATGGTCAGCCATGAACTTCACGTCGTCATGAGTGCATCTGATAGAGTGATTTGTCTGAATGGCCATGTGTGTTGTGAAGGTGCCCCGGATGTGGTGTCCTCTCAGCCGGAATACCGCGCACTGTTCGGCACCGGAACTCAGGGGACACTGGCGTTGTATCGTCATGTTCACGATCACTCACATGGGGGGGCTTCGCTATGATCAGGACGATAATGGGATGCATTCCTGATGTTGTCGTTGTTTGACAATTTCCTTATACGAGCCGCGTTGGCTGGTACAGCCGTAGCCATTGCCGCAGCCCCGATGGGCTGCTTTGTCGTCTGGCGGCGAATGGCCTATTTTGGCGATGCGACTGCACACGCTGCCATTCTGTGTGTCGCTCTTTGCCAATAACAGAATTGATCTGAATGCCTATCTGTTTGGAGATATTCTGGCGGTCAGTGATGCCGATCTAGTGTTGATGTGGTTGGGTGCAGTTGCTGTTACAGCCCTTCTTGCGTGGCGGTGGTCGCCTTTGCTGATAGTTACATTACGTGCCGAGTTGGCAGTAGCCAGTGGGCTAGACCCCAAACGTGAGCAGTTAGTATTGACCCTGTCACTTGCACTTATGGTTGCCGTGGCAATCAAGGTTGTCGGAGTGCTTTTGATAACTGCAATGTTGATCATTCCAGCAGCTTCTGCGCGCCCCCTCAGTCGGACTCCCGAGCGCATGGCGCTCATTGCACTATTACTGGGGTTGGCGGCAACCTTGGCAGGTCTTGCACTGTCTTATCAATTAGACACACCTACAGGACCGACAATCGTCTGTGTGGCGGCTTTACTGTTTGCATGCACCAATACTGTAGTCGGAAAGGGTTTTAGAAGCCCCCATTAGATAATACCAGGCCCGGCAAACCAATCAGTGCTGATAGCAATCAGATGTCGCAATCAATAGCTGTTCATGCACAAGCCGTTTCATTCTGCAGGTCAAATGTTGACTGCAGCAGACAGCCTTATGAACACCGGAGCTTGATCGAAGATATTAAGGGCTATGTTAGTGCATCCTGGTTTATTGTTTCACGAGCCCTTACTAAAAGTGCCAGTGAGAAGCGCCTTTATAAGACCGTGTGTGCGTACAGATAACAACTTATCTACATTGTGGCTCCTCAAAACCTGGCAAGCGCTACGTTTTATCCCTGTTTGGTGCGCAGCGTTGTTACAGTAGCCAGCCATATTGCCGCCGCTCAAGCACTGGATGAACTCTGAAGATACTGATCAATTCGGTTCCTTGCCTATTCGGCCGGAACTGCAGCAGGCATTGCATGCGGTTAATTACGTGCACATGACTCCTGTCCAGTCCAAATCTACTCTGTCGATTCTGGAAGGCCGCGATCTGCTGGTTCAGGCAGAAACCGGCAGCGGTAAAACTGCGGCGTTTGCCATTGGGTTGTTAGACAAGCTGGACATCAGCGTATTTGCAACCCAGGCGCTGATCATTTGCCCGACGCGTGAGCTCAGTGAGCAGGTTGCTGCTGAAATACGCCGACTAGCCAGCGCTTTGGCAAATACACGGGTATTGACGCTGTGTGGTGGCAAGCCCATGCATGATCAGCTGAATTCGCTAAAAGTCAGTCCGCATGTGGTGGTGGGTACGCCGGGGCGTCTTAAAAAGCATCTGGAGAAGAAGACGCTTAGCGTAAGGCATGTTCAAACGCTGGTACTTGATGAGGCAGACCGGATGCTCGATATGGGCTTCTACGATGACATCATGGATATTCTGGACAAAACAGATCACAAGCGGCAGACACTGCTGTTTTCGGCAACCTATCCGGATGAAGTGGTTGGCATCAGCAGAACTATCCAGAGAGAACCAATCGAGGTCCGTATAGTTGCAAGCGATGCCACTGCGCATATCGAACAGCTTTTTGTCTTTGCCAATAGTGAGCAGAAGACCGACACGCTGTTCAGAGCCATAGGAAAGTATCAGCCGGAAAGTGCCATTATCTTCTGTAATCGCAAACATCAGGCGCAGTCCGTATGCGACATGCTGCGTGAACGCGGTTATCACGCCCGGGCACTGCATGGCGATCTCGAGCAGCGCGAAAGAGATGAGGCTTTGATCCTGTTCAGTAACAAGAGCATCACGTTTCTGGTGGCAACCGATGTCGCTGCTCGAGGGCTGGATATCACTGCTCTGTCGGCTGTCATAAACTACGATGCAACGCCCGATCCGGAAACACATATACATCGAATTGGTCGAACCGGGCGTGCAGGTCTAAGCGGCTTGGCCATAACCCTGGTGGAGCCTGACGAGACTCACCACATTCGCGCGCTGGAGAAATATTCAAAGCTCGATATTTCATTCGGTGAGCTTAAGGCGTCAAATCAGCAAGCGGCTAAACCTGTCAGGCCGCCTATGACTACGCTCCACATTAATGCCGGAAAAAAAGACAAGATTCGCCCTGGCGATATTGTGGGTGCACTCACTAACAGTGCCGAATTGACTAACGATGATATCGGCAAGATCACGGTACTCGCCAAGCTTGCTTTCGTTGCTATCGTCTCTGAAAAAGCAGATGTTGCGATGAATATTCTGTCCAACGGAAAGATCAAGCGTCAGAAGGTGCGGGCAAGGATCCTGCGATAGTTTTAGTGACCCTTATTTGTCTTCAGCCCTGAGCCAGGAGAGTGCTCGGGAGCTATAGTCGCGCTTACCCAGGATAATCACTAATGTGTGCTTTTTCCATGTTACCTGCCAGCGATCCAGCAACTGGCATATTGGCGATGTGACAAGCACAACAGTCTTGCCAACAGGCGGTGCTGAATAAAGCCTTCAGATGCTAGACTATTGCGTTAATTTTTGTCTGCACCTCGTTCGTGCCTAACGTTGAGTTACCTTCTTGATCTCTGCTGCAAACGTCACTATCCAGTTCGGCTCAAAGCCTCTGTTTGAAAATATTTCGGTAAAATTCGGCGACGGCAATCGCTATGGCCTTATCGGCGCTAACGGCTGTGGCAAGTCCACATTCATGAATATTCTGGCAGGATCGCTTGAGCCCACATCGGGTAACGTCTCAATAACGCCAAATGAGCGTATCGGCAAACTTAACCAGGACCAGTTTGCCTTTGAACAATACAGTGTTATCGACACCGTCATCATGGGGCACGAGGAGCTATGGTCGGTCAAGCAGGAGCGAGACAGGCTCTACGCCTTGCCTGAGATGACAGAAGAGGACGGCATGCGGGTGGCCACCCTGGAAGTTGAGTTTGCTGAAATGGACGGCTACACCGCTGAAAGTCGTGCGGGAGAATTTCTCAGTGGTGCCGGCATCGACGACTCGCTGCATTCGGGTTTGATGAGTGAAGTGGCACCAGGGTGGAAATTGCGAGTGCTACTGGCACAGGCCCTGTTCTCATCACCCGATATTCTGCTACTTGACGAGCCCACCAACAACCTTGATATCAATGCCATACATTGGCTCGAAGGTGTACTGAGGCAGCAGAAGAGCACAATTATTATCATCTCTCACGATCGACACTTTCTAAATTCAGTGTGCACTCACACGGCTGACATTGATTACGGAGAGTTGCGCGTGTATCCGGGTAACTACGATGACTTCATGATTGCGGCAACTGCGGCACGAGAGCTGTTGTACTCGGAGAACTCTAAAAAGAAAGCGCAAATCGCCGATCTGCAGCAGTTCGTCAGCAGATTCTCGGCCAATGCATCGAAAGCCAAACAAGCAACCTCTCGTGCGAAAAAGCTGGAGAAAATAGAACTGGCCGACATCAAGCGATCCAGTCGGGTGAGTCCTTATATTCGCTTCACCCAAGATAAAAAACTGTTCAGGCAAGCTTTGACCATCGAAAAAGTGTCGATGGGTTTTGATGATGAGTTGCTGTTCGACAATGGCAATCTCATGTTGGAAGCGGGTGCGCGGTTAGCAGTTATCGGTGAAAATGGCGTCGGCAAAACGACTCTACTCAGGTGTTTACTTAATGAGTTAGAACCGTTAAGTGGCAAATTGCAATGGTCGGAAAACGCAGACATCGGCTATTGCCCTCAGGACAATACCGCAGAATTCTCCAGCAACGATACCTTGTTCGACTGGATGAGCAGATGGCGTAAAGCATCCCATAATGATCAGATCGTACGTGCCGTTCTGGGTCAGTTGCTGTTCTCGTCAGGCGACTTTGAAAAACGAGTACAGGTATGTTCTGGTGGAGAAAAAAATCGATTGATATTCGGCAAGCTCATGATGAGTTCTCCCAATGTCATGGTTCTGGATGAGCCTACCAACCATATGGATATGGAAGCTATCGAAGCTTTGAACATGGCGCTTGAGCATTATGAAGGCACAATAATATTTGTCAGTCACGATCGCGAATTCGTATCATCTCTTGCCACACAAATTGTCGAGATCAAAGACAGGAAATTGATTAATTTTGCGGGTACTTACGACGAATACCTTGGCAGTCAGAAGCAACAGGAAAGAGTGGCTGCTAATTTCTAGACCCCAATGTTGCCGGTATCAACTACTTCTGGTCCTGCGAACAGCATCTGCCCAGCCTTTTGTAACCTTGCGACGGACTTCAGCCTCCATGGCAGGCGTAAACGATTTCTCCTTCACCCAGTTGGCACCCAGATCGTCGAGCGAGTCGTAAACACCAACCTGCAAACCGGCAAGATAGGCTGCGCCCAGTGCTGTTGTTTCAGTTTGCATGGGACGCTCTATCGCAATATCCAGAACATTCGCCAGATACTGGGATAACCAATCATTTTTTACCATTCCGCCATCCACGCGTACGGTGTTAATGGCCGCGCCGTCAGAGCGAATGGCATTGAGCAAATCCATCGTCTGGTAACACACCGATTCCAGTGCCGCTCTCGTGATACTGGCAGGCCCCGTATCGCGTGTCAGTCCGTATAGAGCACCGCGTGCTTCGGCATCCCAGTAGGGTGCACCCATGCCAGTGAAGGCAGGCACCAGATACACGCCTTGATTGTCTTCAATGCTTTCGGCCATGGCTTGTGTTTGTTCAGCAGATTTGATGATGCCCAATCCATCGCGCAGCCATTGAACCGCAGCTCCTGCTACAAAGATAGAGCCTTCTATGGCGTAAGTGCTTGTGCCATCAAGTCTATAGGCAAGGGTTGTCAGCAATTTGTTGGATGAGGCGATGGCCTGGGTGCCGGTATTAAGCATCATGAAACAACCTGTGCCATAGGTGCTTTTAATCATGCCTGGCTCAAAGCAGACCTGACCGATAGACGCTGCATGTTGATCACCGGCAACCCCTGCTACTTTCAGTTCAACACCTAATACGCTTTTGTCAGTCGTGCAGAAATCTGCCGCGCAGTCATGGACCTCCGGCAGCATCGACATGGGAACGCCCAGCTTGGCACAGAGTTCCTTGTCCCAGCAGTTGTCGTGAATGTTGAACAGTAAGGTGCGACAGGCGTTAGTTGCATCGCTTGCATGCACACGACCACTGGTGAGGCGCCAGATCAGAAAGCTGTCCACCGTACCAAATGCAAGCTCTCCACGTTCGGCCTTGTGTCTTGCGCCATCCACGTGATCCAGGATCCAGCCGATTTTTGTTCCGGAAAAATACGGGTCCAGTAAAAGCCCAGTTTTAGCGGTAACCATATCACCGAGTCCTTGTGCCTGCAGCGAACGGCAGGTATCAGCAGTGCGCCGGTCTTGCCAGACTATCGCCTTGTGAATCGGTTTACCCGTCTGTCTGTCCCACACAAGGGTAGTTTCGCGTTGATTGGTGATACCTATGGCAGCCACTTGTCGATTGCCGGCATCAGCTTTTGCCAGAGCCTGTTTGCAGACATCCAGAGTGGATTCCCAGATTTCTTCCGGATCGTGTTCCACCCAGCCTGATTGGGGATAGAACTGTTGGAATTCCCGCTGTGCCAGTGCAAAGGTACTGCCATCCTTCTCGAAAAGCATGGCTCGCGAGCTGGTTGTTCCCTGATCAATGCTCAGAAGCAGTGGTGTAGTCATTTTGATACCTGAAAAGCGGATTCAATGAGCATTGTACGAGGCACTTGGGTCAGGTTGCAGCAGAAATCGAGGAAAAGAATATTTTGCGAATTACAGAAGTTTCGTTTACAGTTTCGTTTTGCAATGCAATGGCTCAAACGAACCTTTTTTACATTTGCTATTGAGAGCGCTTTGAAATGACGGTACTTCATGTCAGATAGTCGACGCCAGCAAATTCTTGATATCGTACGTGAAGTCGGGGCGGTATCTGTCGACGAGCTGCTGCAGCGCTTTGATGTCACACCGCAAACCATTCGCAAGGACCTGAATCGCCTGTGCGAGGAGCGCCTGCTTACGCGGACTCATGGAGGGGCCAGACTCGCCTCCAGTGTCGAGAACATGAGTTACGAGGCTCGGCGTATGCTGGCCTGCGATCAGAAGCAGGCCATAGGCCGGGCGGCTGCTGATCTTATTCCAGACAACGCCTCATTGTTTGTAAATATCGGAACAACCACTGAGGCGGTGGCTCAGGCGCTGCTTCATCACGATCAATTGATGGTAATAACCAACAATATCAACGTTGCCTCGTTGATGCGGCATTATGCGCAAAATAAGGTCGTTATTGCATCTGGAGAGGTGCGTAGCTCGGATGGAGGCATCATTGGCGGGGCTGCAGTAGATTTCATCAAGCAGTTCAAAGTAGACTTTGCCGTGATCGGCGCGTCGGCCATAGACGCTGACGGGGCGTTACTCGATTTTGACTATCGCGAGGTCAAGGTATCGCAGGCCATCTTGTCAAACGCAAGGCATGTAATTCTGGTCGCTGATGCGACAAAACACGAACGCACAGCCCCTGTTCGCATCGGACACATCTCTCAGGTGCATTCGTTTGTAACCGATTATTGTCCGGGCCCCGGTTTCAGGCGTTTGTTGAGTGGGTTCGAAGTTCGCACGATCGAAACCCTTGCAATGGCTGCTGATCAGTGAGTATATGTTGTCCGGATCGGGTTATAAGGGGCGGTCTTCTCTTTAGTTTCGATTGACTTTCGATTTTCAGGCGATTAGGGTTTGTCGGGTGTATCGAGATCGATAGACAAACTTTCAGGAGCTTGGCAGGTCCCTGATTTCTTAATATAAAGTGCAGTAAAGCGAGAACACATGCTCGAACTTGAACACGTCAGCAAACAGGTGGGTGTCAGCAAACACATAAATGATGTGAGCCTGAAGTTGCAGAGCGGCACCGTCAACGTTTTGTTAGGGCCCACATTGTCGGGCAAAACCAGCCTCATGCGCTTAATGGCAGGTCTGGACAAACCAACATCCGGTGACGTACACAGCAGTGGTAAACGCGTGACCGGTATGTCTGTGCGCAAACGCGATGTCGCCATGGTCTACCAGCAGTTTATCAACTACCCGGCCATGACAGTATTCGAGAACATTGCCTCGCCACTACGGCTTCAGGGTGCCAGTGATGCAACCATACAGAGCGAGGTTCACAAAGCGGCCGAGTTGTTGAAGCTCACAGCATTTCTTGACAGAACGCCGTTGAACCTCTCCGGTGGGCAGCAACAGCGTACGGCTCTGGCAAGAGCTCTGGTAAAAGGTGCCGAGCTTGTATTGCTGGATGAGCCTCTGGCTAACCTTGACTACAAATTGCGAGAAGAATTACGCATAGAACTGCCACGCCTGTTTGCGGAAACAGGGGCGGTGTTTGTGTATGCCACCACAGAACCGCACGAGGCTCTTTTGCTGGGTGGCTATACAGCAACGCTGCATCAAGGGCGTGTCACACAATTTGGACCTACCATCGATGTATATAATCAGCCAGTGGATTTACGCACAGCGCAGACATTCTCGGATCCACCCTTGAATACGCTTGATGTTCAGTGCACAGCAGGCAAACTGATGGCCGCAGATATCGATATGGGCACGCCTATCAATGCTCAGCGAATTTCAGAAGGCGGCTATACTCTGGCATTTCGTTCGCATCATGTATCGTTGCACGCCATCGGGAACTACCAGATACCTGTGCATGGCACCATCAGTACCAGCGAGATTACAGGATCGGAAACCTATATTCACCTGACGGTCGGCCAGACTCACTGGGTAGTGTTAACTCACGGTGTGCATAAAGTGAGGTCTGGCGAGCCCATTACGGTGTACCTGGATCCATCGCGCTATTACCTGTTCTCGGGTACTGAAGGTAGCCTGGCACAAACTCCCGCTCAACTGACGAAGGCAGCCTGAAACGATGGCACGCATCACCCTGGACAAGCTCGCACATTCCTATATGGCCAATCCGAAAAGCGATGCGGATTTCGCTTTGAAACAGATTGATTATGTCTGGGAGGACGGTGGAGCCTATGCACTGCTTGGGCCATCGGGTTGTGGCAAGACAACGTTGCTCAATATCATCTCGGGACTACTGGTGCCGTCGAAAGGTCACATTCGTTTTGACGAGGATGATGTGACCGAGCGCAGTCCTGAACATCGCAATATCGCTCAGGTATTTCAATTTCCGGTTATCTACGACACGATGACCGTTGAGCAGAACCTTGCGTTTCCCCTTGTGAACCGCGGGGTCGCTCGATCCGAGATAGACAAGCGGGTCAGCGATATGCTGGAGACGCTGGACTTGAAAGACAAAGCCAAACGACGGGCCCATGGTCTTACTGCGGATGAAAAACAGAAAATTTCGCTTGGCCGCGGATTGGTTCGTTACGATGTCAATGCCATCCTTTTCGATGAACCGCTAACGGTCATTGATCCGCACATGAAGTGGCAATTGCGAACCAAGCTCAAGCAGCTGCATGAACAGTTCAGTCACACCATGATTTACGTGACGCATGATCAGACCGAAGCACTCACTTTCGCCGACAAGGTGGTTGTCATGTATGAAGGTGAGGTCGTACAAATCGGCACACCTGAAGAGCTTTTTGACGAACCGGCGCATACGTTTGTAGGCTACTTTATCGGTTCACCGGGTATGAATATACTTTCAGGCAGTGTCGATCGAAATACGCTGCATCTGGCGGATACAAGCTTTGAACTGACTCGGCATTACCAGGCCATGACGGGTAAGCTTGAGATTGGCATTCGGCCTGAATTTGTCAAGGTGACTGACAAGTCCAGTGCGGCCTCTGAAGGTGTTCCCATGCAGGTAACCGCCGTGGAGAACATCGGCAGGCACAAGATCATTCGCGGGACGGTCAATGGTCAGAGCATTAATGCTGTTGTGGACGAAGATGCCAATGTGCCAGCCGAGGCCTATGCCGTTTTTGATCAAAGCCGCTTTAATGTCTATGAGAACTCCCACCTGGTGAGGGCAGAGCCGTGATTGATAAACCGTTTAACAACAAGGCCTGGTTCTTTGTCCTGCCTGTCTTTCTTCTGGTGGCTATCAGCGCCATCATTCCATTGATGACGGTAGTCAACTATTCAGTTCAGGATACATTTGGCAACAATCAGTTCTTCTGGGCTGGTACAGAATGGTATGGCGAGGTGCTTAGTTCAAGTCGCTTTCATGATGCCCTGTTGAGAAACCTGATTTTTTCAGGAATCATTCTTCTCATCGAGATTCCTTTGGGTATTGCTATTGCGTTGTCCATGCCTCGTAAGGGCTTCTGGGTTCCGGTGTGTCTCATTCTCATGGCTTTACCGCTACTGATTCCGTGGAATGTTGTCGGCACGATCTGGCAGGTGTTTGGACGTGCAGATATCGGCCTTCTGGGTCGTACCCTTGCAGCGCTGGGCGTTGAATACAACTACGCAACAAACTGGCTTGATGCCTGGATTACCATCATCATCATGGATGTCTGGCATTGGACCTCGCTGGTTGTGCTTCTCTGCTATTCGGGCCTTGTGGCTATTCCTGAACCTTATTATCAGGCTGCACGAATTGACGGTGCTTCCAGCTGGAAGGTATTCCGATACATTCAGTTGCCGAAAATGCAACGGGTGTTGCTAATCGCCGTACTGCTTCGGTTCATGGACAGTTTCATGATCTATACCGAACCATTTGTATTGACCGGCGGTGGCCCTGGTAACAGCACAACGTTTCTATCCATCGATCTGGTGAAAATGGCTATCGGACAATTTGATCTTGGACCGGCTGCTGCCATGTCAATCATATATTTTCTGATTATCCTTCTGTTGTCATGGGTATTTTATACGGCGATGACCAATTTCGGAGCGGATGCTCCAACGAAAGAAGTAGATTGATATGAGCGCATCATCAGAGTCCATCGGCATCACTAGAAACCCGACGCAGGAGGTGAGTAATACGATTTCACTGGAAGGGGTACGTGCGCCGATCAAGGGTACGGGTGAGGGCAGTGGCAAGTGGTTCGTTCCCACTTTATATATAGTTTTTCTGTTGCTGCCAATCTACTGGCTGGTTAACATGAGTTTCAAGACGAATCAGGAAATACTCTCCTCATTCACACTCTGGCCTGCAAATCCTACCTTGGCCAACTACGCAGTAATCTTCGGGGACCCTTCCTGGTACAACGGTTATCTGAACTCGATGACTTATGTATTCGTGAATATGATTATCTCGGTGTCTGTTGCATTACCTGCAGCCTATGCGTTCAGTCGTTATCGTTTTCTTGGCGATAAGCACATGTTCTTTTGGTTGCTGACCAATCGCATGGCTCCACCTGCCGTATTTGCGCTACCATTTTTTCAATTGTATTCAGCGTTCGGACTTTTCGATACGCACTTTGCGGTAGCTCTTGCGCATTGCCTGTTCAACGTGCCGTTGGCGGTCTGGATTCTGGAAGGCTTTATGTCGGGCGTGCCGCGTGAAATCGATGAAACAGCGTATATCGACGGCTATTCTTTCCCCAAATTTTTTGTGAAGATATTCATGCCACTTATTGCATCTGGTATTGGTGTAGCCGCATTCTTCTGCTTCATGTTTTCGTGGGTAGAGCTTCTACTGGCCAGAACGCTGACAGCGACGAATGCAAAACCGATAACCGCTATCATGACGCGTACGGTGTCTGCGTCGGGGATGGACTGGGGCGTGTTGGCAGCCGCCGGTGTGCTAACCATTATTCCGGGTGCGTTAGTCATCTACTTTGTGCGTAACTACATTGCGAAAGGATTCGCACTGGGAAGGGTTTAATATGAGTGTTTCAAACGAAGTGCAAAACGCGCCGGTCAAAGCATCAACAAGTCTCAGAGTTCTGGGATTGAGCCTAGCCATCGTACTCATTATCTCTGTGCTGCTATACACATGGTTTCAGAGCGAATCGGCGCCCGACCTGGCATGGATGGCATGGACCAAACCGACCGCCATATTTTTCATAACTATCATCTGCCTGCTGATTGCCATGTCGATCTGGGAGGCGTTCCGCCCCGGCGGAGGTCCACGCATGGGTATCCTCAAGTTTGAGACTACCCGGGGCGATCGATTGTTTCTGTCTTTGTTGGGCAGCGCATTTATCAATCTGGCCTGGTTAGGGCTGGTTGGTCCTGACCTTTGGAAGGCGCTGGGTGTGTCGCTGGTTTACGCCGCGCTTGTATTCAGTTTCGTATAGGCACAATATAGGATTCCGGTTTTACGAATCAGGTCCAATTGGTGTAATTACGATAACCAATCGGCCCTGAGTATCATTGAAGTATCGTGCTATCACAGTACGTTTAAGTGCCGTTGCATGTAATTGCAGCGGTAAATACACGCATAACTATCCATCAGGAGGAACTCAATGCGTCATTTCAGACAGGCCAAAACGGCGGTAGCCGTGGCCTTATTTCTCGGAGGCACCCATGTTGCGCAAGCGGACATGGCAGCGGCTGAAGAATTTCTCGGCAGTGAAATCGGTGATATGTCCACCTTGTCTGCCGATGAGCAGAAGGCAGAGATGCAGTGGTTTGTTGATGCAGCCAAACCCTTCGCTGGCATGGATATCAAGGTGGTGTCCGAAACCATCGCGACTCATGAGTATGAGTCCAAAGTATTGGCTCCTGCGTTTACGGCCATTACCGGTATCAACATTACCCACGACCTTATCGGTGAGGGTGATGTAGTCGAAAAGCTGCAGACACAAATGCAGTCAGGCGAAAATATTTATGATGCCTACATCAATGACTCTGATCTTATTGGCACGCATTGGCGCTATCAGCAAGCCCGCAATCTTACAGACTGGATGGCAGGTGAAGGTGCAGATGTGACTTTGCCGACGCTTGATATCGACGACTTTATCGGCAAGGATTTCACAACAGGCCCTGACGGTAAGCTTTATCAATTACCTGATCAGCAATTTGCCAACCTTTACTGGTTTCGTTATGACTGGTTCAACGACGAAAAAAATATGGCTGACTTCCAGGAGAAGTATGGCTATGAGTTAGGCGTGCCTGTCAACTGGTCAGCCTACGAAGATATTGCCGAGTTTTTCACCGGTCGTGAGATCGATGGTCAGACAGTCTATGGCCATATGGACTACGGTAAGAAAGATCCCTCATTGGGATGGCGTTTCACTGACGCCTGGCTATCCATGGCTGGAAACGGTGACAAGGGTGAGCCCAACGGATTGCCTGTCGACGAATGGGGTATTCGCGTCAACGAGAACAGTCAGCCAGTGGGTTCCTGCGTAGCCCGTGGCGGTGATACCAATGGCCCAGCGGCTGTTTACTCCATCAACAAATACATTGAGTGGCTGAATAATTACGCACCACCGGAAGCTGCCGGTATGGTGTTTGGCGAGGCGGGACCCGTACCTGCGCAAGGCGCCGTTGCTCAGCAAATGTTCTGGTATACAGCGTTTACCGCTGATATGGTCAAAGAAGGCATTCCTGTTGTCGATGAGGAAGGCAACCCCAAGTGGCGTATGGCACCTAGTCCAAAGGGTGCTTACTGGGAAGAAGGGCAGAAGCTTGGCTATCAGGATGCCGGTTCATGGACACTTATGAAGTCCACGCCAGTTGATCGTGCCAAAGCTGCATGGCTATATGCGCAGTTCGTGACGTCCAAGAGTATTGATGTCAAGAAGTCTCATGTGGGTCTTACCTTTATTCGTGAGAGTACTGTGCAACATGACAGCTTCACTGAGCGCGCATCCAAGCTAGGTGGTTTGATAGAATTCTATCGATCGCCAGCACGCGTACGCTGGTCACCTACAGGTACTAATGTACCTGACTATCCCAAGCTTGCTCAGTTGTGGTGGCAGAACATCGGGGATGCGTCATCAGGTGCCAAAACAGCGCAGGAAGCCATGGATTCTCTGTGCGCAGCACAAGAAAAGGTTTTGGCTCGACTTGAGCGTGCCGGTGTACAGGGTGACATCGGTCCTGTTCTGAACGAAGAGCAGGATCCTGAGTATTGGTTAAGCCAGCCTGGTGCACCTAAAGCCAAGCTGGAAAACGAAAAGCCAACACCTGAGACAATTAACTATGACGAGTTGGTTGAAAGCTGGAATCAATAGTCATGTTGTAGTGTTGTAGCAGCAAGTCGACGCGTGTGGGATATGTCCACGTTTACTTCCCACACGTATTCGGCTTGTTTTTTTATTGACAAAGCCACTATGAGTGAGCTGTCAGCGTGACACATGCGTAGTGGTGACAGGGGTTGTTCGGTTTTTACATTTATTGCTGATCGCCTGGTATCTACCCTGGTATTACTTACACAATGTTAAACAAATCTAACGAGGTCCAGCCATGAGTACCTATGATCTTGTCGTCATCGGCGGTGGTGTCAATGGTGCAGGTATTGCGCGAGATGCAGCCGGGCGTGGTCTGAAAGTACTGCTGTGTGAAAAAGATGATCTTGCCCAGCACACATCATCTGCCAGTACAAAGCTTGTGCATGGAGGATTACGTTACCTGGAACACTATGACTTCATGCTGGTGCGCCATGCATTGATAGAGCGGGAAGTCTTGCTCAGAGCAGCGCCACATATCATCTGGCCGCTCCGGTTTATTTTGCCGCATCATAAAGCACTGCGTCCTCGATGGTTAATCAGATTGGGTTTGTTCTTATACGACAATCTGGGTGGCCGTAAATTGCTAGCTGCCTCACACGGAGTGGACCTGACTCGGCATGAATCAGGAAGCGCTTTGAAAGAGGTCTACACCCACGGGTTTGAATATTCGGATTGCTGGGTACAGGATGCTCGACTGGTGACGCTCAATGTCATGGATGCAGCTGAACGTGGTTGTGATGTGCGAGTGCGAACAGAATGCACCGATATCATCCGGGGTGAGGGTCAATGGACCGTTAATCTGCAAGATCATCTGTCAGGGCAATCATCTGTTGTGATAGCGCGCGCTATCGTGAACGCCTCTGGCCCATGGGTAGAGAAAACGCTTAACCTTGATGAGGAGCATGATTCGCGTCATGGCGTAAGGCTGGTCAAAGGTAGCCACATAGTTGTACCGAAATTGTTCGACCATCCCTACACCTATATTTTTCAGAACGCAGACAATCGCATACTGTTTGCCGTGCCTTATGAAAATGACTTTACGTTACTGGGCACCACTGATGTAGAAATACAGGCAGAGCCCGGCAGTGAGAAGATCGAAGACGCTGAAATTGACTATATCTGTACAAACGCCAGCGAGTACTTCAAGACACCCATAAGCCGCGAACAAATTGTCTGGACGTATTCTGGTGTAAGGCCATTGTACGATGATGCCTCCGACAACGCCTCAAAGGTCACACGTGATTACAAGCTGGATCTTGATACGCGAATGGATTCACCCATACTGTCGGTGTATGGTGGCAAGATAACAACGTTCAGGAAGCTTTCCGAGCAGGCCGTTGACATGCTCAAGACAGAACTGAAATTCGACGCGGGTGCGTGGACGTCCACGGTGCCACTGCCGGGTGGGGACATCCCCGATGCTGATTATGATAGTTTTTTAGAACAGAGTGAAAAACTGTACGCATGGCTCGATCCCGATCTGCTTAACGATTATTGTAGAAACTACGGAACTCGCATAAAGGTGTTGCTGGGTGATAGAGATAGCATGGAGAGTCTTGGCCATCATTTTGGTGGTCCCCTGTACCGGGCAGAGGTAGATTACCTGATCACGCAGGAGTGGGCACGTAGTGCTGCAGACATACTGTGGCGACGTAGCAAGAAGGGGCTGCATACGCCAGCTGGAACAGAGGAAAAACTACAGCAGTGGATCGAGCAGCACTATGAATTTAACACTGATGATGCAGCATTCAAGAAAGTGTCCTGAACTACAGTGTGTCCCGCAGTACGTGAATCTGGGCAACCATGTCTGTATCGGACACCAGAATCTGATAATCGTCCGCTACCATGATGCTTTGTTGAATGGCATCACTGGCCTTTTTATGCCGAGCTTCAAGCTTTGCAGAATCTTTCTGCGCACAGCGTATAAGTTTCTCCGGGTCCGTAACTTGCTCGAATTCATAGGAAACCTGAACCAGCTTACCTTCGAGAAAACGGTAAGTGGTACTCACAGGCGTTTCGTCATAGAGCGTTTTGTCTGAACTGTTTATAAAAACGCAAGTTTCCAGAAAATAAGCCCGACGAGTCATGCCAACTCCGGTCTTTGCAGTATTGCAGGTGGCTGAAGAACCCCATTGTCGTTCGACGCCTGACAGCACCGACTCGCGTTGCTCCCCGATAGGTAGCTTGAGTAGTGACAGGTGCTTTTCAGATTGATTGGCTATTGCCACATTAATACCGATCGTAGTAAGCAAAAGAGTCGTCAGGATCCAGAAGTTTCGCATCAATTTTCCATCGTTTTCGAGCGGCCAGTTGAGTGAATGTTCTCCACGCACTTCAAGGCGCTACGAGCAGGCTCATTTGCCTTCTCGTACTTGTGACGTTTCAGTTTTTATCGTCTGACCAGACGGTACGCAAAAGTTATTCCTTTGCGTCCGAAAAGTAATGCCAATAGCGGTAACAAGCCAGCCCACAAGGCACCGCCGAATACATGATCTTCATTACCGCCAGCGACGGCAACAGGCTCTTGACTGGACGAGGCTGGCACAAGAGGCTGCTGCAGCTGTTGTACAGGTACGCCATCATTGACTGGCTGTGTGGGGGCGCTGACGCCTGTGTTTTCTGCGATCCAGCCAGTGTAAGCACCGACATTGGTGTAGACCCCGGGGTTTGTAGCTACGCCACAACTGATGCCCCAGCTGGTGATGCCTGCAATGGATGTGATGCTGTTATCGTCGCTGTTAACTCTGTACAGCGGACCGCCCGAGTCGCCTTGGCACGAATCCCTGCCGCCACTGGGCACACCGGCACACAAGCTGGTCTCATCAGTGAAGCCGAGATAATCAGGGAAAAGTCCACCACAGTCGGTGCCAGGTGTCATGTTGACAAAAGCACCCCGCAGCTCTTTGGGGTAATTTTGTATACGGCCATCCTCTTGCGTATTCACAGCTCCCCAGCCTGCGATAAAAGCTTCGTCGTTCAGGCCGATGGGTAAATTGTTGAGCGCAACAGGCTGTATCTGGGCATCGTATTCGAGTTCCAGCAGGGCGATGTCATCGCCTTGTTCTACACGGCGGTAGTCAGGGTGAGCAATAATGCGTACCACAGCTATGGGCTGGTTGACCGGGTTCTCCAGACTAGTGCTGCCAGTGAGTATGAGAATGTTTTCAGGCGGTGCTGTTTCACCGCCCTGCAGGTCTATCACGCAATGTGCAGCGGTCAAGACCCAACGAGCAGAGATGACTGTTCCGCCGCAAAACTGGGCCTGAAACAGGTCGCCATCAATTTCCACTCTGAATTTGTGCAGCAGTGCGACAGTGGCTGGTACTTGAGAGATGCTGGTCTCGGAGCCGCCAACAATACGTGGTGCAGGATTTATCGATGCCTGGCGAGAATTCTCGGAAGCGTTCACACTGACGCTGCCGGAGAGCACAAAACACAATCCTAGTGTATTGAGCAGTGCTTTGGCCATGGTTTGTTTTTTCCCTGAAGGTTGTCCTGCTGGCATGCTTCGCCGTGTCCTTTTTTTTGCAAATCGATAGGCGCCAGATACGTCACTGGCAGGTGTCTACTAGGTTTTATGATGTCGTAGTGAGCTCAAAAGCTATTTAACAGAATATATAAGTATCAGATTTATATAACAATAAGCCCGAGCGGACGGCAGACTCAGATCAATCAGCCCAGCCGTTTTCCACAGCACTATGATAAGACAATTATGCATCGTCTTTATATTACACGCTACGCATATTCGCTTTGCTGGCATCCCGGTGTTGCGGGTTCGTCCACAGCCCTGACGATGAACAACCTTCCGGACAAGCTTCTACCCTGGCGTGTTTTTATCGACCCAGCGCTGATTCCCATTCGCCATGGTCTCTTTTTTCCAGAACGTGGCGCGATTTTTCAAGGCCTCCATCAGAAAGCGACAGGCATCGAATGCAGCCGCGCGGTGAGCAGAATATACGGCTGTAAGCACAATAGGTTGGCCCGGCAAAATATCGCCGACCCTATGCACAATGAGCGCATCGATGATATCCCAACGCGCTTTGGCCTCATCAATGATCTGCTCCAGCTGATTTTCTGTCATGCCGGGGTAGTGCTCCAGCATCATCGCCGAGACATCATGGCCTTCGTTGAAATCACGCATCGTGCCGACAAAACTGACCGTCGCACCAAAGCTGCCTGTTGGCAGACTGTTCTCGAATCGTGTCAGCTGCTCAATAGGCACGAGGCCAGAGGCCTCGATCTGAACCCCCATCAGCCGCCGGTGACCGGTGGAAAGAACGCCACTTCATCGCCGTCTTTGACACTTTCATGGGGTTCCCGGTGTTCAAGATTTACCGAACACAGCACGTGACTTGGAAGCAGAGTGGTGTCCGTCGCACGCTCCCAGACATCATTGATAGAGTGAATGCCACTTGCATCCACTTCTTTGACGCCTTCTTTGAGCTGTTCGCGAAGGCTTGCGAAAAATTTGACCTTTATGGCCATGGTCTGTTCCGTTTAACGATATTCTGAACAGATAATACCTAATACGTGAATCGACGAGTAAGCAATGTCGCAAAGTAACGATGGATTGACACACTTCAACGCCGCAGGCGATGCCCACATGGTCGACGTTGGCGATAAAGAAATTACGCACAGGGTGGCTGTGGCAGCGGGCAGTATCTCCATGTTTCCGGAAACTTTTGCCATGGTGTGCGCGGGCACCCATAAAAAGGGTGACGTTCTTGGTATTGCACGGGTGGCAGGCATTATGGCATCCAAGCGCACAAGTGATCTGATACCCCTCTGTCATCCTATCGGGCTGACCCGTTTAGAGGTCGATTTTAAGTTTGACGAGGAGCGGCATAGGGTGCACTGTCAAGTAAGGGCCGAAACCCGTTCACAGACAGGTGTAGAAATGGAGGCGTTAATCGGATTGCAGATAGCACTGGCGACTATTTATGACATGTGCAAAGCGGTTGACCGTGGAATGCAGATGTCGGGAATCCGCTTGCTTGAAAAAAGTGGTGGCAAGTCAGGGGACTATCGGGCAGCTATTAACCCTGGTGTTAAGTGATCCTTCCCACCGTGTATCAGGTATGCAGCTCTGATGGCGCCTGTTCTGCAAAGTACTTGTTACTGAGCAATAGACTGTTTGCAGCAGATTGTTGATGGTGTGAATGAAACACGGCATTTGGGTTAATAACCCGCATAGCGTCTGAAGATTGACGTCGAATTTCTGGCTCGCAGTGATTAAATGAATACCTGCGTTCATGAAGTGCTTGGCTCTACCTGAGATATAATGGTTCTGGTCACAAGTACCGTTTTGCGTCCCTACCAGTAGTTAAACCCACGGTGGCACAAAGGCAACCGACCTACAGAGCAATGAGACCGTAAGTATGAAACTCCTTAAATGGCTGCTGGGCACGCTGGCCGTGTTGCTGCTGGTAATTGGCGTGGGTGTGGTAGCTCTGGTGTACCTTGTCGACTGGAACGACTTTAAGGAAACCATCCAGAACCAGGTGAAAAAGCAGACTGGACGTGAGCTCACCATCGCAGGCGATCTAAGCCCGTCAGTGTTTCCCTGGGCTGGTATTTCCATTGGTGAAATAAGTCTGGCAAATGCAGAAGACTATGGCGATCAACCCTTCGCCAGTCTCACGGGTGCTGATGTCAAAGTAGAGCTTCTGCCACTAATAAAACGTGAGATAAATGTACGCACCGTGCAGCTCAACGGACTGCAAGTGGATCTGCAGCGCGCCGCTGATGGCAGTACAAACTGGGATGACCTTATACAAAGCACAACCGCCACTACCACCGAGGAGGTGGGCGATGACGAGCAGGTTACTACAGAGGTAGAGGGTAGCAGCGCAACCATAGCGGCTCTTGCGGTAGGCGGTATTGAGATTACCGGTGCCAACGTAAGCTGGACTGACGCAACTACTGACACCGATGCAAAGCTTTCATCGTTCAATTTGATTACAGGCGCTATCGAGCTGGAAAAGCCGTTTGATCTGGACGTCGATTTTTCCGTCATCAGCAACAGTCTGGATATTCAGGCAGACATTGAAGCCGATGCAAAACTGATGGTTGATCTTAATGCACAGAACTACAGCGTTGAAGGACTGACCTTGACAACCGATGCCAAGGGTTCTGCGTTGCCGGGTGGCGCACTGGTGGCGAAGCTGGGTGCAGATGTCACAGCAAAACTTGCCGATCAGCAAATCGATGTCTCTGAATTGTATCTGGAAACGTTAGGTATCGAGCTTGCTGGCTTCGTCAACGTTGCCAATCTGGATACTGATCCGTCAATTACCGGTCAGTTGGCCAGTAGTGATTTCAGTCCACGTGAAATGATGACAAAACTTGCCGTTGAGGTGCCAGTGACCGCCGATGAAAGCGTTTTGAATCGTGCCAATTTATCGTTTGAATTCGCAGCAACGCCTGCCAGTGCAGCACTTAACGATCTCGTCATTACACTGGACGACACCAATTTTACAGGCTCTGCAGGAGTGCCATCGCTAGCGGGCTCGATACCTCCACTACGATTCGATTTCAATGTAGACCAGATCGATGTCGATCGCTATCTTCCACCTGTTAGTGACGCACCGGCAGAGGAGAGCGCAGAGGCTGAACCTGCTGTGGCAACAACAGGTGATGAGCCGATCGAACTGCCGGTAGATATGATGCGTCAGTTGGACATCGATGGCACATTCAGCGTAGGTAGTGTCAAGGTCAGTAACCTGACAACAGAGAATATCGTTATTCCGGTAAAGGCTGTCGGGGGCAAGCTTGCATTAGAAAATATCAAGGCCTCTCTTTACGAAGGTGCGCTTGATGCAACTGCATCCATCGATGTATCTGGCGCAAATCCTGGCTACGGTGTGGTTATGTCACTTGCTGGCATCCAGGCGTCTCCCCTGTTGGGTGATTTTTTGAAAAAAGATTCATTTATTAGTGGTGGAGGGGAGATCGGTGCTGATATCACCACTAGTGGCAACAGCGTTAACGCCATAAAGGGTGCGCTAAACGGAAAATTCAATACCGCTTTTACCGATGGTTCTCTCAATGGCATCAACATTGGTTACCAGATTCGACGGGCTAAAGCTGCGCTTACTGGCAAGACAATTCCTGGCGAAGAGGGTGTGGTCAAAACAGATTTTTCATCATTGGCGGTCAGTGGAACATTCACTGATGGTGTGATGAATTCAAACGATCTTGACATGCGTTCACCTTTGTTGCGATTAGGTGGAGCGGGCACAGTTGATTTGTCGGGCGAAGCCGTCGACTACACTCTGAACACCTTGATTACGGGTACATCACAAGGTCAAGGCGGTGCTGATCTGGAATCTTTGAAAGGTGTGGAATTGAAAATTCCCATTCGTGGTACGTTTCAGGAATTGTCAGATGATTTTGCCGGCGTCATTCTCAGCGGCATGAAGGACAATATCTCGGGCAATCTGAAGAACCAGGCCAAGGCATTGGCAGATGAAAAGGCGGACGCCTTAAAAGCCGAAGCCCGCGAGAAAGCGGAGGCAGCCAAGGCAGAAGCCGAGAAGGTATTGGAAGAGAAGGGCGGAGAGCTTAAGGAAGAAGTGCAAGAAAAGGCCAAAGACGCACTGAAGGGCTTGTTCAAGTAACGAAGTTAAGGCTCAGGAGCCAGTCGAACCTCGTGGCTGATATCGTCGGAACTGAACATTTTTCCCGAGCCGTACTTGATTGGTTCGACGAGCATGGCCGCAAGCACTTGCCGTGGCAACAAGCGAAGACACCCTACAAAGTCTGGGTGTCTGAAATCATGTTGCAGCAGACACAGGTAGCAACCGTCATTCCGTATTTTGAAAAGTTCATGACGCGCTTCCCCGATTTGCGATCACTTGCAGATGCACCAGAGGATGATGTGCTTGCGCATTGGTCGGGCCTAGGTTACTACGCCCGTGCCAGGAATTTGCACAAATGTGCAAAGCTTTCAATTTGGGAGCACGGTGGGCGATTGCCTGAAGACATTGAGCTGCTGGTACAGATGCCCGGTATTGGACGCTCCACGGCAGGTGCCATTCTCAGTCTCGCTCTGGATCAGAGTCATGCCATTCTGGATGGCAACGTGAAACGTGTGCTTGCCCGATATCATTCGGTGGAAGGATGGCCGGCAAGGAGCGCTGTGCTCAACAGGCTCTGGGATTATTCAATACGGCACACCCCGGCAAAGCGTACTGCCAACTTCAATCAAGCCATGATGGATCTGGGTGCAACCGTGTGTACTCGCAGCAGGCCTGCTTGTGAACGCTGTCCTCTGGCTTCAGGTTGCGTTGCATTGGCGTCGGGCAAGGTCCATCTGTACCCTGGCAAGAAGCCTAAAAAAGTCATACCCGTCAAAAGTACGGTCATGCTCAAGCTCAGCAATCCGAAAGGGGATGTGTTGCTGCAAAAAAGACCTCCTGCAGGAATCTGGGGAGGGCTGTGGAGCCTGCCGGAGCTGGGTTGTGTGATGGAGCTCCAGCCCTGGCTTGACGCGGCTGGTCTGACGGCCATTGATTCGCCATTCAGTGTCGCCAGATTCAGGCATACATTCAGCCACTATCACCTGGATATCGATGTTCAGGCGCTAAACGTAGAGTTGTGTGATGCCAGAATTCTGGAGACCGATGAACGGGTCTGGTATAACGGTGAGCAGTTTCCGGGTGGCGTAGCCGCGCCGGTATCCAGAATTTTAAACAATCTTGAAGGAGAATTGCTGTGACAACCCGCATGGTGCAATGCGCAAAGTTAGATAAAGAGGCCCCGGGTCTCGAACGGCCCACCTATCCAGGGGACCTTGGCAAGCGAATCTATCTCAATATCTCGCAAGAGGCATGGCAGAGCTGGGTATCGCATCAGACTATGTTGATTAACGAATATCGTCTGACACCTGTAGACCCGAAAGCGCGAAAGTTTCTGGAAGAGGAGATGGAAAAATTTCTGTTTAGTGACAGTTTTACCAAACCTGAAGGATACGTGCCTCCCAGCGAATGAGCCCTGTTTTAGCACAATGTGTTGCAGAGTAATCTCGGCACCACGTTTGCGGACATGCGTATCATTGTATTAGCACTTTTTCATCCAACTCGTTCTCAAATACGCTTTGTCAAAGACGTCTCCTGAGCTTTAATTGAAAAATTAATCAGTTTTGGTCAGTGAGGCGCACAGAGTGCTTGAGTATTACTCAGAAAAAAGTGAGCTAACATTACATTACCGTTGAGATACAATTATCTCCATAATAAAAACTGGAGTAGGATTGTATGATCCCGAAGCAAAGAGAACGACTTGCAATTATAGGTGCTGGTGCTGGCGCTGGACGTAGAGCGCGGGTATTGATCACTGGTGGTTCAGGTACGGTTGGCCAATCGTTCATACAACAGTACGAGCATGAGTTCGATTTTTTTAACATCAGCCGAAATGAGGAATTCCAGACTACTCTTGAACAGCGATTTCCGCAGGTAAAATCCTACGTGTCTGACATACAGAACCTTGATGAGTTGTACAAGATATTTTTTGAGGTCCAACCAGATATCGTTATTCATGCGGCCGCGCAAAAGCATGTAAACCTGGCTGAGCAGAACCCTTCGAAAACCGTAGAGATAAACATTATAGGTAGCCTGAACGTCGCAAAAGCGAGTGTGGCGGCCAAAGTACCTCTGGTCATTGGTGTAAGCACAGATAAGGCCTGTCAGCCAGAAAATATCTATGGCTATTCAAAAAAAATACTCGAACAGATGTTCATGGAGCACTACAGCCTGACAACGCGCTTTGTCTGTGTTCGATTTGCTAACGTTGCCTGTTCTCACGGATCAGTCATTCCCTTGTGGATAGACAGCGCTATGCGCGGTGAGCGTTTAAAGCTGACCGACTCACGAATGAACAGATTGATGTTTACCTGTGAGCAGGCTACCCAGCTCATTAGAAGCGCCATACATTTTGCTGAGCTCTCAACTGAGCCCTTTGTTTTGTGTCGCTCAATGAAGTCGGTCTCTTTGCTTGACCTTGCCAGCCTTATTTCTGATGAGTTCGGTAATGGGCAAAGAGTACAAGTTGTAGGTGTCAGGCCTGGTGAGCAGTTTAACGAGACATTGGTCAGCCAGTCTGAATTAGCAGTTTCCTCAATAGCCAATGAGGGAAAACATATTTTTCTGCACAGCAGTGAATTCGGCAAGCAGCGGTTGTCTCAGCCCCTTTCCTCGCTCACGGCCGAATACATGTCCGCTAGCGAGATGCGCAGTCTATATGAAGATTACGGCTCCAACTTTTCCCTATCTCAATCTGCGGTGATTAACCCTGCAGGTTCCTGCACATCAAGTTCAATTAGAGCGGTCTCCTGAGTCATTGTCATGATTCTTATCTTTCTATTTTCCGTGACATTCATTGTCTATACCTATGCATTGTTTCCTCTTGTTCTGCATTGGAGGGCGAAATCCTGTGCTGCCTATGTAGCGGCTCAGCCAGATGAATGGCCAAGAGTCAGTATTGTCATAGCCGCACACAATGAGGCCTCATCCCTGCCGGCAAAACTTGCTTCTCTGGAGGCTCTCGATTATCCGGCCGGCAAAGTACAGTGGGTGATTGTGTCGGATGGCTCAACAGACAATACAAATGCCATTCTGCAAGAGGCATTCGCTGACGAGTCTGACAGACTGGCTCATCACTACGAGCAATCACAAGGCAAGTGCGGTGCGCTGAATCAGGGTGTGGCGTTGGCAGATGGTGATATCATAGTATTCATGGATGCCCGCCAAGTGGTTTCTACGAATGCCTTGAAAGTTCTGGTGTCCCACTTGATGGATTCGACGATTGGCGCTGCCAGCGGCGAGCTCATCTTGTCCGAAGACAGTAGCCTGGAGGCCGCTAATTTCGGATTGTACTGGCGCTACGAAAAATGGTTGCGCGATAACGAGAGCAGGCTCTTTTCTACTACCGGTGTTACGGGCGCTTTGTACGCTATTCGCCGCGAGGATTTCATACCCAATACGATTGGTACATTGCTTGATGATTTCGAAACACCTATAAGTCTACTCAAGCAAGGCAAGCGAACACTGTTTGTACCCGGCGTGTATGCGTTCGATAAAGCCAACGATGATCTGTCTCTGGAGTTTCGGCGCAAGGTCAGAAACCTGGCTGGCAACTGGCAATCGTTTGCCAAGAATCCCTGGTTATTCAATCCGCGGCGCAATCCGGTCTGGTGGCAGTTCCTGTCCCATAAGGTTTTTCGTTTACTGGTACCTTTTGCCATGATTGCTGCTTTGCTAAGTGCCGCCTCAGGGGAAGGGATTTTTCTGAACACCATGTTCTATGTGCAAGTGGCGTTTTATTTGCTGGCAGGCGCCAGCTATGCGGAGTTGCCGGGCACTCAAAACAAACTGATGAATTTTATCAAAGTGTTTTTGCAATTGAATGCGGCGGTCGTGGTTGCCACATACCGCTATTTCATCAATAAACAAAGCATCAGCTGGCGATAGGTGTCTTGCCGGGTATCTGTAAAATCTGTTTGATTCAGTTGAAACCTACCCCTACCCGGTACCGAGCCTCGCCATCGAATATCACGGCGTCCGGTGGCGTTTCTCCTGAGGCTTGAATTTCTATTTCATAGCCAGCAACAGCCTCGACATAGCGAAGAATATCCACTCCCGTCATGACAAAGCTGATGGCGGGGGTGGAGGCCATTAGCTGCGGATCAGTATCATCTATGCTGCCTATCAGCGCACGTTGTAGTTGTCCGTCGAATGTTGCTTGAATGTAGATTTCAACACTGGCTAGAAAATCGAAATTATCTGCCATGCCGTCTTCAGAACCATCCACACTGTTATCAGTTGAGCTCTCGGTAATACTTAACGATAGAGCGTCAAGTTGTACGGATGTCAGGTAGTCATATTCCTGTTGTTGAAATGATTCACTTGATTTTACATCCAGCGTTATCGGTGGAAGTACTGCTGGCAACAGAGCTGGAAGGGTGCTGCCTTCAATGCGTGTTGCTGGTATTGGTTCGTCGATATCAAAATGTCCCAGTGTAGAGTCCTCGCAAGCGCTCACAGTGAGCGATAGCGCAACTAGCATGGTCGCTATCTTTACGTTTTCGATGGTTATTGCTGGTGACATTCACTTGATTTCTGATCTGATATTCTCCGGATCTAGCAATTCGCGTTCCAGAGCAAAGTGGTGTGACACGATAATGAACAATACTACCGTTTGTTCTGATGGTTGGATCTGTAGTCAGCCCTTTCGAGACGGTCACACAGAACAGTGTTACTTTGCTTTATCTTTCTATCTCGTAAAGAACAGGAGACTTAAAGACAGTGAGTCAGACACCCAATCGGCTGCGAACCGTCGCCGGAATATGCATTGCAACCGCCGCTGTAGTTTCGGCTAGCGGTGTTCAAGCTGCCGATTGGTGTGCTGGAATGATCACGGATACCGATCCGCGGGTTGTGCGCCAACTTAATAAGCCGAGTGCGCTGCAGAGCTATATTGACCCTGCATTTGGTACCCGCGTGACACGCATTACCGATGCTCCGCAAGGTACGGCAAGACGGACTTTGTACACCACCATTCAGCCGTGGAATGCCGACGAATCGCTGCTGATGCTATATCACACGGGTGATGCAAACGCAGGCCACCACTTGTACGATGGTAAAACCTATCAATACATTCGGCCCATGGAATTTTCAGCGGGTGATATAGAAGGCATTTACTGGGATCCAAACGATGCCAATACCCTGTTTTTTATTCAGAGTAGGCCAAAAAACGAGCCTATGGTCGGAAATCTTGTGCGCTATGACGTTAAGGATCGTAGTCGGACCCAAGTTGCCGATCTTAGCCGTGTGTGTGGCAGTCCTTCCTCACGAGGCGGGACACTGGCAACGGGCGGTAGTGATATTCAGGGCATGGGTGGAGACCTGATTGGGTTGCGTTGTCAGAATAATTCCGTTAACGGCGACTCCTCGGACATCACTTTTACGGTCAATGTTCGTAATGGTCGTATCAGTAACCGCGTTGTGCTGGATCCCAAAAAGCCACAAGGCTCTAACAGTGTGGGTTTTTCACCTATTCTTGCTGCAGCACCCCTGTCTAGCGGTGATCGTGTTCTTGTTCAGAACAGTGTGTACGATCGGAGCATGAATTATTTGTATCCGCTGGATAGCTCTTACAGTAGTTATCGAGCGCTTGATGGTCAGACTCATCAAGTACCGAAGGCGGAACACAGCACCACAGGACGCATGCCCAATGGGAACGATGCATTCTTCACACCTCAATTTGGCCGCACCGAGTTCGGTTGCGAATCAGATTCGGATTTCGGAAGAGGTGCGCTGGTTGCACACGACATACAGGGTGAACAATGCAGCGTAATCGTTGGCCGCAGCACAGGCTGGGGCTATCCTCTAAGCGGCGTCCACTTATCGGCAGTATCAAGGCAAAGCCCGGGTTGGGTGACCATGACAACGATGGGTTATGGAAAATTCGACTATTTTTCCAATGGTCAGGAAGCGCCGTTGACGTTCTCTGAACTCACACTAAGTCTTGCCGATCCCGACGACCCGACAACCTGCAGGCTGGCACATACACGTACCTTTGGCAAGAGCGCAGGTCGGGCGTCATCTTATCGATCGGCATACTTTGGCGAACCCCATGCGGTAATGAGCCCCAGTGGTTCACGTATTCTGTTTAATTCTGACTGGTATGATTCCGGATCGGTAGACACTTATGCTGTCACTCTCCGATCATCGCCCGTAGCGTCAACGCCAACGCCAACGCCAACGCCAACGCCAACGCCAACGCCAACGCCAACGCCAACGCCAACGCCAACTTCAGCAACGACACCAGCAACGACACCAGTAACGACACCAGTAACGACACCAGCAACGACGCCAGCAGTCGTGTCGTCACCACCCCCACCACGCTCAGTCGCTGTTCAAAACGAGCCGGATTCGGCGCCCAACGTGGACACAGTCATTGGTTATGTTTTTGAACGCGACGACTCAAGCGAATTACGCTGGGTCGATAGAAATAGTGAAGGCCTCATGGGCAGTACCTGGATCAGTGAGGCCTGCGCTGCCTCACTGGGTGGTGCAACTTCAAAAGGTGACTGGTGGCAATTGCTATCTGTTGCACCTGCCACCGACACCATAGAATCTCCTTGTCAGTCCATCGCTGATGTCCCGCAAAGTGGATATGTCTATTCACGTACCGATAAAGACGAGCTGCGCTGGATTACCACCAATGCGGACGGTCAGCAAGGCAGCACGTGGATCAGTGAATCATGTTCTGCAAGTCTGGGCGGCGTTAGCGAAAGTGGTGACTGGTCAGATTTAATGAGGCGCGCGCCGGCAATAGACAGCATTCCTAATCCTTGCCTGTAGACTGGACTATTCATGGGCTCGGGTACTACGATAAGGCATAGCTACTGCACTGGCCATCAACAATAGCCACAAGATAGTATCGCCACGAGCTGGTGTACCTGAGGCAATTGAACACCCGCCGCTGTTGCTCGCGGTCGGGTTTTGTATAGGGCCCGAATTATTGTCAATAACGCCATCGAAATACCGTTGCGTTCTTGCGAGCACGCGTTCTGCGACCTCACCGCCGATGCGCCTGCCCGGAATATCATCAACCGGCGGATGAATGCCACCCCATATTCGGGACAGGCTGGTTTGATCTGATGCATCACGATAGCTCGCCCATTGCAGCGTGACATCCACTGAAGGGCCTTGTTCGAATACCAGAAACTCATCCTTCAGGGCTGTAAATTCTGCTAATCCACCGGGGAAGTATTCGCTGCCTGTCAAAGCGGTCAGTACGTCCGCCGCTGCGCGGGAAAAAGTAGAGTGGCCTGATACATACCCTGCAAATGGAGGGGTGACGAAGCTAGGGCGTTGATAGGGCCACCAGTTCTCCAGCAGTATCCAGCCAACACCTGCTATATCAGTTGCAGGGTTACGTATGAAATTTGGTCCACGCCACGTTCGCGCCTTGATCTTGCCTACATTTACACCGCCATTACCTGCCAGCGGGTCTTGAGCTTCAACGGATTCTATAAAGCCCTCTTGAAGCGGTATGCCGTGTACGTGATAATTGCTGGCTGTCGAATCACTACTCTGACCAAGTGAAGCCATGTAGCGTAGCGCGGAGACGGGACGAATATAGTCATAAGCGCCTTTGATACTCCAGGCTGCAATAGCGCTGTCATGCATTGCTGCACCCAATGTGAAGTAGGCGCGAATGTCATATGCCAGAGGGTCTAGCAAGTCACCCTCGCCACCAATGCGGCGAATGAAATCAGGATGATCGCTCACCAGAGAGTTGTATATCTGAAACCAGTGACCGGGTGGTGTTTCACTGTCTGGCCCATCTGCCCAGAACTCAGCCAGTACGCGGGTAAAGTCGCCTCTGGGGACGCGTACTTCTTCGTACGTCTCCAGTGTTACCGGATTAACGGCATAACCTAGCTCTTGTGTCCCACCTTCCAGTGCATCATAGAATTCAAGCAACGATGCACCTTGTGCAGGAAGAGTGGCAACATTACCGAGCGTCGCTGGAGAGATGTCCCAGCTCACACCATCGCTTGGGTCCAGATGGGAAGACCATAGGGCAACCAGAGCATGTCCGTTCTGATAGGCACCATTTGTCGCCGGATTATCGCCTAGCAGGGCAGGTGGTCCCGGATCAAGATATGCACGGAACGGCATATTATCCCTGTTTACTACTGCGATATCACTCGGGCCAAGTGCAAAGGGTGCTACCTCACTCCACTCAGCCCCGAGAAAAATTGGTGCGCTAGTCTGGTTACCGGATTGATCGATAAAGGTATCCAGCTGTAAAGTCTGCCAACGATTTGGATTGATCAAATTGGGATTGCCCGGAAGTCCTGGATCCAAGGGCGGATTGCTGCGTGTGTAGAATCTATTGGCGTAGTCGTTGATTTCGTTTGACCCATCAGCCTGGCCATAAGCAATAATGCAGTTCGCCAGATAGTTTCCAAGCGTGGACGGGTTAGTGTCGTTGCCTATGTCGGATGAATCAATAGAAGAATCGAATCCCAATGCTGAAAACAACTCGTCTATGCGTTGCAAGGACTCTGCAGCGCCAGGTGAATTGGTAAATCGTTCATTTAGTAAGCGATACATGGCAAAACTCAGCGTTGTTCGTCGGGCGGCGGCCACCTCGTTTGCATCGATATCTTGCCATGCACTCCTGACTTGATCCGGAAAAGCGCAGGCCGGTAAAGCAGAATTGTCAGGTGCACGTTCTCTACCTAAAAAATACAAGGATGGCCCCGGCTCGTAAAGTGCCCAGCTGTCGTACATGGCCGCCGAGGTGTGAAACAGATTGCGTGCATGTACCGTCGGACGTGCAAAGTCTTGACGGATGGCAAACAGGGTAACTTCATTCCAGTTGCGAGCGATGGACAGTGATGAATCAAGCGCAGGTAGTTCGCCCTCCTGAGCTATTGCACTGTTAGTCCATGCCAATAACACCAGCAGACAAACGATAGGCGCCAAAGATGGCGTAATTGTTGATTTGACTTGCAATACCCGAATTGATTTTCCTCGTTCTGTGAACCAGATTGTCATAACGGTCATATTCCCAGGTAAAAATCATTACAGATTGGTTATTCTGCACTGAACGTTCCGGAAAGGTATGTGAACTATGACCGAAATGAACATTTTCACTTTATTGATGATATGCAGCAGTCTTACTGCATGCGGCGGCGGTAGCGGTTCAGCAGACAATCAGCTCACTGATGATCCTGCGCGTACTGATGATCCTGCTGTGATAGATGATCCAGCCTTCACCACTCCTCCTGTGACTATAGATGATCCTATTGGTCCACCGCCGATTGAATTGACACCAGGCGTCGTCGCGCCTAACCCGGAAACTTCAGACAAACCTGACGCAGGTCTGCCAACAGCAGATCAGAGCCGATACCGAGTGACACTGGAAAACCTGTGGGGTGCCGAAGACTTTCCTCAGGGGTTTCCCGAAGATGGACATCTCTCTTTAGTCGGTGGAGCAACACATAATATGGCAGTGTCTTTCTGGGATGCGGGGGATATCGCCAGTCGCGGTATAGAAGATATGGCAGAAGCGGGATTGATTGACAAGCTACTTTTCGATGAGGTTGGGCCTGCCATTGTGAATGGCACCGCTGACTCAATGATTGAAATTCGCGAGTACACGGATGCGAAGATCGATGGCGTGTCGGGTAAGCTGGAGTTCACCATTGATATGAATTTCAACTGGCCGCTGGTGAGCATGGTGACTATGCTCGGGCCCAGTCCTGATTGGTTTGTTGGTGTTTCTGGCTTGCCATTGGTCGGTGACGATGGTTGGTTGAACGAGCTGGTTGTTGACTTGCCGCTACACGATGCAGGTACCAAATCAGACATTACACCCATCATGGGTGGTCCGGATATCATTCCGGCGGATCCTGTTGGACTGGTTGCTTATGACGCTGCCACGGGAGTTTATCTACCCAGTGAGGAGCCGCAGATAGTTGCGCGCATCACGTTCGAAAGAATCGAGCTGTAACGGCCGTTTGACAGATATGGACTAACATGGGTATTATTGGGTTAATTATCCCAAATATAATTCCCACATGAAAATAATACTCCCGATACTCTTGGCTTTTACTGTGTTGGCCTCCGCTTGTAGCAGCTCCGAGGACAACAGCTCGGTGGCTGCTGCCGACGATGCTCCCACGGTTCCATCCAGCACTGAGCCTGATGCGGTAGATACAGAGACGCCAACGCCTGATGCTCCTTCCGATCCTGCGCCTGAAACCGATTCTGAGCCAGTGACTGATCCTTCACCGAGCCCGGAAGCTTTGCCGACGCCTGATGTTTCTCCAGGTGCTGGAGATGGCGAGGCAGGCTCTGCTGCGGAAGATACACCTACCGCATCGTCACCTGCGCCAGATGCAGAGCCTCTGGCAACATCACCCGTCGAACCTCCGATAGAGCCGCCACAGCCAATCCAGCCCGGTTCGCTAACCGCGGGTGATTACGATGATCAGCTCAACCCATGGCTATATCAACAATACAGTGACAACCATCTGCAAAACGTACGGCCACAAGCCAATATCCCGCGTCTGGATTTATCAAACAGGGTTGCTGTATTCATAAAGGATAACAGCAACATGCCGTACGCAGGAGCCTCAGTCGAGTTGATAGGCGACCAGGGAAACACCGTAAGCAGATTGGTAACTCCTGCCAACGGTACCACCTACCTTTATGAAGATCTTGATGGCCTGGGTAGTGAATTCACCCTGAAAATCAGCGATCGGCTGGGTGATGTTTCAGTGATGCAGACGGTACAGCTTGATTCTATTGGACGTGGACGTCAGCTTGAATTTACATTGGCTACTCCCGGCGTTGCGGTTTCACAGCTTGACTTGCAGTTGGTAATAGATACTACCGGCAGCATGGGAGATGAGCTAAATTACCTGCAGACAGAGCTGAGCTCTATTCTGGATAATGTTCAGAACACCAATCCACAAGTGTCGATTCGCACGGGGCTTGTGGTGTATCGGGATGTGGGAGATCAATACGTAGTGCGCAGCTACCCGTTTACCGATAATCTAGGCGATATGCAGTCTGCCTTGAACGCTGAAACCTTTGATGGCGGTGGCGATTACCCCGAAGCCATGGATCAGGCAATGGCTGAAGCCTTATCGTTCGAGTGGCGTGAACAGAGCGCAAAAATATCGCTACTAGTGGCGGATGCACCACCTCACAGTGATCGCGTTAATGCTACGTGGCAATCTGCACTGACTGCACGATCAAAACAGATTCACATTGTGCCCGTAGCCGCCAGCGGTGTTGCTGAGGATGCCGAGTACCTGATGAGATCCATGGCCGCCCTGACCAATAGCCGTTATCTGTTTTTGACTGATGACTCCGGACTGGGTAATTCGCACGCCGAGCCGCAAGTGGATTGTTATGTGGTGACACGACTGGATGGATTGATCAAGCGCGTGATCAATCAGGTTATTACCGGCGAGAGATCTGAGCCTTCAGATAATGAAATTATTCGTGAAGTGGGTAATTACGACAATGGTGAATGTAACGTTAATCAGCAATAGCATGTGACATCTGCGCCTGGTGGCTGCTGGCAACGTGCAGTGTAAGGGAGTCATTCAGGCAGGGAGTTGGACACGAGATACACCATGTTATTGCGTTTGCTTGACAGATACAGCTCACCGCGCGTACCTTGCAAAATTCGTACATCCACTCGATCATCAACGTTGACATAACCCGGTGCAGATTGCACGATCTGTTTTAGATCATTGTCCAGTGCGGCTGTTTCCGAGTTGTTATCGTGATCGTATCTGATGTTTGTGCGGTAGCTTCTGGCATTGGTCAGAGCTGCCGGATCGCCGCTTGTTTTCGCTGCAAGAATGTCCGTAAGGCTTGAATAAAACAATTCTCCACTGAAGGGAAAATCGATATAGAAAAATTGTCCATCCAGCGCAGAGCCGTTTTCAACCACATAGCCGCCCCCCAATGCCTGACCTGTAAAGCTTGCGCCTTCAGGTGCATTATGTCCGAACTGCACCGCCGGGTACACAAAGCCATTGAGTGCATCGTTGTCAGGTAGTGGCGCTATACCGTCGGATACCGTACCGCCATCCAGGTGTACGTATGCGCCTTCACGAAGCGACCAGCCATAGTTGCCACCACTGGCTATCAGATTTACCTCTTCGATATTGTCACGTCCAGCCTCGGTTGCCAGTAAGCTACCTGATGCCGAGAATGCCAGATGATGCGGATTGCGATGGCCGTAGCTGTATACCTCATCGGGTAAAGAGGGGTCGTTGATGAAAGGGTTGTCTGCTGGCACCGTATAGCGCAGTGTGCCGTTTTCCAGCGGGTTAATGCGCAGAATCTTGCCCAGAGCATCATTGGCCAGGCCGGTACCTGCAAGCGAGGATGCAACACTGCCATCACCATGAGCAATGTAGAGACTGCCAAAATCGACATCGCCAGCTGTGGCACCGGGGTTAAAAGTAATCTGTTTGACAGGGTGGTCGAACTGGGGCACACCGACGCGGAAAACCTCCCTGTAAGAGCTTGCATCCGGTACATAGCTAGTGGTGTCGGCAGTCCATTCTACCAATACACTGTCGGCGCTGATTCCGGAATTGTCAGACAGATAACGATGCGCGGAGGTATCTGTGGGTCGCTGTTCCATTAGTGATGCATAGAATTTTCCGTTAGTAGCAAATTCCGGGTGGAAGGCAATGCTGCGTACCCCGCCATGAAAAGGGTTATTGATATCAATCGATCGGCCTGTGTGTGCCTGTACAGCATTACTGATATCAAACCACAAAGTGGCAGAGTTATCGCTGATCTCATACACGCGCCCATCCTGTTCGTCGACAACAAAGAGGCGATCGTTGAAGCTACTCATAGCGTTCCAGCGAGCAGGGGAGCCGTTGCTGGCCAGTGGCATCTCGACAAAAGGCTCCACGATGACTTGAAGCTCAGAGGGCTCGGCATCAAATTCCCAAGTGACATCTCCATTGTCATCTGTGGTGGGAAAGGTGGTAGCTGAAACCAGATTCACCGGATCGGCAGGTGGGTTCGTGACGTCTGGATTATTTGTCGAGTCATTAGGTGGGTTGTTTGTCTCGAAATTTTCCGAATCAGATCCGCTGCAGGCTGATATCGCTGATGCCAATAGCAGGGATAAAACAAGACGATACGTCATGGAATCTGAATGTTTGTATGATCTATCTTGAACTGCAGTGATGTGTTCACACTTTTTTATGGCTATTTTCATTGAGAAATTTTAAGCTAATACGCACGTCACTGTAGCGTACTTTGCTTGTAGTTTTTGAACGATGGCAAACAACAGTTGGCGCATTGATCAAGAGAGCTAGGCAAGTTGGTGAAGCATGACAAGTACATCCAATCTCCGGTCTCGCTCTTGAGGTTAAGGCATGTCATTTACGATAACCGTTCAGTCAGCCAAGCTATCGCAGATAGGCGTTTGTTGTTAGCCAGTTTTTTGCTTATCGGTTTTATATAAAATGCTGTGAAAAAAAGCGGAGTCAAAAGACTCCGCCTTTTTATTACCTATGGTGAAACTTTTACATAAGGTTTTGCAGTTTTTCCATCAATGGACCCGTTATCGGTCCAATTACGCCAGAGACGCCAGGTATCTCGTTGGCTTTGTCCAACAAGCCGGTAAGCGTACCCATGTTGTTCTCCAGTATGCCGCTCAATGGTCCACGAGCAGCTTCAGGAACCTGGTCCATCATTCCTGACAAGCCATCAACCTTGTCGCTTATGTCATTAAGTGCCGGAACAGCAGCCTCTGCAGATGCGACGTCAGTGATACCGCTGACTGTATCGGTAGCGCCAGAGAAGATGCCACCGATCTCGTCACCGACGTTCATGCCGCCAATTTCAACAGTTGGCATTTCGATAGATGCAACGTCAACATCTGGTGCTTCTACCGCAGGCAGTTCAGTTGAGATATCTGGCGCATCAGCATCGGGTGCTGATTTACCTGATAGAAAATTCCATGCTAGGAGGGCGATGGCTACAATGGCCGCAATGGGTAGCCATTTGCGCAGTAAGCCACCGCCACTTGACGCAGCTTTACCCACTGCATCAGTAGCGTTACCCGCTGTATCACCTAAACGATCAGCAGCGCCTCCAACAGCGCCAGATGTATTAGATGCTGCGTTGCCGACTGCACCACTAACGTTGCCTGCAGCATTACCGACTGATTCACCGGCGTTACCCGCAGCACCAGATACGGCGCCACCCACGTTGCCAGCAGCGTCAGATACCTTGCCGCTCACTTTGCTAGTAGCGTCAGATACCTTGCCGCTCACGTTGCTAGTCGCGTCGGATACCTTGCCGCTCACGTTGCTAGTAGAGTCGGATACCTTGCCACCGACGTTACCCGCAGCGTCGGATACCTTGCCGCTCACGTTGCCAGTGGCGTCGGATACCTTGCCGCTCACGTTGCCGGTAGCGTCGGAAACCCTGCCGCTCGCGTTGCCGGTAGCGTCAGATACCTTGCCGCTCACGTTACCCGCAGCGTCGGATACCTTGCCGCTCACGTTGCCAGTGGCGTCGGATACCTTGCCGCTCACGTTGCCGGTAGCGCCGGATACCCTGCCGCTCGCGTTGCCGGTAGCGTCAGATACCTTGCCGCTCACGTTGCCAGTGGCGTCAGATACTCTGCCGCTTACTTTGTCAGCAGCGCCAGAGATTGCGCCACCGACGTTACCAGCAGCGCCAGGCACAGCGCCACCTGCGTTGCTCGCGGCGTCAGAAGCCGCACCGCCTATATTGCTGGCTGCACCAGAAACTGAGTCGCCTACGTTGCCAGCGGCATTTCTTGCTGAGCCAGCAGCGTTAGATACGTTTCCACCGACATTACCGGCGGCACTGGATACAGTCTCCCGCGCTGCGCCTGCTGTACTTGAGGCAGATTCACGAGCAGCACCTGCGGTACTAGAAACTGAGTCTCGTGCTGCGCCTACGGTGCCAGAGGCAGCTTCACGCGCAGCTCCTGCGGTACTAGAGACTGAGTCCCGTGCTGCGCCGACGGTGCCGGAGGCTGCTTCACGAGCAGCACCTGCGGTACCAGAGACCGAGTCTCGTGCTGCGCCTACGGTGCCAGAGGCAGCGTCACGGGCAGCACCTGCGGTACCAGAGACCGAGTCTCGTGCTGCGCCTATGGTGCCAGAGGCAGCTTCACGAGCAGCACCTGCGGTACTAGAAACTGAGTCTCGTGTTGCGCCTACCGTGCTGGAAGCTGCTTCACGAGCAGCACCTGCGGTATTAGAGACTGAGTCTCGAGCTGCGCCTACGGTGCCAGAGGCAGCTTCACGAGCAGCACCTGCTGTATTAGAAACTGAGTCTCGTGCTGCGCCTACCGTGCTGGAAGTAGTTTCACGAGCTGCGCCTGCTGTACTTGAAACCGATTCTCGCATTGAATCTACAGCGTTGCTGCCGAAACCACCAGCGGCACCACGTACAGCACCTGCTGTGTCTGAAGCTCTGTTGCCCAACGAACCCATTGCGCCGGAAACACCCGCAACACCTGCAGCACCCGCAACACCCAGAGCACCAGCTGAGCCCAGAGCACCTGAACCCTGATTAGAAAATGTGTCCATAAAGCCTGAAGAGTGCAGCTGATCTTGAAAACCACTCGGCATAGACCCCCGGATGTGTTCTTTCTGACCGTTAAGCATACTTAGTAAACCAGCGGCGTCCTGAGTGTAGCCAGAGCCACCACTAAAAATCTTCCGCTTGACTACACCAAGTACGACAGGCATCAGCATGCCCAACAGACCGGATGATGATTTGCCACCGATTCCTGTCATACCTGAAATTGCACTAGCCAGTCCACCAGTTGCACTGTTACCCATAAGAGATTCGAGGATGCCAGAACCATGACTCATCGTGGCGCCGCTGTCATTGTCTGTGAGCAGGTTACCCATATTGTCCAGAATGCTATCGTCCTGAAGCTTCATTGTTTCGAACAGTGCGCCTCCACCACTGGTGTTAGCGACTGAGCTCAGTCCACCTAACAATCCAGGTATTGCGGCTCCGAGTGCGGCCTCTGTTTTGTTGTTATTTTCTCCAAGTAAAGCACTTAGTTGACCCAGTGCTGGCCCTGCGAATTGCCCTTTGACAAGATCTACCAGATTGAACGACATGTATGTTACTCCTATTGCATTTAGGCAGTGCGCAGCTTTGAAAGCTTTGCAATCTGCCTAGAGGTACTTATGAAAAGTTGTGGGAGTACTATTCCAGATTCGAACTCTTGTCGAGGTGAAGAACTGCAAACATATAGCCTGTTCAGGCCATAAGCAGGTTTGACAGGAAATTTTGTGCATGCTTGCATTGTTACTAGCTGTACTTTGAGGGGCTCAATAGCGTTTTCGTGCAGTCTTACAAAAATACACAATTTGTCTGCCGATGTAAAAACAAGATTGATAGCTCCGTAGCGCCAGAATTTTAAGTTTAGTAAATTGGAGATTTTGTATCTTGCAAAAAATTTTATCTAGCAAAGATGGGTAATTTTGAGCTTACCTGTCCAGATTGCCTGGAGCAGTCGCCCATAAATATTACAAGCTTGGTAACATAAACGAGATCCGCTTTTGTTTGCTCATACTATGGCTTACGCAGATTCATGGTTTACGTAACCTGAAAAGCGTTAAAAAAATAGTGTGTGGGCGCACCGAATATCCAAAGTGCGAGAAGCAACAGAGTATTGCTGGTGTTAGGGAATCCAGAGTTTTAAAAGCTCCATTAAAAGCTCCAATGTACAGATGCTCTCGTCGCGACCAGCATCCGTTGTCTGCACCAAGACGGAGAGATCCTGACAGCCACTAGACTGGCGAACGGTACGCATCACTCTCGCGCCCCTCGACTACACTCTTCAAATAGACCTCGACTCGGCGATTACGACTGCGGCCCTCAGTTGTACTGTTGGTGTCTACAGGCATTGTTTCACCGCGTCCAGAATTTCTCATGCGGGTTTTATCAACGCCATTGCTACCGAGAAAACGTTTCACAGCCGTGGCGCGTTTCTCGGAAAGCGATTGATTGTAGTCTGCATCCCCACTGCTATCCGTGTGGCCAATGATATGCACCGCAGTTTTATCATATTCGCCGACAACCTCTGACATGGTTCGCAGACTCCTGAGGAAAGAGCGGTTTACCTGGGCGCTACCGATATCGAACGATGCATTGCTTTTGACATCCAGACGCAATGTTTCCTCATCAATACGCGTTACCTGAATCTGATCAGCACGACGCTCTTTAGCCAGTTTTTGCTCTAGCTCGCGCTGCTGCTTGTCCATGTAGTTGCCCACCGCAGCACCCGTTAATGCACCCACAACCACTCCGGCATATCTACCATTTTTGCTGTGGACCTGATGGCCGATAACACCACCTGCAATTGCGCCAATGGCCGCGCCAGTTTTAGCGCGACGATTAGGGTCGTCGGTGGCGCAGCTGCTGATGAGTGTCAGTGTGATTGCCGCTGCTGCCAGTGTCACGTTGAATGATTTCATGGCTGGTTGTCTCGTTGTTTGTTTTGGAGTGAGATAAAGCTGCCCCTCGTACGGGAGGTTCAGAGTCGGAAAATGTAGAGTGTGCGGATGATGTCCACTCTTTTGGCCTTAATCAGGCCAAGGTGTAGACAAGTCTCACTATCAGACGCTGACAGCTTCGTTAGCCTGACGGATGTCGGCACAAGCATGGTGATGTTGAGTAATGCTCTCGGCCCTGTGTTTAAAACTTTGCACTAGTCTATGGAACGAGCTGAACTTGTGCGTATCGCATCAATATGCAGACTACAGGACTTATGAATTCCCGCCTTCGTGGGAACAGCATTTAGTGGTTATGAGCTTAAGCACCTGCCTCGTTGCGTCTACATAATATCAACACGGTATCCCGCACGTGGGAAGTGCACGCAGACGTCCCCTGCAGTATCCGATACACGATCGACTGCCACGGTTTCGGCATTAGCCATGCGAACTGTTCCTTCCACGGCTTGCTCTCCGCCGTTAACATCGGGGATGACGCTGATCCGTTGACCGACGCTCAAGCCTTGAGGGTCATGATCCGCAACCTCCGGTTCTGCTGATGACTTATGCGATGTGGCAATGGCAATGGCGGCTTCCGGCGTCATTTCGACTTGCTTGCCATGGCCAATGGCGTTGACGCTGCCCATCCATTTTTCTACATGAGGGAACTGGGCAATCAGTGCCGCTCCACCGTCCCAACGTCCGTGCACGAACCACATGACGTGATACATCTGGGCATCGATAGCGGCGGGCTTTGCACCTTGAAGAAATGCTCTGCCATCACTGAGTTGCTGATCAAGCCAAGACAATGGTGCACGTAGTTGCGAGACCAGATGGGGTAGCTCTGCATTGGCCTGTTTCAGCCCTTCGGCCCATTTTTCTCCCAAATACAGCCTGCCACGATCTTCTGCAAAATCTGCTGGCAAATTGTCACCTGCCGCACCCAGCACAATTTTTACAGACAATGTGAATAGCGCACCATCTGCCCAACGACCAAGGCATTGCATCAGGCCATCTTCGGGTGAGGGCTTTGACGCCAGGGCGGGGTAACGGTGTTCCAGTTCCTGAATGATGCATTGGCTGTCGCAATATATGTCTGCGCCTATCTGCATAACAGGTGTTCGACGATAGCCGCCTGTAAGTGTTGTTAGCATGGGTTTTGGCGGCAGGCGTGGTATTTCCACATTATGCCAATTAACGTCCTTGATACCGAAAGCCACTCTTACCTTTTCGGCAACAGGGGACTGCGGGTAGTTGTGCAGAATGATTCCTGAGTCTTCTGGTGACATAGTTGCTTGCGCTGGTAGGTCCGATGATTGGCTTAGTATGGACTACTTTTTATTGTGTTTCCTTGGGTAAGCATCGCATTGCAGGTATGAATTGGTGGTCTGGTTATAAGCTGACAATTAAGCCTTTGCAGGCAGTATCAATTATCAATCAGTGCAGAGCAGCCTTTGCCGGTAGACTGCAATGCCCTATCCCACAACTGTCTGCTGGTTGCACATGGCTTTAAGCGCAAGTATTCACAAGGTGTCTCTCAACATCGCCGATATGGACAGGCGTTATTATGAGCAACACGAGCTCACCGTTGCCATGCATCCATCAGAGACCAGATTCAGGTTGATGGTGAGGATTATTGCGTTCGCCTTGAATGCCCATGAGCACCTGGTGTTTACAAAAGGTTTGGGAGCAGACGACGAACCAGAGCTCTGGTGCAAGACACTGTCGGATGAAATAGCGTTATGGGTAGACTTTGGACAAGTTGACGAGAAGCGTATTCGCAAAGCTTGCGGGCGTTCAAAACAAGTGTATGTGTATACCTATCAGCAAAGAAAAGCGTCGATATGGTGGGAGCAACATAAACAGACGCTATCCCGGCATGACAACCTTGCCGCTTTTCATATTGAGGCAGAAGATGTCGAAGCACTTGTTGGTCGAAACATGCAGTTACAGTGCACCATTGATGATGGTGCACTGTATTTAAGCGATGCTGACAACAGCGTCTATGTATCAGTTAGCCAATATGAGTGACCCAATATGAGAGGCCGTGAATCTATCTGATGAAGAACAGTCAGGTCTATCGCCAATGCGTGTTGGCAATCCTATCCAAAATTTAATATTAGCGTGGCCTTGTGCCTTTATTGGTTTACGTTTCACTGCCATGCTTGTCTTGGTTTTGTCACGATGACTGACAGGTAGTTTTTTTTAGCGCATGATGGCAGCTAAACTGAGACTACCAATCTTTTTAGCGCATGATGGCAGTTAAACTGAGGTTACCAATCTTTTAATTCGCGCTTATTCTTTCTGGAGATTTTATGGATCTTGTCAATATTGTTGCCGTGCTAGCGGTCCTTCAGTTCGTGGTATTCAGTTTTCTAGTGGGTAAGGCTCGCATAGCCTATGGTGTTGATGCGCCTGCGGTGCAGGGGCATGAGATGTTCGATCGCGCTTTTCGTGTTCAGATGAATACTCTAGAGCAGCTGATCTGCTTTCTTCCTGGCCTGCTTCTGGCTGGCATGTATTGGTCAGATGGATTAATTGCTTTAGTGGGTGTGGTGTATCTGGTCGGCAGGCTTATCTATCGCCAAACGTACATGACAGACCCCTCCAAACGCACGGTTGGGTTTATGCTGACATTTGTGCCTACGGTGCTGTTGCTGTTTGCTGCGTTAATCGGGGCGGTGATGGGCAAGTAGAGTGGTTGACGCTTTTTTCAAATACTGCGCACCGAACGCAGAAGGAGGCCCAGGCCTCCGAAGGACAGTACAAGAATGACCATGAGATCGAACGCGCTCATGCTGCGAAAGCTGAATTGAATGCTGGCAAGGACGCCTGCAACCAGCGCCACGAGAGAGCCACCGCTTAGCAACCAGCCCAGCGGATTTTTCGAGTTGTAGAAAATAGCGATTACGCCTGCGATGAATGGGAACATCAGCGTGCCAGAGGTAATGTTGAATCCGCCCATGTTATACAGCCGCATACCCAGACCGAAGCGTGTCTCGACGCTAATGGCGTTAAACAGCAGGTAGAAGCCTGCAATCATCATAACGATGCCAATCAGAAACTGTATTTCTCCACCTTCGCTTCCACCAGCTCCGCGCATGGTTGTATCTCCTTATATGTATCAATTCAGGTGTGTTGCCGATGGACATACTATAGCTTTTGAGGAGATGTATGGCTGGTAAAAAGCTGTGCCAGCGTTGCTGCACTGTTGGCAATTAATCTGGCGGTGCCTTATGGTGTCTTGGCAGTTCGTCATCAATGTTCCACCAACTCGCTTTATCTGCAACGAACTGATGATGCGCAAGTTCGCTGACGACGGGCTCATCCAGTGTGCCTGCTCTTACGCGAACCACGTCGGGCAATGATTCCATTCGACTTATGATGGGTGAGCCACAGTGGCTGCAAAAAAGCCGGTATTTGCCTTCGCGAGTTTGAGATTTGAACTCTTTTAATACGTCATTGCCTTTTGTGATCGTGAAGTGTTCAACCGCAACGGGCAGGTTGGTGGCAAAGGGCGTGCCCTGTGCCTTGCGACATTGCTGGCAGTGGCAGGCCTGGATTTTGTTCAGGGTGCCGGAGATTTGAAATTCTATTGCCCCGCAGAGGCAGCTTCCTTTTGTCATCAGTTGCGACTCCTGAGAATGTACGACAGCATTGAGATTTAACAGTATCGCTTGTTGCGCAATCTACAGGATTTGCAGATGCGATACGATCCATCGAGCCGCCTGCCACATGGGTGTAAATATAGATAATCCGGCGAAGCTCAGCAGTATCAGGCCCATGAACGCCATGGTGCCATATCGCTCATTCAAGCTGATATAGATTTCTGCGTAACGGCGCGACAGCAGATAGGGCAGAATGTAGTGTCCGTCCAGTGGGCCCAGCGGAATCATGTTGAACAGCATCAAAGCGATATTGATAAGTACAAACAGACTGAAGAAGGTTTGAGCAGCGGCACTCTGGACAGAATCGACGCCCATTTTGACCAGAATGGCTTGCAGGTTGATCGCCAAAAATGCCAGAACCAGGTTGGAGAAAGGCCCGGCAGCAGCAACGAGCGGTGTGGCCCATTTCGAATTGAAGTTTCGGGGGTTGGTGGGCACAGGCCTGGCCCAGCCGAACCCGATTATCACAATCATCAGCAGACCCATGGGGTCAATATGTGCCAGCGGACTCAGCGTGAGCCGCCCTTGCTGTTCAGCTGTCCTGTCGCCGAAATGCTTGGCCGAGGCTGCATGGGCGAACTCGTGCACCGACAGCGAGATAACTATGGTGAATATCAGCAGAGCAAATGTCAGGTACTGGCCTTGTTGGAAGAGCTGGATCATGGGTGGGCCGATGGCGGGATAGGGCGTAAAAGTAACACGCTGGAGTGCGTGTTATAGCGATGAGTCGTCTTGTGGCATTTTCTGGAGCGGGGGGCCGTGGATTTAGGGTACTGAAACTAGCCGGATATGGTTGACGCAGCCGCGTGGATTGGGTCTAATAGCGGGCTTACGTGCAAGACCTGATGGCCAGGTAGCTCAGTCGGTAGAGCAGGGGACTGAAAATCCCCGTGTCGGCAGTTCGATTCTGTCCCTGGCCACCATTGTTATCAATGGTTTAGCACCCCTCCCCTGATATTTTAATTCCTCCTTGCGTGAATTTTGCGGGAGCTAGCTAAAGCTTATTCTGCGCAGCACTACGATTTCCTGCTGACCATATTTACCTTGATCTTTGCATACGCTGTTTGCCGCCTCTAGAAGGCTGGACAATTCTGAGGCTGAGTAATGAGTGGTGATGCGACCGGAACGATAGCCTAACAAATCCTGGCGATCCTCAAAACTCACTCCTGCTGATCTAAGCCTTCGCCCGTACGTGTGTTTGAGATCGTGTACTCGCTCTTGTCGCAAGCCAACTGATTTTCTTGCGCGTAGCCAAGCCGTGTTGAGCATGCGAGTGATAGGGTTACCATTAAAAGTGAACACGTGAGAAGGGTGCTTTCCATTCTGCTGCTTCACAATATCGAACGCTGTTTTGTTTAACACCACAAGTCTGTCGTCGCCATTCTTCACTTGTTCACCAGGAATGATAAAGACTGCCGTATCAAGTTGTGGAACATCGATTTTCCAACGCCATTGCAAGTTACATATTTCAGCATCCCTGCAGCCGGTGTTTACAGCGAACAAGGCCATGTCAGCAAGATGGCCTGGTAGCGCGTCGAACAAGAGTATTTGTTCCTTCCAGCTGAGGGGATATGGTTTTCGCTTGTTGGTGTCGCTCAGCAATTTTATACGCGGTGCCAACTGCAGCCACGTCATTCCGAATTCATCTACCCACTCAGTGCTTGCAAGGTTGAGAATTCTGCGGACAACCTTCAGGCCGTGATTAATCGTGCCATTTGCTGTATCTTGTTTACGTCTATAATCTATCCGAGGTGGCAGACTGCCCGCATGCATCTTGTCTATGGCGATGTCCCCAATCCAGGGCATCAATAACTTCAAACGCCCGATATCACTATGCAAACTCCGCTTGTGTTGATTTTCTACCATAAACTTGGCAGCAGCTTGCTCAAATGTTCGTGAAGGTCGAACGCCATAAACCGATGCCTGCCGCGCTTCTTCACTTAATCTTGCTATAAATCTCTCAGCTTCTTCGAGCTGATCTGATCCAGTGCTTGTATAAACGCGCCTTCCGTTGATGTACGTGTCGATATGCCAGATACCTGCCCGTTTGATAAGCCCTGGTGTTTTCTTTCTTGCCACTGCTCTGCTCCGTTGGAACGAGCCTGCCGTCCATGTTGCGCAATGTAGTCGTCAATCCATGCATCAAGTTCGAAACGATCGAAGGCAATGCCTTGTTCACCGATTAGGATTTCCATGAGATTGGGCCTTACCTCAACATTGAAACGATTACGATCCATGCCGAGGTAGGTGGGAGCATCCCGCAGCCGCAACAGGCGCGGCAGCAGGACGATGTTGGTGGTGGATATAGGCTTCATTTTGATGCCATTTAGAACTCGGGATAACTATCAACAGCCCTTTTAAAATCACTTTCAAGATGGTGCAGATCAGAAGTAGAGCTGTCTGGCAATTTCGTGTTGAGTTGGATAGCAATCCACTTTGGCAGCTCGTCGAAGTTGTCTAGTGATTTTCCAACGCCCAGCAAACCGACGATAGTTGATGTTTGCGGTATCCAGAGTCGATTCATCATCGCCACAGTGAGGTGTCAAATTTCGTGTGAGTTAGCCGATTTAAGTAATGACTTTTCTGGCTGTTCGATAGCTGGTCGCGTTGTATTGCTGCTGACAAGTTTCAGGTATTGGCAGCGCGCATTTATATTCACATTTTTCGTTTTATGCATCATAATCTCCGTCAAGGTGAGGATTTGTTATCCTGCATAGCATTTTACCGCTCAGAATGTCTTTCTGTAAGCGAAAATATCATCTTGGAGTTAATATTTTGATGCTGAATGACTTTTGGGGTGGAGCGTGATTCGATGTCATTTATCTCGGCTCATGGGCGAGCGGAAATTGAAAATTGCAGATGTGGCGCGGGAGACTGGATTGAATCGGAATACAGTGACGTTGCTGTACAAAGAAACAGCTACTCGCGTGGATCTTGATGCAATCGAAAAGCTATGTGAGCTCTTCGACTGTGAGGTTGGGCAGCTGTTGGAGCGAACGAAATCGTGACTGTGTTTCGGAATTTTTTGAGAGATCTGAGTATCACCTTGGGGAATGGTGTCATCGAAATTCCAAGTAATCGGTTTGTTTTTTTTATTCAATACTTATTGTTGTTGATTAAAACTCTTCTCCGCAGGGAGTTCTGACCGGTGTAGTGTGGTCCGGGCGGTGCGTAAGTGTGGGGTACCTGTGGGCATGCATCTGTATAAAAGCCTGTATGCGATACTCTTTCACCTGCATGTCCACAGGTAGTCCATACGCTCGTCGCTCAGCGACGATATCCACGGGCCGTCCACGCGGAGTCCGGCTTATTGGTGTCCACCATGCATGCAATGATGAAGGCGAGTTCACATTTAACTTTGATAGTATCAGGCACCTCCCTATGAGAGCCATGTCAAGTTTCTGAGAATTGGGATTGAAATTGCGTTTTGAATGCCCTTGAAGCACAGTTAAACTAAAGGTAATCAATTCACGCATGGATGCGTTTGATGGCACTTCCACAACCGGACAGGATGTCTGGTGTCGCGCCCCGGGCTTCTGCCCCAGTTGTGATGCTAGACGCATGGCGGTGACGGCTGCACTTCTGGTGGATCATGTGTTGCCGCACAGACCTGTCCGCCAGTGGGTACTGAGTTTCCCGTATCCGTTGCGTTTTGTGCTAGCTAATCATCCGCAGGTGATGGGCAAGGTATTGGGTATCGTCAACCGCGCAATCTCAACGTACTTGATTAATAAGGCAGGCTTCAAGGTATTGCAGGGTCATACAGGTGCGGTGACATTGATCCAGCGCTTTGGCTCAGCGTTAAACCTGAACCTGCATTTTCATGTGCTGTTTATTGATGGTGTTTTTTCGCCCAATAGTAATGGTCAGCTGAGATTCCATCGGGTTAACGCCCCCACGAGCAAAGAGCTCAACGCGTTGGTAGCCACGATCAGTGAACGTGTTGCCCGGTATCTGGAGCGCCAGGGTTGGCTGGCCAGAGACGAGCAGAGCGATCATCTGACATTAGCGTTGGACGATGAAGAGGGCAATACGATGCAACAACTGCTTCGGCCACTCGATCACGTATCGGATAGCGGTGGGCCCGCAGGCAGGGCGCAAAGTGCTGACGTTGCAAACGATTCGAAGCCTGGGAAGAGGATGAGTATGGCACTGATCAGCTTGGCAGGATCGGAGGATTCTCGTTGCATGGGGGCGGCCTTCCGTCCGGGGTGGCAGTGAATACGCGTGAGCGCAAGAAGCTGGAACGTATTTGTAGGTATATTTCCCGCCCCGCACTATCAGAAGCGCGGCTGGAGCTGACAAATCAGGGGATGGTCAGATATGCCCTGAAGAGTGCGTATCGGGATGGGACTACGCATGTAGTATTCGAGCCATTGGATTTTATGGCCAAACTGGCAGCATTGGTGCCAAGACCACGAACCCACCTGACACGATTTCACGGTGTGCTGGCACGGGGCGGCCTTCCGTCGAATAGCCGGTACCGTGAGCGCATAACACCGACACGTAGTGTCAAGATAAACAAAACTACTACTGATGAAGAGGCCGATGGACGAGAAGGGCTGGATCAGGCAGCGGGCAAGCGCAAAGGAATGTG
>Ga0209828_1000231_pt1 | contig 54592 bp, 43 predicted proteins | sample MaitaG_FD_187429 | JGI IMG/M metagenome (GOLD analysis project Ga0209828, IMG submission 187429) | Marine algal microbial communities from Maine, USA - Maine_Asex2 metaG (SPAdes) (version 2) | ecosystem: Host-associated > Algae > Red algae > Unclassified | place: Maine, USA | collected 2015-01-05
GTTCCTGATAAACACGTATATAGTCAATATCCAGACTGGCCGGGAGTACACTGTCATCAACGGCGCTAAAATTAAAGTTACCGCCCACTGCAAGGTTAGCTATGACATACATAAGCTGATAAGCCACATCCTCATTTTCATAGGTATGTACGATGCTGCCATCGATGTACCAGTCTATTCGACCAGGTTGCCAGCGAACACCATAGGTATGAAAGTCGCCGGAATAACCAATAACCGGATCGGCATTTACAGTCGTTGCACTGTGTGACTGCAGCGAACCATTAGCTCCGTGATGATAGCTGTGGACTATCTCGTGGGGGTTTTCACCGCGCACTTCCATGATATCAATCTCGGGCTGTTGACCGATGTAGTAGCTGTTAAGCAACCAGAAAGCGGGCCACAACCCGTCTCCTTTGGGAATTCTTGCACGCGCCTCTGCATAGCCATATGCAAATTTGAATGAATCGTAGGATGTAATGATGCCCGAAGTATAACTGCCGGGTGTATATTCCTGATTCTGACGAAACGAGGGAAATTCTGTCCAGATATCATCATCAACTGGTGGCAACGCCCTTGGTATGGGATAACTATCAGGATCATCCGCCGTACGTGCTGTAATGGACAATATCCCGTTATTCATGACGAACGGTGTATTCGTATCATTGGGATTGTCTGACCCCAATGCGTCAACGTAATACTGCTCTTCTCTATTTATCGCTTGATAAGGTCCCCACAGCAGGTGCGTATTCCATTTGTCTGCGTCAAGTGTCGTGCTGTTAAAGTTATCCTCAAAGCGCAGTTTATAATCAGCGCTTAGATTAAGCTGGGGGTCAAGCTTTCGTTTGTAGGCGCGAATATAATCGATCTCGAATTCGGCAGGAAACACAGTGTTTTCATCAGGGGTACCCGGCCAGTTTCCTCCAACTGCAAGGTTTGCAATCAGATACATTGGTTGCCCGGAGATCTTGTAATCTGCCTCTGTTATGCGATGTGTCTCCACCCCATCGACGTACCAGATAATCTCAGTGGGTCCCCAGGCCATTCCGTAGGTATGAAATTTCTGCGTCCAGTCGGTCGAATATACCGGAAATGATGGCGTCGATACTTTTCGCCAACCGTCGGCGATGTCAAAATAGTGATAGGTCTGATACAGACGATCAACATCCTGACCGAGAAACTCCATCACATCTATCTCCGGCACGTCTTCTACATAATGTGTGGGCAGAAGCCAAAACGCAGGCCAGAGGCCTCGACCCGCAGGAAGCTTCGCTCTTGTCTCTACATAGCCATGCGTCATCTTGAAAGCACCATAGGAGGTGATGATGCCTGAGAGATAGTTGATACTGCCTGACTCGTAACCGGGATATTCAATGCCAGTATCAGGATCGGTGTAAGGCCCATTGAAGCGGTATTCGGAATAGGAATTCGGCTTCCACGCCGCATCGTCCTCTGGTGGACGCATGGGCGGTTGCAACGAACCCGATGTAGACGAGGCCGTAATTTTCATGGTGTCACCGGAGAATGAAAAAGGCGAGTGCACAAAATTTGCATGCATACCCAAGGTGTCTACGTACAGCTGCTCTTCATTATTGATCGGAAGATAAGGCCCCCAGATAAGTGAGGTGTCCCATTTGCTACTATCAAGCTTCCATCCGGAAAACTCGTCGTTAAAGACCAGTTCGTATCCCACCAGAAAGGGATTTTCAGGTTGTGCATCATCGAGACTTAACAACAAGTTGGAAACTCCCCACTTCCAGCCAGATATTATCTGAGCGAACCGAAGCGTATTCTTGCCACTGCTTTGCAGCGATGCAGGGATAATGAGAGTCGAAGGAGCTGTCAGACTATCGGGCGTTCGGGAAAGATTGCCAATACTCTCACCATTCACCAATACATCGACTTCCGCCGCGATGTCGATGTCAAAGCCATCCAGTGTCAGCACAAGATCACTTAATTGACCTTCAAATTGAAAATCAGCGTAGCTCCGGTTTGCAGAGACGCCGTTATAGCTATAACCGTAGGTTCCTGTGTCAACTTGATCGAGTACCAGTTCATTCAAGTCCGTATCAAGACTTAAGAGTATGTTGCTAACTCCCCATATCCAGCCGGATGACAGCTGACTAAACCTGAGTATGTTTTTATCTTCGACTTGTACTGATGGAGGAATAACGAGGGTGGAGCTGCCTGATTGATTATTCTGTGTTCTGGAAAGATAACCAACACTCTGACCATTCACTTCTACTTCTACCTCCTTTGTCATATCGACGTCAAACCCATCCACCGTGAGCGCGATATCGGAACTCTGAGCTTCAAACTCAAATTCAACATAGTCTTTATGGGCCGTGACGCCGTTAAATCTGTAACCGTAGGATGAAGAATCAACTCGATCGAGCAACAACGTTTGACGCTCAATACCCGGCTCCTCCGTACTTAGCAGTAAATTGGAAATACCCCATGTCCAGCCAGCCAACAGCTGGCTGAATCGAAGCGTGTTCTTGCCACCGCGTTGTAGCGATACAGGAATATCAAGGGTTGAAGAGCCGGTAAGATTATTGGATGTTCGGGAAAGATTGCCGACACTTTGACCATTTACCAGTACAGTGATTTCCGCTGCACTGTCGATATCAAAACCGTCAACTGTCAGCACAAGATCGGAGGATTGACCTTCAAACTGGAAATTAGCAAAGCTTTGATTTGAAGTGACCCCGTTATACCCATAGCCGTAGGAGCCAGAATCAACCTGATCAATTACTAACTGATTGACACCTGTCAAGTCTGTATCAAGACTTAACAATACATTCGTCACACCCCAGGTCCAGCCAGCCGATATCTGACTGAACCTCAGGGTGTTATCACCAACGGTTTGTACAGATGAAGGTATGACGATGATCGAATCACCTGTTTGACCGTTTAGCGTTCTGGAAAGATAACCAACACTCTTACCATTCACCTCGACCTTGACTTCCCTCGTTGTGTCAATATCGAACCCATCGACATAGAGCACAACATCCGCATTCTGACCCTCGAATACAAATTCAGCAGCATCCCTGTTTTCACTGACACCATTGAATCTATAACCATAACTGGCGGTATCTACTACATCAAGGATCAACATGGCATTCGCTGAGCCAGACGTCATGCCGAATAGTAAGAATATACCGAGATAAATTCGTGACATCGTAAGATTATTTTATAAACAGACTTGTTTTTATGATTACCGGGCATGTGATTCGATCGGCAATAACGCTTCACGGCAATAGCCTTGCACGCCTTTACGGTATTGTTATATTCAGATCGAGCAACTCAATATTCTCCACGCCCATCAGGCACAACAGTGGCAAAGCAACGGAAGGACAGCGCGGCTTATCACTGGTGAACCACCGCTTACTGCCCTGCTTAGTCGTGAATCAATTCAGATACAAAAACCGGGAAATTATTATCGAACAGGCACCTGATATAGCGTCGCTAATCTATTGATCTTGAGATGAAATACACGGCGTGACGCATTACAACCCAATATCTGGATCTATCAAAACGAGTCGTTTTTCAATTATATGAAATGCTGCGTAGCTGTTGTCCTGTGATCACAGGTACGGAATGTGATAAAGCTTGCAGTTCACTGACTCAATGCGCCTCTTCCCAACTATTACCCACGCCCACATCGACCTCCAGGGGCACTTTCAACGAGGCAGAAGCTGTCATTAATTCGCAGACCTTTTCACCCACATCATCCAGTTGGCCTGCCTTGACCTCCAGAACTAATTCGTCATGGACTTGCATGATGATACGAGCATCAATCGAGTCAGAGACCAGCCAGTCGTTGACGTTGATCATGGCTCGTTTGATGATATCGGCAGCAGTACCTTGCATCGGCGCATTGATAGCGGTACGTTCGGCATAGTTGCGCATCTGAGCATTACGGGCATTGATGTCAGGTAAATACAAACGCCTGCCAAACACGGTTTCAACATAGCCTTGTTCTTTGGCCAACGCTCTGGTTTCATCCATATAGCGTTTAACGCCCGGATAGCGTTCAAAGTAGAGATTAATATACTGCTGAGCTTCACCGCGAGGGATATCCAGCTGTTTGGCCAGGCCAAAGGCCGACATGCCATAGATAAGACCAAAGTTGATGGCCTTGGCAGAGCGGCGCTGATCAGATTCTACCGCCTCTAACGGAACCCCGAACACCTCTGCCGCTGTGGCCTTATGTACATCCAGTCCCCCTTCAAACGCCTTTAGCAAACCGTCATCCTCAGACAGATGCGCCATGATGCGTAGCTCAATCTGCGAGTAGTCCGCCGCCAGCAGGCGATAGCCTTCTTCTGCGACAAAAGCCTCTCGAATGCGCCGCCCCTCTTCGGTGCGTACCGGAATATTCTGCAAATTAGGATCAGTGCTCGATAGCCTGCCGGTGGAGGCAATCGCCTGATTGTAAGAGGTGTGAACCCGACCCGTATCGGCATCAATCTGCATCGGCAGTTTCTCGATGTACGTTGACATCAATTTGGTCAAGCCGCGATGTTGAAGTATGAGCCTGGGTAAGGGGTAGTCCAGTGCCAGCTGCTCCAGAACATCCTCGGCCGTTGAGGGCTGGCCTTTTCTGGTTTTCTGCAAAATCGGAAACTGTTTTTCGTCAAACAGGATCACGCCGATCTGCTTGGGTGAGCCAAGATTGAATTCGCGTCCAGCATCCTCATAAGCCGCAGCTTTAACGTCGGCAATGGTTGCAGCAATTTTTTTTCCCTGTTTGGCCAGCATGGTGTCATCTATGCGCACACCGGTCCGTTCAATGTGTGCCAGCACGTGCAAGGCAGGTATTTCAATCTCCTCGTACAGTTTTTGCAAAGTTGGTGCAGCGCACAATTTGGGCCAGAGTACCTCATGCAGTTGCAAAGTGATGTCCGCATCTTCGCAAGCGTAGTGACTTGCCGTCTCTACATCAATCTGATTGAACGTCTTCTGGGCCTTACCTTTGCCAGCGACATCTTCGAATTTTATGGTTTGAACATTAAGGTATTTTTTCGCCAGTGAATCCATATCGTGACGGGTAGCTGTGCTATCGAGCACGTAGGATTCGAGCATGGTGTCGTGCGCCACGTTGACAAGATGCACATCATGGTTTGCCAGGACGTTGATGTCGTACTTGATATGCTGGCCAACCAGATTACGCTTCTCACCTTCGAGCAATGGCCGGAATTTATTCAGTACCTGCATCCGGTCTAGTTGTTCAGGCGCACCATCATAGTCATGGCTTAACGGTATATAAGCCGCCCGTCCACCGGGCAATGCAAAGGAAATCCCCACCACCTCTGCCTGCATATAATCAAGGCTTGTAGTCTCGGTATCAAAGGCAAACAATGGCGCCTCACCTAGCTCAGCGATCCAGGACGCAAGCACCGACATACTGGTGATCGTCTCGTAGTGCGTGTTGGCTGCGGAGGCCGCAGGAATATCCGACGCCGCAGCACTTCCCCCCTGAGATGCCCGGGTTTGCAATGGCGACATGCCGTCAGCCAACTCTTTTGCCCAGGTCTTGAATTCCAGCGTCGCATACAGATCGGCAAGCGCTGTCACATCTGGCTCTTTCAAAATCAGTTCATCAACGCCCTGCTCAAGTTCCACATCCAGACGTATGGTGGCAAGTTCATACGACATGGGTAAAAAACTTAGCGAATCGCGTAGCTTTTCGCCAATCTTGCCCTTCACCGTTTCGGCGTTAGCCATCACTTCAGTCAAGGTACCGTGAGTTGCCAGCCACTTGGACGCCGTTTTAGGTCCGCAGCTGGGTACCCCGGGAATGTTATCCGAGGTATCACCCACCAGCGCCAGATAGTCAATTATCTGCTCTGGCGGCACCCCGAATTTCTCTTTTACGCCTGCAACATCCATCACCGTGTTTGTCATGGTATTTACCAGGGTCACCTGCGGGTTTACCAGCTGGGCCATGTCCTTGTCACCCGTCGAAACAATCGTCTTGAAACCTTTGTCTGTCGCTTGTACCGATAAAGTACCGATGACATCGTCTGCCTCAACACCTGCAACAATCAGCAGAGGAAAGCCCATTTTTTCGACCACCTCGTACAGTGGCTTGATCTGCGAGCGCATGTCATCGGGCATACTGGCACGATTGGCTTTATAGTCCGAATAGATATCATCACGAAATGTCTTGCCGCTGGCATCGAAAATGACGGCCATGTGTCGAGGTTGATAATCGGCTACCAGACGCCGAAGCATGTTCACCACACCATAGATCGCACCTGTCGGCAGGCCCTTGGAATTGGTCAGCGGTGGCATGGCATGGAATGCCCGGTACAAATAGGCCGACCCATCTACGAGTACAACAGGGCGATCGGCATCCTGATCAGCAGTCACGCTAGGCATAGGTCAGTGTCTTGAGTTTTGGGTTATCGGCGTAGTGTACTGGATGCAAGCATTTGAAAAAAAGCTGGCAATGGCGCACATCCTGCGACGGGTTTACCTTTATTCTCTAGTGTCACGTAATACAGGTACGCTCAATGCGACAACTTCCCACCCACAATCAAATGCGTCGAGACACACGCGACAAGGCGCTGACGCGTGACTCATGGAAGATCTTTCAGATCATGGCCGAGTTCGTTGATGGCTTCCAGCAGTTGGCTGATTTAAGCCCCTCGGTCAGTATCTTCGGTTCTGCCCGCTTTACCCCGGATAACCCATACTACACAGCCAGCGAAGAAATAAGCCGCCTGCTCTCCGATTCGGGATATGCCGTGGTCAGCGGTGGTGGACCCGGTGTCATGGAAGCCTGCAACAAGGGAGCATTTGCCGGTAAATCGGCAAGTGTAGGGCTCAATATCAAGCTCCCGCACGAGCAATCCGGCAATGCATTCCAGGACATCAGTCTGAATTTCAAATATTTTTTTGCAAGAAAAGTCATGTTTGTCAAATACGCCTCCGCCTACGTCGTGATGCCGGGCGGCTTCGGCACACTGGATGAAATGGCTGAAGTCCTGACACTGGTGCAGACAGGTAAATCCAAGCGCGTGCCTATCATTTTGTATGGCACCACCTTCTGGCAAGGTTTGCTGGAATGGTTCGAAACATCACTGATAGAGGCGGGCACCATCAGCCCAGGCGATATGGACCTGATTCAGCTCACGGATGATCCGCAGTTTGTCGTTGATACAATTTTCGATTTCTACGAAGGCGTGGATCTGGACCGGATAGTTAACGACTCACAACTGATGATGGACTTATAACGAGTGCTGTGAGCTGGCCGGACACAGGCACCATGGCACCTTGCTTCGGCCATGGAGTCCCGGGAATCCGGGTATCAGTCAGGCAGCCTTGTCGACCGCGGCAATCTGTGCAAGTGCCGCTGCCACATCGGGGTAATCAGCCGCAATGAGATCCACCAGCTCAGGAAGCTGGTCGTATGCCTCTTCCGCAATGGCAAGCTCAATCTGCTTGCAGTGGCTGGATAGCGTGTCTGCACCCAGGTAGGCACTACTGGATTTCAGACTATGGGCGCAGGAGGACACCAGACAATAGTCCTGTCTATCAAGACCCGACTTCATGTCGAGAATGGCTTCGGGTGTCTTGCTAAAATATATGCCAACAACCTTGCCTAGCAGATCCGGCTTGCCAGGGCGTTGCAGTTCTCTAATGATGTCGATAGCCCTGGTATCAATAACAAGGCCATCGGATTCTGGCAGTGATTTACCCATCAGTTCATCCGGGACATCACAATGCGTCTGAGCAATTTCGTGCTCATGAGTCAACGCCACAGCAGAGCAGTATGGCTTGTCGTCAGGCACTTGCTGCATCGGTGTCCTGGCCACCGTTGACACGATAGCCGCATCATCTGTCGCACCAAGATCACCTTCTCGCTCACCGCTACACAGCAAGGCAACCGTCTTGCTGTGTAACGCAGGATCAAAGCTCTGTATCGGCTCGCTGGTCCATTTTTCGAGCATGTGCGACAACACCTGAGTTCTTACGGGTTTCACCACATAATCATCCATACCCGCCCCCAGACACCGTTCTCTATCGCCGTCCATCGCATGCGCGGTCAGCGCAATTATGGGTGTGGAGACATTTTGAGTACGACCTGATTTAATTTGCCGGGTTGCCTCATAGCCATCCATGCGAGGCATTTGACAATCCATGAGGATAATATCGAATGGCTCTGCACCGCTTTTCAACACCGCATCGGCGCCATCGGTTGCCAGTGTCACTTTACAGCCCAACTGCTCCAGCATACTCATGGCAACATCCTGATTAATCGCGTTATCCTCTACGAGCAAAACATGCGCATTGATAACCGGCATCGCAGTCATCATGAAAGCAGTATCGATAATCGGGATGGTGGCATTAGTGCCCAGCAGCGGCATCAGTGAGGCAAGCGAGTCGTGCAGAACTGCTTGACGTGCAGGCTTGGTTACGTATTTGAAAATACCCAGTCGCTGAAGCTCCGTACCGTCGAGTTGCAAAATAGCTGATGTCAGCATGATGGAGCGAATATGCCTCAGATCCGGCTCAGCCTGTATCGCCTTTGCCAGTTCCAGCCCATCCATCTCTGGCATATGTAGATCAAGCACCAGTACGTCAAACCCCTGTCCACGTTCATGAGCATCGCGCAGGGCTTCAAGCGCTAGCTCACCGCTTGAAACCGTGTCAACAATCAAACCCCAGTTGGAGAGCTGATGAAAGAGGATGATCCGGTTCGTCTCGTTGTCATCGACCACCAGCACATGCGCACCCTGCAATGAACGTCGTCGGGAATTCGGTTCATCATCCAATTCACCGACATCCTTCAATTCCATACTTACACAAAAGCGTGTGCCTTCGCCCAAACGGCTCCGGAACGTAATCTCTCCGTTCATCAGCGACACTATCTGGCGAGCAATAGCCAAACCCATCCCCAGACCACTGTGACCACGAGTACTTGAAGCGTCTCCCTGTTTAAAGGCATCGAATAACTGTAATTGCATCTCCGGTGAAATACCCACACCGGTATCCTGCACATCGCATTGATAAAATGAGTTGCCTTTTGTCGAACCTTTGGAGCACTGCTGCTGTGTAAGCCTGACAACGACCTCGCCTTCTTCGGTAAAGGCTATGGCATTGCTAACCAGATTGTTGATCACTTGTCTGACCCGACCCGGATCGCCGTCCATGTGTGTCGGTACTTTGTCATCAATGTAGCAAATCAACTCAATGTTTTTAGCATGTGCACTGGCTGCCAACGAGCTGCAGACATCTTCGACACAGTCTCGGATGCTGAACCTGCCATGCTCAAGTTTCAGTATTCCGGATTCAATTTTGGAAAAATCCAGAAGATCATTGATGATGGAAAGCAGAGTGGTTGCCGAGTCCGAAATCGAATGTACGAATCTCTCTTCACGCGCTGACAACGAGCCGCCCATTAATAAATCTGTCATGCCCATGATGCCGTTCATGGGAGTGCGCAGCTCATGACTCACATTCGCCAGAAACTGTGACTTTGCCTGATTAGCCGTGTCCAGTTGCTGCTTGCAATTGAATAGCTCAGATCGAAGGCGAGCAATCTCGTCTGTTGCGATCTGGATTTGTGCATCGGCATTACTTTGTGATGTAGGCACTGATGCTGCCAGGGTGTTGTCAGTTTCTTCCGGTGATGGCTCTGTATCAGCGTTTTCTCTGAGCGGATCGGTCTGGGCGGTAATATGCGCTACCGTAATTTCAGTCGTTGCTGCGCCTTCAACAGATCGCGCACTCGGCCCAGTTGCCGAGCGCGACTGCGCTGCGGACGCAGCACTTTTTTGAGCCGACACTGGTCGATGGTAGCGACGTAAAAAAAACAAAATAAAATTCAGTGTAATCAAGCCTGCTGCTGCCACTTCATGCCGGGCAGCATCGAGTGTCATCAATACTTTCAGGTTCAATCCACCGGTCTCTGTCCACTGAACATCCCACGGCGCAGCTCCTGACTTAACACTCACTAACGCAATCATGCAAACCACGAACCCACCAATGACGATCCATATGGCTAATAGACCAGAACTGCTCTGGTTGGAATGAATATACTTGTTCACCTGCGCCACGCTTACCCCATCAGTTTGTTTCCAGTGATGTCCGTTGCCCTGCTCTGCGATTCAGGTAGCGACTTGGCGGCGTCTACCTTGATGTGCAAATGAGCGGATTCGGGGCCAACTGACGCGACACTAATAGCGCTGGCTTGCAAAACTCTGCCGCGTCACACATTGATTGCCAAACCAATTACCAAACCGTGCAGCAACACTTCAGTTAGGCAGCTTATTGCCGTTGGCTAGGGCGTCGCTGTGGTTTACAAGTACGTGTTCTTAAACCGATTCCTCCTTACGCAAGCAATTCAGTATCGTGCACCCTGTGCGCCTATCTTCAAAGGTGATCTTGACAAGAGCTGTATTCGACGCATTAACCCGAGAGTTCAAAGCACCGTGTTTGCAAAACTATTCAAGAATTGGCCACTACGTCAACAGATCATTCAGGTTGTGGGTTGCACCATTCTGGCAGTCGGGCTTTCGGCAGCAGAGTTTGTGCGGTTCAATGAAAACCGGACTTTCGAACGCAACTTTCGTAATCAAACCCAAAAGCTGGTATCCATGTTATCAGCCACCTCTCTGGATGCAATTCTGAGTGAAGATCGCCTCGTGCTCGATATCACTATCAAGCAATTGACAGACAACGACAAGGATGTTGAAGCGGTTTATATCTATAACAAAAATCAAGAGATACTGACTCAATGGAATCGCAGCGACACGAACAGCAATGACACGAAAAACGAAGCATTAGGCATGGATTTCTCACACGACGTCATGTTTGAAGGTCAATCTTTCGGCCGCATTGATGTCACCTGGAATGTGCAAAGACAGCAGGCTGAAATTCGCGAATACGCAATTAAAATCTATCTCTACGCTGCCGGTATCTCACTTATTCTGGCATTCATTATTGTAAGCCTGATTAACGGTCTGGTAGTAAAACCGATACGCGCCATCCACAATCATCTTCTGCTACTACAGGCTAACAAACCCTGCAACGAGCTGCGCGTTATTGCCGCTCGTGAACTCGTTGACCTTGGTAAATCGGCAAATGAGCTAGGCAGCATTCTTCAATTACAGAAACAGAAAAAGAAAGAGCTTGAAGAGGCATCAAAAGCGAAGTCTGAATTTCTGGCCAATATGTCTCACGAGCTTCGCACGCCCATGAATGGGGTGCTGGGCATGCTGTCTTTATTAAAAAGCACCAATCTGGATCCTGAGCAAATGGGGCAAGTGAATATAGCGGCATCGTCAGGGCGCAGTCTGCTGACGCTAATCAACGACATACTGGACTTCTCCAAAGTCGAAGCCGGCAAACTGGATTTTGAGACCATTAATTTCAATCTGGAAGAGGTCATCGAAGGATGCGCTATCTCCTTGTCCGAACAGGCCAACACAAAACAACTTGAGTTGCTATGCCACATTAGCGGTGATGTTCACCAAAGAGTGATTGGCGACCCGACTCGTTTGCGCCAAGTGCTTACAAATTTGATGGGCAACGCTGTTAAATTTACTTCTGAAGGGCAAGTCCAGCTAAGCGTGACACTACTGGGCAAGACAGAACAGGGCTCCCGATTACATTTCTCCGTGTCCGATACCGGCGTGGGCATTGCTGAATCGGCACTCGAATCGGTGTTTCAGTCGTTTGCCCAAGCCGATGGATCCACCACACGCAAGTACGGTGGCACCGGACTGGGGCTTGCTATCAGCCAGCGCTTGATTGAAGGTATGGGAGGCAAGATCGGTGTGAAATCGACTGTGGGCGAAGGCAGCGATTTCTGGTTCGAACTTACACTGCCAGCCAGTGGCGAGACGCTAACAGCTATCGCAGCCCGCCAAAGTATAGATGCCAGGCGCGTGATACTTATTGAAAATAATGCGGCACTTGCAAACCATCTGCAAACTTTGCTTGCCGAATTATCTTTGGCGACTATCACCGTCGAGAGCGGTGCCCTGGCCTTGCACGAGATCAGACGAGCGGTCGATAATCAGCATTCGCCTGACATTATTCTGTTCGGAGCGCATCTTTCCGACATGCCGGGCGAGGTGTTTGCCCGATGTGTTGATGCGGATCCATTGTACGACGATATAAAACTGGTCCCCATGGCTTATGTCACCGATCAAGCACCAGAATTGTATCCGCATAAGAATCAACGCATTGCTGCGCAGATAAGCAAACCGGTACAGCGCTCTGAACTGGGTAGTATCCTGAACACAGCCATGCAAGAGCGGCTTGACGAAACCATTGTCGATGAAACGGACAGCGCTCAGCTTCGGCAGGCCTACCAGAGATTGAAAGTTCTCATCGTGGAAGACAACGCGGTAAATCAGGAAGTTGCTCTGGGTATGCTGGATAATATCGGGTTTAGTGCAGACGTTGCCGATAACGGCCAGGAAGGCCTGGATCGATTAGCGGTAGAGGCTTTTGACCTGGTACTGATGGACTGTCAGATGCCAGTACTGGACGGCTACGCTGCCACTCAAGCTCTGCGGGAACGTGAACAGATACAAGGTATCAAGCGGATACCCTTCATAGCGCTAACCGCTAATGCCATGACTGGCGATATGGAAAAATGTCTGGCGGCAGGTATGGACGACTACCTGTCGAAGCCTTTTGAGAAACATGTGCTTGAGGAAAAAATAGCATTCTGGTTATCGGATCATTTATTGCAGTTTCGGGTCAGCGCCGACTTGTCGGCTCTTGATAGAGCAGCATGACATACAGAGGGCTCAGATGAAGCGTAGCGAAAAAACTGGTGAGATGTTCTTCAGGCGTCCGGTAATAAATGACGACAGTGCAGTCGAGGTACCAACGGCCTGTGGTGATTCTGATGATCCAACAAGTGGCGACACTTATTATCCTGGTATCTACAGGCTCAGTTCCCGGAAAATGTTTCGCTATTCGCAAAGACTGGAACGGCGCGCCAGGAAGGATCAGGCCACGGATCGCCGCACCCAACCAAGATTCAGCGAAGACGGTACGCAACTGCAAGACAGGCGGCTGGAGAACCGCATGGCCAATGTCAGGAAGCTGCGCAAGACGGGCTGAAAACGCGCAACTGGCGCTGTGCCGCACTTTAATGGCTTTGCAACTCGACTCCAGGCTTCAACACAATATTGATTCACCCCCCTGATCAGCATCAATTGCGTGCTCCAGCACACATGTTTTAGCTATTCCTTCATGTACACAGTGTTATGCCTGTGGTGTAATTGGGCGATGGGCTTTTGTCATAACGACACAAGCACCGTACTCGCTAACGTTTCCTGGAGGAAATCAAGACATGTCACGACGTAAATTTCTGACCGGCACTGCAGCCGGCCTGACAGCCGTTGCAGGCTCGGGCCTAATTACTGCTGCTCCAGCCATCGCTCAATCCAAAACCAAACTTACCGTAGTATCCACATGGCCGCGGGACTTTCCGGGTCTGGGTACTAGCGCACAGCGCCTCGTTGAACGTATTAGCGAACTCTCGGAAGGTCGTATCGAAACTGAATATTTCGCAGCCGGTGAGCGTGTCGGGGCTTTTGATTCGTTTGATGAAGTGGCTTCTGGCAATGCCCAGGCTTACATCGGAGCCGATTATTACTGGAAGGGCAAACACCCGGCATTTGCCTATTTCACCGCAGTGCCAATGGGCCTGACAACAACCGAGTGGACAGCCTGGATCAAGTACATGGACGGGCAGACACTATGGGATGAGGTCAGTAACGAATTCGGCATCAAGGCACTGCCTTGTGGCTCAACCGGGTGTCAGATGGGCGGCTGGTTCAACAAGGAAATCGAAAGTGCTGACGATCTCAAGGGCCTTAAAATGCGTATTCCCGGCCTCGGTGGGGATGTCATGGCTAAACTGGGTGCATCGCCTGTATCACTGCCTGGTGGGCAGATCTACGAGAACCTGGTATCCGGTGCTATCGATGCCACTGAATGGGTAGGTCCTTACAACGACTACTTCATGAAGTTTTACGAGGCCGCCAAGTACTACTACGCAGCTGGCATGCACGAGCCAGGCAGCTCATTGGCTTTTGGTATGAATCAGGAATTCTGGGAAGGTCTGTCCAAGACAGATCAGGCCATCATCACAGCGTGTTGCTATGAAGAGCATGCCAACCAGTACGATGAAGCCACGGCCCGCAACGGTGAATATCTGCAGAAGATGATCAACGAGAACGGTGTTGAGCTTCGTCAGTTCAATGACGAGACCTACGACAGTTTCGGAGAGGCCGCTGAAGAGGTCTTCGAAGAGACACGTGATCACAGTGAACTGGCAGCCAAGGTGCACGACAGCTTCGCAAAGGCCAGACTGGAACTTGGCACCTGGATGAAGAATGCCGGCGTAGGCTATAGCAACCAGCGTAACCGCGTTCTGGATCTATAGTTTTTACTGTTAGTCAGTCTCGATAGTTCAAGGTAGGGTGTAGCTTATCGAATATTCTGGATTGACCTTAATCGGTGGTCATGGAAAGTTTTAGCTACTACGCCTTACCTTCTGACGATAGCCAGAGCTTGTATTTTGTCTGGCTGTCGTATCTTACTCTTCGCAGCGCCCGACAATGCCAAAGAAATCAGTCTCCTCAAAAAATCACCGGGAAGTTTAGGTTTTTTGCGCCTGATACGCCAACACGTCATTAAATGATCGCTCATGGATATGGAACAGCAGAATCTCTCACCTGCCCTGAAAACCCGATTATTCGGCTGGGCCATGCTGGCTACGCTGTGTACGTATCTGTTAAACAACTACTTGAGCATTGGCCGCGACATTAACAGCGCGGGAGAGCTGTTTACAGGCAACTTTTCGCTCGGCGCTGTGCTGCAACTGGCTATCTATGCAGCGGGAATTGCGCTGGCGGCCTACTACGTGTTGTCCCATCGCGATCGGCCGCTGCGCGACGATGCGGCCAGCATCACTCGTTTTAACACCTTTCTGATTCGAGGCTGCTTCTGGGCCGTGCTACTGGTAGGGCTTGCTGACATGAGCATTTCATTTTTGCGTGTAGAAGGCATTCTCGGTAATTTTTTCTCGGAAGACATGGTCAAAGAGTTGGGCCGCTCCAGCTTTCGTGGCCTGTATGTTCACTACCCACTGATTGCTGCCGGCTTTTTTATCGCTCTGTTTACCCGCACGCTCGGTTTTCACTGGCTAGCTTTGTTAATCGTGGCAGCTGAGCTGACGATCGTGATCACGCGGTTTATCTTCTCTTATGAGCAAGCTTTCATGGGAGACCTGGTGCGTTTCTGGTATGCAGCGCTGTTTCTGTTTGCCAGTGCCTACACACTCCTGCACGAAGGGCATGTGCGGGTCGATGTGTTCTACGCGGGGCTATCGCGTCGCGCCAAAGGCCGGGTCAATGCCGTCGGAGCCATTCTATTCGGTATGGCGTTGTGCTGGACAATTCTTATCATCGGTCTCAAAGGCAAGTCCTCCATCATCTACGGACCATTAGCCAATTTCGAGGTGTCGCAATCTGGCTTCGGCATGTATACCAAATACCTTATGGCGGGCTACTTGGGTATCTTTGCAGTCAGTATGCTTATTCAGTTCGTCAGCCAGCTATTTGAGGCCCGGGCTGATGTTCGCAACGATCCGGGGGCGCGAGACATCGCACCTGAAGATGTCGTCACCCACTGATCAGCGCAAGGATAACAAGCCATGGAACTACTTTTTCTCGCCATTCTTCTGATTACACTGGCCCTTGCTCTGGGCTCTGGTTACCCCGTAGCTTTTGCACTGCCCGGCGCTGCCATTTTCACCATATGCCTGGCGGCTGTCGCCGGGTATTTTTTTGGCGGTAGTCCTGATGCGTATTTTGCACATGGAGGACCCAGCCAATGGCTCAGCGCCGGTATTACCAATTTGCGGGGGATCTACTGGGAAGTTGAGCGCGATACGCTGATCGCTATCCCGTTGTTTATCTTCATGGGCATCATGTTGCAACGCTCAAAGATTGCCGAGGATCTGTTGGTCACCATGTCCCAGCTTTTCGGACCGGTGCCGGGCGGGTTGGGAATTTCAGTGGTCTTTGTGGGTGCATTGCTGGCAGCAACCACCGGTATCGTTGGTGCAACGGTAGTCGCCATGGGTCTTATCTCCTTGCCAGTCATGCTGCGCAACGGCTACTCACAATCACTGGCAACAGGCACCATTGCAGCCTCAGGCACCCTGGGGCAGATTATCCCGCCCTCCATTGTACTGATCATTCTGGCAGACCAACTGGCCAGTGCTACCGATCAGGCCGGTACCGCACGAAAAACTCTTCACAAGGAGGCCACGGGTGAGTTATCCATGCCTTCAGAATTTGCTGTTACCTCGACCAGCGCAGGCGAGATGTTTCTGGGTGCGCTGGTCCCTGGCCTTGTGTTGGTGGGTTTGTACATGGCGTACATACTTTTCTACGCAATCCTGCGACCCAAAAATGCGCCAGCCGTGCGTTTCGAAGGCGCCTACGATGGGAAGTTTCTTCTCAATGTTCTAGGCACTCTGGTGCCACCGCTGGCGCTGATATTCCTGGTACTCGGTTCCATAATCACAGGCATTGCCACCGTTAATCAGGCCGGTGCGATAGGCGCTGCCGGTGCGCTCATTATGGCCAGCTACCGACTCAAGGATGGCAAACGTAAATACTGGCCGGCAATACTGGCTCTGCTTGCCATTGGCGGGATCACGGTGTCACTCATGCTGAACGACACCAACATCAAGAACATCAAAAGTGCCGAAGATCTGCAAGCCGTCTACTTTGCCACAGCCGTTGTTGGTGTGCTGATCCTTGCATTGCTATGGAGTGGATATCGGGTTATCAAGATTGATAACACCTTGCACGAAGTCATGATCGAGACCGCCAAGGCAACGTCCCTGGTGTTTATCATATTGTTGGGTGCTGCGATGCTCACTGCAGCTTTCCGCGCCTTCGGTGGTGAAGAGCTGGTTCGCGACTTTTTGAACGGTTTGCCCGGTGGTTTCTGGATGAAGTTCGTTATCGTCATGGGCGTGATATTCATTCTCGGGTTCTTTCTCGATTTCATCGAGATTGCCGTGGTAGTAGTGCCTATCGTTGCACCTATTTTGCTGGCAGATCCGGGCGCCAACATCACAGCTGTCTGGTTGGGTGTGATGATTGGTCTGAACATCCAGACCTCCTTCCTCACACCTCCGTTCGGCTTTGCACTGTTCTATCTTAGAGGCGTAGCACCGGCGGTAGTAAAGACAGTCAATATGTACAAAGGCGTCATCGCCTTTATTGCCTTGCAACTGACGGCGCTTGGCATCGTTGGCTACTTTCCGCCGCTTGTAAACTATCTGCCCAATCGCATGTCGCTACTATCCGAGACCGCGCCACCGCCACGCAATCCAAGGCTGCAATACTGCATCGAGGAATATACGTTTGAGCAATTCACTGAAAATCGTGCCCGGTTTGACGGTGCCTTGTCGAGTGCCAAAGCCCTGGATCTGGCTGCGTTGCCTGAAGATATGGCGGACGATCTGCAGGAGGGTTTTACTTCTGCGCAAGAAGCCATCGCCTTGCTGGCAGCGGCAAAGACTGCCGAGCAGGCAGTGATTGATAATCAGGATCGCTACCGGCCCGTGCATACGCAGGTACGGCGTATTCAAGCCGACATCCGCAAGGTACAAGAGAGGATCACGGTGCTCGATACGCGACTTGACAGGACTCGTGGTGAGGATGCCGAGGCTCGCAAGTCTGTTATTGTTGAACGCATCGATGCATTACAAACCGAAATACAAACCCTGGAAGACACCATTCCAGCAGAATGGGATGCTGAAAATCAGCGTCATGTCGAGCTTCAGCAAGTCGAAACCAAAGCCCGTAATGACTATCGACGGGCGGCGGATGGCGGATATGAGGCATCCAGAGAAATCGTGGATATATTGGGTGGCACCGACGCCTTGCGCGAACTCGGCAGTGCCATTCCTGATATGAAGACCCTGATGGCAAGCAATGAACCAGCAGATCTTGTCGATCCACTGGAGGTGCTGGCCGATCAGTTTGGCGCCATAGCGGGCGCTGACAAGATAAAGTCGGCCGTGTCTAAAGCACGCTCTGCCCTTCGCAAAAGCACTCCGAACCCTGAGGCTGCCATGGAATCCATTGACACTGCGATGGAGGAATATGCAGCCGAGATGCAATGGCGTGAAATCGCTGTACCTGCCCTGTACACGGAGCTGACGGCCTATGAGAGCGTAATGAAAGACACGATCGGTATTCGACAGCAAGACAAGCTCTCGCGCAAACAAGCCCTGTCGGTGGCTTCATGCAGTTCACACCACCGCGATTTATCCTTGAATTTCTAAACCAACCCGATGTCCTGTGTAGTCAGGACCTGACTGCACAGGCTCTCTGCCCGGCAAAGGCTAACGGTTGGCCTTGTTCTTTCCATCGCCGCGTAATTTGACATTGGAGGTTCCTTGCAGTTGGTCTTTGCAGCGCCATTTGTATGGCACTGTGTCTGATTTTTGTGGTTCTCATACAGGTGCCTGCTACAATCTCTGATAAACTGGGAATATTATCCCAACCGTTTCAAGATGCGGCTCTTACTAACCGCTACGTCAAGGCATGCACCAAACACTGCAAAAAGCTGTCACCTGTGTTCTGCAACCGCTCGTTCGGCTGTTGTTGCGCCATGGTGTGTCCCACGCAGAGTTCTGTAATTGGGCAAAGCAGGCATATGTCGATCAGGCTGCTTCACATTTTGGTATCGACGGAAAAGCACCCACCGTTTCTCGTATCGCTATCGTTACCGGCATTAACAGAAAAGAGGTTAAAAGAATCCGTGAGCTGCCCGCCGAGGTCAACACCGGCGTCAGCAAACACAATCGCGCCGTACGCACAGTAACGGGATGGTTACAAGACGCTGAATACTGCGACAGTCGAAACAGGCCGCGAGTACTTACCTTTGGTGACCCGAAAGACAGTTTTAACCAACTGGTCAAACGCTATGGCGGCGATGTTCCCGCCAGAGCCATGCTTGATGAGCTATCTCGCGTCGGTACTGTCAGCCACACCGACGGTCGGGTAAAGCTTGTACAAAAAGGCTACGTGCCGCATCAAAGCGAGTCTGCATTGCTCGATATATTTTCTACCAGCGCAACCGATTTGCTGACTACGCTGGAAAACAATCTGGTTCATACCGATCAACGGCGACTGCAAATGAGTGTTGCCTATGACAAGGTAACGACCAAAGGCTTGCAACAATTCGAAAAACTCAGTAGCGAACAAGCCATGGAGCTGCTACGCAGTCTTGATTTTGCGTTGTCAGCCCATGACAAGGATGCCAATCCATCGCTTGACGATGAGGGCGAACATCGCGTGGGACTGGGTGTGTATTTTATTCAAGATTTAGCCAAGGGATCAACATCGGATGAGTAGGTCTACGCTCGACAAGCCACCTGTCAACACACTATTGCGCACGCTCACATTACTGGCAACACTAAGTATTACCAGTTTGCTCAGCGGCTGCGACGGGGGACTATTTGGTACCGGTACCGGCTCTGATGACAATATCAATGCCTCACAACCCGACCTCGGACAACCCGTCAGCGTGGCTCCAGAAACCGACGTAGAGTCACCTGAGGCCCAACCTGATGAAAGCCCTGACTCACCCTCGAGTATTGATGGGGCGCCCACAGATTCACCTGGAGAACCGCCTGCCAACCTAGCACCCGGAGGTTCTGCGAGTGGTATGAGTCCACAAGCAACAGTTATCGATTTTAGCAACACCACCCCCAGCGGTATAGACCCGACAAACACAACAGCGCCAGCGTTAAAACTGATCAACCTAGGCGACGTAGTTGTCAGGTTATCCCGTTTGGACGTTGCATCTGATGCAGCGCTTGACGTCTTGCCACAAAGTACCAGTGAGTTGCTGGGTGTTAATACGGGTGAGTCCACTATCGTGATAAGTACTGCAGATGGGGGTACCACGCTTGCCGGTGTCGACCCATTAAATGCGGTGCAGGATAGTATCACTACCCTTGTTTTAAGCGATACAGAACTGAACGGCGAATCAGGTGTGTCTTTACAGGCTCTCGATACTCAAGTGGCTACCACCGCCAGTGCCATGTCGCTAGTACGCCTTATTAACATTCGATCGACAGGTGCTGATACAACACAGTACACATTATCGCCAGACGGCGACGCATCTAACGGAGTAGAACTTGTATTGTCCAGCACAAATGAATATGCACTGGCAAACACTAGTCGTTACATTTTGAGTTCCAGCGCAGAGGGCTTTGCGCCGATGCCAATAACGCTGGCGAGCGACGCTGTGTACTCCATTATTGTCACGGGAGATTCACAAAATCCAGTTTATCTGGAATTGGATAACATCCCGGAGAACTAGAACAAAGTGGATTGTGGCATTGACTCTCCAACGAGCTCAGGCGGTAAAACGCATCTGTCTGGGGCTATGGAGTAACGTGAGTATTTGGACCTTATTATCATAGTATGACAAACACCTGGCTTCGTTGCCCCAGGCATCAAAAATGCACGCTGATCACGGTGATACGTGCGCGTTTTGATCACTGTGATGCATGCGTATCTTCTGGAGACAAGCCTTGCAAATTTATTCAAGGCCTTCTACAAAAACAATGTGTCGAAGGCTTTGTTCAATGGTTATTGTAACTTCAGTGTCAGTACTTTCATTTCCAATAGGTTGGTTCACGCATTACAGTTAGTGACAAAGGCCGTACAAGGTCGCCGATTTCCTAATTTGTCTAATTTGAAAAATTATGGCTGCAAACAGCGTATTCACACGTACAGAATCTCGAGTGGCCTCCTACTGCCGATCATTTCCGAGGGTGTTCGCCCGTGCATCCGGTTCAGAGATTTACGATGTCGATGGCAATCGTTATCTTGACTTTCTTGCAGGTTGTGGGTCGCTTAACTACGGGCACAACCATCCAGTTCTGAAGGAGGCATTGCTGGAATATATTATTTCCGACAATATCACCCAAAGCCTGGATTTATACAGCACGGCAAAAGAACGCTTCCTTCTGGCTATGGAAGAATGGATACTTAGCCCACTAGGGCTCGACCACGTTGTACAGTTTACAGGCCCTACTGGCACGAATGCGGTAGAGGCCGCGTTCAAGCTCGCCAGGAAAGTGACTGGCCGATGCAACATTATCAGCTTCACTAACGGTTTTCATGGCGTGTCGCTCGGGGCGCTTGCAGCCACTGGCAATCAGTACAACCGGCAAGCAGCTGGCATACCGCTGATAGGGATGACATCCCTGCCTTATGATGGCTATTTCGGTGAAGCAGTCGATACGGTCGCCTATTTTGAACAGATAATTGATGATCCTTCCAGTGGCGTCGACCTGCCAGCTGCTGTGGTGCTGGAAACGGTACAGGGTGAAGGTGGCCTAAACTGCGCAAGCATGCAGTGGTTATCCCGACTGCGCACTGCATGTACGAAACGTGGCATTCTTATGATCGTCGATGATATTCAGGCTGGTTGCGGCCGCACGGGCACGTTTCTGAGCTTCGAACCAGCACAGATCAAACCTGACATCATCACCCTGTCAAAGTCGATATCAGGCTATGGTTTACCGTTTTCCTGTGTGCTCATTGAGCGATCCCTTGACCTATGGAAGCCTGCAGAACATAACGGTACGTTTCGTGGCAACAACCATGCATTTGTAACGGCCGCAACAGCCCTTGAACACTTCTGGAGTTCGCCAGATTTTGCTATTGAAATCTGCAACAAAGGCACGCACTTGAACGATCGTCTTGACGCCATCGCCACCCGCTTCGCTGATCACATTATCGACGTGCGAGGGCGCGGTATGATGCAAGGACTGCGTTTTGCGGATGCCGATATGGCGGCACACGTTGGCAAACTGGCATTCGAGAATGGTTTAATCATAGAGCGTTCAGGCGCCTTTGACGAAGTCATCAAGTGCATGATGCCACTGACGACAACAATGACCGAACTCAATGAGGGGCTGGACATACTGGAGCATTGCATAAGCAAGGTGTTTGCGTCAGTGCGACAGACCGGATGACATGGATAGCTTGGAAGTGGTCACATTTTTCGCCGCTGTTTTCTACTTGGAAAACGGTCGCTTTTCGGTAAAACTTTTGTAAAAGTGAACATGTAATCGACGAACTGTTCACTATCGAAGGAAAACGCAAATACCTGACCGCTGAGGAACAGGGCAGGTTCATGGCGGCAACCAATGTGCACGACGCGCGAGGTACGCACCTTCTGCTTGACCTTGGCATACACGGGATGCCGAATCTCCAAAGCGTTGGCACTGACGCGTGATGTTGAGCCGACTCATTTCTTTCTGGCTAATGGTAATACCTTTCTCATAAACTCTTTCATCCAGAACCGCTTCAACTTTCAGTCCTGTTGAGGTCGTGGTTCCGCGAATATACCCGAGGATGATGTCCAGAGTTCGTAACGGTTGCCCTGCCCAGTTTCGACTGATCTGACTGAACAGACGGTGTTCAATTGGGTTCCATTTCGATGCTCCGCTCGGATAGTGACAAACCGTTATGCTCAATCCAGTGTCATTGCACAGTTGTTGCAATTCATACTTCCACATGCGAGGTCGATACCCGTTGTTGCCACCAGCGTCAGCCTGAATCATCAGGTGTGTCGCCTCTGGAAACGTCTGGGTTCCGCTGTTCGTCCACCAGCATCTAATAGCCGAGGCTGCAAATTGAGGTGGTCCGGCGCTGGTGCCGACAACGACCGTGGCCGTGTTGTTAGCTTCATCGAATATCCCGTAGGGATGGCCTTGCCTTCGGCTTCGCTGGGGAAGTCGTACGTGTTGACCTCATCAGCCTGACGGCAGTAGCGGGTGCCAGAGTTCTTGAAGTTTCCAATAAGCTCGGTCTTTTTGGCATCCACACTGATCACCGGCTGATTGTGTCGCATGAATTGAGCTTTGACTCTCTGAATGAAGCGATACTGCTTGTCCCGTCGAGGATGAGGCTTCCCGATCAGACGTTTGATATTGGTTTTGAGCGAGAAGCCCAAGGGTCTGAGAAGCTTGGCCACAGACGTTGGGCAGACAGAGCCAAGCTGGGTGGCCAGCGAGCGCAAGCTAGACCTGACGTAGAGTTTATGCCCCTCCGGATCTCCACCTGTGTCAGGCTCAATGAGCCTGAGTAGATCTGATATTATTTCAGGATTTTTTTTGGAGACTCGGTCTACCCGCTCCCTTGTGCCTGATGCCGCTCTGGGGGCATTGCTGAAAATCCTCTTCCAGATCCTGTCTGCCTTTACGTATGGTCTTCGGGTCAATGCCAGACACAGCCGCTACCTTGCTGATGCCACCATGTCCAAGAACTTCAGATAACAATCCTGCCACCCATCGGCGCTGCTTTTCATCGAGTTTGTGCAGAAACATACTCATGTGAGGTTCCCACAACTCACTATCAACATTCGCTTCCAAGGTCGATACTCTATAGTAGCGTCAACTACTATAAATATTGGATCACCCCTGAAAGCTGTCAAGGAACGAGGTGGAAATAAATGCTGGACAGTTACTTAGTTTTTCGGTAAGAGGCAATTCTGCTCACAGCCGTCACCACTGATCATGTTGCCATCGTCGCATTGCTCATACCGCTCTACCCGCAAGTTGCCACAGTTGGGGGCCGCCCAACCGATGTCGATAAGCGCTGGTATGTTAAAGCCCAGTGACCGGCTAACAGGTTCTTGACTTGTTCGCGAGATGATAGGCTCTTGTAAGGCTCGAGTTGTTTTGCCGGTTCTGGCGCGTACAGAAATGGAAGGGTCAAAATGTAGAATTTCCACCCCTATTGGAACATTGGGACCTGTAAATACATAAGGCCTTCCTTGTTCGTCGGTGCCACCACTGTTTCTGAAGTCTGCGAACAACCTTGCTTGTGTACCATTAGCTGCTAATGCTTCCAATGTGCGGTATTCACTGAACAATACAGAGGCTACTGGAATTCTGATACTGGTAAAGATGGACTGTCTGAACGACGTATTGCCCGAATCGATAATGACGGCGCGAGCACCTCGGCGTTGTGCCAACTCAATTCCACCAAATCGTGTACCGTCGAACCCCAGTTCCTCTCTGGCGCAACCGCTAGCCATCACGACAATTTTGCCAAAAAGGTTGCCTTGGGGCTCGCAGGTGTTGAAGTCGAGGTTGACTAACGCAGCCCTTATGCCCTGTCCTCTTACAGGTGGTGTGCCGACGACCTCGTTGACATCGAATTCAAGTTCTACTCCGCTATCATTGATCGATAAAGCGGTGCGTGGGCGCAGAGTGCGACGAGCCTGATCGTTTGTTAGTGTTCCGGTGAAGACCACGTTTTTAACTTTTTCAGCAGCCGCGGCGCGTGCCTCGTTATTCAGTAGTCCGAAAACTGTACCTTCGTCTTTGGCAAACAGAAATTGCTCGAATACGAAGGGCAGTTGTGCGCCGGGTGGGCGTATTTCAAAACCGAGCCCGTGTGATATCTCGTGAAGTACTAGGTCGATATAATCTATGGAGTTTGTGAAAGGGAAAGACTTGGCGATTAGCGAGTAGTTGTACGCTCGTTCGCATTGTCCAAACAGAATATTGCTGTTAAGAATAACCAGAACGTCAGCTGTGCCATCGGGGGTTCTATCTGTTTGACCCAGCTGGCTTGCCAGAGCAATGGGGTAGATGGTGTTGGGTATTTGATCCGGTCCGTTTACGAATGACCGATTATAGGTGCCTACGCCGAAGGAGTTGCAGTTCAGGTCGCTGGTGCTAAATTCGATGTGCACGGGTTGCGTGAATCGCAGCTGAGATTCAATGATGGAAGTGGCTGCCAGGGTTGCGTTTCGCCGCTGCTCACCTACGGTATTGCCACGTCCTGTAAGACCTGACACAGCTGGCGTGGGGTCGGTGAAAATGGGCAAGTCATCATTAAATGTAATCTGTCTACTCGATGAATCGAACGGTGTGGAGTAAGAGTTTTGACTGAAGTTACTGTAAGCCCGTAGCTTCGCAGAATCCTTAAATGAGAACGGAGCGTTATCAACCTGCTGGGCAAAAGACGTTCCTGGCAAACTCATCAGCAATAGTAAGGTGCAATTTATTAACTGGAAACGCATATGGCAATACACTCCATCCTTCATAAAGCAATTAAGTACAAATCCCTAACATAATGTAACACAAAACTGTATATGGATCTATTCACTCAGGGAGCGTATGGATTTGCCATTCAGATCCGACCTATGTGAATGGTAAATGGTCCGATTTAGGATGGCGTATGCGAGGGTTGGATCACTGATAGGCTCACGCATTGGGGCGCTGGCAGTTATCTGGGCACCAGCGTGCAGCCTGATCCATGTCCGTTTTCCATCAAGTCGAGCACATCCTTACGCTATGAGGGGTCGATAGAGGATTCGGAATTCGGTGTACGTTTAGCCTGTTTTCTGAATTCAAAGTCGAACTGACTTTGGCGTATATTCACTAACGAATTCCTGATAGATAGCGTGAAAATAATGACTTGTGAGGTGCGGCCCCGACACTCAAGTGATCTGGCAGAGATCCAATATACAGTTGATGCAGTTGTCAGAGATACACTACCTGTAGCTTCACTATGTTATTGAATAAAAAAAACAAAAAATTCGTTAACGTACGTCGATTTGTGCGACACGAAAAGTCGCTTTAACGAGCTGTTTCTCAACAGCAGAAACCATCCGTACTGACGGATGAATCTACGGGCATGAATAAAGAGCAGGGGCGGCTGTCGCAATGATCGGTTTTATGAACTCAGGGCCATCATCAATGTAAGGACGGCAGTGAAGAAAGGCACGGATAGATATCCGGTTGCGGTAGCGAGAGCGGGTTTTCTTCAGATTTACGGTATCGGCTAGTTGCGTTTTTTCAGGCTCATCCAGCACGGTGGCGAGGTATCTTCGAATCGCTAGCGGAACATCGTTGAGAAAAGGAAAATACCCCAGCTGCTGCCGAACCTTGAGAAGGATGGCCAATGTTAGCCGACCACTACTTCCTTTGGCGGCCTGAGAGATAAAGAGGCGTTCTTCGATAGTGACTGAGTAACGCTCTTTCAGCTCGCGTTGGTTGAGGTGATTAGTGAAACGTGGATAGGCTGTGCGATCAATCGATGTCACATTGCTGCTACCGTAAAAATGCCGTGTCGATAACTCAGAAATACCTCCGTTTTACTGCACCAGCCAGTGCCGCCAAAATTGGCTGCCATTGTGACTTTGATCGTTAGTTAGCGCTTCCAATGACTAGCACCTGTCCGCTAGAGGGTGGGCTATCGTACAAAGTCATTATGAAAAGTACCCGATGCTCGCGAAATTGCCGACAGTCTTTCCAAGCGCGGTATCAAGCTCGCCCTCGGCGGATCGGTCTACGACCCTAGCGATCCTATGGGGAAGATGTTTTTCAACATCCTCGCCACTTTCGCCGAGTTCGAATACGACCTGATCAGGATGCGCACGCGCGAGGGTATGAAAATCGCCCGGGCCATGTAGCTCAGTGTTCCAGCCTCACTCGCACTTTCGGCTTCGATAGCCAATGCATCCAAGGTAAGTTTATTGAGTGTTTTCAGCTTCATGCTAGGTGCTGAACTGGATTGAACGTGACAATGGTTTAGGCCTCCGCCTCGAGCTCCTTAGTTCTACGGAGAATGAATTCTTCGACCTCTCTTGTCATCTTTCGACCGGTTGCGCTGCGAGCCGATTTGAAGCGTAGGTGCGTTGATTCAGAAATGTCCACACTCAATCTCTTTATTTTTCCTGCACTTACATCATTACCCACATTTGTGGGAATGTGGGAATGTGGGAATGTGGGAATGTGGGAATGTGGGAATGTGGTATTTCATCCTGCCCTACTCCACCTCTTTCAAACTGCGTAATCTGGCTGACTGTTGGCTGCTTGATCGGCTTCGGTGCGGCTTGAAAATTCCTCCTGGACATACCTAATCAGCTCTTTCGTTAACGTTTTTTTTATGAATGGCCTTTTTGTCATAGCTCCATTTAAAGATATCCTTCCCCTTCGTCAGGCTCTCAGTGTAGGCCACGCGGTTTTCAATATCAGCATCCAGGACTCTGATGCCGGTCTCCGCCACCATTTGACGAATTTCACGCCCGATTACTGTGTTTCCTATTTTGCGAGAAACCACAAACCCATATTTGAGGGTTTCTTTGTATTCCTGGGCCTGTTTTATTTGCTCAATCGTTTGATCACTTGCCCATGACGATAATCCTGACGGTTCAATCGGCATGATGACGAGATCAGAGGCAATGATTACTGAACGTGCTATCGCTTCAGCGTGTGGTGGTGCATCGATGATGGTGTAATCAAAATCTTCAGATAGCTTCAGCGCATCTCTAGCCATGTTCTCACGGACCATGCTGACTACCTGAAACGGAGTCTCGTCTCGGAGCGTTGTCCGGGTGCTGGCTGATTGCTGCTTGTCTGCATCAATCAGCAAAACCTTATGACCTTTGCGAGCAAGGTAAGAGGCGACGTTGAGAGAAAGGGTCGTCTTGCCGACGCCACCCTTTGATTGATAAATGAAATAACTATATACCCACAAAAGTACATTTGCGGGTTTGTGCAAATGTAGGTTTGTGGGTTTGTGGGTTTTTTATTTCATAAACGCAATAATCTGCGTATCGAGCCTGCCATGGTGATTGTGAAGCCTACGGTCGATACGTCTCACACTAATTATGCCTTATATAACATATGCTATACAGGGCATAATGTCTGCGATGAACTGGTCGATAGAGTTTCGCCATGAATTCGAAGTGGAATTCGATGCCATGGATGCCGGTTTACAGGACGCTCTGTTGGGCGGCGGTTGGTGTTGGCCGAATTTGGCCCGGAGCTAGGCATGCCGAAGGTCGATAAGCTGAATGGCTCAACGTACGCAAACATGAAGGAACTCAGATTCGACCATGAGGGTGGCGTCTGGAGAGTCGCCTTTGCATTTGATCCAAGCCGGGTTGGCATTTTGCTGGTTACAGGTGACAAGGCTGGTGTAAACCAAAAGAAATTTTACAAAGACCTGATCAAGACGGCTGATCGGCGATATGCCGATCACGTGGCACCATCAGAATAACGGGAGTCATCAATGAGCACCTTATCAATGAGCACCTTAGAAGACAAGATCGCACAGCTGTCGCCAGAACGGCGGGGGAGGGTGGTTGCACGTGGGCAGGAACTTATTGCCGACGAAATGACGTTGTGAGAGCTTCGCCAGGCACTGAACATCACTCAAGAGCAACTGGCCGATCGGTTGGAGAGTGGGCAGCACAGTGTTTCGCGTTTAGAGCGTCGAAACGACATGAAACTATCGTCGCTGAGTGGGTATGTTTCTGCGCTGGGTGGAGAGCTGAAGATCGTGGCTTCCTTTCAAGGGCGCGATGACATCGCTTTGAGCACAACTGTCGACAGCTAAGTCATTATTCGTTGACAGGCAAGTGTGCCCAGAGCGGGGTAAACACAGGATTCGGACAACGCCGTACGCTAAGCCCCGAATGCGACCCTCCGACAGTTGCATGTTCACACGACGTCGCAATGTTTGGAGCGATCATAGACTTTTGATCGATCTGCAATACTGAGCTGATTTGAATGATCCGGCGAATCTGATCGGCCCTACCAGCTGTTACGGATATTTTCAGGGAGAGTGGACATCGATCCCGCACCGAGCCTGCGCAACTTCAACTGTTGGTGTGAAACCGGCGAGTTTCTGCAACCGACTGTTGGACAACGACTTCTGCATAAGTCGCATCACCTTCAGACCGTCCCCTGCCACTTGTGTGATTCCGTGGATTCAAGCGCTCTACCATGGATGTGGTTGCGGACATGTGTACGTAATCAGCCTGCTCTCCGGTTCGTATCTGATACATCTTCAAAATCTGCATCGACAACCGAGTCGTCAGTGGCTGTCTGCGCAGGGGCACCATTCTCCCTGTTGGCCTTCTCTTGATCGAAGTTATCGAGGAGCCCGGCCAGTGCCTGAGTCTTCTGGTGAAGTTCGCTTACATCCATCCCCCTGATTTCAGCCTCGAGCATGCCAATGGCATCTTCGATGTCAGCGACCGTCTTACCCTCGTGACTATCTCCCAGCGCGTCCAGTTTACTTCGAGCGTCATGAATCAGATGGTCGGCCTTGTTCCTCGCCTCGACCAACTCTCGAAACACGCGATCTTCCTGTGCGTGCGATACCGCGTCTTCGACCATTTTCTCGACTTCCGCTTCGCTCAGTCCGGATGACGCCTTGATTACGACGGACTGCTCCTTGCCGGTGGCCTTATCCTTTGCCGATACGTTCAGAATACCGTTCGCATCGATGTCGAAGGTGACTTCGATCTGCGGTTCACCTCGCCTAGCCTGGCGAATGTCCTCGAGATTGAATCGTGACAGCGATTTGTTGTCAGCGGCTTTCTCTCGCTCACCCTGCAGTACATGTACGGTGACAGCGGGCTGGTTGTCCTCGGCAGTTGAAAAGACCTCGGTTGCCTTGGTGGGTATCGTGGTGTTCTTCTCAATGAGCTTGGTCATAACTCCTCCCAGGGTCTCGATACCCAGGGACAACGGCGTGACATCCAGCAGCAAGACATCACTGCGGTCGCCAGAGAGAACCGCACCTTGAATCGCCGCGCCCACCGCGACTGCCTCATCCGGGTTGACATCTTTGCGAGGTTCGCGCCCGAAGAGCTCCTTGACCTTCGCTTGCACCAGCGGCATACGGGTTTGACCGCCCACCAGAATCACATCAGAAATATCTCCTGCGGACAACTTGGCGTCGAATAGCGCCTGTTTGCAGGGACCGAGGGTTCCGTCGACAAGATCGGTCACCAGAGATTCAAGCCTGGCGCGCGTGAGCTTCACAACGAGGTGCCTGGGCCCGCTGCTATCAGCGGTGATGTAGGGCAAATTGACGTCGGTCTGTTGTGCCGTGCTCAGTTCGATCTTTGCTTTCTCAGCGGCTTCTTTGAGGCGTTGCATTGCCAGGGTATCGCTGCGCAGATCCAGACCTGAGTCAATTTTGAATTCGCTCACGAGATGGTCAATGATCCTGCGATCAAAGTCCTCACCGCCAAGAAAAGTGTCACCGTTGGTTGCCAGGACTTCGAACTGATGTTCCCCGTCCACCTCGGCAATCTCAATCACGGAGATATCGAACGTGCCGCCTCCCAGATCGTACACCGCGATCTTTCGATCTCCCCGCTTCTTGTCCAGGCCGTAGGCAAGCGCTGCAGCGGTCGGTTCATTGATGATTCGCTGGACATTGAGCCCGGCAATGCGACCTGCGTCCTTGGTAGCCTGACGCTGAGAGTCATTGAAGTAGGCCGGGACGGTCACCACGGCATCCGAGACGTTGTGCCCCAGATAGTCCTCGGCGGTTTGTTTCATTTTCTTCAACACCCGTGCCGAAACTTCAGGCGGTGCCATCTTCTGCCCTTTGACCTCGACCCAGGCATCGCCATTGTCGGCCTTGATGATTCGGTACGCCACTGACTCGCGATCGCGCTGAACCATGTCGTCCTCGTAGCGACGACCAATCAAACGCTTGATGGCAAAAAGCGTGTTGTTCGGGTTGCTGGTGGCTTGGCGCTTGGCGGATTGACCGATCAATACTTCACCGTCGTCGGCAAAAGCCACCACAGAAGGTGTGGTGCGTGCGCCTTCTGAATTCTCGATCACTTTTGTTTGATCGCCGTCCATGATCGCAACGCAAGAGTTCGTTGTTCCCAAGTCAATACCAATTACTGTGCTCATCGTTGTCGTCTCCATCTCATGACGCGACAGCTCGCCGTAGCGGGTCGCAGTAAAGGGGTGGTAACAACAACAATAGGGCAAAGCACGTTCACTTCAAGCACGCCTGATGGGGTAATTTCTTAACAGGCCGACACGCTGTCCGATGGCCGAATCAGGACGCTTACAAACCCAGTGCATCGCGAGGATTGCCAGGATGCTCACGCTCCAGTTGGTCGTACAGCGAGCGCACCTTCTCTGTCACCTGATTCGGCACGGTGATCAACAGCTCCACGTACTGGTTCCCCGGAGAGCTGCCCGGTAATCCACGGCCTTTCAACCGCAGAGTCTTGCCGCTTTGTGCGCCGGTGGGGATCGCGAGGTCGACAGGACCACCGAGGGTTGGAGCCTTGACTGTTCGTCCCTTCTCGACGCCCATATCCACTACCGAATAGAGACTCGAAAATATCACTGTATCCTGCCCCGCTGCTTTGACCATCACGAGCGGCGAACTCATCGCGAAACGCAAAGTCGTGCTCCCACCGCGGTGGAGGCCCAGAGCGGGTACCCGAGTGCGCGTTGACACCAAAACGATCGTAGGCCGCACGTTTCTCTGGGTCCTTCAGAACCTCATAGGCCTCTTTCATTGTCTTGAATTTAGCGTCCGCATCAGCCACTTTGCTGACATCGGGATGGAGCTTGCGCGCAAGTTGGCGATACGCGCGCTTGATCTCATCATCACTCGCGGTTGGCGTCACACCGAGTGTTTTGTAGTAGTCCTGATTCTCCATCGGTTTATTGATCCTGGCTGTCACACCAATATCTTAATCGGGTTTGAAGCTTCGATTTCAAGACCATGACGGTAAGAGTGACAGGTTTGATCCGCTGTCTGAACTCCGCGTCTCGTGAGTTCAAACAGCGGGGGCGTAGGTGATTCCCATGACCTGCAGCCAACTCAATATGAGCTGGTAAGAGGATCCGCGATAGCAGAGCCACGACAGCGCAGATCACTACAGGGCGATCACGCTTTGCTGTTTCGGCACAGTTATCTCGCAACCATCAACGTCCAGACGAGAGACTAGCCGTTCGCGTAGTTTCTTGATGGCCGCTGCCTCCAACTGCCGAATGCGCTCTGCACTGACCCCGTAATGCTCCCCGAGCTCCGTCAGGGTGAGTTTGTCTTCATCCTCCGCCAGCCAGCGCGATGCCACAATGTCCCGACTTCGTTCATCCAACCCGCTCAGTGCCACTTGCAACTCGTTCGACGTCGATTCGAGAAGTTCACGCCTGGAGGCCCACGATTCAGGTGTCGGATCAGTGGCCTCGATCAGATCGGCGTAGGTGGCTATCTCATCACCCGATTGTCCAATAGGTGCATCGAGAGACGGGTTTGGTCGATACAGATGCGCCTCCATGTCGGTAACATCGTCGGGATCAACGCCCAACGTATCTGCTATCTGTTCAGAGTCGCTCCGGTTCAACCACTCAAGGCGTTGCTTGGCACCGCGCAGCTTGTAAAACAACTTGCGCTTCGCCTTCGTGGTTGTGACCCTGACCTGACTCCAGTTCCTGATGATGAAGTCATGGATCTGGGCCCGTATCCAGTAGGCGGCGTAGGCGGCCAACCGGCTGCCTCGCGACGGATCGAACCGACGGACGGCTTGCATGAGGCCAATGTTACCTTCTTGGATCAGATCTTCCTGAGGCATTCCGTAGCCTTTGTAGCCCCGAGCGATGTACACCACGTAGCGAAGGTGTGAGGTGATGAGCGTGTAGGCGGCGCTGAAATCGTCGGTCTCCACAAGGCGCTTGGCCAGTGCACGCTCCTCGTCCTCGTCCAATTGTGGAAACGACTCAACGAGCCTGGTGTACTGAGAGATATTGGTCAGGGGTGATGGCAGTGCCATTGGATGTGTCTGTGACATAGCCTAGTCTCCGTTGGTGTTGGTCAGATGCAGTCCTGTTGTGAGATTGTTAATGGATCCTCCCTTTCTCGTGATTTGCTGTAGGGACTTGTTTCGGAATTTCAAGTCCTCATCGGCAACTTTCTGGGCACAGTCATCAGACGCGCCCGAGCAGAGGCCTCAACTCTGGTATTCGCCGTTAATGGCTTGACGATAGGAGTCATCACAGCCGAACCTCTGGCGATCTTGCCTATAGCTGTAAGATGCCTGGACTAACCTAAGAAAATTCGCTTTCGAATCTTTCCATGGTGAACGCCTTTATTGCAACCCGGTATCGCTGTAGGTCAACGTCGGCAAGGTTAACGGGTTTGAGAATCTGCAGCACTGTCGAGCAGTCCAGCGCTCTTCAGCTTTGAGTCCTGATCCCGGATCAACCAGTAAACGGCCCCCAGTCCAACGGCGGCCCCCGACAGTGCAAATACCTTCAGTGCGCCAACGACTTCGATGTCAAGAATGATGAATTTTCGCAGAATCGCAAGCAGCGCCACCAGGATCACGATCCGTACCTGGAAGACCGTTTCATGCCCCTGTGCAGCCACCATGATCGATCTCTTTAGCTCCAACCCAATGATGACGGTGAAAATCGCACCGAAGAGCAACTGGAAGTCGGTGTGCAATTGCGGGTCGAAGAAATTGTCCTTGGTGGCAACCACCACTACCTGCAACATCAGACTCCAGAGCGCAGAAACGACTATTACCACAATGAGCCCGCTCACGATGAGTAGGACCAGGCGTTCGAATTGCTGGTATAGATTCATGATTTTAAAGTCACGAATGAAGCTTCGGACCTCGGTTCGTAGGTTCATGATCGATCCTCTACCTCAGATGACCTGTTCCTGCGGTGAAGATTGGTGATTTCGCACTCGAAGCGTCATTGGATCACCAGAAGAATTCTCGCGTCGGCTCTGATGACATCGAGCGCGACGGTTGAACCTCCTTTAGCAAGTGCCTGCTTGAGCTCACGGGTTGTGGCAACCCGGTGGCGATTCACGGCTAGGATCAGATCCGCACTGCGAAGGCCGTTGCGCCAAGCGGGACTGCCCTGTTCAACGTTGGCGACAAACACGCCCTCTCCGTAGTTGGGATGTGCGCGACCCACATCCTGAAATCGTGCACCGAGGAGCTTGGACAGCAGTCGACGCTCTGTCTGGCCTGCCGCCGAGCGCTCTCCTATCAAGGCGTTAAAAGAGCGCTGTTCGCCATCACGAAATACAGTGATTTCAACTTCATCATCAACCCGCGCCAGGCCAATCAGATTGCGCAGCGCGGCTGAGCTCGTCACAAGCTTCTCGTCTACGGCCATGATGACGTCACCGGCTACAAGACCTGCTGCCTCGGCCGACGACCCGTTCTCTACCTGCGTCACGACAGCCCCTTCGGCACTGTCGAGCTCCAGAGCTTCGGCCAGTTCCGGCGTCACGTCCTGAATGTTGATGCCCAAACGCCCGCGACGCACTTCGCCGTACTCAAGTAACTGCTCTATGACTGCTTCCGCCATGTGAACCGGCACAGCGAACCCAATACCGACATTGCCTCCTGCCGGAGCAATGATTGCCGTATTGATGCCCACCAGGCGTCCATCCAGATCGATCAACGCCCCGCCGGAATTGCCCGGATTGATCGATGCATCGGTCTGGATGAAATCCTCATAGCCCTCCAGGTTGATGCCACTCCGCCCAAGAGCACTGACGATGCCGGATGTCACTGTCTGACCCAGTCCGAACGGATTGCCGATCGCCACCACAAAGTCGCCCACTTTCAGAGTTCGAGAATTCCCGAGCTCCAGGGCCGTGAGATCTTCGGCCGGAATTTTCAGCAAGGCGATGTCTGTGCCCTTGTCGCTACCAATCAACTCAGCCTTGAACTGTCGGCGATCCTGAAGAACCACTGTGATGACGCCAGAACGCTCGATGACATGATGATTGGTGAGCACGTACCCTTCCGATGCATCGACAATTACGCCAGATCCCGCACCCTGTCCCGGCACGGCTGGATTTTGCCTGGGGCGCTGAAACTCGCGCCAGAGGTTGGGGTTCTGAAATGGGACACGCTGTCGCATCTCAGCGGTGCTCGTCACTGAGATGTTCACCACTGCCGGCGTGACTTCCTCAAGTAACAGCGCCAGGGTAGGGCGTTCGTTGCCATGCAGTGCAAGCGGAAGATGTGCTTGTACGGTCGATGATGTGGCCAGCGTCAAGATCACTACCCACACGCTCAACAATGAGTAGCGGTTTCTTCGGACGGTCATAGACGAGCTCCTCTTTAACAAGTCAATCGGCTTGCACCTCTGCAGGGGCAGATTTCATTTACTGATAATCCTGAACCACGTTTTCGACGGATATCTTATTGATCAAAGGCTCCCACTCATCAACAAGAACCGCACGCGGTTGAGGTATCAGTAGGTTCCTGCGTTTAAGGTTTCAAGGGATCAAGTGGCGCTGTGCGACCGCACGATGGGAGGTAAATCCGAAGATACATTCTCAGCGGTGACACCATCCAAACCACGAACTTGAGAGCGCTAGCTGCATCCGCTGTCACTTGATCCCTCGCCTCTGTAGCCCTACCAGACAGTGAATTGGTGGCATTCGGAGGTAAACAGAGACATGAGCACCGTAGAACACATTCGGGATGGACTGGTTCGCGCTTTGGACTCGGTTGCCGAGGGTTGGCACGAAGTGCGGGATCTTGCCGGTGATGCGCTGACGCGGTTTCGTCCCAAGAGCACTCGTGGAGAGGTGGAGTCTGCTGATGATCGGCTGGTCAATCGAGCAGCGCGTTGGGGACTCCTGCGGGCGAAATGGCCGATCACGACCGTGTTGGCTATCTTATTACCCAAATCTCAACGGGTACGAACTCAACGGATTACCGTTAACACTCAGTAACGGAAGCGATCCGGGAAAGCTTCGGTGTGTGGTGAGGAAATTGAGGATTTACAACCCTTGAAACTGCTCCGACGCGCCCTATTTGACTAACGTGCGAGCGAAAAGCTCGACTTAACATGATCAACTACACACGGGAGGTACAGGCTATGGCTATGGTGAGATACAACCCCATTGGCATGGGTGAATTGCAGAACGAAATCAATCGTCTTTTCACTAACATGGGCGAATCAGACAGCAGCGGTGCTACCGCACATTGGATGCCGAAGGTTGACATCCAGGAGTTCGAAGATCGCTTTCAGCTGTTCGTGGATTTACCAGGTGTTGATCCGAAAGAAGTCGAAATCACGCTGGATAGCGGCGTTCTGAATATCAGTGGTGAGCGTCAGGACCTGATGTCAACCAGCGATGGTGAGGTTCTGAATCGACGTAGCGAACGTGGACAAGGACGCTTCTATCGTCGCTTCATTCTGCCCGACACGATTGATACCGACAACGTCAATGCCAAGGGCGTGAATGGCGTGTTGGAGATCAGCATACAGAAGCAGGCCAAGGCACAGCCACGTCGAATAGAAGTCGCTGCGTGATCGGTATTCGCTGAAGACTCGACACACCTTGACGTGGAACGCCGGAGAGTAATCGTCACGGAGCCAGGGACGGCTCCCTTACGATTCTCGAGTTACACCACAGTAAGCTAACCGGGAGTAAACGTAACTGGAAAAAACGCAAAACGCTATTCGGTTGCACTGAGTAGTGAATTGCAAAGACGATCAACTAACGATCAGGAGGAAGCAACATGAGCATACCAATTCCTAAAATCTCTCACTCGTTGATACTGGCGACAGTTCTTGCACTTCTCGCATTACCCAGCTGCTCTTGGGCTGAGAAAGCAAATGAGCCTGCGCCTGTGACAACGTCAGAAGAGTTGCCGATGGGCTCGGAGGCGACCAACGAGGCCGACGAAGCACTCGTGGCTGAATCCGAGAAAGATGCAGACAAACGTCGCGAATCGATACTGACCGAAGCCACGGAGGCGCTGGAGCAGACAGAGGAGGCTCTGAAAGCGCTTGAGGAAAAGCGAACGGTAGACGCACTCGAAGCATTGGCCGTTACCACCGGCAAGCTTGAGCTGATTGTCGCTCGAGAACCTGACCTTGCGTTGGCACCAACCGACGTCGCCGTCACCTACCGTGAAATCCTGGCGTCCAACGACAGTGTCGAGAAAGTCATCGAGTCTGCTCAGGAAGCGTTGGATGACGGTCGCGTTCAGGATGCCCGATATCTGTTGGATGACATGGGCAGCGAGATCGTGACCACAGTGACCCAGTTGCCATTGGTGACCTACGCCGCTGCCATCAAGGAGATAGCCCCGCTGATCGATGCGGGCGAAATCGAACGGGCAAAACAGGAGCTTGAAGCTGTCTTGCAAACAGTGGTCCTGACTGATTATGTAACCCCATTGCCTTACCTGCGTGCAGAGCAATTACTCGACAGTGCTGAGGTGCTTGCTGAAAATTCGGATCGTTCAGAGGAACAGAACGAGGAACTGTCCAGACAGTTGGCGCAGGTTCGAGAGAACTTGGAGCTTGGAGAGATACTGGGATACGGCAGTACGGATAACTACGCGCCTCTGTATGCCGAGCTGGACCAGATCGAAGAGAAGACCCGTGATGGTAAGCATGGCAAGGGTGTTTTCGACACCGTGCGGAGCACAATGTCGGATTGGTGGGATTCAATCGCCAGCTGACCCCTTGACGGCGCCCGACCGATGTCGAGCGATCAGTCTACCTACGGTCGAGGGACGGACCCGGAATAGACGAGCCGCTTCGGCTCCACTCTTCTGGCCAGAGCTGACCATGCTGACAATCTCAGTCTGCTGTTGTTGAGTAAGCTTAGACCGCCTGCCACCGATTCGTCCCTCTTTTCGAGCCTCGTTCAGACCGTTGCGCGTACATCCGCGCAACATGGCTCGCTCAAACTCGGCGAACGACCCCACCATCTGCATCATCATTCGGCCTGCCGGTGTTGAGGTGTCGATGGATTCAGTGACGCTCTGAAATGCCGCACCGAGTGCTACCAGCCCTGTCGGCCACTTCCTTACTAATCTATTCGGCACTACCTTTCCCTGGCATGCCCGGAAGTCGGGTCATGGACACCCGACCTCGCTCTCTAGTAGCCACTAGAAGGCTCTAATCAGCTTCGAATTATCGGTGCTTGTACACACGAAAATTCTTGGTGACTCCCTCCGAACACGCCATCTGTTGTGCTTTCAGAGTGAATCATAATTACCCGCACTAGCCAAGGTGAGTTCATTAAAAAAAGAAATAGACGTGACTTCGCCTTCAATCAAAGATGACGACATCAATGTTCGTGAAATCACAGACATAACGCACCTGAACGTAAATTCACACCCGCTTAGGTACTGGAAGCCCTCAAAAGCGGCGGCGTTGTCGCCCCGTGGTCCAGCGTCTAGCGCTTTGTGCAATCGGGGTTGTACCGTCAAGAATTTAGACGAATTGGCCTCTCTGCAACAACACTATCCTCGTTGTCGAGAAAGTTATCGGCTTGATTAGGCAGGATGGATTCAGGAGCGAATCTCATTGTGTACGCAATCAAACCGATAAGGGGTCGTGCGTGGAACCCCTGAGTTATCTACTGTTTCTCGATGACAGACAAATTCGCCAATCTATACGATTGATTGTCGATTGCCGTGGCGCTAACTGGTTTTCTCCAGTGCACCAAGCACCCGCCGGTATAGGGTTTTAAGAGCGAAACAAAAACTTAGTTACGCATGATGGCGCTCGACGCCGCCGAACAAGCCGATACCCTAGCATAGGGACTGAATAACAGTCGCTTGGCTGTAAGCGAAAGGATTTGTGCAGCCCGCTCATACCCGTTAGCAAGTCGCCACGAATGGTTCGATTTTTACTGTGTCAATCCTGTCAGCAACAATTCTCGACAATCACTGCCGAATCACTGCATTTCAGATTCCTTTCCCCTGATCTGAAAATATCAGCCATAACGAGCGACCAATTCATTACACGATCGTTTTTTCCCAATGACTGATGTTCAACCCTTTTGTCACCTGAATCAGCAACTGCAGTAACCGCCGTCAACGGGCAAAGCCACACCGGATATCATCGATGCACCCTCTCCCAACAAGAATATTACTGGTGCTGCAATTTCATCTTCAGTAGCCCACCGACCCAACGGCATTTGTTGCAGGAACGGGCCACCAATTTCCTTGCGACCCCAGTAAAATTCTGACATTTCGGTCATCACTACGGTCGGATGCACTCCATTGACACGGATGTTGTGTCGTCCAAGTTCCAACGCCGACACTCGCGTGATACTGTCCAGTGCACCCTTGGATGCGGCATAGGACACATGGCCCGCCAGTGCAACCAATGATGCCTGGCTTGACACATTCACAATTGATCCACCGCACCCATTGGCAATCATCGTCTTTGACACTTCTTTGATGACAAGGAGCGCTCCGCGCGTATTCACTTCAATCGTTGCATCGAACACATTGATATCGGTTTCCATTGGCGTCGCAATCTCGCCACCAAAGCCACCGCAATTGACCACCCCATAAACATCAAGGCCACCGAGCGCAGCTTCTACCTCAGTTTCTGAGCTTAAGTCAAAGCGTACTGCTCTACATCCGTATTGCTCTTTCATCTGCGCCAGCGCGTCGGCATTGCGGCCACTGGCTATGACGTCGGCACCGAGCGCTGTCAGCTGCCTGACGATTGCGCCGCCGATACCACCCGTAGCGCCAGTGACAAGAACAGGTCCATTCTTTGGATCGTACATAGTCGAGCCTTCCATCATTACGTATTGAGTGAATACGTGTGGGTTATTTGACTGATCCCGCCGTCATACCAGCAAGGAAATATTTTTGAGCGAACAAATAAACGATCATTAGCGGAAGAGAACCCAGTACGCTCATGGCCATCATTTCGTTCCATTCGAACGCGTGCTGGCCCATCAACAGCTGGATACCAATCGGCACAGTGCGCATGTCCGTCGTTTTGGTCAGCGTCAGCGCAAACAGAAATTCGTTCCAGCACAGCAAGAACGTATAAACAGAAGTTGCTACGATTCCAGGCAAGGAAACGGGCACGATCACACGCCACAACGCTGTCCAGCTTGTACCACCGTCGACAGCAACTGCTTCATCCAGATCACGCGGCAGCGTGTTCAGGTAGCCTGTCATCAACAGGATCGCGTAGGGCAATGTGAACGCCATATAGGTCAGGATCAGCGCCCAGTAGGTGTCATAAATACCATAAGACACAACCATTCCGAAGAACGGAATCAACAACGTAATGGGCGGAATTGTCTGGGTGCTGATGATCATGGTGTTCAACCCGGCTTTTCCGAAGAATTGGAACCGGCTAAACCCATACGCCGTTAACAATGCGATGAACACCGTCAGTATCGTAACGGCGAAGGCCACAAGATAGCTGTTGAAGAAATAGCGAAGTTTCTGGCCATCCGCGAAAATTGCGGAGTACGCTTCCAGCGTGAATAACGCGGGCAGAATGGTGGGCGGCAGCGCGAATATCTCTGTATTGGATTTAAACGAGCTGCTCAACATCCAGAATATGGGGAAACAGGCAAACAACAGCCCGACGAGTAGCCCCAGATAGAGCGCGGCGGTCAAGAGCCGGTCTTTTCTTTGCTTTGATACGCGCATGCCCCGTCACCTTGCCTTTTGATGTTTGATGTAGAAGACCGTCATACACAGTGAGATCAGGAGAATGATCACAGAGCTTGCTGCGGCTTGAGACATATCGTATTGAGCGAACGCAAGCTTGTAGGTGTAGGTGCTCAGTACTTCAGTCGCATAGATCGGACCGCCGCCAGTGGTCATCCATATCAATGGAAACACTTGCATCGTCCAGATAAGATCGAGCAATGCAATGCTCACGATAATTGGCATCAACTGAGGAATTGTTATGTAGACAAGTTTTTGGAAACCATTCGCGCCGTCTATATTGGCCGCCTCATAAAGATCTTTGGGAATGCCCTGCAAACCCGCTAGTAAGCTGACCATGAACAAGGGATACCCAGCCCAGATGTTCGCCACTGTCACCGCATGGAGTGCAGTATCGGGATCTGAAAACCACTCAATTTTTGAGTCGATTACATTTATCGCCAAAAGCATGCTGTTCACGACGCCATTAGGCTCCAGAATAAGGCGCCATATGACAGCAATGATCACCGCAGTGAACAGCCAAGGGAGTATGTAAAGAACCCGAAGACCACTGCGCAGCCACGGATGGATTCTGTCGCTGTTCAGCATCAAGGCAAATGACAGACCGATGCCCATGTGAAAAATCACACTCATCACCGTAAAGTAGAGTGTGTGCAGGAGTGAGGATCGGAATACGGGATCACTCAGTACTGCCGCGTAATGCTTTAACCCCGCAAAGCGTGTGTCCGGCCGCAATATGGCGCTTTCTTGAAAGGAGTAGACGATGACCGAGATCATTGGCACCAACATCAGGAACGCCAGGAAAATCAATGCCGGGGAGAGGTAAATATAGGGTACCAGCGATTTAGTGAACGCTCGGGATATACGGCGTGGTGCTAATTGCGCAATTATCACGCGGAGGCCCTTCCTCTAGTTTTTCGCCGTTGTCAGTCTTGCTGACGTCAGTCGAGTTACATTAACAACTGACACACACGTCATCGCGATGCAAGTTGATCTTGACGGGCGGCACGGTTAGCGCTGAACCAGACCACTAACGGGGCCGCCCTCCCAAAGCTTTTCTGGGGAAGTGCGGTGCCGCCTTAGAACTCTGCTAGCCAGCTTTCCTGTGCCGCCGCGGCTGTTTCAGCTGGAGATTGTTGACCATCGAGCATTTTCTGGATTTCCACGCTGAACTTGCGCATGAGATCGACGGCAACAGGCAGACCTGTGAACTCGTTGGCCAAGTAGCCTTGCTGGAAAATTTCAAACGCCCGAGCAAAAGCAGGATCGGATGTAACGAAATCAGGCTGGGCATTCACGTTGCCAGGAAATGCGTTTGCGATGGACACAAGCCGTGCGTTAGTCTTTTCGCTCATCATGTACTCGACAAATTTCCATGCCTCTTCCTTGTGCTCGGTGCTTTCCGAGATTCCGATGCCCCATGACGCGTAGGGCAGGCCCCGATCGCCTTCATAACCTTCAACAACCGGAATAGCGGATAAATCGAAATTCAGCTCTGGATTACGATCACGGATCAGATTTACATGCGCCAATGTATCGACCATCATACCCACACGACCATTGACAAATTCCTCCACTTTCTCTTGCTCGGTTTTGGAGTTTATTCCCGGTGCGATAACACCGGCATCGGCCATCTTTTGAATGAATTCCAGTGCATCAACCACTGGCTGCCCTTCCAGGTTCGGCGCGCCGTCAGCCATCATGCTCTCACCCGTTGCCCAAACCCACGATAGAACATCGTTTTGCACTCCGCTTGGCGATTGCAACGAAAGCGGAAGAGTCCAGCCGTAGCGATTGGCATCAGCGTCTGTCATTGCCTGTGCCGCGGCGAGAAATTCTTCTCGCGTCGACGGCATCTCAGTGATGCCATGCTCTGCCGCCATGTCCATGTTGATAAAGATTGGATACACGAAAGAGGCAACTGGGAACATGACGCTCTTGCCGCCGACTTCGATGATGTCCGCCACCTGTGTACGGTCAAAATCAGCAGCATCCATCAGCGGGCCCATGTCAGTGATGGCATTTTGCTTGCTCAAATCGTTAACCCATGCGCCATCGAGTCCAACGACATCACTTAGTGTGCCCGTTGCCGCACCAATGGCAATCTGATCACGAGTAGTGGCGTAAGGGCCACTGTTCAAAGAGACAGTGATACCGGGATTTGCTGCTTCGAAATCGTCAATGATCGCTCTTAAGGCGTTGTCAGGCAGCTCCGGTTCCCACCACTGCGTGAACTCGAGATTCACGTCGGCTGTTGCTCCCGTCGCACACAGGAGCGTGCCCGCGATTGCAGATTTCAGTGCACGTTTGGTTGCTTTTGATTGCATTTTTATACCTCCGGGTTAAATGACGTGCCGTTAATCGGCTACGTATATTTATTAGGCAATTATTTTCTCATAATGTCAATAATTTATTTTCTTATAGGTATTTATTATTTTACAATTTGTAAATATATGACTTGTCAATTATTTTGTGCGGGATTTTTACCGCAGATATCTCATTCCAACCAATCACTTTGTGAATTCGCCAAGACGCCTGAGCCAAGCGCAATTGCAAGTGATCGGTACATGAATATTCATCCGATTTCACGATTTGATTCCGCACAACGGCTTCAACACACAATTCACATATAGCGCTGAAAATCGCAACCGCGACTGCGCTGTTTGCCACCTCCGCTTGTCGTATCACACACCCGATCCAGGATGCTAGATCGCCAGATGCGTTTCCCGGTCAAAGAAATGCAACCGCCCGACATCAATTCCCAATTCGATTGCAGTTTTGGATTTGACTTCGCTGCGCGGCTCAAACTTGGCAACACCGTTTGAAGCACTGCCCAGATCTTCAACAGCATCCGGATCCCCCGAGTCCACAGGCTTTGCGTTTAAATTGATGTGCACAATCAATTCAGAACCCAATTCCTCTACACCGGCGACGCTAGCCGGAATGGTTGGAAATTTCTTACCAGATTCGAGCGTGCAGTCGTACATGTCCTCTGGGCGAATTCCAAAAACCACCGTCTGCCCTTCATAAGACGCCAGCGTCGGCCGCTTCTCTACTGAATCCGGAGCCAATGGCACAGAGAACGCCGGCAGATGCAGCGACCCACCTTCCAGTCTGCCCTCATACAAATTCATGGATGGCGATCCGATAAACCCGGCTACAAACGCATTTGATGGCGATTCGTATAAATTTTTGGGGGTGTCCACCTGTTGGAGAACCCCCCCCTTCATCACGGCCACACGATCCCCCATCGTCAACGCTTCAGTCTGATCATGCGTTACGTATATCGTCGTAACGCCCAGTTGACGTTGGAGGCTTGCAATCTCTGCCCGCATTTGTACTCGCAGCTTGGCATCAAGGTTGGACAATGGCTCGTCCATCAAGAAGACCGAGGGCTCCCGCACCATGGCCCGCCCCATCGCAACCCGTTGACGTTGACCACCAGACAGGTTGGCAGGGCGTTGTTCGAGGAGTTTGGTCAGTTGCAGGGTTTCTGCAATCTCCAATACACGGGCTTCGCGTACGGCCTTTTTCTGCCCAGCCAGCTTCATCGAGAAGCCAATGTTCTCACCCACCGTCATATGGGGGTAGAGTGCGTAGCTTTGAAAAACCATGGCGATATCACGCTCTTTCGGAGTCATGTCGATCACATCAATGCCCGCAATCGCCATGCTACCGCTGGTGATATCTTCGAGACCGGCGACCATACGCAACGCCGTTGATTTTCCGCAACCCGATGGCCCAACCAGAATAAGAAACTCTCCGTCCTTGATATCAAGATCCAGATTTTTGATCACCTGAACAGCCCCATAAGACTTGCAGATACCCTTGAGAACGACGTCGGCCATGAACTCCTCCTTTGTGTAGTTGGCCGCCCGGCATAAGATGGCCAGCGACACAATCACACTGATGAATACCAGTTTTTCGACTGGTCTGTCTGAGTGGCATCAGCTTAGTTACTAATTTACATATTGTAAACTTATATTTTTTATATTTGCAATAACTAGCACTGGCTACTGCCCCACCCCTCGATGAGAGTCCCATGCGGTGTATTGTCATGAATCTTCATCAGTGATGACACTGCGGCCAAGTCGGGTAAGGCGCTCCTGCCTCCCTGCCCAGTCACTGACAGGCTTGCGGTTGCCCCTGCCAGCCGAGCACTCCAAAGTGGATCTCGCTGCTGTAACAGGCCAAATGCATACCCACCGTGAAAAGCATCCCCTGCGCCCGTCGTGTCAAGCACATTCACATCAAACGCCGGTAAATGCCACAGCTGGTTGTCCCCGCTCTGGCGTATAAAAGCCCCCTTGCTACCGTCGGTCAAAACCACTGCCACACGCCGATCAGACCACAGTGCTGACAACACGCCTTGAGCATCATCCACCCCCGTCAATTGCCGAGCACTTTCCAGAGGCAACACCAGATGATCACAAAGCTCTACCAGCCGCTCTGTTTGTGCGCCATGTGACCACTCGATGTCACCAACAACCGAAATCCCGTGATGCAACGCCCGTTCGACCACAGGCAACGAAGAAGCGGCATAGCTATCCAACAAAAGCACTTTGGCCTGTTGTAAGACATCGTCGGACAAATCCAGCGACGTGCCCAGCATTACGTCATCGTCGTAGGCAATGAACCGGTCTCCGTCGGAGCCGACAGTGATCGTTGATCGAATCGGTTGGGCATCCGGGTGAAGTGGCGCGCGCCGGATATCCACCTGGTTTGCTACAAGATCAAGCGCAGATGAATCTGCATCCGTATCACTGTTCAACCACCCGACAAAGCCGGTTCTGGCGCCCAGCTTTGCGGCGGCCACCAACGCCGTCGCGACGTTGCCACCATGGGCAGTGACCCGATCAACAATACTGCCCTTGCCGAAGCTGAGAGGTCTATCGACATACACAATATTATCAACTGCAATAGCGCCAAATCCGATGATCTGTAGCGCCTCACGCATGACTCAGACGCCTGCGTGCGCCAGAGCGTCCTTCGGGCTGAGCCCATCGTGAATGACGCCCTTGAATGCCATTGCCGCTTTGGTTGGATCCCCGTGCCCCCAAAGATTTCGACCCACAACGGCACCACGAGCACCAGCGCGCATAGCTTCAGATGTGTGCTGCAATGCGTCCAGTAGTGTCTCAGCCTTGGGGCCGCCGGCCATCACCAGCGGGATCGGACAGCTCTCTACGGTTTCTTTGAAGCTGTCAAAATCACCCGTGAAGCCAGCCTTGATCACATCGACTCCGGTTTCATACCCGATCCGCACAGCGTAAGCGATTTCTTCCGGGGTGAAGACAATCTCTGCCCCGTTGGTAAAGATACGCGGATAGACATGCGCAATAACGGGCATACCGAAGCGCGACGCTGCGTTCACTGAATCTGTCAGCCAGCGAATATAGCGACCTTCGGTATCGCCCCGCACAGGAATCGCAACCGCCAAAGCGTCAGCACCAGCGCGAACCGCATCCTCCGGCGTGGCAATCAACTGGCTGATCCGGTCGTCGGCTGTAAAGCAGCCTGCCTGAATAACCAGTGATGCCTTGCCAGCGTATTGTGACCACAGGTGGCGAGCTGTTCCAGGTTGGATGCTGACATAGTCAGGTTCGCCAGCCATCACTCGGCTCAACGCGGCTGGGAGATTGGCGAGGCCGCCCTCACGAACGTCGCCGTATCCCACATAGTGGTCTACCGCTCCACCAAAGAGATTACCCGACGGGTGGGAAAACAGTCGAGACAGACGAACTTGGGTTCCTAAGGTCATATTTCCAGCTTTCCTTTGGTTGTGTCGTATTGCACAAGATGATCAGTGAATGCAAAGAATAGCAAATAATTATCTTTCGAATTCTTTCTTTATAATGTAAATACCGTGATAAAGGTTATGATGTTCCTAGAAGCCCCCTGGGCTCCAAACAAACACGGTCTTCGAGAGAATTACTGGATGATTGCTGCACAACGCCGTCAACAGATCATGGCCAGGCTTCGGATCAGTGGACAGGTTCGCACCCGTGACCTGGCAGAAGCTTTCGATGTATCTGACGTCACAATCCGAAACGATCTCGATATTCTGGATTCGGAAGGAGACTTGAAAAAGACGCATGGTGGTGCTGTTTCGGCGCCGTTGGACACTCCCGACGCCGCCTTTGATCGAAGGATGCAGGTAAGCGCCGTAGCCAAGGAACGCATCGCGCGCTTGGCAGCCCAACAGTTTGAAGGTAATCAGACGGTGATTTTCGATAGCGGCTCGACAATGATGAATGTGGCAATGCACATGCCGCCTGTCCAGAACGTCGTGGTCGCAACCCCCGCCATGAACATCGCTCAGTTGCTGATGGGTCGTCCCGGACTCGACGTGCACTTGTTTGGTGGCCGGGTGGATGCGAGCACCGTCAGCACACTTGTCAGTCAATCGCAGTCAGCGACAGACGGACTGGTGGCGCACCAGGTTTTCATGGCCGCCCATGCGATTGACACCACGTTGGATGTTGTCGACCTGAGCGAGGATGTTGCTCGCAGTAAACGCAACCTGATCCAGATGGCGCGGCGGGTTGTCCTTGTTGCGGATTCCGCCAAGTGGGGTATCAGCGCTACTTCAAAGGCCTTTGCCTTGTCTCGCGTAGACCTCGTTATTACTGATAGCGACATGCCACCAACTCTGCGTAAACGGTTGCGTAAGCAAGGCGTAGACGTGCTGTACGCCTGAACAATCTCGTTGTGCAAGCCTACATTGCCATTAGTGTCGCGTAGTTCTCTTTGACTGCGTCTGCAGGGTTACTGCCCGCAGTGGTGGACTCCTCTTCGACAACGATCCAACCGTTGAAATGCGGCGCACGTCTTACCAACGCAACTACAGAGGCCGAATCGCACACTCCCCGACCCAGCATGGCCCAATCGCCCTGCCGATCAACATCTTTAAGATGTACATAGCAAATGCGATCAATGTATGTCTCCATCACATCAATGATCTCCTGATTGGCGCGTAAAATGTGGCCGGTGTCGGGAACCCACAAAACCGGTGCATCCAATCGGGCGAACATTTCATCATAGTCGTCGCGGCTGTATAACAAGGTATTGCTATGCGACGAAGGGTGCAAGCCAACCTTGACCCCAGCCGCCATGCCTATTTCAGCAGACTTGTTGTAAATTTCTGCCGCGGTATTGAATTTGTCGGCGCGGAGGCCTTCGGACATAATGGTGGCGGACCCCAAGGACACCATCGCACCTGGAAAATGCGCTGCAAAGTCAACCCACCGCCTACACGTGTCCAAGTCATTCGATACGCTCGCAGCCTCTGTGAAACCGCTGTCTGAGCCGTAGGCAAACGACACCAGTTCAAGGCCTGCATTACCAAGCGTGCTTACAAAATCTCGTGGACGGTTGGCGTAGTCTCCGATCATGGTGTCAGTGATTTCAATGCCCTGATAGCCGGCATTGGAGATCGCGTGGACCAAGTCATCGGCCGTACCGGTCCAACCGGAACCCAGCATCTCCCAAGTAAATGTCTGGCAGCCGTATTTCAGTGCGTGATGTTTCATTCTTTCGTTCTGTCGTCAGTATGATAACCGGAAGCGATGCGACGCAGATCGACACGTCAGCCCGCCAATACGTAACCTCGCCCTGACTACAAGAATACCCTTAAATCTGTCATCGTGTAATATTATGTTTACAAATCGTCAATTTTTAGATGACGAAATTGTATTTAGTTATTAAATAAATGAAAAAGACGCGAAAGATATGAGTTCAAGAACAGGTGACAGACTGCGGGTAGGCATCGTTGGCTGCGGAAGCATCTCCGAAGCGTATATGCGCAATTCCCGCCTGTTTCAGGGGGTCGAGCTTATCGCGTGCGCGGACCTCGACCCTGCAGCGTCCCGACGCCGCGCTAAGGAATTCGGTATTGTCGCAATGGACAACGACACCCTGATTGCGTCCAAAGACATTGACCTGATACTCAATCTGACAGTCCCATCAGCGCATTTCAGTGTCACGATGCAGGCACTGGGTGAAAACAAGCATGTGTTTACAGAAAAACCGCTGAGTGACACCGCCGAACGCGGGCGCCTGATCGTCGCTGAAGCCCAGAAACGCGGCCTCACGGTTGGCTCTGCTCCCGATACATTCATGGGAGCAGCGGGTCGCTTTGCGCGTCGCACCATTGAGGATGGTTCCATTGGCACACCCGTGATTGGCACGGCATTCATGATGAGTCGTGGCATGGAACACTGGCATCCCGACCCCTGGTTTTACTACCAGCCAGGTGGTGGGCCGGTTCTGGATATGGGCCCCTACTACCTGACAATGATGGTCAATCTGATGGGGCCCATCACAGGGGTGCAAGCCATCTCCACCAGCGGCCAGGAGCAACGCCTTATCACGGCGGAGGGCCCAAAAAAAGGGACTCGCTTTAACGTTGGCACTCCAACGAGTGTGCTGTCATTGCTAGAATTTTCCAGCGGTACCAAAGTAACATTCGGAGCCTCCTGGGATGTATTTCGATATTCTTTACCTCCCATTGAAATCCACGGTACCCAGGGATCGATGCGACTGCCAGATCCGGATAATTTTGGCGGTATTGTAGGCGTGTCGCGGGAGGGGGAAGCCTGGACTGAAACCAACACTGCCGGACATTTGTTTGGCGCATGCAATTGGCCTAAATCCAAGCCTGATCGAGCAAATTATCGAATGCTGGGCCTGGCAGACGTGGCGCAGTCGTTGATAGATGGGCGCTCACCCCGCGCCTCTTCAGCCCTTGCCTTGCATGTTCTCGAGGTCATGGAAGCGATATTGAAGGCGGACGAATTGGGTCGGCATGTTTCGATTGCAGCACCGGCTTGTCAACCAAAGCCGTTATCAGACAACGATGCAAAGGCATTGTTGCTGTAACAACACTCTTCAGCAGCCCAATACCTACGTCTACGCGCAGCGAAACCAGGTTCATTGTTAAGTTAACTTGACGCAACGGCAGCACGAGTTGCATTCAACGACAATTTGGCAGCAGATCAACTCCCCCACGAACCTGTAGTCAGCATATCTAAACATTGTGTTGGCGGTATCCGGCTGCGCTGCTGGCAGAGGGTAAGGCAGCACCTCTGGCAGGCGCACCTTGCCTTCTCTACTTGCACGGTGGAGGGTGGGTCTTGGGCTCATCCGCCTCGCACGAAGGGATTTGCCGAGCGATTGCCAACCGTGCGGATGCTGTTGTCTTCGCACCCGATTACCAACTCGCACCCGAGTACAGTTTCCCAAACGGTCTGATTGATTGTGTTTCAGCCCATCGCTACGTGCATGAAAACGCTGCAAACCTGGGCATTGATCCTTCAAACATTGCCGTTGCGGGTGATAGCGCGGGTGGCAATCTTGCAACTGTCTTGTCGCTGATGGCACGGGACCAGAATATTCCCGCAATAGCGGCGCATATTCTGATTTACCCTAATACAGATCAGGCCCAGTCAACGAACAGTTTCAGCAAGTTCAAGCGCGGTTTCGGATTGAGCGCAGCAGACATGGCATGGTTCCGGAACCACTATTTGCCAGACCCAAATCTCTGGTCCAATTGGAAAGCTGCACCTCTGCTGGCCCCATCCCTACACAACGTAGCACCTGCTGTCGTCGTGTAAGCAGGGCAGGACATTCTTCATGACGAAGGCGCGCAATACGCAAAGCGCTTGGAGACTGAAAGCTCGGCAACCGTACGCACATGGTACGGCCAGATCCACGGCTTCGTGTCCCTGAGTCGACATGTCCCGCAAGCCATTGAAGCCATCGATTGGATCTGCTCCGAATGGCGCAAGGTTTTGATGGTTGGCGACACACGCATTGTAGTTTCCCGATAGAGGACCCTAATCGCCTAAAGCTGCGTGCTCTGGGTGTAGTCGGGGAGCTCCGGTTTTTTCTTAGGCCGATCGCCGCATAATCAACTTTGAATCCACTATCACCCGTTTTGGCGGCGTCTCGCGCTTCAGCGCAGAGTCGTCCATCCGTTCAATCAGTAATTGAACGGTCCTGTCAGCGATCTCCTCTGTATTCTGGGCCATCGTCGTTAACGGAGGCCAGACATAGCGGCTCATCGGGTGGTCATCATGCCCTGCAACGCGAATGTCCGCATCGTCACCACGCCCTATCTTGACGCCCGCTTCACTCGCTGCAGCCATAACTCCAAATGCAAAACGGTCGTTGGCACACAGAAGCGTCTTGCCCGGCAACCCGCCTTTCGAATTTAGCAGCGATTTCATTTGATCGTAACCCAATCGCTCGAAATCCCACGTAATGGGTTGATCGCAATTAACCACCAAAGGATCTAACCCTTCGCTCTCCATCGCGGCAATGTATCCGTTCTGGCGAACCATGGCGTTATCTGTTAGATCGGTACTTTCCAAAAGAATCGGCGGCTCGCCTGAGCGACAAAGATATTGGACCATCGCTTCCACACTCTGCCGATGATTATTGCCAACAAACGATACGTCATCCCCTAGCGGCACATCAAAACTGACAATAGGAATGGATTTCTTTAACCGATCAAAAATTCCAGGCCGCGTTGTCGCTCCCAACGGCGATACAATCAAACCGGACACCTTGTAGTCCAGCATGTTGCGGGCCGCTTCTTCTTCGAGTTCAGGCGAGGTATGAGAGGAAATCTGGACGGGCCACAGCCCGTTATCACGCAATGCGAATTCTATCCGCGAGAGGAATTTGTTGAAGAACGGATCGTACGTCGTCGGGATGATAATACCGATGTTGCGCACTCGTTTCGTATTCAAGTGCCTCGCAAAAGAATTGGGCTCAAAATTGGACGTTTTGAGAACTGTCTCAATGCGATTGCGCGTGACCTCCTTTACATCCAGTGGGTCAGAGAAATACTTGGCGAGCGTTGGTCGAGACACACCACAGGCTTTGGCAAAATGCCCCATTGTTGCGTACGTTTTTTTTCCGCTCATCCAACATGTACATCCGTTGATTCCTTTCGCCAGAGCGGAAGGTAAACTAAAAATATCAAAACTGCCTCGGACTATTATACAAAATTAACATATCGAAAAATTTCTTAGCAATTCAAAAACTTTATGCTTGATAAGAAATGATTCGTAGACAACCTTTTCTCCACAGATCAGGACCTACCAGCCAGGCCTATCGTTCGATCAGCGAGTGGACTCAATACCAAGGGATAGTGCGATAGCAATCGTGCTCAGCGACAAAGGCCAGTACGTGCACTCCGGTAGTAACGTGCCGCGCTAGGTGGCTGTGCATCCTGAAGGGGGTAACAAGCGAATCACCAACATGAAGGTTGCCCAACCCCTTCGATCGTTGGAACATGCTGAGTCGATTACACCCAGGCGCTACTCAGTTGAGCTTTTGGGTCGATGTGCGTCGAGTCCAAGTTCTGTCCATACCCAGCCCGGATTTATAGAAGGACCAGGCATTTTCGACGTGCTGTTCTCCAGATATTTTAATCAGTCCACCACACTCTGCCGCTTCTCAGGATCAGCGGCACAGGCTCGGGGTGTGTAATTGTCCAGCATCAGTATCGGCTCATCCAACGTGCGCCGATAATGCTCCATCAGGTGCTTCTGCAGCAGTGCTTGAACCTCAGGATTATCCTGTAACGACGGATCATCAGGAGCCAGCGTTTGATCCGGTGACAGACGATTAACCAGATCCGCCAGGTTCTCATGCACGCCCCTCGCAGGACCCGCCCAGCTCCCGAGCAACGATTCAATCAAGTGAAGACCGATCCTGCCCCGCTCGACAGAGTTGGTTTGAAAAATCAGCGCATCACGGCGTATCTCTATCTGCCCCAGCATCGTTTTTACCGCCGCATCCGGGCTCATTGGCAGCATCCCGCCGGTGAATCGGTTAGATTTACCCTCCGGGTACACACGAGCCACAAGCGCACCCCACAGGTGCAGGCTTTGACTAGCCGCGTGTTCCACCACTCGCAGCGAGCGCGCATCCGTACCAAAGGAATGTACCTCGACCCACTTGCCTGGCTCTACAGCGGTGATCTCGAAAAGCTGCTGCTCCGACGTCTTCAACGCCTGCAAATGACGGCGACCCGACGGCGCTTCTCGCCAACCGCGCGTTTTCAAAAACGCATCAATCGGTGTGACTTTATCGCCATCCCAGGCTGTGGTGGCCATCTCCTCAAACAGATAGCCAAAGACGAATGGCACTTACTTTAGGTACAAGCATTTGATTATGTGAGAAAAAGGCTGGCTCGGCTACTACGCTTTGAGTGTCTAGTCCAACCCATAGCAGCCGAGTACCAACCATGAGTGACTGTAGCGGACGATCTCAATTACGGCAACGTCAATCTGTTAGCAAGATGCGCAATCAAGCCGATAGCACTTTGTTTTTCAATGCACTGACCGACGAAGGCATGTTCGATAAGCTGGAATCGTTGTTACTAGAGTATCGGGAACGGGTTTACACACCAACCGACACTTTGTCGATGTTCTTGTCTCAGGCGCTCAATGCCGATCGTTCCTGTCAGAGCGCAGTACGTTTCTGTCAGAGCGCAGTAAATGAGTGGTTTATGAGCCGACAAGGCGCTGGACTGAGCCAAGTCAGCACCAATACCGGAGCGTATTGTCGCGCTCGAAAGCGATTACCGATCGAAGTGATCAAAGGATTGGGTCGTCACAGTGGCAAGCAACTCACGGAGCGACTTCCCGCGCAATGGAAGTGGAAGGGACGGGATGTCATGATGGTAGACGGCACCACACTGTCCATGCCTAATACCGAGCAGAACCAGAGCGTTTATCCACAACCCAACACGCAGCAGCCGGGTGTTGGGTTTCCGTTGTGCAGGCTGGTTGGGCTTCTGAATCTGAGCGGTGGTGCTGTCATCGATGTCGCCTTCGGGCCTTGCGAGGGTAAGGGCAGTAGTGAACAGGGTTTGCTGCGTAAGTTGTTGGATAATTTATAGAAAGGAGATGTTTTGCTCGGTGATGCTTTTTTCCCCAGCTTCTTCCTTCTGTGGGCATTGCAATCGATAGGAATTAACTGTCTGTGTGAGCAAATGGGTGGGCGAAAAAGGAGCACAGATTTTCGCAAAGGTAAATCATTGGGTCCTCGTGATCACTTGATCACTTACACCAAACCGAAAGTGAAACCTGATTGGCTCAGTCAAAGCGACTACGATGCAGCACCTGCAAATTTGCGTGTCAGAGAGCTGCGTGTAAGCAACGGTAAGGGTGAGAAAGGGAAAATACTGGTCACGACATTGTGCTGTGCGAAGCGGTAAAAAAAGGCGGATCTAAAGGCGCTGTACCAACAACGATGGCATGTGGAGCTGAACTTCCGGCATATTAAAACAACATTGGGAATGGATGTGCTGAGCTGCAACACACCGGAGATGATCGCAAAGGAAATCTGGATCTACCTGTTGGCCTACAACTTGATCCGTACTCTAATGGCGCAGTCAGCGGTGCATGCTGGTTGTTTACCGAACGAGTTGAGCTTCAAACATACCTTACAGTTATGGCTCGCATGGGGTCGACATGCACAGGTAGATTGTCATGATTCCCTGATGGGTATGTTGACAGCGATAGCACAAAAGCGTGTAGGTAATCGACCTGGCAGAATCGAGCCACGACTGAAGAAGCGACGCCCAAAACCGTATTAATGGTTGAAGAAGCCTCGCTCGGCAAGAAGCACGCCGGGATGTCATCAAACACGGGCACGGAACTAAGCTAGCCACTTAAGCAAGCGCCATTCTGTCTAGTAGAGAGTTCGGGTGGCAGTGCCGTCTGTTCGGTTAGAGACGCAACAGGTTTACGGACTACCAATCACTCCAAGCTATCTTTATATATTATAAAGCCGTTGCACGGTGTTTCGTTTTTAGCCTTAACGACTCCTTAGCTCACGTTTTTACACCCGCTATACAAGATAAGCTGAAGACAGCCATCCTGAATCAGCTCTTTTGACAGCTCTTTTTTGCGCGAAATGCGTTTTATGGTAAATGGCCTGCCTTGGCAATGGGGCGATAGAATTCGTTGCACGTTTCGACAGTGTGACTCAAGATATAGTCATACCGATCGTCAGTGTGCGTGCAATCTATGCTAAGGAAAGCGGGCAACGGTATGTTTTTCGATGAAAATAATTCTTCAGTTCATGCAACCGAATCAATTCAAAGTCCAATCAATCACAAATCAATTCTGAGCGTCGTCACCTAACAGCAGTATTGTCTGAATACCCGCCAGAAAGCAGACGCTCGAGAGTCATTGTCGATACGAATGCTCTCAGCCGAAACACTCACGCAAGGCATCCTTCAGTATCG
>Ga0209828_1000233_pt1 | contig 54496 bp, 52 predicted proteins | sample MaitaG_FD_187429 | JGI IMG/M metagenome (GOLD analysis project Ga0209828, IMG submission 187429) | Marine algal microbial communities from Maine, USA - Maine_Asex2 metaG (SPAdes) (version 2) | ecosystem: Host-associated > Algae > Red algae > Unclassified | place: Maine, USA | collected 2015-01-05
GTCGGCTACGTGATCTTGCTCGTACGCCACCGCCAACTCATGGCTGATCGCATCACCAAGGTCGAACCAATTCGACCTCCGGTCACCGACCAAGCTCCCGCATCGATACAGCTGGCGCCGCCCTATCTGTTGCGCGAGAACACCGGCAGCTGAACCCACTCATCCTGCTGGGCACGCCAGCAGATACGCACGCTCGCCCGGGTTGCAAGGTCCTGCCCGCCTGACCGGGGGCTGCCTTGGCCACTACGGTTGCGGCGTGCAGACACTGCGACGAGTACTCGCTCTTGTCCTGGCGATGGCACTCGTCGCTGTGGCATGTCGAGCTGAAACGACGATTGGTCTCGACGCAGAAGACGCGTCGGTTACCGCCGCCACAGTGGAGCCATCGGTGGACGCGGTGCTCCCCGGCGACCAAACCGAGTCCGATGCCGCCGAGCCCGATGCGGCAGAGTCCGATGCCGCAGAGCCCGATGGTGCTGAGCGGGTCGATGGCGAGGCGGCAACGCCGTTCACCGCAGACGCGCCTGAGGCCTTCGACGTCCCCGATGAATGGAACGACGAGTTCGCGCTCGACCGCGACGTCGTGCGGGGTCAACTACCCAATGGCACGAGCTATCTGATCCGTCGCAACGAACGGCCAGGCAGCCAAGCGCAACTCCGTCTGGTTGTACAAGCTGGTTCGTTGAACGAGGAGCCCGGCACCGAAGGCGTCGCCCATTTTCTGGAACACATGATGTTTAACGGCACCGATCTGTTTCCCGGGACCGAGATCGTGCAGGTGCTCGAAGGGTTCGGTTCGAGCTTCGGCGCCGACGTGAACGCCTACACGAACTACGAAGAGACGGTGTACGAGTTGCAGGTGCCGACTCGCTCGTCTGCCACGCTGCAGCTCGGGCTCGATGTGCTGCAGCAGTGGGCAACGGCGGCAACGCTCGCAGTCGACGATGTGGTTGCCGAGCGAGGTGTCATTCGCGAAGAGCGGCGCCAGCGGGTCGAGCCGTTGTCGGGCCGAATCGGCGCCGAAGTGCGCGATGTGCTGTTCGCCGGCTCGGACTATCAGGGACGCGACCCCATCGGCTCTGCCGACGTCATCGACTCGATGACCGAGGTCGAAGTTCGCGATTTCTACGAGCGCTGGTATCGCCCCGAGCTGATGACGATCATCGCCGTGGGCGACTTCGACATCGGCGACATGGAGCGTCGTATCGTCGCCACCTTCGTGCAGGAGCCACCCGCCGACGCACTGGATATCCCCCAGTTCGAGATCGCCCCCGGGCCGCTGCCCGAGCCCGTCTTCGATGTGATCACCGATCGCGAGATCCAGCGCACCGAGGTCGAAGTGCAGTGGCGCCTACCCGATCAGCCGGTGCAGACACCGGCAAGCCTTCGTTCCAAATTCGTTGCGACCATCACCATGTCGATGCTCGACAACCGGCTTTTCGAGCAGGTCCAGGGCGGCGACAGCGTGCTGGTGAGAGCCGATGCATGGGCGGGCAGTTTCGTGCCATTTGCGCAGCTTCCGGCCCTGTCGGCCGTCGCCGATCCGGCGCAGATCGACCAGGCTCTCGATGAACTCCTGGTCGAGATCGAACGAGCCCGACAGTTCGGTTTCACCGCCGACGAACTCGATCGTGAGATCGAAGCAGCCAGAGCCCAGATCGCACAAGAGTTTGCCTTGAGCACCACTCGCCAAGACAATGACATCGCCCACGAACTCGTGCAGTTTGCGCTGGGCCGCGGGATCCCCGCCGAAGCTTCTGCTCGAGAAGTGATTGCGAACGAGGTCCTCGAGTCGATCAGTGTCGATGATGCACAGCGTTTCCTGTTCGAGGTGCTTTCGACGGACCCGTATCTTCTTCTCACCGGCCCGGCCAACGACGAGCAGATCCTGCCCACACCCGAGCAACTTGCCGACTCGTACTACCGCACGATCGGCAGCGAAGTGGACCCGGTCGAACGCGCCGCAAACACGATCTCGGAGCTGATGGCTCGGCCTGAACCGTCATCGGTGATAGACCAGCAACGCCTCGACGGACTCGATGCCACCATCGTTACGTACGAAAACGGCGCTCGGCTCGTCTTTCGCCAAACGCAGATCGCCGAGAACATCGTTCGGCTCGAAGCACGCAGCCCCGGTGGCTTCTTTGCTGCCGACGGCCCCGAGGTCCCGCTGCTCGGCCGTACCTCTGCTCTGGTCTCCGGGAGCGGGTTCGAATCGATCGATGCGGTCACGTTGGACCGCCTGCTCGCTGGGTCGTTGGCATCGGTGAGCAGCTCGATTGATCGGTCGGTCGAGGGCGTATCGGGCGATTCGCCGACCAATGACATGGAGACGATGTTTCAATTGGTGAACCTGCAGATGACCCAGGCGATCATCAGCGATGCAGAGGTGCGCCAATTCGATCAATCCTGGCGGTCGCTGGCCGAAGATCCATCGCTGAATCCACAGATTGCGGCCGACCTCGAGTTGTGGCGACTTCGATACGGCGACAGCCCCTGGTTTCGCCTGCTACCCACCGCAGAGGATCTCGACGGGCTGGATTCCGACTTGCTGCTCACCGCCTATCGAGATCGGTTCGCCGATGCCGGCGACTTCGTGTTCGCCGTCGTGGGTGACTTCGACGAATCCGAGTTGATCGATCTCGGTGCTCGCTACCTGGGCACATTGCCCGACTCGGGGCGCCGGGAAGTGCTCATCGACCGTGATCCCGGCCTACCCGAAGAGAACTTGTTCGCGGTCGTTGCGGCCGGCGTGGGTGATCAAGGCCGTGTTCGCATCAACTGGGAATCTCCTTACCCGTTCACTCTCGAAGCCGATGTTGCCGCCCAGGCGTTGGATCTGGTGGTGAATGCCCGACTTCGCGATCTCCTACGTGAAGAGCTCGGTGCCAGCTATGCGCCCAATGCAGCGGTGTCGGTCTTGAGCGAACCGAAGCCGTGGGTCGACACGATCATCGAAGTCGAGTCGGATCCTGAGCGCGTCGGCGAAGTGTCCGACGCCGTTCACGACGAACTCGAGCGAATTCGAGCGGGTGAGCTCGATCAGCTCTATCTCGATCTTGCGATCGACCAACTGACCGAGAGTTACCGGTTCGCCAACAACAATCAGTGGCTCGAGCTGTTGCTGTTCCACACCTTCTACCAAGACCGGCCATCGGGCGAGTTCCGAGACCGATCGGCTATTGCCGAACAGCTCACGCTGGCGGATATGGCGGAAACCGCGTCGGTTGTTTTCCCCGCCGCTCGCTCGGTCGAGATCCAGCTGGTACCAGCCCGCTAACCCAGGATCTGGGCGACGCCGTGGATCAGTAAGCCAACCAGACCACCGACGACCGTGCCGTTGATGCGGATGTATTGCAGGTCGCGCCCCACCTGGAGCTCGATGCGCTCGCTGGTGTCCTGGGCATCCCAGCCGGCCACGGTCGACGAGATCAGGTCGGCGATCTCGCTACGACTCTCGCCCGCCAGATGCGCTACAGCCCCGACGAGCCAGTCGTTGACCTTGGCCCGCAACACCGGGTCGTTGCGAAGCGACTCGCCGGCACTGAGTGCGGCGGCGTGAACTCGCAGCCGCAATTCACTGGTGGGGTCATCTGCGGCCAGCAACAGCGCTTGTTTCATGTTGCCCCACAGCCCAGCAGTCCACTCTCGAACCGCCGGGTGCGCCAGCAGCTCACCCTTGAGTTCGTGGGCCCGTTCGCGCAATTCGGGTGACTCGCGAAGCTTGTCGGCCATGTCGGCAATGCGACTGTCGAGATTGCGGCGGAACTCGTGCTCGGGGTCGGCGGTGACCTCGTCGATGAACGTATTGAGGGCGCTGTAGATCTTGTCGAAGATGCGGTCGTCGACCGGTTCGGGAACCCACCAGGGCGACTCGCTGGCCAGGCGCTTTCGCATCATGGTGCGGTTGTCGGTCAACACATTTCGCAGTCCCTCGAGACCGGCGTCGAACACCGCGTGGTGGTGACCGCCGTCGATCGCGAACTCGATGGCACGGGCAGCAACGGGTGTGGGTTCGAACTGGTCGATCCGACGGTTCACATAGTCCTCGACCGAAGACTGGATTTCGTCGTCGCGCATCACCTCGATGGCGCTGCCGAGCACGGTCGATACTTGATCGCCGATCTTGTGGGCGTTGCCGGGAACCTCGAGCCAATTGCCGATACGACCCGCCAGGTCAGCGGCGGCCAGTCGCTCACGAAGAACGTCGGGCTGCAAGAAGTTCTCCTGCACGAAATCGCCGAGTGATTCGCCGATTTGGTCCTTGCGGTTGGGGATGATCGCAGTGTGGGGGATCGGTAGTCGCAGCGGATGGCGAAACAGCGCCGTGACGGCGAACCAATCGGCCACACCGCCGACCATGGCGGCCTCGGCTCCTGCTTCGGCGTAGCCCGACCATCCGGACCCATCGGTCGTGACGACCAACACAAGGAACGCGACGGTCGCCAATAACAACAGCCCGGTCGCTCGGGCTTTGTGTTTGCGCAGTTCCTTGCGCCGTTGGTCGTCGTTCTGATCGGGAAGTTGCATAGAGGGTTGCTCAGATGTTGATCATGTGCTCGGCAGCCATGGCGAAGTAATCGAGCATCTGCGTCTGCGTGGCATCGTCAAGGTCGGCCTGGTGCACAGCAGCTGTCATGTGGCGTAGCCAGCCATCGCGTTGCTCGGGGCCGATGGCAAAGTTCACGTGCCGCATGCGCAGGCGCGGGTGGCCCTTCTCGTCGCTATAGGTGGTGGGACCACCGAAATACTGGCCGAGAAACAGCGCGAGTGCTCGCTTGCCGGGCTCGAGATCTTCGGGATACATGGCTCGCAGCGGCGCTTCGGTCGCCACTCCATCGTAGAAACGATCGACAAGCGTGTCGAAGAACGGTTGACCACCAACATGATCGAACAAGGTTGTGCTGTTCATGACCCTTGGTGTCTACCCGGTTTACGCCGGATTGCTACGAATGCTCAGGGCGACCAGGCGGGCGATCGCAAACGCCATGTCGGGATCGGTGGCCGAGCCGGCAACAACGGCATAGCCGTCACCGTCGACTTCGAAGAAGATGTCGATGCTGTCGACGCCCTGGGTGTTGCGAAACGTGAACGAGTGCATGATCAGGCCGTCGACGTTTTCGGTGCGGACCTCGGATGCGGAGCTGATTCCCGACGCAATGTCGCGAGCGCTTTGTGCGATGTCGCCGCCGGGCTCGCGTTGTTCTTTCGGTGTGGTGTCGATGTTCAGGTACATCGAGTCGTTCACGAATTCGCTGCGGAACCCGTAGGGCTCTTCGATGTCGCGGGCGGCAAGTGCCCATCCCTCGGGCAGCAATGCCGAGTAGTGATCGCCGGTGAAACTCACGAACGTGTCGGCGATCTCGGGCGAGCTGGGCAGGACGTCGATGACCTCGTCGTCTTGGGCCGGCGCGGCATCATCTTGTTCGTCGGAACCGCTTTGGGTGTTTGCGGAGGTGTCGGGTGAGGGCAATGAGTTGTCGACCGGCGGCGCCACCGTCTCATCGTTCACCGAGTTGGGATCGAGCAATTGGGTGGTGCCCCACCAGGCCAGACCTGCGACGAGCACCAACACAACTGCGCCACTCAGGATCTTGAGCATGGTCGAATCGCGCCGGGGAGCGTCTCCCATTGCCGGGGCTGGCCGATGTCGCGCCGGCACCGGTGGTATGGACAGCTGCTGGGTCGAGGGTTGACCGAGCGGTGCCTTGACCACTGGGACACCAATGGGCGCAGAAGCGGCGGGGGCTGCGGCTGCGCTGGAACTCGGTAACGGCGCACGTACCGTCGAGGCGACGGGCGTGCTCTGTTCCGCGGGCGCATGTTGCGAAGGTCCGAGCACCACGTCGTCGAGGGCGATGTCGGTGGTCGCTGGTAGCGGCGGCATCCAGTTGGCGTTGGCGGTCAGCGCCATACGCAGATTGTCACGGAACTGCACGGCGCTGGCGGGCCGGTCCGCCGGATGTTTCGCCATGGCCTGGTCGATGACCCGCATGACGGGGGCCGGGACACCGGAAATCGCCCGCGGTGACTCGGTTCGAACTCGGTTCATGGTCGCCCAGATATTGTCGCTGTCGGAGAATGCAGCGCGCCCCGCCAGCAGTGCATACAGCAGCGCTCCGAGCGCGTAGACCTCGCTGCGCACGCTCGCCTGATTCTCGGCCAGGATCTCCGGAGCGGCGTAGAGCGGCGTGCTGGCCCCGACCGTTGCCGAACTGATGCCGGCATCGACGACGCGAGCGATACCGAAGTCGGTCACGATGATGCCTCCATCATCGGCCCGCAGCAGATTTCCGGGCTTTATATCGCGATGCAGCACGCCACGCTGGTGGGCGAATTCGAGCGCATCGGCGGCCATGGCCACATCGCGGGTCGCTTGTTGCAGTGAGAAGGGGCCGATGAGCTCGAGTTCGTCATTCAGGCTGCCACCGGGCACCAGGGGCATGACCAGGTAGGGCTCGTCAGCAGCGGTGACGCCGGCGTCGTGCACGCGCATGATGTGCGGGTGGCCCTCGAGCCGTTCGGCGGCGCTGATCTCACGCTCGAAGCGGCGCGTCACCTCGGCGCCGCGAATGCCTCGCAACACCTTTATTGCAAGCCGTTCTCCGCTGTCGCTGAGAGCCTCGTACACGAGTGCTGAGCCACCGGATGCAATGAGTTGCGCGTCTCCTACGCCCGGTATGCCCAAGTCGGTCATGACACACATCATTACATCTCCGTGTGGTGCAAACGACCCGCCTCCTGCCTGGAGTGAGCGAGCCGATGCCCCTACGCTTGTGACATGTCGCTGCGCGCAAGATCTGCTGGTCTTTTGATGTTGTTTTTTGCCTTGGCTGGCTGCGGTGGCGGCACCAGCCAAGATGCCACCGAAACCGTGGCGGAGCCGAGCGAGGCTTCTGCAACGGAGAATGCCACCGAAGCCGGAGCCGCGGCGCAGGTGGAACCAGATCGATCGGCTCCAGAACCAGCGCAACCAGCACCAACCCAGACGCCCGAGCCAACGGCGGCGGCTGTTCCAACGCCTGCCGCGGCATCTGCGGCGCAGGACGCAGCAGACTCGATGGTCGAGCTGGTCGTGTTCAACGACGACTTCTCCACGTCGATCGCGCCGATCTTCGCCGAACATTGCGCCAGTTGTCACAACGCCGGCGGCCCGGGTGCCAGCCATTGGCAGCTCGAACAAGCCAGCGACCTGGTCGAGACCCACCAGTGGATCGGGGGAGTGATCAGTACGGGTTATATGCCACCGTGGCCGGCGAGTGATCTGTCACTGCCGTTTCACGACAACCGCAGCTTACGCGCCGATGAGATCACTGCAATCCAGGCATGGGCAGAGGCCGGAGGACCGATCGACATGGCGGCAAGTACCGCCATTGTCTCGACCGAGGGTGTCGTGATGCTCGACGCCGACGTCGAACTTTCGCCAGCCGAGCCGTTCCAGGGATCCACGGCCGTGGTCGACGACTATCGCTGCCTGATCTACGAGATCGGTCTCGATGAGCCGCAGTGGCTCGAGGGATTCGAGTTCGTGCCGGATCAAACCCAGATCGTGCACCACGCCATTGGCTACCTGGCACCAGCTCGAGATCTGTCGACGGCCCAGTTCATGGCCGACAGAGATGAACTCGGTGGCTGGCAGTGTTATGGCGGTTCGGGCCTGCCCAACGACCAGCTGATCCTGGGATGGGCGCCCGGTCAACTGCCGACGCAGTTCCCCGAAGGTTCCGGCGTCCTGGTCGAGCCGGGCGATTTCATGGTGTTACAGATCCACTATCACTTCGACACCGCCGACGCTCCCGAAGATGCTTCGACCATCCGCCTCGACTGGTCCGACGAGGAAGAGCTCGATGAGATCGAGTTCGATGAGTTCATCGCTCCGGCCGAGATCCCATGCGCGTCCTCCGAGACCGGCCCGATGTGTGATCGCGACGTCGCGCTGGCGGCGGCCTACGAGAAGTACGGCGTTCAGGGTGTATTGGCCGATGGCATCAACCGGGTGTGCGGTGTTGGTCCTGAAGACTTCGCCGACATGACCAATGGCATTGCCACTTCCAGTTGTGTGATACCGATTCGCAACGCCGGTGAGATCGTTTCGGTGTTCGGCCACCAGCACGAGATCGGCCTGTCCATCCGCATGACATTGAATGCAGGCCAGCCCGACGAGCGGATCCTGCTCGACATACCCGACTGGGACTTCGACTGGCAATACAACTACTACCCGTCCGAGTCGATTGTCATCGACCGTGACGACGAGCTGTTGCTCGAATGCGCATGGGATCGCAGTCGACGTTCACCCGACCTGGAGCCGGCCTATGTCGTGTGGGCCGACGGCACGAACGACGAAATGTGCTTCGCCACCATCTCCACCCGTGCCGCGAACACCACGCCGCCATCTGCCGCCGATGCTGACCCCGCGCAGAGCGACCCGTTCGATGCTGCCGGTATCGACATCGGCTTCCCGGCTGAGATCGAGAGCTGCCTGAACGACGCCGGCGTGGCGGTCGACCGCGCGCCGATGCGCAGCGAGATCGACGCCACGGTCGATGCCCTGTTCACCTGTGCCGAGCCAGACGAGGTCGGCGCAGCCTTGACCGATGTGATCGCCAGCAATTTCGGCGGATTGGTAGGCGACGACGGCTTGGCCTGCCTGGCCGATGGCCTGTCGACCAAAGACGCCGCCCGTTCGCTGCTCATCTTCACCCTGCCCGACGCCACCACCGACGAACGCCTGCCGGTTGCAGAGTTGGTCGGCGACTGTGTGTCGCTCAGTGATGCACTGGCCGAGTTCGGCTTCCCGCTGCCCGAGTCCACCCATCCCTGCATCGACGAAGCCGGACGCGATCTGCTGGTGCAAGCCACGCTCGATGGCGAACTGCCAGAAGAACAAACCCTCTTCGGAGCCATCAACCCGTGCCTCTCGGGCGGGTAGATACCACGCACGCCATACTCAAGACATGAGTGCGGAGCCCGGGAATCTGGACCGACTGGTCCAGGTCTATGGACCTGCGACCTGGGACGTGTACGACCAGCTCGATGTGACCTTGGATCCAGCAGGGTCTGATTCGTTGTTTCACGATGCTGCTGACCTCGTCGAGGCCGGCTGGATTTTGACCATATCGAGGCGAACCTGCACCGGTCATGAGTTGGCTGACTCAGTGCGTTGCCGCGGCGGTTTTACCGAGGCGGCGCATAACGTCTTCGATCGCGTGCTGTTGGTCGGCGTCGATCGATGGCAGCGTGGCGTCGATATCGAAGAGTTCGGCGATGGTCGAGGAACGGTGGGGTTCGTCGATCAGTTCGATCATGTCGGGGGTCACGAGCGCCGGGTGCACGACGCCGCAGGCATGAGACAGCTTCAGGATCTCGCCGCGTAGGCCGACTAGATAGTTGGCCAGCTTGGTCGCCTTGTCGGTCGGGTCCAGGCCGCGAACCAGCCACTTGTTGTGGGTGGTTATGCCGGTGGGGCAATGTCCGTCGTGGCAGCGCAGTGCCTGGATGCAGCCCAGCGCCAACATGGGTTCGCGAGCCAAGCCGATCATGTCTGCGCCCATGGCGAAGGCCAACAGCGCGTCGGCAGGGAACCCGAGCCGCCCAGAACCCGAGAAGATGATGTGTTGGTGCAGGCCAGCGTCGACAAACGGTTTGTGGGCCCGAGCGAAGCCTTCGCGGAACGGCAGCGACACGTGATCGCTGAATGCCAACGGAGCAGCGCCCGTGCCGCCTTCGCCGCCATCGATGGTGATGAAGTCGGGTCCCTGGTTGCGAGCGGCCATGCGCATCGCCAATTCGTTCCAGAAGCTCTGTTGGCCGACCGCTGACTTGATACCCACGGGCAGCCCGGTGGCGTCGGCGATCATCTCTACGAAGTCGATCAGCCCGTCGACGTCGTCGAAGGCCGAGTGTCGGTTCGGGCTGTAGACGGTCTGGCCGATCTCAACACCGCGAGCCTCGGCAATCGCCGGAGTGACCTTCTTGCCGGGCAGCACGCCGCCCAGACCGGGTTTGGCGCCCTGGCTCAGCTTGACCTCGATGCAACCAACGTCGGCAGTCTCCAGCGTCTTCTTCAGTGCTTGCAGTGAGAAGGTGCCGTCGTCGTTACGGCAGCCGAAGTAGCCGGTGCCGAACTGAAACATCAGCTGGCCGCCGTGGCGGTGGGGGAACGCAATGCCGCCTTCGCCGGTGTTGTGCATGGCGCTGGCGATATCGCAGCCGCGGTTGATGGCTTCGACGGCGCGGGCACTGAGCGAGCCGTAACTCATGGCCGAGACGTACACCACCGAGTCGGGCCGGAATTGGTGCGTGCGGTCTCGCCAGGCACCCATGACCTTGGCGCAGGGCAGCGGTGCGTTCTCGCCGATCGGCGTGGTGTCGGGGAAGGTGCTCTGTTTGATGATGATGTGGCTGTCGCGGTCGATCACGTTGTCGGTACCAAAGCCGAAGTAGGCCCCACCGCCGGCAGCGGTTCCGTAGACCCAGGTGCGCTGGTCCCGGGAGAACGGGCGCTCTTCGTTGTTGGCGGCCACGATGTACTGGCGCAGCTTGGGGCCACTGCTGTTGAGAATCTTGCGAAAGTGCCCCACCACAGGGAAGTTGCGAACGATGGGATCCGACGACTGCACGACGTCGTACAGCGCAACCAGCACGACGAGTGCGCCGAGAACGATCAACACGATGAGCCACCAAGCCATGGTGGAACGCTACAGCTCCAATCCCTGTTGCAGAGCCGACCATGCCAGTTCGGTCATATGCTGATAGCCGAGATCGCTGGGGTGAACTCGATCGGCAGCCAGTGCGCCGCGACCCGACGGCCAGTTCCACATGTTGAATAGTTGGTGATTCTTGGTCTCGGCGCCGTACTGGAAAATGTCGTTTAGCATCTTTGGACGAGGCCCGGGTCCGTTCAGCTTGCTGACATAGGCGCCGTCGGGCACGCGTTCGACAGCCCGACGAGCATCACGGGTGATGCCACGAATCCCGCGTCGCCACATCAGGTCGTTACTGCCGATCACCACCGTCACGAGTTGTGGCGTGTCGAGCATGGTGTTCATCACCGGCACCTGGCGATCGGCAACATCCAGGAAACGTCCGCCGCTCATCGACAGATTGATCAGCCTCCAGGTTTGGCCGGTCGCCGTTCGTAGGCGGTCGAGCACCGGGTGTGTCCACCCGTTTTCCCATTTGCTCGCCCCCACGCCCTGGCTCGACGAGTCGCCCAGCGCCACCCACAAGGGCCCTGTCTCTCGGCGGGCTAGCTCGTTGGCTTCGTCCCACCGCTGGTGGTAGCGGTCGACCTGGGCTTCGACTTCGGCGATCCCCGGGGAGAAGCGGCCTGCGAATTTGGGGAGGTCGAATCGTCGCTTGCGTCGTAGACGGGGCAGTGGCTCGAGCTCAGGTGTCATCGGAACCGGAGAAGAAGACCACGTCGACGATGCCGACGGCGACGATGACCAGTGACACGATCGTCAACACCAACGAGATCACCGCGAACACCGTGCTCATATCGCCCGGCGGATTGCCACAGCGACCAATGACCTCATAGAGCGCCTTGATCGGCGTCTTGGCCGTCAGCTGAATACGGCGCCGGGCAACGGCACTTCCCTTGACCAGCACCCAGGACACAACGCTGAGCAAGACGAAGACGACGATGTACAACCCCACACGGATCGAGTTGCTGTTCAGACTGCTGATTGCACCCTGGAGTACCCCGACGAGCGGCGAGAGGATCACGCCTCCGAACAGAAAACCTGGCAACGCCAGCTTGCTGCGCTTGAAGCCGGGCAATATGCGTGCCGTATGGATGCGAGCCCGCGTGAGCATGGGCAGGTACTCCCAGTCAGCAGGCGACGCCGCTTCGCGCCGCTCGTACAACCGATTCATACTGTCGATGACATTGCCGATGTAGCTGCGGACGATGAACTGGGTCACGATCTGCACCAGGAAGCCGACCACCGGCGACAGGAAACCCAGGTGCTTCACGGGGATCGCACGGTGACCGTTACGGTCCAAGACCTCGAGCGAGCGCACGGCCAGACCGTGGGCTTCTTCGAACCGCAGCGGGTGACCCAGGGGACGCTTGGCCCCGAGCTGCAACACGATCTCACGGTCGATGTCGCTGGTCGCCCCGAGCTTGTCGAGTGCCTGATCGGCATCATCACCCGTTGAATTGCGCAGCATCTGGAACGAGTCGAGCCGGTTGACCAAGTCATCGAGACCGAGGCCATCACCATCGGCATCGAGCTTCCATGAGCGCTCGGCCTTGGCCCCGGAGGCATCGCCACCGGTTGTCGAATCCTGCACCACAGTCGCAAACGTAGCGGATCCTCGCGCTAGCTTGACGTGATCGAGTCCTCTACGAACGACGATGTGTTGGCGGCCACCCTTGCCTCCGACGCTGGTGATCACCTGGTCGCACTGCGAGAACGGCTGATGCGTACTGGTCAGTGGGGTGGCTGGTGGCCAGAAGAGCAGGGCGATGCCGAGGCTCATGATCTGCTGATGGACGCGCTGACTTCGCGGCGCCCCCACGACGGCATCTTGAGCGAAGAAGGCCACGATGACGGTCATCGACTGGACCACGACCGGGTCTGGATCGTCGACCCGCTCGATGGTTCCAGTGATTTCGGTCGCGGCGCCGACGAATGGGCGGTGCACGTGGCACTCGTCGAGTCGGGAAAGGGTCTGGCTGCTGCGGTTTCGCTTCCTGCCATCGGCATGGTGTTCGGCACGGCCATGCCAGCTGTCGTGCCGCAGGTGGAACGAGACAAGCCCATCATCGTCACCGGGCGATCGCGAGTCCGCATCGACGGCGTCCGGGTCGCAGAGGCACTCGATGCCGAGCTCATGACCTGTGGCTCGGCAGGAGTGAAAGCCATGCTGGTCGTGACCGGCCAGGTCGATTCCTATGTGCACGCCGGCCCACTTTGGGAATGGGACGTGTGTGCGCCGGCAGTGGTGGCCGAAGCAGCCGGACTGACCGTGACCGACGCGCACGGCAATCCGCTGGTCTACAACAAACCCCGCGCGGTCTCACCGGGGTTCATCGTCTCCCGCCCCGAAATCGCCGATCGCGTCCTTGCCGCACTGAGGTAATTCACTACGGGTGTGGGGCCGGGCGCGCTACCGTCGCCGACATGCTGATCGAGCCACTCGGCCGCCACGTAGACGCCGAGGTTGTCATCCCGGGGTCGAAGTCCATCACGAACCGGGCGCTGGTCGCAGCCGCCCTGGCCGACGGTGTCAGTGAACTCCGCGGTGTTCTCGATGCCGACGACACCCAGGCCATGCTCGGCGTGATTCAGGTGCTGGGAGCGAGTGTCGAGCAACTCGACGGTGCCCACGCTTACGCCGTGACCGGAGTGGGCGCCACGTTGGCACCGGGACCGAAAGAGATCGACGTGCGTATGTCGGGCACGACCGCCCGATTCGCTACGCCACTCGCCGCCCGCGGCGAAGGTATCTACATCATCGACGGCACTCCCGAGATGCGTGCCCGTCCCATGGGTGAGACCGTCGAAGCTCTGCGATCACTCGGCGTGACCATTGCCCCCGACACGCTTCCGATCACCTTGCGAGGCGGCTACGACGGAGGATCGCTCACGCTCGGCGCGTCGGTCAGTAGCCAGTTTGCGTCGGGCATGCTGCTGGCGACGCCGGGCACCACGAATGGCCTGGAACTGCGTCTCGAAGGCGATGTCGTTTCCCGCCCGTACCTGGACATGACGTGTGCCGTCATGCGGTCCTTCGGTGCCTCGGTCGACCAGCCGTCGCCGAACCAGTTCGTGGTGGCAGCCAACCACGGCTACACCGCCACGAACTACATGATCGAACCCGATGCGTCGGCTGCGTCGTACTTCTTCGCCGCTGCGGCCGTGACCGGCGGCCGGGTGCGGGTCTCGGGCTTGGGTGCCAATGCGCTACAGGGCGACGTCGGCTTTGTCGACGTGCTGGCGGCAATGGGAGCCGATGTCACCGTGGCCAACGACTACATCGAGGTGCAGGGCACGGGCACGCTGCAGGGCATCGACGTCGACATGTCTCAGGTCAGCGATACCGCGCAGACACTGGCAGCGATTGCTCCCTTCGCCGCAGGTCCAGTGCGGGTCACCGGCATTGGTTTCATCCGAAAGAAAGAGACCGATCGTGTTGCTGCGGTGGTGGCGGAGCTGCAACGCATGGGCATCGACGCAATCGAAGAAGACGACGGCTTCCTGATCCAGCCGGGTACGCCCCAGCCCGCCACCATCCAGACCTATCATGACCACCGAATGGCCATGAGCTTCGCCATTACCGGCCTGATGACACCCGGCATAGACATCGCCGACCCAGACTGCGTAAACAAAACCTTCCCCGACTACTGGAAAGTACTCAACACGCTGCGCGGGTAGTACGCCTTGCTTCGCTACGGCTGTCTGAGTTGGGTGGGTCGACGGTCCCCTCAAGCTGTCCGGCGAACGCCGGCCCGAGCGCAGCGGTGCAACACTGCTACTCCAATGCAACCGTGTCGGCGAAGGCTCGATCGAAGACTCGGCGGTCGCCCAGGGGCTCACCGAGGTCGACTGTGGTTTGGTTGAAGCCGCCGGGTGGGCAGTTCTCGACGTCGACGAGTACCCGGATGCGAACATTGGCGAAGTTCTCATCGAGTTCGGCTTCGGCGCTCAGGAACGTCTCACACTCGACGGGATCCCACGTGAGGATCAGCGACGAACCGTCGTCGCCGAGCGTGGCGGTCTGCACGATGCGGTCTTCTTCTTGCACCGGCGGAATCGTGTTGTCTTCGCGCCGACAGCTCGACAACACGAGCAGCACAACAACACAACTCAGCGCAACTGTCGAGCGGCGGTTCATGCGCTCACCGTACATGGCTCGGTCATGGGTATGCGGGTCGAGTAACGGACGGTTACCTTCAAGACGTGGCTGCAATCGAAGATCCGCAAGAATACGCACTCGACGTGGGGGCACGGGCGTCGGCGATGAAGGTTTACCAGGTCGTTGTCACCTTTATACGCAAGATCATGAACCCGTACTTCAAAGTCGAGGTTCACGGTCCTGTCGACAACCTGAAGGTCGATGGCCCGCTGATTCTGGCGCCGGTGCACCGCTCGAATCTCGACTCGCTGCTGGTGGCAGGTGCATCCACTCGGCGATGTCGGGCACTGGCCAAGCACACCATGTTCAAGAACAAGCCATTTGCCTGGTTGATTGCATCGCTGGGTGCGTTCCCCGTAGAACGGGGCACCGCCGACCGCGAAGCCCTGCGGGCTGCTCGCATGCTGCTCGACAGTGGCGAAGCCATGTTCGTCTTCCCCGAAGGCACCCGTCAAGAGGGTCAGCAGGTGGGTGAGATCTACGACGGAGTTGCCTATCTGGCGGCCAAGACCGGAGCACAAGTTGTGCCGGTCGGCATTGCCGGCACTGGCGAAGCAATGGGTAAGGGCACCAAATTCCCCAAGCGGGTCAAGGTCGTCATGGAAGTCGGCGAGATCATGCAGCCCCCAGCGGCCAGTGGCAAGCGGGTGACGGTCGGCGATCGAAAGCGCTTCAGCGAAGAACTGGGCTCGGTGCTGCAGGATCTGATGGACGAGGCCTACGCCAAGCAGGCCGCATCATGAACGGTGAGCCGATTGGGCACCCGGGATTGGCCGAGTTCGGCGAGACGATCTTCGCCGAGATGTCCGCACTAGCCGTTCGCACCAATGCGCTGAATCTCGGTCAGGGTTTCCCTGACACCGATGGTCCCCAGGAGGTCCTCGACGCAGCTGCGGCGGCGTTGACCGGGGGAGTGAACCAGTATCCGCCGCTGCCGGGTGAACTCGATCTGCGCCACGCTGTGGCCGAGCATCAAGAACGTTTCTGGAACCTGAGTTTCGATCCTGCTACCGAGGTCCTGGTCACCGCCGGAGCCACCGAAGCACTCGCCGCCAGCTTGTTGGCGTTCGTGCGCCCGGGTGACGAAGTCGTGATGTTCGAGCCGTACTACGACAGTTATGCCGCTGGCGTTGCGCTCACGGGCGGCACCCGGCGCGTCGTCACGTTGCGCCCGCCCGAGCCCGGCCAAACTGGTTTCCAGTTCGACATCGACGAGCTGCGAGCGGCGATCACCCCCAAGACCAAGGTGCTGCTGTTGAACACGCCGCACAATCCAACGGGCAAGGTCTTCACACGCACCGAACTCATGCAGATCGCCGAACTGGCGCTCGATCATGACCTGCTGGTCATCTCCGACGAGGTCTACGAGCATCTGACCTTCGACGACGCCACCCACATTCCCATCGCCACCCTGCCGGGTATGGCCGACCGGACCATCACCATCAGCTCGGGCGGCAAGACGTTCTCGTTCACCGGATGGAAGGTCGGCTGGGCGTGCGCCTGCCCCGAACTGATCAACGCCATTCGCTCGGTCAAACAGTTTCTGACCTTCGTGAACGCTGCGCCATTTCAACCGGCAATCGCCGTCGGACTGCGTCTTGGTGATGACTACTTCACCAACTTTGCCGCCACCTTGCAGGCCAAACGCGACCGGCTGAATACTGGTCTGGTCGATGCTGGCTTCCACGTCTATGCACCTCAGGGCACGTACTTCACCACCGTCGACATTCGACCGCTCGGCTACGACGACGGCCGAGAGTTCTGCCTGGCGCTGCCCGAACTGGTTGGCGTGGTCGCCATACCCAGCCAGGTCTTCTACACCAACAAGCACGAAGGCAAGCACCTGGTGCGGTTCGCGTTTTGCAAACAAGACTCCATGCTCGACGACGCCGTCGACCGTCTGGCCGGCCTTCGCCCTGAGTGAAGGAGCCGTCGATACGACACACCGGCATTAGCCAGCGGTGTCTAGTAGTGCCGCTCAGGCCTTGACCTTGATGCGGGCGAGCACATCCTCGACGAAGCCTGGCGCGAGCTTGGCGGTGTCGCGAGCACGCATGGACTGGCCGGCGATCACATTGGCTCCCAATCTGCGTTCGAGGAACTCGGCCATGTCGTCGATGGCGCGCCCGGCGTTGAGCGCGTAGGTCATGAACGCAGCGACCGGCTTGTCCCACAACATGGGCATCTTGGCCAGGCGATCGGTGTCGGCGGCGTGTTGGCCGATCACGAACAGGCCGTGTACCCAGGTACCGACACAGACGAGGTCGGCCGCCGACACTTCGGCAAAATCCAGTCCGTCCCACGGTCGCACGAGCACGTCATGGCCTCGGGAAGCAAACTCGCCGCCGATGTACTCGGCGGCCCGCTCGGTGTTGCCCGATCGACTGCTGTAAGTAACAAGAACGTTCACGAATGAGAATCTACAACAGATCCTCGACACCCCAAACCATCGCGTTTGTGAACCGATCGACAGAGATAGTCGTCCGATCGGTTCAGAAACGTCTCAGAGTGGTGAGACGCCGGTGAACTCGACCACGGCATGGCCTTGGGAGCGTGATGCTTCGTAGTCGACCTTGCCAGTGGCCTTCCATTCCAGGAACTCTTCGGGGTCGACGATGGTCTGGGTGACGACGCCGGTGTCGGCGTCGAACACGAAGTGTTGGGGTCCTCGGGCTTCGGGGCCGGTGATGACCTGGTCGTGGGCATCGAAAAAGCCGGCCCACTGATCGGCGATGTCGTCGGCCGACAGTGCGCTGGTCTCGGCCAGCGTGGTCGTCTTCGAGCGGGCGAGCAGCTGGACCCAACGGAATGCTTCGTTGCGCACCATGGTGCGGAAGGCATGGGTCTGGGTGACGTCACGTCGCTCAGGCAGAACGGGCTCGGGGTCATCGGTCGGGTTGGTCAGGCGTTCCCACTCGTCGAGCAGGCTGGAGTCGACCTGGCGTACGACCTCGCCCAACCAATCGGTCAGGTCGTAGAGCTCGTCGGTCTTTGCTTCTTCGGGAACGTTCTGCACCAAGCCCTTGTAGGCATCACCCAGGTAGCGCAGCAACACACCTTCGGAACGCTTGAGGCCGTAGTGGTGCACGTACTCGCTGAATGTCATCGCTCGTTCCCACAACTCACGAGCAATCGACTTGGGGCGCACGGTGTCATGGCCCACCCACGGCTGATGCTGGCGGAAGATATCGAAGGCCGGATACAGGAAGTCGGCCAACGGTTGTGGTGCTTCGAGTTCGTCGAGCTTCTCCATGCGCTCGTCGTATTCGACGCCCGCCGACTTGAGCTCGGTCACCAGTTCGGTCCGGAGTTGGTTCAGTTGCGCGGCCAAGATCACACCGGGCGACTCGATCACGGCTTCGACGACGCTCAACACGTTGAGTTCGTAGTCGAGCGCCTGGCGGTCGAGCGCTTCGATGGCTTCGACAGCGAAAAGCGACAGCGGTTGGGTCAGCGCAAAATCATCTTGCAGGTCGATGGTGACCCGTACGGTGCGTCCCATGTCATCAGGCTCGCTCAGTTGCTCGACAACCTCGGCGTCCAGGAGCGACCGGTAGATGCTGATCGAGCGTTTTATGTGGTCGCGCTGGCGTTTGCGGGGTTCGTGGTTGGTCAGCAGAATGTGCTTCATGGCGCTGCAGCCGTCGCCCCGTCGGTCGAGCACGTTCATCAGCATCTGGTGCGTGACGTCGAAGCTCGAATCGAGCGGCTCGGGATCGCCTTCGATCAGCTTGGTGAAGGTGTCTTCGGCCCAATGGGTGTAGCCGCGCTCGGGTGGCTTCTTCTTGACCAACTTCTTGCGCTTCTTGGGGTCGTTGTTGGCCTTTTGTTCAGCCTTGATGTTCTCGACCACGTGGGCAGGAGCCTGGGCCCACACATCGCCGACGTCGTCGAATCCCTTGCGGCCGGCGCGGCCGGCGATCTGCTGGAACTCGCGGACCTTGAGTGTGCGGGTGCGTACGCCGTCGTATTTGCACAGCTGCGAGAGAAGCACGGACCGGATCGGCACGTTGACACCCACGCCCAACGTGTCGGTGCCGCAGATCAGTTTCAGCAGGCCCTTCTGTGCCAGGCGCTCGACGAGCAGTCGATATTTGGGCAGCAGGCCAGCGTGATGCACGCCAATGCCATGGTTGACGAAACGCTTGAGGTCCTTGCCGATGGGGCTGTCGAATCGAAAGCCGCCGATCTCGGCCTTGACGGCGGCCTTCTCTTGCTTGGTGAGCACGTTGGTGCTCATGAAGTTCTGTGCTGCCTCGGTGGCGTCGCGCTGGGTGAAATACACAATGTAGATGGGCGCACGGTCCGCTTCGAGCAGGTCTTCGACCGACTCGAGCAGCGTCGACTCGCGATAGGCAAAGCGCAGTGGCACGGGCCGCTCGGTCGTCTTGACCAGGGTTGTCAATCGACCCGTGAGATCTGCGAGCCCGGACTCGAATCGTGTGGTGTCTCCGAGCGTCGCCGACATGAGCAGGAACTGCACATTCGACAATTCGAGCAGCGGGACCTGCCATGCCCAGCCGCGCTGGCGATCGCTGTAGAAGTGGAACTCGTCGATGATCACGATGTCGACGTCGGCATCGGCGCCCTGGCGCAGCGCCATGTTGGCCAGGATCTCTTGGGTGCAACAGATGATGGGCGCATCGGGGTTCACCGACCCGTCGCCGGTGATCATGCCCACGGCGTCGGTACCGAAGTCGCGACACAACGCAAAGAATTTCTCGCTCACCAGTGCCTTGATCGGCGCGGTGTAGAAGCTGCGCCGCCCCCCGGCAAGACCGGCGAAGTGGGCCGCAGTGGCGACCAGTGACTTGCCCGACCCGGTGGGCGTGGCCAGGATCACATTGTTGCCCGACAACAGTTCGAGGATGGCTTCTTCTTGTGCGGGGTACGGGTCGATGCCGGTCGATTCGAGATAGTCGAAGAACCCCTCGAGGATGTCGTCGGGGTCGTCGGTGTCGGGCAGTCGGCTGAGGAGCGGGAAATCGCTCATGCGGCAACAGGTGCTTCGGTACCGAAGACCTGATCCCAGAAGCTGCAGGTCACACCCAGATTCGCCGAGGGTGAACCGAAGTGGTGCCGGTGATGGCGCTCTCGTAACCGCTCACCCCATTGGGTGCGGGCGGTGCGGTGATGGAGGTTCCAGTGACTGATCTCGTAGGTCGAGTAGCCGAGTGAGAACGACGCGGCTGCGGTCCGGGCGAAGGCCGCAGGAGAGATGGTCGCCAAACCCACCGACACCAGGGCCGATGCAGCCGCAACTGCACTATGGCCTGCAGCTCGAGCGGGAATACACGTGGCCAGGGGTTCGCGATGATGCGCCCGGTGCAACCCGCCCAGTGGTACCCGCGAGAGCCGACCTTTCCCGAAGGGGCCGTGCAGCACCCAGCGGTGTGCCACGTACTCCGTGGCCGTCCATGTAACGGCCCCCGCAGTAACACCAGCGGTTATCTGCAGAAGCAATCGGTTCATCACAGCAGCCATTGTGCCGAACCCACGCCGTGTTGTCCACGCAGGCGCCTGGCAACAACCAGCGCTGCTGTTATCGCTCGTCGAACAGCGGCACCCGAACCTCGATGCGAGCACCGGGTTGGTTGTCACCGATCGTGAGCGAACCGCCGAGTTCGCTCTGAGCGATCGTGCCCACGATTGTCATGCCCAGGCCGGCGGACTCCGGAGCGGGCACGGGCGCATCCAGAGCACCGAACCCGATCCCGTTGTCGGCGATGGTCAACACCACTGCGTCGGGTTGGGTGCGCAAGGTGATGGTCACGATCGAGCAATTGGCATGATCGATGGCGTTCTGCACCAGTTCGCTCGCAATGAGTGCCAGGGGTGTGGTCAGGTTGTTCGGCAGAATGGCTGGGTCGCAGTCGATGTCGAACTGCACCGGATGAGTGGGGTCCACGAGCGAGTCGCGGATCATCGTCGTGAGCATGGTCAGGATCTCGCCGAATTGCACTTCGTCGTCGGTGCGATGAGACAGCAGCTCGTGCACGACGCCGATCGTGCGAATGCGGCGCGCCGACTCGGCCAACGCCGATTTGGCGTCGTCGGTGTCCACCCGGCGGCTCTGCAACTGCAGCAGCGATGACGCGGTCTGCAAGCTGTTCTTCACTCGGTGGTGGATCTCGGCGATGGTTGCGTCCTTGGTCATCAACAGACGATCTCGTTGGCGTAGCTCGGTGATGTTTCGCAACAGCACCAGGGCTCCGGTGACCGCAGTCTCGGTCAGCAGCGGCACGCAGTAGGTGCTCAAAACGCGGCTGTCGACTTCGATTTCGTCGGTGTAGTCGAGCCGATTCGCGAATGCCTGTCGAACACCGGGAGCGTCGATGCCCATGTCGCCCAATCGATCACCCAGGTTGACCATGTTGGCCCCTACCTGGCGCAGCACGGTGAGCGCGTTGGGTGAGGCGTATTCGAGCTTGCCCGCCTTGTCGAACAACATGATGCCGTCACCAACACGGGGCGGGTGATCATGGCGCCGGGTCTCGACGCCGAACGGAAAGCTGCCAGCTGCGATCATGGCAGCGAAGCGGCGAAAGGTGGCGAAGGCGTGCAGCTCCAGGTCGCCGGGCATGATCTCGATGTGGGGCGCGAACTCTCGAGCCAGCACCGCCACGATCTGACCCTCGAATCGGATCGGTACCGCCAGCGTGCGAATCCAACGACCCTGACGGGGCAGGAAGACCCCGCCGTCCATCACCGCTCCTGACTCGAAAGCGTGCGTGAGCAACGGGCGGGTACTCATGGGCGAGACCTCGTCGACCTGGTCGACGGGGTAGATCGTGCGGGCATTCATCGGCCGCACGTGGGAGATGATGCGAAACCCGTGCCCTTCGCTGCGCATGATGAGCACGTCGGCCTGCGACAGGTCGGCCAGCATGGCGCTGGCTTGGGCCAACCGGTGGAGATGACGTTGCAGCCCAGGCGACTGGGTCTCGGCTTGGGACCAGGCGCTGGTCGAAATCATGGCAGCGCCGCGTCGGCAGCAGCTGCTCGTTCGGCACGTATCTCGCGTCGAGCAACCATGAAACGGTGCACCACGAAAGCCGCGAGTGCAGCCCCGACGAGCAGCAGCACATAGTTCACCGGGTCGAGTCCAACGGGCTCGGTGAAGTTGAGTCCCTTGGGTTCGGGTGCACCTTCTTCCCAGCGGAAGGTGAACGTCTCTTCGGTGAAATCGCCATCGATCCCATTGGCGGCCCATGCGACCAGATACTCACCGGGCGTCGTTATGGGCTCGACGAGCGAGATGACGAGTCGCTGATCTTCGCGGTTGACCTGCCCGGCGAGTTCGTTGCCGGCAGGGTCGAACACGGACGCAGTCTGGGGTTTGGTGACGTCGAGGTCGAAGAACTGCATGGTGATGGAGTGGATGGCGCCGCCCACGACTTCGTTGCGGTCGGGCGATGCCTGGCGAAGTTCGGCGTGGGCAGATGCGGGGCTCGGAGCAACGATGGCGATCAGCACCGTGAGCAGGATTGCCACGCCGAGGAGTCGCCGGAATCGAGTTGGTTGCCGCTGATTCTCCACGAACTGCATTGCCACGAGACTATCCAAGACCGTTGGCCGGCCCTGCGCAGTGGCGGGGAAGCCGCGGATCGAGATGCGTGAGCTTGGTTGCCGTGGGTCACGGGTTCGTGGAGTGCCCTTGAGTAATGTCTGGCTTATGCGGGCCTATTGGCTACACACCGCAAGCTGGTCCCGCATTGTGACCGAGCGAGTGCGGCGTCCGGAATCCATTGCGGAACGTCTTGCATCGCGTCGTCGACCAGATCAGCTCGTTCCGCCCGATGGGCAGCTGGTCTTGATCGGGTGCAACCACAGGTTCGACCCGCGCACGGGCGAACCGGTCGACCGCCGAGAACTGCTCGACCGGGTAATCGAGGCTCTCTCGATTCCCGAAGTCGACGGCGTAGTGGCGTCGGCTGACATGCTCGAGGAGCTCACGTTGCTGAATGTGCTCGAGCATCGCCTGGCATTCTGCACGACCTCTGGCGATCCGCACGTTGGCGCAGTGAGCGGTGGCACGAGCTCACGGGGCGGGGTGGCGCCATCGACTGTTGCGGCCGGCAACTTCGATGGCGGGGTGCTGTCACAGCGTTGGGGCGCATCCGGATCGCGACTTGGATCGCAACCGTGGAGTGTCGCTGCCGATGTCGTCGAACTGGGCACCAGCGGATTGCCGGCGGTCGTCAATGTGCACATCACGAACCCCACGGGCGGCGCCGAATTCGACACTGCATGGTCGGACTGGATCGGTCCCCTTCATGCCACCACATCTGCCCTTGCGACCGGCGCCGGCGTGTGGATCACGGCGCCAGCAATCACCGGTCTTGCGCATCTGGCCGAGGCCACGGGCTTCCCGATGCTCATGCGCGACACCGATCTTCCTATTGCAGCTCGGGCCTGGCAGAGCTTCTTCCGAGAAGAGCTGCCGCTGACGATCCGAGGCATGATCCCCGGTGCCAGTGCGCTGTTCCCCCTAGAAGGAACCGTCGCCGAAGCGAGCGGAATCATTGCGCGGTCGGTCCGCGACCGGGTGGCCAACCCGCGAGCCGCCTGACGAAGACCTGTCAGCCGCCGAGACGAGCCCGAGCAGCAGCACTTCGTTCGAGCAGATGCGCTGGCACCAATGCCCGGAGTTTCGCCAATGGATCGTTGGGGTCGACAGCGGCGGCGGCATCGCCACCCGCATCGGCGGCTACTTCGGCTCCACTGGCCGCAGCTTCGGCCGCAGCGATTGCTCGTTCTTCGGCCAGTTGTTTCTGTTCGAAGAAGTAGTCCCAGTGTTGGGGGCGCACGAGTTCGTTGGTGTCGAGCTGGCCAACGTCGACGCCGTTCTCGAAGAACACCCAATAGCGAGTCCACGCGAAGCCGTTGATGACCTTGATCTTGCCCAACGTGCCTTGCGGAACGCCTGGAAGATCGGTCGTTGCCTTGACGACGTCGTTCTTCTTGAATGGTGTGTCGGGCTCAACAGTTTTTGTAAACAAGGGCATTGGCGTGCGCAGACCAGAGTCGTCGACAAACAGGACCTCGTAAACCTAGCAGGGCATCACAAAATGGCGGTGCTGCGAGAAGGTTCAACACTCGCAGGGTGCGCGTTGGAATGAGCGCAAGCTGACCCTGGGCCGAGCGGCCCTCGAGCGCATCGATGAAGAGCGGCACGTGAGCCTGGCCGTTTCCGAGCTTGTCGCTATCCGCGCAGCTGCGAGAGACCCAGCACCCATGGCGAACCCGATATTGTTGCCTGGTGGCTCACGCACCAGACGACCTGTCCGCCGACGCTCTCGAGTTCCTTACCGAACGTCATCTGGCGACACTTTCGCTGGTCGGCGTCGACGGCTCGCTCCATGTCACGCCCGTGGGCTTCACCTGGGACAACGCGACGCAGACCGCCCGGGTGATCACCTTTGCCCAAGCCAAGAAGGTGCGCTTGATCGAGTCGGCAGGAACGCTCGTGGCCGCACTCAGTCAGGTCGATGGTGGCCGCTGGTTCACGCTGCACGGCGCCGCAACGGTCACCGCAGACCCCGGCATCAACGCTGATGCCGAGCGTCGCTATTCGCAGCGCTACCGACCACCCGGTGACCGTGGTGCTGATCGTCGCACGATCGAGGTCGACGTCACCAGGATCGTCGGGCGCGCCTAGGTCGTTGGGCTGATACGTGCGGGCGAGGGTTGCCGGCACCGGGTACCCTGTATTCGATACAAGTTCGGGCAATGCCCGCGATGCGAAAGTCTGATCCCATGGCTGATCTCGAATACGACGAACGTCCGTGGGGTAATTATCAGGTGCTCGAGGATTCGCCCTCGCACAAGGTGAAGCGCATCACCGTCACGCCGGGTGCGCGGCTGAGCTATCAGCGACACCAGAGGCGAGCCGAGCATTGGTATGTGGTTTCGGGCCAAGCTCTGGTGACTCTCGAAGACGTCGAGCACACGGTTGATTCGGGTCATGCGATCGACATCCCCCGCGGTTCGGCGCATCGAGTCGCGAATCGCGCCGACGAAGCGCTGGTGTTCATCGAAGTGCAGGTCGGTGACTACTTCGGCGAAGACGACATCGAGCGACTCGAAGACGACTACGGTCGAGGCTCGTGACCACATCGGAACGCACCTCTGAACGGCAACATCATCGTGCCACCAAGCTGCCTGTCCCTCGGCTTGTTGCAGTGTTTTTGGGGATTGCACTGCTCTTCGCAGGATGCGGGGAGTCGGTCGAACCACTACCGGCCGACGTAGCCGCCAAACTCGACATTGCGAACAATTCCATTGCGGATCTCACGCCCGATGGCGGAGACGATGTGCCGGGTACCGAACTGCGCCGAGCCATCGCCGATGCGCAGAGCGCCGGTACCTCGCTACGGGTCGTGGTCGCCGCAACCGACGCCGAGGTCGTATCTGCGCGATCGGTAGTGGAGCGTTATGGCGGCACGGCGTTGTCGTATCAAGCTGGTGGATCCGCCTTCGAAGCGGCCAGCCGCGACCTGAGCGCCGACCAGCTCGAACGAGCCATCGATGCTGCCAAGGTCGAATTCGACATCGGCGAGTCATCGGCGGCATTCGTCGACGTGATCGCCACCGAGGGACTGGACCCGCTGGGGCGCACCTTTGGCCGCACGGCGCTGCTGTTGTTGCTCATTCCCGCCGGCCTCTTCATGCTGTCGGGTGCATGGTCGTATATGCAGGCTCGCAAGCGTAGGCTCAGGCGCCAGCGCGAGTTCGTCGAACGCAGGGCCGTGCTGATCGACTGGGCTGCGCAACTCGGCCCCGAGGTCGAGTCATTGCGACCTCTGGTTGCGGCGTCACACGACGACTCGGCCCAACAGACATGGCACGAATCACAGCAGTTCGTCGACTCGATCTCGAAGGCGCTCTCGAGCGCTCGCAGCGCTGGCGAACTCGACGCAGCCGAGATGCGTATCGGCCGCACGGCGATCAAGCTGCGCGACCTGCGCGGCGCGGTCGACCACTGATTCACGGGTAGCGATTCCCGAGTGCTCTCGACCACTGTCGCTCGATCAGTGAACGCTGGCGTATGACGACACTGGTCGTCACCGACCTCGACGGCACCCTGTGGGACCACGAGTTGCGGTGTCATCGCGCCACCCGGGCGGCAATCGACGAGCTTGTCAGCCGAGGCGATGTAGAACTGCTGGCGGCCACGGGCCGCAGGCGCAACAGCGCTCGACGAGCGTATGAGATGAATGGTTTCACACTGCCGTCGGTTCTCTTGAACGGCGCGGTCGGGTTCGATTTCTCAGCCGATGCGATATTCCATCAGGTCACGTTCGCCGCTGCGGACCTGCGCCAGACGCTCGATGTGCTTGCCGACTTCGGGCTCGCACCGGTGGGGTATCTGACCGACACCCGTGTGTTTGCCATTCCGGGGGTGACGACAGGCGCGAAACACCTGCATTCGCTTGGTGACGATCTGCATTGGTCAACGCTCGAAGAGCTGGCAGTTCGCGCCGATGTACTCGGTATGAGCATGCTCGGCATCGAGGTCGCTGCGGTCGAACCTGCACTCGGCGCACTGGGCTTGCTGGACGGCGTGCAGGTTGCCGCCTATGGCGACCATGTGTACCCGCCGTACAGCCTCATGCTGGCGCCGGCGAACGTCACCAAAGAAGTCGGCATCCGGGCCTATATGGCCCATGCCGGGATCGTGCCGGACCAGATCATTGCGGTGGGCGACGGTGGCAACGATCTCGAGATGTTGGCCATGGCCGATGTTGCTCTGGCCGTGGTCGGCGGCGACCAGCGCGCCCTCGATCTGGCCGACCACTTCATCGAACGACCCGAAGATGGCGGCTGGGCCAAGGTGCTGGACTTCGTCTGAAGTCGCGCCGGCGAACGGTCAGCTGTTGCTGATGTCGTTGAACTCGATGCGCCGGTTGGCGAAGAAGTCTTCTTCGGTGACCTCGGGATCGACCTTGAGATCGGTTTCGCCGAAGCCAACAGGCACGAGCATGTCGGGATCCACGCCACCGTCGACAAGATAGGCAACAACAGATGCCGCGCGGGCTTCGCTGAGCGCCTGGTTGGCGAACTCGTCGCCTTGGCTGTCGGTGTGGCCCTGGACTTCGAAGATCGTGCCTTCGGGGAGCGACGTCAGGGTGACGATTGCTTCATCGAGAGTGACCTGTGAGTCGGGCAGAATCTCGGCGCTACCGAGGCTGAACTGAATGGGATTCAGCTCGAACGCAGCATTGACGTCTTGCGCAGCCAGCGAGCGGGAGATCGACCCGGGAACAAGCACCTGTTCGATGATGTGTACCACGCCATTGTCGGCAGTGATGTCGGCAGTGACCACGCCCACGCCGCCGGTCAGGGTGCCATCGTCGTTGACGGTCAAGATCTCGTCGGCCAGAGTCTCGAAGGTGGCGCCGGGTGTCAGATCAGCGGCAGTGACGACACCAGGCACAACGTGGTAGGTGACGGCGGTCAGCGTCTGGTCGTCGTCGAGGCGTTCCAGGACAGGGCCGGCGGAGGCGAATGCATCGTTGGTCGGGGCAAAGACCGTGAATGGGCCAGCATCGGGATCGGCCAATTGGTCGGCCAGACCGAAGTCGGTCACGAGACCAACGAGCGTGGAGAGTTCAGGGGTGCCGACAGCGAGATCAGCGATGGTGATCGCAGGAACCGGTGTGGGCTCTGGCGTTGGCTCGGGTGTAGCGGTGGGCTCGGGAACGGCGGTGGGATCCGGCTCGGGTGCAACGGTGGGTTCCGGTTCCGGTTCTGGCTCGGCTGCAGGTTCGGAGGCGGTTTCTACCTCGGCGGTCTCGTCGCCATCGTCAGCAACGTCGGCGCTGCTGGTGCACTGCCACAGCACCAAGCCCGCGATCAGTGCGATGATCGGCAGTAGCACGGCGGTCCAGCCGAGTCCGTTGCGATCGCGATCTTCTTCCACCGGCGCAGCCAGCGTGGTAACGGCGCTGGCGCCGCCACCAGCCACGGCAGCACCAGCAACACCTGCGGTGGAGGCGGCTGACATGGGTGCGGCGGCGGGGATCAATGCGCCCAGACCGCCCGCATCACGGACTGCGGTGATGCCTTCGATGAAGCCGGCTTGGTCTTCTTCGGCATTGGTGGCCAAGATGTCGCCGAGCGGCCCGCTGGCCCCGAACGCAGCGAGTTGTTCGCCCAGCCCGTCGGCATCGAGCCCGTCGTCTTTGATCATCTTCGAGATGAAGCCCATGACTGCAGGGGTCAGCATCGGCAGCAATCGCGACACGGTCGAGATGGCACCGCCGGAGTTTGCTGCCACGTGCGATTCGATCGCATTGCGCTGGCTGCCGAACAGTGCCCCCACCAGCTTGGAGGCCACACCCGTCTTGTCGCCCTGGCGGAAGAACGATCCCAGATGACCGATGAAATCGCCGCCGTCGTCGCCGAGCAGACCCATGAGTGCGCCCATGCCGTCGCCTCCGGATTGTGCGCCCAGCCCGCCGAGAATGGCTGGCAGGCCAGCACTCACCAACGAGTCGGTGTCGGAGCGGGAAGCGCCCAGGGAACTGGAGAGGTCACCCAGAGCACCCGAGGCGCCGAGAGCATCACTGATCTGATCTAGCAAGGTCATGGCAGAAAATGTAACGAGCCCAACGGACCAGCGCACCATTCTTGTGCCAACGACTTTGGGATCAGGCTCTGAGCGCTTCGGCCGACTACCTTTTCGGACATGTCGAATACCGCAGACGAAGCCCAGACTCCCGAGGCCATTCACTATCCCGGCGCAGTCGCCGAACGCTCGCCCGATCGCCCCGCGCTGATCATGGCATCGTCGGGCCAGGTCGTGACCTATGCCGAACTCGACGACATGGCGAACCGTTTGTCACAACTGTTCCGGGCGGCTGGACTCGAGCGGGGCGACCATGTTGCCTTCTGCCTGGAGAACCGGGCCGAGTTCCTACCGATTGCCTGGGGTTGCCATTATGCGGGCCTGTACTACACGGCGATCAGCTCCCGGCTGACATCCGAAGAGGTCGAGTACATCGTCAACGACTGCGGTGCGCAGGCCTTCATGGCGTCTCCGTACAAGGCCGAAGCTGCCGCCGCGATACTGGAGTCAACGCCCGACGTTCGACTCCGTCTGAGTGTTGGCGGCCACATCGACGGCCACGAATCCTTCGAGGATGCCATTGCGGCGCAGCCAGCCGAGCCGCTGGCTGACCGTAGGGAAGCTTCGGACATGCTGTACTCGTCGGGCACGACCGGGCGCCCCAAGGGCGTCAAGGTGGCTGCGCCCGAGGTGCCACTGGGCACGGCCCCGGCCCTGCTCATGCTGGTGACCATGCTGTTCGGCGTCACCGACGGCTGTAAGTACCTTTCACCTGCGCCGCTCTACCATGCGGCGCCGCTGCGCTTCTGCATGACCGTGCAACGCGTGGGCGGCACGGTGATCGTGATGGAACGGTTCGATCCCGAGCACGCACTACAACTGATCGAAGAGCATCAGGTCACCACGAGCCAGTGGGTACCGACCATGTTCGTGCGCATGCTCAAGCTCGACGAAGAAGTGCGCGCCAAGTACGACGTGTCGTCACTGGGTGTTGCCGTGCATGCGGCTGCGCCATGCCCGATCGAGGTCAAGCACAAGATGATCGACTGGTGGGGTCCGGTGCTGCACGAGTACTACGCCGGCACCGAGGGCAACGGCTTCTGCTACGTCAACAGCGAGAACTGGCTCACCCACCCCGGCACCGTCGGGCAGCCGCTCACCGGGGTGTTGCACATCGTCGACGACGAGGGCAACGAGTTGCCGCCGGGCGAAGCGGGCACGATCTTCTTCAGCGACGGCGGCGAGTTCGAATATCACAACGATGAAGAGAAGACGGCGTCGTCTCGCAACGAGAAGGGCTGGTCGACGCTGGGCGACGTCGGCAAAGTCGACGAAGACGGTTTCCTGTATCTGACCGACCGCAAGGCCTACATGATCATCACCGGCGGGGTGAACGTGTATCCCCAAGAGGCCGAGAACGTGTTGACCATGCACCCCGAGGTCTTCGACGTGGCCGTGATCGGCGTGCCCAACGACGACTTCGGCGAAGAGGTCAAGGCGGTGGTGCAGCCGGTGAACATGCCCACCAACGACGATGACCTGGCCACGCTCGAGCGCTCGTTGATTGCGTATTGCCGTGATCAGCTGGCCGACGTCAAGTGCCCCCGCTCGGTCGACTTCCGCGAAGAACTACCTCGACATCCGACCGGCAAGCTCTACAAGCGACTCCTCAAGGACGAGTACTGGGCCGACGCCGGGCGTTCGATCTAGGCGAGCCCGGCACACGGTGGTCTGCGAGCACATGCCTGATCGCCAGACAACGCCGATTCCACCAGCACGGGGCATGATGGAGGCATGGCAGATACACCCGCTGAGCAACCTCGCTCCAAGCTCGCCATTGCTCGACTCGCCGTCCTCCTGTCGGTTCTGGTCGGCGTTGGCATCACACTTCTTGTCGTAGGCACCGGCGGTGCTCGTGATCTGCTGACCGATGTGGGCGAGAGTAACTGGGGCTTCGTCGCCTTCGTATTGGTCTATGCGTTGGCAGTGGTCCTCCTTTTTCCTGGCACGCTCGGCACATTGACTGCCGGCGCCGTGTTCGGCTTCCCTCTGGGTGCAGCTGCCGCGCTCTCGGGGGCCACGATCGGCGCCACGATGGCCTTCTCGGTCTCGCGCTATTTGGGTCGCGAGGGCGCCCAGTCGTTGTTCGGTAGTCGACTGTCCAGCATCGACGAGTTCATTGGTCGCAATGACTTCACCTCGATCTTGATCCTGCGGCTCATGCCGGTCGTGCCATTCAACCTGTTGAACTACGGCTCGGGTCTGACTGCGGTTCGCCTGTCTCGGTATGTGCTGGCATCGGCGCTGGGTATGGCCCCGGCCACGATGTTGGCGACCGGCCTGGGCGATCAGGCCGACGATCCGACCGGCACGGTCTTCATTCTGCTGTTGGGCGCCTTCATCGCCATCCTGGTCGGAAGCGGCTGGTACGCCAAACGTCTGCGGGCGCGCCGCGCCACACCGGGTAACTGATGCTCGACGCTGCATTCCGGTCCCGGCTCGATGGGCCGCTGGATCGCCTGGTAGCGCCCCTCGATCGAATCGGGGTGTCGCCGAATGTGGTGACTGCAGGCGGTTTCGCGATCGGCGTCGCCGCCTGTGTGGCCATTGCCTACGAACGTTGGTGGCTTGGACTGGCGCTATGGCTGGCGAACCGACTGGCCGACGGACTCGATGGACCATTGGCTCGCCGGCGAGGCCCCACGGATCTTGGTGGACTATTCGACATCACTGCCGACTTCGCCATCTACGGCGGAGTGCTGGTCGCAATCGGCATCGCCTTGCCCGAAGCTCGACTGGCTGCGCTGGTCGTCTTCCTCACGTACTACCTGTCGGGTTCATCGTTTCTGGCGTTCTCGAGCCTGGCAACGAAGCGAGAGATGGAAGGCGATGGTCGAAGTCTGCAGTTCCCCGCCGGCATCGCCGAGGGCACCGAAACCATCGCTGCGTACATCGTGATCCTGGCGTTGCCCGGCCAAGCCGAAGTCCTGCTGTGGATCTGGGCCACGCTGGTGGCCATCACCCTGGTGCAACGCCTGACAATGATCACCCAGCTACTCCGCTAGTGTCCCAATACACACACTTCAAGCCTCATCATCTGTGCCTGACCCCAGGGGTTAGGGCTTGTCGATTTTGCGCAGCAGGCTGAGCACAGGGCGAGTGAATTTGCGGACGCGGTCGCTGAAGAACTGGTCTCGTAGGACCTCGTTGGCGGCTTTGGCCGGGCCTTCGGCGAAGGTTGGATAGGGGCGAACCATCTGGCCGATGTCGCGCAGCTTGTCGCCTGCCAGCACTCGTGCCGTCATCTCATTGATTGTTTCGCCTGCGGTTTCGCCAACGACCGTGGCCCCGACGAGTCGTCCGCGGGAGTCGGTGAAAAGGTCGACGAAGCCGACCGGATCACCGGTGGTGACCTGGCGATCGAGTTGCTCGTAGTCGAAGTGCGAGACCGTGAGTTCCTCGTCGCCTTCGGGAGTGATGCGGCCAACGCTGGCGACCTCGGGGTCGGTGAAGATCGCAAACGGAATGCGTTCGTGGTCTGCGTTTCGTCGAAGCCCGAACAAGGCGTTCGATACGACCAGGCTTCCATGCATGCCAGCGGTATGGGTGAATGGCATCTTGCCGATCACGTCGCCGCCGGCGTAGATGTGGTCGTTGGTTGTCTCGAGCTTGTCGTCGACCTGCACGTGTCCGCGTTCGGTGAGTTCTACACCGACGGCATTTAGATCGAGATTGGCAGTATTGGGTCGCCGCCCCACGGCAACCAGTACCTGATCTGCTTCGACGCGGATCTCGTCGTTGACGATGACCACCAGATCGCCGGTCGACGCGGAACCTTCGACGCCGGTGACCTTGGCATCCTCCATGACGTTCATGCCTTCGGCTTCGAAGCGTTTGACGATGAGTTCGCCAACGTTCGCGCCCACCGTGTTGAGTAGCCGAGGTAGGGCTTCGACGAGTGTGACCTCGCTGCCCAGGCGGCGAAATGCCTGACTGAGTTCGCTGCCGATAGCGCCACCGCCGATGACCACGAGTCGTTTCGGTAGCTCCGTGAGCTCCCAGACGGAGTCACTGGTCAGTGGGTTGCTCTCGCGTAGTCCGGGGATACCGGGCACAATTGGCGAGGCGCCGGTGGCGATCATGGCCTTGCGGTAGTGGACTGTCTGGCCGCCGGCGTCGATCTCGCCCTCGCCAATGAACTTGCCCATCGCAGGAATTACGTCAACGCCTGCGTTCTCGAGCCGCTCGACCGAGTCGTGATGGGCAATGTGATTCTGCGCGGACCTGATGTGGGTCATGACGGCGGCGAAGTCGATCTCGGGCTCGACGGGGGTGATGCCATGCTTGCCAGCGGTTCGCATAACGTGCGCGGCGTGGGCTGCGGCCAGCAGTCGCTTGCTGGGCACGCAGCCGTGCCAGAGACAGTCACCGCCAGGATGATTCGGTTCGATCATGGCAACCGAGGCACCAATGCCGGCCGCGCCATGTGCCGCCACCAACCCGGCGGTTCCCCCGCCGATAACTACCAGGTCATACTGCTTCGACATACCCGCAGGTTAGGGCGAGAACAAGGTCTAGTGGTCGCCGCGTTCGTCGGCGGAGGGGCCGCGGCGGTCGTCGAAGAGCGCCAGCGCAGCTTCGAGGTCGCTCCAGCCGACTTCGGTGGCCGTTTCGTCGCGTCGCAACGTGGCCAGCGCCGCCTCACGCAAGACGCCGGTCAGGTCGGCGAAGGACAACCCGTCGGTCTGGGCGGCCAGTTCTTCGCGGTCGACGTCGTCGGCCAGGTTGACATCGGTGATGTTCAACAGTGCCAGCCGTGCACTCTTGACGGGCAGGTCGAGCTTGATGTGCGTCTCGAACCGGCCTGCTCGCAGCAGCGCGCCGTCGATCAGATCCAGACGGTTCGTCGCCGCAATGACCGACACCTGACCACGGTCGGACACGCCGTCGATCTCGGTGAGCAAGGCCGCAACGACCTGGTCCGACACCGAGCTCGACGAGTTACCTCTGACGGGAGCCAGCGCATCGAATTCATCGAAGAAGATGATCGACGGTGCTGCGTCGCGCGCCCGAGAGAACACCGTGCGCACGGCACGTTCGCTCTCGCCGACGTATTTGTCGAGCAGCTCGGCGCCCTTGACGGCAAAGAATGCGCTTCCGGCCTCGTGTGCCAGGGCTTTCACCACGAATGTCTTGCCGGTGCCCGGCGGGCCGTAGAGCATGATGCCCTTTGGCGGCTCGATGCCGAGCCGTTCATAACGCTCGGGTTGGGTCATGGGCCAGATGACTGCCTCGGTCAATCGCTGTTTCACGTCGGTCAGGTTGGCAACTTTTTCGAACCCGAAGCCGGTTATCTCGCCCATTGGCACCGAGCCGAGTGATGGCGTGGTCGATTCGAGTGCCTCGAGCGCTATCTCGGTGGTGAGTTCTTCGTCATTGCCGGTCACCATCGATGAGGCATGCACCACTGCGGCCAGCACATCCGCCCCCGAGTAGCCCGAGGACAGCGTTGCCAGTCGGTGCACATCGATGTCGTCGGAGCCGGGGACTCGTGAAAATGCTGCCTCGAACAGTCGTTGTCGGCGGTCGAGATCTGGTGGCGGGATGCTCACAACGCGGGGGAGAAGCGGCGACTTGGCCAGCGATTTGTGCAGATCGGCGACCGAGTCGACACCCAGTACACATACGACCTGGGGTTTGGACGCGACCTCTTCGAGAAACCAGCGCAGCACCGCTACGAATTGCGTACGGAACGTGGACAGGGCGTCGTCGCCGGTCAGCGTTTCGAGGCGATCGACAAAGATGACCCGCGGGCCCTTCGGCGCGTTGACGGCAGACGACAGCCGGTCGAGCAGCTTCTCAGGCTTGAAGACCCGACTGATGTCGACTTCGGTCACCTGGGTGCCGGCTCGCTTGGCTGCTTCGCGAACGAGTTCGCTCTTGCCGCATCCGTTCGGGCCTTCGAGCAACATGCCGGCCACGGCGGGCAACTTCCATGATGTCGCCAGGTCTTGTGCGGTGGCCAGCAACGAGAACCAGCCGGTAACCAGTTCGACTTCGTTGTCGAGCCCGGCGAGCAAGGCGTCGGCGGTCGAAGGATGCTCTTGCTCGACAACGGCGGCTTGGCCGCCAGTCGCGGGTCGGGCTGCACCTGGCTGGCCGGAAGCCGATTGTGCACGCTCGGTTCGTGGTGCGGTTTCGCCGGGGCCCGATCCAACGGCGAAGCGAGTGGTGGATCCAACCACGCCGATGTCGGGCTCGACGGCGGTGACGGTCAATTCCACGTCGTTGTCACCGTCGAAGTAGGCGGCATCGATCGACACGGTGTCTCCTGCGGTCACAGGAGCACCCTGCAGTGCCCTGGCCAGGACACGTGCTTCGAGTGAGTGTTCGTTGAAACGAACGACTTGGGCGACCGGCAAGATGACGCGCTTGACGTCGATGCTCGAGCCAGGACGGACCTCGGCGTTGCGCATGGTTTGTCCATCGAGGAGCAGATCGGTTGGACCGTTCGTGTCTCCACCGGACACGCGAGTGTGGGTTTTGCCGACGGAGATGACGCCACCATGGGGCAAACCGAGCGCTCGGAGCATCACCGGGTCGGCGATGCCGCTCGAGTTCGTTCCGGCACGGATCGTGAATCGCATTTGTCAAAGCTAATGCCTGTTTGGTGTGCTGCGGACCCCGCAGCAGCGGAGGTGCAAATACGTTTGGCCGGTATCTGACTTGCCAGCGCGCTACGTTCGCACTGGTGAGCATTCATATCGATGAGGTCGGGCGCGTCGACGCATTGCTGATCGACAGCGTATGGCTTGGTGTCGAGCCAGGCACGCTGCAGCGGCATATGCCGGTGAACCGCTCGTCTTCGACCAATGCCGTTGTTTACCGCTGGTCGTTCGCCGACCAAGATTTCATGGCGTCGGCCGAAGATGTGCGAGCCGTACGGCTCACGCCGATGCAGTAGCTGTAACCGGACCGTAAGGAACTGCAGGTATGGAACAGGCGACCAGCTAGACATGGAAACGGATCAGGTATCGGTCTTCTTTGCCTTGTTGGCGTTCATGGCATTGGCTGTTGGGTTGGTGTTGCTGGTGGTCGTGGCCACCGGCAAGGTCGAGAAGCTGCGCCCCGTAGCCGATTTGGTTTTGCCGCTGGCGTTCGTGGTGGCGCTGACCAGCACGCTTGGCAGCCTGTACTACTCGGGTATCGCCAACTTCCGGCCATGTCGGCTGTGCTGGTGGCAACGGATCATGATGTATCCGCTGGTGCCGGTTCTGGGGATCGCCACATTCCGCAAAGACGTGATGGGCGCTTGGTATGCACTGCCGTTGGTGCTCGGCGGGCTGGGCTACGGGCTCTATCACACGCAGTTGCGGTGGTGGCCCGCCGACAGCGGAAGCTGTGACATCGACGCCCCATGCTCGGCCGTCTGGGTCAACACCTGGGGATTCGTGTCCATCCCGTTCATGGCCACTTGCGGCTTCATTGCCATCACCGGCCTGCTCGCCGTACGACTCAAGCTCAACCGAGCCGCCCCCACCGCTGCGAACTCATGACCGCCGCCGACGAGCGCAATAATCACGGGCCCGATCGTGTCGACCCGCACAAGATGGACTGGGACGCCAACTATCGCGAAGCTGACCAACGGTGGAGCGGTCAGGTGAACGGATCCCTCGTGGCAGAGATCGAAGGCCTGCAACCAGGCCGTGCGCTCGACGTCGGCTGCGGTGAGGGCGCCGACGCAATCTGGCTGGCGGAGCGAGGCTGGACGGTCACCGCAGCAGACATCGCCCCTACAGCGATCGAGCGCGCCGGCAAGGCTGCCGCAGAGCGACGGCTCACGATCGACTTTCGGGCAGTCGATCTGCTCGACGAACGACCCGCCGCCGATGCGTTCGATCTGGTGTCACTGCACTACCCGGGTTTTCCGATCGAACGCCTCGACGAGATCGTCGACATGCTGAGCGCGGGGGTCGCTCCAGGCGGGACACTTCTCGTCGTGGGCCATGCGCCGCACCCGCCACCCGACGACGTTGCGTTCATTCGTCAAGAATGGGTGCAGGCCGAGGACATCGTCGCTGCGCTCGACGATTCGTGGACGATCGAAACGCACGAGACGCGCCCCCGCCCGGGCGAGCATCATCAGCACCGCGGCGCACACCATATGGACGATGTCGTGGTCGTCGCCCGCCACACCGGCTGACCACGAACTCGAGCTCGCCACTGTTTCTTTCGGCCGCCGTCAGGCTCTTTGCACGGCGCCGTCGGATTCGGGGTCGGCGCCTCCGTCGAGGTGGCCGTTGGCGGCGCGGATGCCGTAGACCCGAGCGAAGTCGTTCGTGCGTGGGCTGCGGATGACCTGGTAACCGTCGGCTTCGAGTGCATCGCTGACGTGCCAGGGCACGCCGTTCGACACGTCGATCGCGGTGCTGGTACCAGACACCCGGGGCGCCGAGACGGCTTCGAGCATGGACATGTCGAAGTCGATCAAGTTGAGCAGGGCTTGCGTGACGCCCATGGCGATCTGTGTTCCGCCTGGCGCGCCGACCACATGTCGTAGCTCGCCGTCTGCAAACGTCATGGTGGGACAGAGCGACGTGAACCGACTCTTGCCGGGCGCCAACGAGTTGGCTCGGCCAGGTCGCGGATCGAACACGGCCATACAACCGTTGAACATGAAGCCGAGCCCGTCGGTGATCACACCCGAGGGCATGCCCAGTGAGTGCGTCATCGATGCGGCGTTGCCGTCTCGATCCACCACGCACACATGGGTGGTATCTGCTGGTTCATAGGCGACCCGGTCGACCGTCGCTCGCTCGCCAGCAGCGATCGCCGAGGCATGCTCGCCCCCATGCGCCTTCGAGATGAGCTGGTCCAACGGCACGTCGACATGCGCGGGGTCGCCGACAAAGCGGTCCTTGTCGATCGTGGCTCGCTTCATGGCCTCGGTCACCGTGCGCACATAGTCCACGCTGTTGTGTCCCATCGCGGTCAGATCGAAGTTCTCGAGCATGTTCAGCATCTCGAGCACCATCACGCCGCCACCCGGCGGACGGTTGCTGGCGACATCGAAACCCCGGTAGTCGGTACGAATGGGATCGTTGTGGGTGGTGGCGTAGTCGGCAAGGTCTGCCTCGGTGAGCATCCCGCCATTGGCCACCATGTCATCGACGATCCGCTCAGCGATCGAACCGGTGTAGAAAGCGTCGGCGCCGTCGGCGGCGATGATTCGCAACGTGGCCGCCAGGTCGGGGTTGGCCACGACATCGCCCACCCGCTTGTGGTCGCCGTTTGACCGGAAGTAGATATCTCGACCAGTGCTGCTGAACGCCAGGCGCCCCATATTGTCGGCTCGACCCATGGTGGCGCCCTCGACCCACCAGCCCGCAACGTGCGGCCTGATTACGAACCCTCGCTCGGCCCACCCGATGGCCGGCGCAACGATCTCGGCCCAATCCTTCTCGCCCCACATGGTCTGGGCTTCGAAGTACGCCCGCATAGAACCCGGTGTGGCGATCGACTGATAGCCGACATCGTTCACATTGTTTTGCAGAATGAAGCCGAAACCGTCTCGCGTCTCACCAACGATCAGGTCTTCCCACTGGTCGGGTCGTGTCGTCTGGGGAGACTTGGCGTGGAAGTCGATGCAGCGGTGAATGCCCTGATCGGGGAGGTAGACCTGCAGATTGCCAAAGCCGGCAATGCCACACATCTGCGGATCGACAACACCGGCGACCAACCCCGCAGCGATCGCCGAGTCGACTGCGTTACCACCGGCTCGTAGCACCGCAGCCCCGGCCTCGACCGCCTCGGGTTGGGCGGCGACCACCATGCCTTGCTCGAACGTGCTCATCAGAACTCCTTGTCACTACGACTACAGCAGATCAGCTGGCGCCGGTGTTCTTCGGGTGGTGGCGAAGTAGCAGATTTCGTGCGTGAGCGGCGTGGCGGATACCAACTTGATGACTGAGTGCCGGCACCCATCCATCCTGGCCAGCGACGCGTGCTCTCGCTCGATGGCGGTGGCAGTCGCGGCATGCTGAGCCTCGAGGTCCTGCAAGAACCAGCACTGGCGCGATCATTGCCACGTGGTAAGCGCTCGGCCAAACGCAACGAGGTAAACGAATTGGCGCACCGGTACCGACACGACGAAACGAACGAGGCAGTTCCGTGCTATCGGTGCTGTTCTTCAGGTGCCGAGAACGTGGAGGCCCAGTGAGCGCGCCGCTTGGGCTTGTCGGTTGTCGAACGTGAGAATCGTCGTTGCTGGTCCGGCGCGCTGAGCAGAAGCAAGATGTAACGCGTCGAGCGAACGGCAAAGCGTCTGCTCAGCAACGGAGGCGGCGGTGTTACACGTGACGTGATCCAGGCTGACGAGTGCAAATGCATCCAGGTCCTGAAGGAACTGGGTCTTCGCCGCTGTGGCATCGGCGGGGCTGAGCAGACGAGCGAGGTTGCGGCGCACCTCGACTTCGGTCAGTCGTGACGTGATCAGAACAGGGTCGGCATTCATAATGTCGATCGCCGCCTGCGAGTCATGTTCAGCCACGTAGCGCTTCAATAGTGCCGACGTATCTACGTACAGCACGGTTAGCCGCGATCCTCTTCGAGTGCGCTGGCGATCGCTTCGACTCCAGACGCGGGTTGTGCCGGTGTGAGCTTGGTGCGACGAGCCGGTTCGATCCATCCCTCGTCGATGCCGCGTTCAAAGTGAGATGTCTCGTCGATGGAGGCCAATCTGGCCACGGGCTTGCCTCGATCGGTGATCACGATGGTTGCGCCAGCGGCGGCTTCGCCGACATAGCGCGACAAGTTCGCCTTGAGTTCGCGGATGCCTACTTCCATGTAGTCATACTACTCTGGCAATGTGACTACATTGCTTGGCGGTCTCACCATCGCCTCGTTATGACTATCGCGGTGGTTACAAAACTGCCGTGACGTTCGACCGCCAGTTGGGTGCTGCTCGTAACAGAGCGCGCCGGGGATCTCCTTCATAGTTGGTTGCACCAGAGCGACAAATCGTCGCCGCAACCAACGAAGGCTGATGCCCCGGACGAACGGGGCGTTGGCCTTTGTAGGGCCCGGTGAGTACCCCGCTGTCAGTTGTCGTGCAGGTCGGCGTTCAGGCCTTGCCAGCCGGCGCCCTCGCGGGCGATGGCCTCGATGGTGCCGGTCTTGGAGTTGCGACGGAAGAGCAGGCCGTTGGCGCCCGAGAGCTCCTTGGCCTTGACGGTTTCGCCGTCGGGCATGGTCACCAGCGTGCCGGCAGTGATGTAGCAGCCGGCCTCGACGATGCAGTCGTCGCCGATCGAGATGCCGATGCCGCCGTTGGCGCCGATCAGGCTGTTCTTGCCGACCGATACGACCTCGGTGCCGCCACCGGAGAGTGTGCCCATGATCGACGCGCCGCCGCCGATATCGCTGTGCTCGCCAACGACCACGCCCTGGCTGATGCGGCCTTCGACCATGGCTGAGCCGAGCGTGCCGGCGTTGAAGTTGCAGTAACCCTCGTGCATGATCACGGTGCCCTCGGACAGATAGGCACCCATGCGAACCCGGTTGGCGTCGGCGATACGCACGCCGCTCGGCACCACATAGTCGAGCATGCGGGGGAACTTGTCGACGAGCTTGACCTCGACGTTGTGACCGTCGGCCCGAAGCGCCATACGGGTCATCTCGAAGCCCTCGGGCTCGAAAGGTCCCAGGTTGGTCCAGACCACCGTGTTGAGCTGGCCGAACAGCCCGTTCAGGTTCATGCTGTTCGGAATCATCTTGCGATGCGACAGCAGGTGCAGCCGCAGGTACGCGTCGATGGCATCGACCGGAGGCTGGAAGAGATTGTCGACCATGCATGCCACCACCACTCGCTCACCACCCAGCGCTGGCTGACCGGCAACCCTGCCGCTGAGCGCCCACGCGTCGAGGTTCGGATGCGGACCGTCGCCGGTTGCAAGCTCGCGGAGCGCAGCAATTGCGTCGTCGAGTGTGCTCTGCGCGATCTCGTAGCTGGCGGTGCCGCTGCGGTAGTCGAGTGCATTGGCCAGCACGGCGGCGGTGCCCCACGACTCGTCGCAGTTCACATGGGGGAACGACACGTCGAGCACGCCGCCCGAGGGGCCTACGGTCGCCACGCCCACGGCGTAGGCCTGCGGGGGCACATACCCATCTAGCTCGGCCTCCAGAGCAGCGACCGTGTCGCTGACATTGCGGGGCTGGCGCTCGTGGCTCGGCATCAGATTCTTCATGCCCAGCAGGTTAGACGGCCACTACGGCTCGTCGTGCGTGAGTTCTGGCTTCTTCTGGCCACCCAGTGCAGCGAGCACTTCGGGGTGAAGCGCACCCGCCGCCAGCCCGATCGCGGCTGCGGCGATGAAGGCCGCCACACCATTGCTGGTGGCTTGGCGGGCCACCAGGCCAGTTGCCCCACCAAACAACCCTGCGAAGCCGGCGAACCCCATCGTCACGGCGGAGGGCTGACCATCGATCGCCCGCAGCACAGCCGGCACGATCGCCACCACCCCCACGGTCAGCAACAACACGTAGACCCACAGCATCACGAGCCGAAGCTAGCAGGCGAGCGTGTCGTCGATAGACGCGGCGAGAGAGGATGCAGTTGTCGGCTTTACAGACCGTTACGGCTGAAGTATATTGAAAAGGCATGAAACGCAACAGGTACCTCAAATGGGGTCTCGCACGAGCTTCATCTGGCAGGCGAAGCTTCTGCGCTCTACCCTTGGAGCTGCTGGAGCACGGGGTCGCATGAGGCAAACAGGGGAAGAGATATGAGAGGGCAGGGGCTCGCGTGGCTACGCGCCCTCGGCGCGCTCATCCTTACGGCGATGCTCGTCGTCGGCGTGCCCTTCTTGCTGATAACGCTGGTGGGCAATCCGTTTCCCGCCGACCTGCCCACGGTGAACGAAATCCGAATCCTGCTCACACAGAATGGCCAGGGTTTCACCAATTTCCTTCTGAGTGCATTGGCTGTCTTGATCTGGGTGATCTGGGCTCAGCTGATCGTGGCCCTTGTCGCCGAAGTCATCGCCACGGCGCGGCGGACCGAGACCCGACGATTGCGTATCGTGCCGGGTCTTCAGGGCTTTGCCGCCCGACTGGTGGCGGCCATGACTCTGGCCACGATCCTGGCTACCGGCCCGCTCATTGCGCCAACAGTCGGCGCATTGTCGTTCAACGATGTTGTGGGCTCGCCCGCCCCGATCGAACGAGTCATCGATCTGCGGGACCACGTGCTGGCGAACGATGCAGCGGCGGTGGCCGCGCCGCGAGATGCTCCAGCTGCTCCTGCCGTGCCGGCCGAAGCAGCTGTCATGGTGGTAGACGAGCACACCGAGCTCTGGGATCTGGCCGACGCTGCCTATGGCGATGGTGTCTCATGGAAACTCATCGCCGGCGCAAACGAGGGCACCGTCGACGCCAGCGGACTGGCCATCACGGCGGAAACCGAGTCGGTTGCGCCTGGTACCGAACTCGTACTGCCCGGTGTCGTCCGAGCCGACCAGATCAGCCGGTTCGGCTCGCTCGCCGCAAGGGGCACTGGTGACTTGTCGGGACAGCAACGGGTGCAGCCGGGCGATTCCATGTGGACGATCGCGCAGGATCAGGTCGCCGAACGTCTGGGCCGGCCCGGTACCGAAGCCGAGGTCGCCACCTACTGGGCCGACGTAGTCGAGGCCAATCAACAGGTCACGAGCGGCAACGTCGACATGATCTATCCCGACGAAATGCTCGCTCTGCCCGGCGATCAGGTTGCCAACGACGCCCAGACGGCTCCAGATTCGTCGCGTCGAGCCGAGTTTTCGGGAGAGCAGTTGGCCTCCTCGACAGTCGAGCAAGTGAGAGAAGCGCCTTCCGAAGTCCCGGCTGACTTCTCGGTGGCCGACGGGCCCGTGGATCTGCGCACGACGACCCAGCCCGCCAACCTCGAGCGCGCGGACCTCGAGCCCACTGAGCCCACTGAGCCCACTGAGCCCACCGAGCCCAGTGAGGCCGCTGAGCCGATCGAGACGCCAGCTGTTGCGGAAGCCCCGGTCCCCGTGGAACCCGAAGTCACCATTGCCGGGCCAACCGACACCGCAGCCGAGCCGTCGCCGGTGCTTCCGGCGTCGGGCCAAGCGGACACATCGACTGATGGTCCGTCGACTGTGCCTGCCTTTGGGCTGGTTGGGCTCGGCACCGCAATATTGTCGGCTGGTGTAGCCAGCGCGGTGCGACGGCGGCGCGACGCACAACGCCGCACTCGCCCTGCGGGTACTCGTGCGCCTGCGTCATCGTCAGAAGCCGCCGCATTCGAAGCGGCCATCTTGCATGCCTCACATGAACTGAAAGAGAGCACCCAGGGTCTGGGTTGGCGGGCACTGCCGGCATCGGCGGTAGAGGCCTTGCGTCCGGGAACGCCGCCTGAGATCCATGCCAGTGCTACCGGCGAGCTTGTTGCCGTGGGCGTGTCCACTGTCGACAGCGCCACCCCCGCCGAGGCGCACTCCGAGCTGGCGCTACCCATGGCGGCGTCGATCGTTGTCGGAACCGATATTGCGACCGGCGACGCTGTACTGCTCGACCTCATCCCTGCGACTGCGGTCGGAGTCGAAGGCACCGATGAGTCCATTCGTCGCTTCATGCGCAGCGCACTGATCGATCTTGCGGTGTCCGAGCGAGCCGACGACATTTGTGTCATTGCAGTTGGCGTGGGTGAAGAAGTCGACGACCTCGAGCGGGCTCAGGTCGTTGCAGATTACTCCGAAGCGTTGGCCCACATCGTGCGCTCGGGCTTGGGCGCCCAAGACTTTGCGACCGTAGAATTCGCCACCCCCGTTGTCGTACTCGCTACGGCACCACCCGATCCTGCCGACGACAGCTTCGACAAACTGCTTGCCATAGGCGCTGCGGTGCTGGCCCCGTCTATCGAGTCACACACTCGGCTTGTTCTCAGCTCGGATCGCGCCACGATCGAGCCATCGGGAACTCGCGCCGCGCTGGCGGCCTTCGACGACGATGACTACCGAGCGGTAGCCGAACTGGTCGAGACGACCAGCTCAACGGCGATCGAGCTCGTCGACCCAACAGTGAAAATGCATGACGTGCTCGATGTCGCCGCAGCAGAGGAGTGTCCGATTGAGCCCGGCTCGATCGAACTGCGGATCCTGGGGCCGGTTGAAGTTCAAGGCGCCGCTCCGTTCTCGTCGCTAAAAGCCGTCGATGTCATTGCCTACTTGGCGTTTCATCGTCACGGCGTCGATGCCGACCAGATCAAGACGTGGGTATGGCCGCCGTTCGACCCGCCCACCGACAAGGCCTTCGCCAACGTCATGTCACGTGCACGCACCGGGCTCGGAGCAGGCGAAGACGGCGAGCCATACCTGTCGCGCGCTGGAGCCGACAAGACATACCGGTTGTCGACATCGGTCACCACCGACTTCGACCGGGTTCGTGCACTCGGCGAACTCGCCGAGAAATCCAACGACGACGCCATGACGGTAACCCTGCTGAAGCAAGCGCTCGAGCTGATCCGTGGGGTGCCGTTCACCGGTGGCGCCGCCAGCAGCTTTGCGTGGGCCGACAACCATGTTCGAGCACAGGTCGAGTACACGATCGACGAACTGGTCCACCAATGCGCTGACCTTGCACTCGAACTCGGCGATCTGGCTACGGCCAGGTGGGCAGCCCTCAAAGGACTGGCGCTGGTGCCGGGATGCGAACAGTGTTTCCGCCGTCGCTTTCTCGTCGCCGGAGCAGGCAACAACCGAAGCGAGCTGCGGCGAGCCATGGCCGACCTCGAAGCAGCCGCGATGGTTGACCTGGGTGAGCCCGAGGCGGTCGACAGCATCAGTGGCGAGCTACTCGACCTCTACAACGAACTCGACAGCGCGCTCGTGGCAGGAAACGCATGAGCGTCGAGAGCGACAGGTACACCCTCGCCGATTTGGTGGGCGACGCGGTAGCAGGTGAGATCAATCGGCGCGAGGTCGCAGGTCTCGAGCCAATGGCGATCGACGACGAACGTCGCTTTGCTCGGTCCACGTTGCGTAAAGAACTGCGCCGTCGCAACGAAGCCTCGCTCTCAGCTGGTCATGAGCCCATGACACCCGAACTCGAAGATCAGATGATCGACGAGACCCTGAACGCGGTGTTCGGCTTTGGCGAACTCGAACGGTGGCTGCAAGACCCGACGGTTCAGGATGTCCATATCAATGGGTTCGATCGGGTCTTCATCAAGACACGAGATGGGCAGCGGAAGCAGGTTTCGCAGGTTGCGGCCTCCGACGTGGAGTTACGTCGTCTGATCGCCGACTTCGCTCGCCGCATGGGTCGTGTTGAGCAACGATTCGACTACGCCAATCCAATCATCGACATGCAGCTGCCCAACGGCGATCGCCTGAACGCCATGTTCAGTGTCTCGTCGCGACCGTCAATGTCCATTCGTCGCCACAACTTCGGCATCAGCTCGTTGGACGAGCTCATGGAACTGGGCGTGATGGACGGCGTGGTTGTTCGGTTCTTACGCGCAGCCGTGCGCTCGCGCCGCAACATGGTGATCTCCGGCGGAACCGGCACCGGTAAGACGACACTGCTGCGGGCGCTCATCAACGAGATCGAGCCTGGTGAGCGAATCGTGACCGTCGAGGACAATCTCGAACTGGGAGTGTCTCGGTTCGGCGACGCGCATCCGAATCTTGTCGAGTGTGAGGCCCGCAGCGAGAACATCGAAGGGCTCGGCGGGATTTCCATGGCTGACTTGGTGGTGGCATCACTTCGGATGGACCCGGATCGCATCATCGTCGGCGAGTGTCGTGGCGCCGAAACCGTGCCCATGTTGCTGGCCATGTCACAGGGCAACGACGGTTCGATGACATCGATCCATGCAGACTCATCCAAGAATGTGTTCAATCGCATCACGACGTATGCCGCAACACTGGCGAATCCACCGATCGACCCCAGCCACGCCAATTTGTTGATTCGTGATGCGGTGCACTTCGTCGTTCACCTGGGTTTCTCCCAGGACAAACGCGTGATCCAATCGATACGCGAGGTCGACCCGACTAGCGAGGTGAACATGTTGTCCACCGAAGTGTTTGCGCCCGGCAGTGATGGTTGCGCCGCACCCGCCTTTGGAATCTCGGGTCGGGCCCACATCGAAGCCCTCGCAGCCCAGGGCTTCGATGCCCGCTGGGCCGCAGGAAGCCGTTCGTAATGGACGCGCTCGTAATGGCTGCGCTCGGCGCCATGATTGCCGTGGGACTGCTCGCCACGATGTTCACGTTGATGGGCGTGCGCCTGTTTGCCGGCTTTGGTAGTGGCTTTGTTCGCGCTCAGCAGAACGCACAGACTCTGCTGATCTGGACCTTCGGCGCGTTTGTTGCCGCAGCCGTCGTGTGGGCCTGGACCAGCTGGCCCGTCGGTGGGCTCTGGGCCTTTGCTGGTGTGCTCTCGATTCCTCTCCTCAGAGGCGACAGCTACAGCGCATCCGACGAGATCGAAAAGGTTGAGGCAATAGCCACGTGGACCGAGCAAATCCGAGACACCATGAATGCCTCGGCTGGTTTGCAGCAGTCTCTCGTTGCCACGGCCTCCAATGGGCCGGCGGTCATTCGCCCCGAGCTGGACGCGTTTGCCAGGCGAGCACCTCGAGGTGACCTGGCGGGTGCTTTACGCCAACTCGGCATCGATCTGCAGCACCCGGCCGCGGACCTGGTCATTGCTGGGCTGCTGAGCGCAACCGAACTCGATGCTGGGCGCTTGGTGCCGCTGCTCACTCGACTCGCAAGTTCGATCCGAGATGAAGCCAAGATGCGAGTGCGCATCGAAGTCAGTCGTGCCAGAGTGCGCACGTCGATGAAGATCGTCGGCTTCTTCGTGGGTTTGACGATGCTCTTGATGGTGGTGGTCGGTCGTGATCTCCTCATCGGGTATCAGTCGGCTGCGGGTCAGATCTGGCTGCTTGTCGTCGGATCGGTTGTCGTCCTGGCGATCTGGACCACTCGCAAGCTGGCGGAGATTCCGCAACCCGAGCGCTTCGTTGCCCGAAGGTCGCAGTCATGAACAGGTCTCGATCATGAAGTGGGCACCGTTATGAAGAGGGCACAGCTATGAACGCCGTCGTAATGATGTTTCTCGGCGCAGGAATAGGCATGGGCGTGTTGCTGCTGGGCCAAGCTCTTCGCCCGAAAAGCCAGCCCATCCTCGACGTCTTCGATTCCGTATCGTCTCCGGGGCAAGGCTTTTCCGAGACGGCACATACGCCGCATCGCTCGTTACGTGAATCCCTGGGATCGATTGGATCGAGTCTTGCGCTGGCGACAAATGATCACGCCCAGCTGCGAAAGGACCTGGCGGTAACGAACTCGTCGATAGAACAACACGGGTTGGTCAAAACGGTGTGGCCGGCAACAGCGGTGGGCGGTGTGTATGTCGTCTGGGTGCTGCTCAGCGCAATCGGCACCGCGGTGAATCCGGCCATCCCCACCCTGATCGCGCTCGCTGGCGCCCTGGTGGCATTCGTGATGCCAGACCTGCGGCTGCGCGCTCGCGCCAAGGAACGACGGGTCGCGTTTCGACACGCACTGTCGGCATACCTCGACCTGGTGACAATCATCATGTCGGGGGGCGGCGGCTTACTCACTGCCCTGCAGACATCGGCTGATTCGGGAGACGGCTGGGCGTTCGCCGAGATCCGTGCTGCCCTGGACAGGGCACGCTTGTCGAACCGCACACCGTGGTCCCAGCTCGGCGTGCTCGGCGAACGATTCGACATTGCGGAACTTCGAGACCTGGTGGCGACTGCGGAACTTGCCGGCACCGAGGGCTCCCGGGTCACCGACTCGGTGGCGACCAAGGCCGAGGTCCTGCGTTCACGCCTTCAAGCCGAGGTCGAGCAGACATCTGAGTCCTTGACCGAGCAGATGCTGCTGCCGGTCGGTCTGCTACTCGTTGCCCTTTTTCTCTTTCTCGGGTTTGCCGTTTTTCAACAGATCGGCACGCCAACCACACCAAATCTCGACACACAGGTCCTGAGCATGCTGAACTATCCGCTGTTGCGAGGCGGGTGACGCATGGCAGTCATTCTCGTAGTCAAATTAAAAAAGGAAAAACAACATGGAACGTCTCACCACGTCCGCCTACGTAGCGTTCACCAACCGCGTCCGGGAAATACGCGAGGTCGACCGCGAACGGGGCTTGACAACCACCGAGATCGCCGTGCTGACCTTCATTCTGGTCGCCACCGCGGTCGCTATCGGGGGACTGCTGTACACCTACGCCGAGGGACGGGTCGAGGCGCTGCCCGAAGACACGACGCCCACGATCATCTCCGGCGGTTAGTAGCTCGCCGCCAGCCGGGCGACGCTCGGGTTCCTGAATCACAGGCAGGGCTGGCTACCACCGAGGTCGCGATTCTTTTCCCGGTGATCATCGCGGTGGTGTTGGGCATAGTCCAAGCAGCCCTGTGGGCCCATGCCGGGGCGGTGGCCCAGGCAGCAGCTGATCATGGCGTCGAAGTCGCGGCCCTGCTGGGTTCCGACGACGCCACCGGCATCGCCGCCGCCCAAGACTTTGCCCGCAATGCAGGAACTCTGAGCAATGTGGTGGTGTCGGCGGACAATGCCGACGGCAGCGAACTCGTCGAGATGCAGATCACGGGCACCTATCCCACTATTTTCGGGTCCCTCTCTGTGACTGCCTCCGCCACCACCATCCGAGAACGGTTGCCGGACACATGACCCGTCTCTCGCGCCGAGATACTGACGACCGAGGTCTGCTGTCGACCGAACTGGCGATTCTGATGCCCGTTATGTTGATGCTCGCACTGCTGGCGGTCTACGTGGTCCAGGTGGAACGCCACAGTTCGCGGGCCCAACAAGCAGCCGATGCCGCCGCCCGGGCCGCCTCCCTCACTCGCACCTACGACGACGCTCGTACCGCCGCCCAGTCTGCGGCCGAGGCGGTGTGCAACGGCACGGTGGTGATCCTCGACGACTTCGAGTACGACGCTCCGGACCTGACCTCGTTCGTCCCTGGCCGGGTTGGTGTCCGACTCACATGTACCGAACCATTTCGAGGTTTCGCTCCGTTGGCGGGCGACGGTACGCGCACCGAGTCCGGTGTTGCGGTTTCGGCCATCGAATATTGGCTGTCAGCGCCATGAAGACGACCTCGGATTCGCCCAGCAGAGAGCGCGGCGTCGTCACCGCCATGTTTGCGGTGCTGGCCGTCTTCCTCGTTTTGATCATTTCCGTTGTTGCCGAAGGCGGGCGCAAGCTCGGAAACCTCAGTCAGGCCGAGGACATCGCAGCCGAAGCCGCTCGCGCTGCCGCGGCGACAATCGACGTGGACCAGCTCGCCGCCGGGCTCGCGGTCGTAGACGAGGGCGACAACCGAGCTCGAGTCGAAGCCGCCAAGGTGGTGGCGGTCGTTCCCGCTGCATCGATCGAAGACTTCATCGTCACCGGCGATTCGGTGACCGTTGTCGTTCGGGTGAGTGGCGATTCGTTCGTACCTGGCCTCAACATCGATGGCGTGGGCAGCCATCGCGCATTGGCGTTCGACCCCTTCAGCCCATGACGACCTACTACGGCTTGGACCGCACTGCGGCCGACCACTCCGAAAGAAGGACAGATTCGTGACTGCTCCAACCAACGCTGCGGGCGACTTGGCTCCTGCCGGACCGAAGCGGCAACAGCGTGGCATCCAACTACCACAGTTGCTGCTGTCGCTGCTCGTTGTCGCGGTGTTTGCATTGCTTGCCGTCTGGTGGCAAGCAAGCACCACGTCACGAACACCGGTGCTGGCGTTGGCTGCCGACATCACGCAGGGCGAGCCACTCCGCCTCGATCAGATGACCGAGATCTATATCAGCTCCGACGTTCCTGCGAACGTGCAACCCGCCGCCGACGCGAGCGTTTTCGTAGGCGCTCGTCCGATCTCTGACCTGTCGGCAGGCACGCTTATCACCACCGAGATGTTCGTCGCCGGCGCCGAGCTGGGATCGGGTGAAGCCTTCGTTGGACTGGTACTGAGCGGCACCCGAGCCCCAACCAGCCTGGTCACAGGAGATTGGGTACAGGTGCTGGTAGCAGTCGATGGCGACGGCACCGCCGACATCGTGTCGCCCGATGCGTTGGTCGAGTCTGCTTCCTATGACGGCAATCTCTTGTTCGTGCGACTGCGGCTCGGCGTGACCGCAGCCCAGCGAGTGCAACTGCTTGCCGAGAAGGTCGTGCTCATCGAAGTCGAGAACAATGGCTTGGCCTCATGGGAAGAGGAAGGTTCGTGACCTTCGTCGTTGGCGCTTCGGCCCATGGTTCGCCCGGCGTGTCGACGGCCCTGCAGCTGGTGGCGGCTGCGATGGGTGAATCGCCAGCGGTCCCGGTGGTCGTCGAGGCCGACGGGGCCGGGGGAGTGCTGGCAGCGCGCTATGAGCTGGCGCTCACACCAGGCTTCGTCACGCTCGCCGAGAGCCTTCGCAAGTCCGAAGCGCCGCCGTTGCTCGATAATGCGCAACGGCTGCCGTCGGGTGTGGCGTGTGTACCGCTGTCGCCATCGGCCAGCGCCGCTGGCGCGCAGATGCGATCTGCGGGGCCGTTCCTGGGTCCGTATCTGGCTGAGTCACGTCACCCGGTATTACTCGACGCCGGAACGGTCGTGCCCGACAGCAAGGTGATTCCCGCGCTGACCGCCGCCGACCTGCTGCTGTGGTTCGTGCGCCCCACACGCGAAGAACTCTTGGTCTTGCGCCATCGCCTGGCCGAGTGCACCCAGCCCGACAATGTCGCCATCGTGTTGGTGGGCGGCACGCCGTACAACGCCGAGCAAGTCGCCGAGGCACTCGAACTGCAGGTCCTGCACACCCTTCCGATCGACCGGCGCGGTGCAGAAGCCGCCAACCTGGGTGGTGACGACCGCTTTCTACGACGCAGCCAGCTCAACCGATCCTGCGGTCAACTGGCCTCGCTGATCACCCAGCACACTGCGCCATCTCGACCGCCGCCACCACCGCCACCACCGCCACCACCGAGCCCGCCGACCAACACCGTGGGTCCTCTGCGTGGCCCAGCCGAGCCCCCATCTGTCGAGGCGCCCCCGCCACCGTCCGCCGCTCAGATCGACGTATCCACGCCAGACAACACTTTTACGAGCCAGGAGTCGTCGGAGCCGGAACTCGTCGTGTGGGTCAACGACGAAGACTGACCCCCCTTTAGCCTGCACCGCTGACCACAAAGCGTGGACCACGGTCTCGGTGGGCCATGCCCCAGTGACACAGCAAACGGGGGTGCCTGCACCACCAAACATGGGGTGCCCACCCCATGTTTGGTGCCGTCCGTTCGGTTTACGGTTTGTCGATGCAACTACCCCGACGGATGGCCCTCGCGTCCTTCAGCGGCCCGAGCCGTCACGGTCGAGCAGCCCTGCCTGGTGGTGGACGGTGATTGGCGCCGCCATCGGAGGCGTCGCGCTCGCTTCCTCAATCGTTGATGATGCAGCCGACAGTGCCAACGTCGAGGCGGCCAACGTTGGGTCCAACCAAGACGGCGATGGTCTTGAGACCGGAGCCAAGACCGCCAACTCGGCCTCACTCATTGCAGGGGTTGACAATGGCGATAGCGGTGTCGAGACCGCTCCGTCGGCAACGAGTGTTCCATCAACCGCATCTCCGGTTCCGCCCACGCCGACACCCGTCCCTCCAACACCAACGCCCATCCCGCCTACGCCGACGCCGATCCCGCCGACCCCGACGCCGATCCCGCCCACGCCGACACCCGTCCCTCCAACACCAACGCCCATCCCGCCTACCCCCACACCGGTCCCGCCGACACCGATCCCGCCTCCGACGACGCGATACCGCCGACCCCGACGCCGATACGGCCCACGCCGACACCGACACCGGTCCCGCCGACCCCGACGCCGACCAGGCCGCCCGGCATCGAGCTCAGCTGGAGCGACAAAGCCGTCAATCTGCGCGGTCAGATCGTAAGGATCCTCACGATGTACTGCCCACCTGGAGGAACGCTCACCGCCCCGGTCTGGGGTGGTGCGGTGATCCAAGGCGTTGGGGCGGTCTACTCCGACGACTCGGCGGTGTGCGTCGCTGCAGTCCAGCGAGGGCTGATCACCCCTGGAGCCGGGGGAAATTTCCGACTACAGGTCGTTCCCGCTCAGCACGACTACCAGGGCGTTACGGCCAACGGTGTCGCGTCGTCGAGGTGGGCGTTGTGGCCCGGCGGATACAACCTCCACTGATCGCGGTGCGTCCGGTGCATCATCTGTGGCTGATCCAGATGGCACAGCGATGACTCGCTATCCGTGCGGCGTCCAAGCACCACAGCACGACTGTGTTCTTGCTTCTACTTCTTCGTCTTCTTTTTCTTCTGCTTCTTCTTGACCTTTGCCAACTTGGTTTTCGCAGACGTGCGCTTGTCCACCTTGGCAAGTTTCTTTTCCAGCCGCTTCATGCGCTTGGCGAGCTTGGACACCTTCTTTTCAAGCGAGGCAGTCGCCTTCGACGCCGCTGGCTTCTTTGCTGGCGCTTTTTTAGCGGCTGACGCAGTTACCTTCTTTGCTGCTGGCTTTTTCGCTGGCGTCTTTTGGGCGGGAGTGGCGGCCGCCTTCTTTGCTTCGGCGATGACGGCCTTCGCAGTCTCGGCGCTCAGACCTTGTACCTCGGCAAGCGCGGTGGGGGTGGCCGAGGCAACCGCGCTGACCGTCGAGATGCCGCTCGATGCCAGGCGCTTTGCAAGCGCAGGGCCGATTCCATTGATATCTGTGAGTGTCGCCATATCGACACAGTAGCCAGATGAACGATGCGAGATGATGCAATCAGCCCTTCGTGCCCGGGTGGCTGCGTTTCGATCAATCGCACTCTTCGGTAGTCAGACGGCCTCTGCGATCGATCCGTTTCGTTGCTGCGCTGCCTGCGCCGAGGTACCCAATGGTCCGCGATCTTCTGCCATGACGCTCCGGCTGAGCGGGCGCCGATGACGGCGTCGACGACTTGACGCTCACTGCGCGCTCGGGCGGAGCAGCCCTTTCGAGCAGATACTCCGCGACGAGACGTTCGTCGCCATCGGCGGGCTCGTGTTCCTCGAACCGCTTCGCCAGTTCGGCCGCGTGGTCGAGTATCTCTGGGACCGAGCGGGGCGTGGTGGCTACCTCACGAACTGCTCGCGGGTGACATGGCGTGAACGATGAACTCGATTTCTTCTGCCTCGGCGACACCGACTTCGAGCACGCCTCCATCGACTCCAGCGCCGACGAGCATGATGAGGTCGTCGAGATCGAACACTCGGATCGGGTTGCGGTAGGCGTGGAGCATGTCATCGTCTGCAGCCCGTGTTTGCGTGTGCTCTCCGAGATAACGGGATCCACGAGCATCAACTCCCCTGACGGCAGGTCGCTCGGTATCACCGTCGCTCGAATGGCGCATAGACACTCCGTATCCGGCGAAGTCGTTGGCTTAAGCGCCGTGTAGTCGATGTGCGTCCCAATCAGCCAGTCAGGGCCAGATGGGCCACGCTGATTGCGGTTTCGGTGGCGATCTCGGGGCAGCTGACCGAGAAGATCTCGCTGCCGTGCAGTGTGCCCATGACCTGGCGGCAGCGAGCGCTCACGCCCGCCTGGTTGAGCATGCGGTAGAACTCGATGCCCTCGTCGCGCAGTGGATCGCATTCGTTCACGCTGATGACCGTTGTGGGCAGGCCGGTCAGGTCGTCGGCGGTAGCGAAGATGGGCCAGGCCAGCGGGTTGGCTTCGTCGAACGCTTCGATGCCGTAGGCCATGCGAGCGTTGTTGCCCCAGGTGTTGATGAACAAGCCGTTGTTGTCGGTCGATGACGGGAAGCGCGCTTGTGGCCATTCACCAGCCAGGTACGGACACAGCGCATAGATGCCGCTGATCTTGTCGATGTCGCCCTTGCGCAGCAGCTGCATCCCGGTGGCGATGGCCAGGTTCCCGCCGCCGCTCTCGCCGGCCACGATGATCTTGTCGGCATCGAGACCGAGCTCGTCGGCCTGATCGACTAGCCAGTTCAGCCCCGAGACACAGTCGTTGAGCCCGGCAGGGAAGGGTGCCACCTCGGGCGTCGACGACGGGTGCAGCGCATTGCGGAAGTCGACCATCGCCACCGCCACGCCTTGGTGGGCGATCAGGCGACCCCAGCACTGGTACATGCCCAGGAATGCCGACATGGTCTGCATGCCACCGCCATGGATGTAATACACGCACGGCACCGGCCCCTCGACCTGGGGTCGCATGAACGACACCTTGATCTGATTGCCATCAGGCGCCGACGTGAACTCGAGCGTCGAAATGTCGAGCCCTTCGAGCGGCGCCAGATCGGTGCTGTCGATGCGGTCGAGGTTGGCATCGACCGCGGCGCGCATCTTCAGCGCCTTCTCGCTGTGTGCCTTGGCCATCAGCTCATCGCGATCGGCAACGTCAGCACCCGCCCGCGCATCGGGCGTGACCCCCATGATGCGACGAATGCGCGGGTCGAGTCGGTCATCATCGGCGATCTTGGTCATGCCCCGACGCTACCGAGCAGCGCGCCGCTGAAAGAAAGCGGCAGCAATCATGTGATTCTCGGAACGATCGCGTCGTGGTCAGGTGCTCAGTGGAATGATGACAAGTCGTCGGCCAGCAACAGATGCCAGATGGACGATGTCGTCGGGGTCGGTTGTCAGGATCTCGTCACCGTCCGAGGCAATCTCAATGAGTGAGCCGTCGACGATGTCGGTGACTGATGCGGCGGCAAGGATCGACCCGATCCTCGGACTCGACTCGGTGTCGATAGGTTGCTCGTCGACCCCTCGGAGCAACAACGTGAGTTGTAACTGCTTGGCTCTGTCTCGCCAGACTTGCGCAGTTGCACCCGATGTTGTCTTCACGGGCACAGACCGGTCGTGGGCATCGCTGAGCAAAGCGAGCACGACCGGGTTCGAAGACTCGAATTCGATGAGCGCACCTGCGTCGAGGATGAGGGCCATGTGTCTGCCTCAGCTCGCTGGAGATACGACGATGGCCGTGGCCCGCGCCTTTGCTGCGAGCTCGCGAAGC
>Ga0209828_1000234_pt1 | contig 54475 bp, 44 predicted proteins | sample MaitaG_FD_187429 | JGI IMG/M metagenome (GOLD analysis project Ga0209828, IMG submission 187429) | Marine algal microbial communities from Maine, USA - Maine_Asex2 metaG (SPAdes) (version 2) | ecosystem: Host-associated > Algae > Red algae > Unclassified | place: Maine, USA | collected 2015-01-05
GCGCAGGGGGTTCGGCCACGGTCGACCGCTGCAGGTCAATGATTTCACCAATCCCCTTCTCGGCAAGCGCCAGCAGTTCGTCCAGCTGACCACGTCCGAACGCCACGCCTTCGGCCGTGCCCTGGACCTCCACGAAGTCCCCCGAGCCGAGCATGACCACATTCATGTCCACGTCGGCATTCGCGTCTTCGATGTACGGCAGGTCCAGCATCGGCGTGCCGCCGACGATGCCCACCGAGATCGCTCCGCAGAAGTCTGTCAGTGGGTGCTTCGGAATGGAGCCGTTCATCACCAGCCGCGTACACGCATCGTGCAGGGCAACAAACGCACCGCAGATCGACGCCGTGCGCGTCCCGCCGTCAGCCTGAATGGCATCACAGTCCAGAATGATCTGTCGCTCGCCGAGCAGTTCCATATCTGTCACCGAACGGAGCGCTCGACCGATCAGACGTTGAATCTCCTGCGTGCGCCCCGACTGCTTGCCCTTGGCTGCCTCTCGATTGGCGCGACCAGGCGTGGAGCCGGGGAGCATCGAGTACTCAGCCGTGACCCAACCCTCACCCTTTCCGCGCATCCAGCGGGGCACGTCCTCGTCCACCGACGCGGTGCAAAGCACCCTCGTCCGACCAAAGGAGACGAGCACTGAGCCGTCGGCCATGTCGGTGTAGTCACGCTCAAAGGAGATGGGGCGCAGTTGATCGTTGTTGCGTCCGTCTGGTCTCAAGGTTCTCTCGTTCCTGTGCTGTGGTGCGTCGGTGCCGCCGAGTAAGGGCGGTCAGGTCACGCAGCGTAGACCGCGCCGGGCTCAGCCACCCTGATTGGTCCGTCGAAGGCAGCCGCGGCAAGGGACCGGTGCAACTCAGCATCTTCGCCCGGAGCCTGATGAGTCAACACGAGTTGATCGACTCCTGCCTCAGCAGCCGTCACCCCGGCCTCCTCAGCGGTGAGATGCAGGATGCCCTCCTTACCAGCGCGTCGGGCGTACGTGGCCTCCACCAGCGCAAGATTCAACGGGCCCAGTTCGGCCATGGACCAGCCCGGTCCGGTATCGGCGCTGAAGCCAATGCTCCGGCCGTCGACTTCGACGCGTGTGGCAAGAGTGGGCACGTAATGGTCGGTCTCAGAGAAGGTCCAGGTCTGGCCTCCAATTCGGACCACAGAATCGGGCGTGACCACGGTCCAGTCAAACACATGCTGAAGCTCCTCTCGCCCTATGAGTTCCTCGGCGCGCTGGTGCACCGCGACGTTGCTGAACACCGGGAAGTTGATTCGCTCTGCGAAGTACTGCAGCGCGTTTCGCAGAACGGGCACCTCCAGCCAGTGGTCGGGGTGTTCGTGGGTCAGCACCAAGGCGGTGAGCTCGGTGAGACTCACATGTTCCTGCAGTCTGGCGAGTGTTCCCGGTCCGGCGTCAAGCCAAACCGATGCCTCGCCTCCTGTGACGAGGTAGCCAGAGCAGGCACCACCCGGACCGGCGTAGGAGCCACAACATCCCAACACGGTCAATTCAAGCGTGCTCAAATTTCCTCCCAGACAATCTGGTCCACCTCATCAATTTCGGGCATTGACAGTGTGCGCCCCATCGAGGCAAACCACTCCGTGTCGCCCGAAGAAAGCCAGCGATGGGTACCAGCGTCTGCATTGCCTGACCCAAGTAGATCACGTCCCGCGAGTCGACGCACGACGTCAAAGGCAGTTTCGTCCGCGGAAGAAACCAGGACAACGTCGCGTCCCACCGCATCGGCAATCGGTCGAGCGAGAAAGGGATAGTGCGTGCAGCCGAGCAGCAATGAGTCAACCTTCGCTTCGCGCACCGGTGCAAGGAGACGCTGCGCCAGAATACGCATCTGTTCGGAATCCGTCTCCCCCCGCTCCACGAACTCGACGAACCCGGGGGTTGCGCAACACACCAGCTCAATGCGACGCTCGCCGCATTCGCGATTCAGTTCAGTAACGGCAGTTTGGTATGCGCCCGAGCCAATGGTCGCTGTCGTGCCGATGACACCAACCCGGCCGCTTCTGGTTACCTGGGTGAGCGCACGAACCCCAGGTTCAATGACACTGAAGACCGGAACATCGAACTCGCGCTCCAACTCGCGAAGCGCCGCCGCCGCAGCGGTGTTGCAGGCCACCACAAGCGCCTTCACATTGAAGTCACGAACGAGCAGCCGGGCAATTTGCAGCGCGTAATCACGTACCTCGTTCTGGGGCTTCGAACCGTACGGGTATCGGGCGGTGTCACCGAGGTAGACCACGTCTTCCCGTGGGAGGAGATCGATGAGGGCACGGGCCACAGTCAGGCCACCAAAGCCGCTGTCGAACACACCAATTGGCCGATCCTTCATCTTCGCGACTGTAGCGAGCACGAAGCTCGCTTTTGCCCTAGGTTGGGTGGCCGTGTTTGACTACACGAAACGTGCCGACATCAAGGAACTCCACGTGCACCCATCACGCCCCCAATTTGTTGCTCCCAAGCCCGCGTTGGGCGTCACCAGGATCGCTACAAGAACCCTCGTATCCGTGGTTGCCCTCGTCATGGTGCTAACCGTCGTAGCAATCCCATCCGCAAGTGCTCAGGACGAGGTGACCGTCACCATTCTGCACAACAACGATGGTGAGTCCAAGCTGCTCCCCGACCCAGACTCCGGTTTCCCAGGCATCGCCCGCTTTGTGGCCACGCTCAAGAGCCTGCAGGAAGAGTCGGGCGGCAACACGATCACGCTGACCTCTGGTGACAACTTTCTTGCCTCCAAAGAGTTCACCGCCAGCCTCGCCGCTGGTCCGCCCTACTTCGACGCCACCGCCGTCAACGGTCTCTACGACGCCATGGCGCTCGGCAACCACGACTTCGACTTCGGCCCCGATGTCGCTGCCAACTTCATCAACTCGTTCGACCCGAAGATTCCGTTCCTCTCGGCCAACATCGACGCATCCGACGAGCCCTCTCTGCAGGCGCTGGTGGACGAAGATCTGATTGCCGGCTCCACCATCATCGAGCTGGAAGACCTCAGGGTTGGCGTTATCGGTGCCATCACGCCCCGACTGCCGAACATCTCCAGTCCGCGAAATGTCGTCATCGAGGCTGACGTCGCTGGCGCAATCGCCGACGAAGTCGCAGCTCTTGAAGCCGAAGGCATTGACCGCATCATTCTGATCAGCCACCTCCAGGGTCTCAGCGAAGACAAGGAACTCATCCCCCAGCTCGAAGGCGTGGACGTGGTCATCGCCGGCGGCGGCGACGAACTGCTCAAGAACGACGGCAACAGCTGCCTACCGGACGAGGAAGCCGCAGACGCCTACCCCATCATCGTCGAAGACTCCACGGGTCGACAGGTTCCTCTGGTGACCGGCCCGGGCGGCTACCGCTGCATCGGACAACTGTCCGTCACCTTCTCAGGAGGCGTTGTCAGCCGTGTGTCAGGTGAGTCCATCGGTGTCGCTCTTGACGGTGATGCCGACGCCAGCGTCGTCAGCAGTGTGGAGACCCCCATAACCGAGGCTGTTGAGGGCCTCACCAACAATGTGCTCGGTACCAGCGAGGTTGATCTCGACGGTCAGCGTTCCAGTGTTCGCACCATGACCAGCAACGAAGGTTCGCTGCTCGCCGATGCGCTTCTCGGTGCCGGTCAACGCTATGCAGATGACTTTGGGGCAACCGAGCCTGTCGTCGCCATCCAGAACGGCGGCGGCATCCGCAACGACGCCGTGATCAGCGCCGGTGACTTCACCGAAGCGGACACGTTCGACATCGCACCGTTCAGCAACTTTGTCGTTGTAACGGAAGTCCCCCGTGAGCGATTCAAGGAACTCCTGGAGAACGCTGTTGCCGGCCTGCCAGAGGCTGAAGGCTTCTTCCCGCAACCCGCCGGGTTCACCATGACCATCGACCCGGATGCACCCGCTCGCGAAGTGAACCGTGACGGCGAATGCGAACTCACCGGCAATGAAGGTTCCCGCGTTGTCGATGTCACGCTCAGCGATGGCACGAAGATCATCGAAGACGGCAGTGTCGTTGCCGGTGGCGACATCAGCCTGGCCACCATCGACTTCCTGGCACGCGGTGGCGACTGCTACCCGCTGGGGGATCTTGACTTCACCCGGGTGGGCCTCTCCTACCAGCAGGCGCTCGCCGAGCATGTGGAGATCGGGCTCAACGGCGAGATCACCGCTGCGGAGTATCCGGCGGAAGGGACCAACCGCATCACGACCATCGACGCTGCGGACACCGGCGACGCTGACGACACCGGCGACGCTGACGACACCGAGGACGCGGCGGAGCCGACATCCACGCCCGTGCCGGATCCCACAGCCACGCCGGTGCCAGATCCCACGCCCACTCCCACACCGGTACCCGGCGCACCAGATCTTGCTGAGACCGGACCAACCGAGAACACGCTTCCGCTCGCCATTGCCGCAATATTTGTGGTCCTCGCCGGTCTGTGGCTGGGCACCGAAGGCCGACGCATGTTGTGGGGCGACATCCTCCGCGACGACTGATTGGCTGCTGACGCCTACTATTTTGGCGTGTTGGGGAACGACAGGGGCTCATGAAACGTCATACAGGTATGAGTGAGTCACCAGCGGTTCTGCGCCGCCTCTTCAGCATTGTGCTCTTCGTCGCCCTTTTGAGCGCTTGTAACGGTTCTGAGAAGGCCACAGCACCGGACCTGCCTGTTCCGGACAGTCCCACACCCACCATTGGCGGCGACGACCCGGGCCCCGCCCCTGACGCCCCCGTTGCGACGGCTGTCGTTACAGCGCCCACGCCTGGTCCAACCGCCACAACCGGGCCGCCAACACCAACTCCCACGCCAAAGCCTGCGCCCCGCACTGATGTTGAGGAAGACGGCTGGGTTACGCACACGCTTGCCACGCTCACCGAACGAGACGACTACTTCTCGCTGTCGCGTTCTGCCGTCGGCGGCCAGCAGATCACCAAGTTCACCATCATCGATTTCTTTCGCGAAGCCGACGTCGTCTTCTACGACAGCAACTTCTACACCCTGCACGACGAGTGGTACTGGTTCCGTCTGCTCAACGGAAGGTCCGTACCCGGGTCGCCTGATCAGCCGGTGCAGAATCTGAGCTTCGACACCGTTGACGAGGTCTACGAGTGGGCACTCCCTCGTCAGGACAATCTCCCACTTGGACTCGAGTTCTTTCGCGACGATCGTCTCGCAACGACCGACTTCTATGCGATGGCCGGCACCGACAGCCGGCCGGACCGCATGCTGCAGCTTGGGTTCAGCGGACGTCACTTCGGTCTGGGATCGGTTGTCTTCGTACCCGCTTCAGAGACAGAATCGGAGAGCTGGTTACTGGAGCTCGAGTTTCAGGACACGGGCGGCCCGGAAATCATTGCCCAGTTCTTCGACCGGATTATTGCGAATGTACCTCCTGAGATTGGCGACAACCTGAAGTGGGTTGTGCGCTCTCCGCAACAGGAGATCACTGCCCAGCGCATGGAGAACGAAGGTCTACGATTCTCTGATCGGATAGTTCGCTACTCCGAACTCGTCGCAGATGGACAGGTTGAGGTGTACAACGCTGGCATCAGTGCCGGGAGGGTCACCCGCATTGCTCCGGGCGACGACGGTCGGGAACTCTCCGAAGCCGACGAGCTGTCCATCCTCGTCACCGAGTTCGTGCCGGACTACCTGCCGCCGGCAACAGCGCTCCTGACCCAGAATCCGCAAACGCCCCTCGCTCATGTCAATATTCTTGCGGCCAACCGCGGGATACCCAATGCCTCCCAGGGTGCTCTGCTCGATGACCCGGCGCTCAACTCCATGGCCCGTGTCCGCGCCGCCGCAATCGTGCTCACCAAATCACCGGATCAACTCCGCATCCTGCAGATGACCGAAGCAGAGTTCGTCCGTTGGCTCGAGCTCCGCTCGAACACACCGATTGCGGTGCCCACCATCGACCTGACCGATGCTCCCCTGACGTTGGATCTCGCAACCGTGCAGGCAGGTATCAGCCGCCAGATTGACATCGACGATCTCCGCCCGCTTATCGGTGGCAAGGCTGCGGGTTTCCTTGGGCTGCTTTCTCCTGGGTCAGTCACCATGCCAGAGAGCCCGAGCGTCATCACCGTCGCCGCGTATCGCGAGCATTTGGAGCAGGTGCAACCGGCTCTCGATGCCATGCTCGCCAATCAGCAGTTTGTCGATTCGCCGCTGGCCCGCTTCCTCCTGCTGGAAGGTCCGAACGACTATGCGGACGTCTACACGCAGGGGTCAGAGACTGTCCTCGCTGAGGAGTTCCGCGCCGCCCATCCTTCGGGCACGATCATCGGCGACATCCTGGACGCTGACGGGTTCAAGAGCTATCTGCGTGACGCTCCAATGAAAACCGCCACGCTCCAGGCAATTACCGCCTTCGTGGAAGATCAGTACGCCGACCACCACGTGATGCAGGGCCTGCGGTTCCGTTCATCGAGTTCGGTGGAAGACATCGAGGGCTTCAATGGCGCCGGTCTCTATGACTCCAACACCGGTTTCCGCTCCCCCGAGCTGCAAACCGCGGAGAAGGATCAGAAGAAGTCACTCGAGTGGGCCATCAAAAAGACGTGGGCCTCCTACTGGAGTTTCGAGGCTTTCGAGGAACGCCAGCTTGAGAATGTGGACCACGAATCGGGCGCCATGGCCGTGCTGGTCCACGCCCGCTTCGACGACCCGCTCGAGCTCAGCAACGGCGTCTTCACCCTTGCCATCCTTCCGGCGAATGACCCCCATGCCGAAGTTGAGATGGTCATCAACGTGCAGGCAGGAGCGGAGAGCGTCACGAATCCCACCCCCGGCCTCAATGCGCTGCCCGAGGTGGACGTTGTGCGACTCACCGACGGCGGAATCGAGATTGAGCGACGCCAGGACTCAAGCCTTGTTGCGCCGGGCGAACGCATCCTCAGCGACGACAAACTTCGGGAGATCTTTGCGCAGGGAACCGACGTGGCCCGAGAGTGGCTTGCCCTTTCGAACACCGACCCGCTCCCCAACCAGCAGTCGAGCACCGTCGTACTGGACTTCGAGTTCCGGGAAATGGCCGCAGGCTGGCCGCAACTCGTTCCCGGAGAAACACCGCACCCGGAACGGATCGTAATCAAGCAGGCCAGAACCCTCGACCCCGGAACCCGCGGTCTGGCGAATGCCATTCGTTCGCTGCCCATCCCTGACGACATCGAGTCCCGTGCCACGAGGGTGGAGCAGACGAGCTGTACCAGCGCCAACTTCAACGTGACCGTGGTTGAGGTGTTCACCGATCCGCTGGCCATCCCTGATATGGGTTTCGACGAAGAACCGTTCCTTGCATCGGTTGACTTGAACTTCACCGCAGCGGTTGGAGCCGAGGTCGGTATCGGATCAGGTGTCAACCTCGCAGTCGACTGGAGCAACTTCGGGTTGGAGATCGACAACGACCCAACGACGGTCGAGGTCGTCCCCCGTCTCAGCACACCAATCGGCACTTTGGAACGCCTCCGGTTGAACACCTCAACGCCCGACGGAAGCTACGTCCTGCTCAACGCGGAAGGCAGCGAGGTGTCGACCGGCTCTCTCAGCTGTTCATCAACAAAGCTGTTGGTTACCGCCGAGGACTATCTCTTCGGGTTGGTCGCGGCAACCGACCGCGGCGAGCGCTGACGCTTCGTCCATCAGGAGCGGGCTGGATACGGCCGACTCTGCACCAGCAGGGCGAACGAGATGCCCAACGATGCCATCAGCAACAACCCAGCGAAGCCTCTGCCGGCCAGAACAGTCGTGGAGAACGCCCATCCCCCAAGCAGCACCGCAGTTGCAACCGCTTCAAGTGCCACCCTGTTCTCCGCGTATTCTCGCAGCGAGTCATCAGCGTGGCGAATGTCGAGCGCTCGCAACGGCCGCTTCCCGCCTCGGATAACCGCCAGGAAGATTCCGTAGACGACCGCAAAGATCACCGCCATGATCGCCAGGCCGTTGGCCCGCCCGTCTGATTCCACAAGGGCAAGAAGCACCACCGACGCGGTGAGCATCCAGCTGAACGGTTGCAACCAACTGGACTGAATTCGCACGGAAGCAACTGCGTCCTCCCTGCTGCGTCGCACCAGCAGCGGCAGTACACGGTTCGACTCCGCCAGAAGTGAGCACAGCAACATCCCGAACAGTCCGCAAAAGACCACATCAGCCCACGGGGCGTCAGCTCCGATGCCCGCTGTCGTGCGCACACCAGCGCCCTGGCTGAGGAGAATAGCGAAGACGACCCCGGCTGTGGCTCCCATCCACCGGTGGATACGCAGCCGGTAAAGGTAGGACCGGATGAGTTCGAACACGGCGCCGTCAGCGGTGCCAACCTTCTGGATCCAGCGAATGTCGCGATCGGTGATGTCGTCGATACGAGACATCGTTGCCCGGGCGAAGACGAGAGCGAAGATCCCAACAATGATGAGGAGGATGGTCCCCATTACTGGTTGGGAACCACCTTCACCGGAATCTCACGCACGGCGCCATCGATGATCCGGAAGTTTCGCAGTACGGGTTCGGCGCGCTTGAGGGAAACGATGACAAAGTGCATGGTGCCAAGCGGATCGAACCGGGCTGCATCGGCGATATCGGTTGCTGACGGATATGGAGCGGTCTGCACATGGCTGTGCATCACGCCAAGTGTTGCGAGACCCGCTGCCTCGATGCTTGTCTCGACGTCCAACTGTTCCTGAGCATCGAGTCGGTAGATGACCGGCGAGGCTGCAGCGTTGGACATCGGGACGAACTCGGTAACCAGATCGGAGCCATATCGTCCCCCGAAAAGGCCGCAGGCTTCCCATGGGGCGCCGCGCACCGCATGGGCGAGCATGGCCGAGGAAACGGATTCGGTTAGTCGAAGCACAGAAGCGAGGCTACCGTGCCGCCCATGGCGAAGAAGGGCAAACCTGATCCCAAACGGGATCCGAACAACGCGACCATTGCGTCGAACCGACGCGCGTCACATGACTTCGCGCTCACCGACACATGGGAGTGCGGCATTGTGCTCGTTGGCAGCGAGGTCAAAGCGTTGCGGGAGTCGAACGTTCGGATCAACGAGGCGTACGCACGTGTCAAGAATAACGAGCTGTGGCTGTACAACCTGCACGTTGCCCCGTACTCGCACTCTGGTACGGCGTTTGCGCACGATCCGGACCGACCAAAGAAGTTACTGGTCAACCGACGGGAGATCAATCAGATCCGGGTGGCAACCGACAACGACGGTATGACGCTTGTACCTGTCAAGCTGTACTTCAAGAATGGCCGAGCCAAGATTGAGCTCAGTAGCGGACGCCGCAAGAAGACCGAAGACAAGCGCCGGGACCTGGCTGCGCGTGACGCAGACATGGAAGCCCGCAAAGCCATGAGCGCACAGCGGCGACGCTGAACATCACAGCGGCGACGCTGAACACTCGCTTCTAGCGTAGGTCCTCAGCCAGCATCAGGATCTGTTCCTGTACGCCGGAGTCGAACCCGAAGAACGGCTGGGTTCCTTCATCAAGCCCAGGTGAAAGCACCATCATCTGTGAGTTGATGGTGATTCCCAACTGCTGCCAGGTGCCGAACGTTGGATCCCACAACATGGTGGGCGTGGTTGCGCCGGTGTGTTCGATGAAGTTCTGGGTGTACGCAAAGTCGTCCTGGGTTCCAAGACCGATGACCTGTATGTCCTTGTGGTCGCGAGCAAACTGCTCAACGGCGGGCCCTTCGGCCCGACAGGTTGGTCAATGGGGAGCCCAGAACCACAGCAGAACCGGACGGTCGCCATCGACCACCTCGCGCAACGTGGTCTTCGCTCCATCAGAGACGCCAACAACTTCGTAGTCAAACGGATGATCTGCAGCAACAAGCGTGGCCACGCTCTGTTCTGCTCGTTCGTCGACCGTCAGACCGTCATCGACCGGAGCAGCCTCCTCGACAGGAGCTTCATCTATCGGCTCAGCCTCGGGTTCAGGTACCGAGTCATCCGGCATGGATTGAGTCGGTTCCCCCTCGCCAGCGTCAGTCACAGACTCATCGACAGGCGCGGTCGCGTTGGACACGGCCCCCTTCGTTGGCGCCGGGTCGCCGACATCGTCGGCAGGAAGACCATCATCAACGGCAACATCAGCTGCCGTATCCAATGCCGGCGCGGCGGCCTCAACAGAGGACGCAGCTGAAACGGTTGGGTCTTCCCCAATGCACGACGTCGCCAAGAGCGTCAGTGCCACCACGGCCATCATCCATTTGATCTTCTTCATCGCAGTCGAAACCCTACCCAGACCCGCATGCTTCCTGGGGGCACCCAAAACTCCCGAAAGAAATCCCGTCGCTCCGAGGTCGGCTCGCCGATACGATTGGCATCTGTTCTTTGACATTCGATCGTTGTGCCACCGGGCTTCCGCAGACTGGCAGACTGGCAATGAAGCGTGAACACAACGATTGTTTTTCATCCCGGGGCTGAAGGGTTTCGACGCCGAGGACGGAAATCGAACTGTGCGACCGGAGTTGCTCAGACTCCTTAAACAGGGCACACAAAAACAAGGCAACCAAAATCAGCCTTCGTTTGCACTCGCAGCCTGATTAGTCAGTAAGCAAATGCAAACACCATCGCGGCCCTACGGGGCTGGCGGGGCCTGTCCACTGCAGCCTGGCAACAGAAGCAGTGGAGGACAGCTGGGAAAGACCGCTGACGGCGAGAAAGACCGCTGACGTTCAGGAAAGACTGAGCGGAGGGCCAACTTGTTGGCCATACGACCCGGCGTAACCACAGCCGCATAGTGGTGAACCGGGAATGGTCGTAGCGCTTTCGGTAACCACTTGACGGACGGGGGTTCGATTCCCCCCAGCTCCACGTATTGAGCACGATCCTGGCGGATCGACTCAAACTGGAGTTTTTGCTGACGCAAAAACATCCAACACGACACCGGCAGTAAACACGGGGCGCCCATCGACGCGGTGTCATACACCGCGTTACAAGTGGGCCTCGTCAGGCAGGTCGGTGGGGGTGAGGTTGGCTGGCGGGGCGTTCTGTCCGATGAGCCGGCCGGTGGCACGGACGATGACGTCGGCTCGTTCACCGTCGGCGAACTCGAGGGTGAGTTGCTTGTGGTTTGCTCCCCACATCAGATAGTCGCTGCCAAGAATCAAGCCGCTCCAGGGCAGATCTCGCGATTTTCCCGACGTCGGCTCCGCTCCCAACGCGAGCTTCACTCGGACAAAGCCCAACTCGCGGTCTGCGCTGCGCAACCGCACCTGTCCGGTGAAACCGCCCAACGCATCCTCGCCCGGGCCGAGCGGCTTTGCCATCGTGATGAGCGTGACATGCGCATAACCCTCCAGCGGGAATCGGTCCTCAGCTCGATATCCGAGGCGCTCGTAGAGACGCTGGTTGTCGACTGCCAGTTCGCCAACGATCAGCTGAACTCGCTCTGCCCCACTCAAACGGATAGCCGCCTCAGCCGCGGCCATGAGCTCACCAGCAATCCCCCGCTGGCGACAATCCGGGGCAACCATCAACCGTTCGATATCCGCACCGCCGGGTCGATAGTCACGAACGGAGACCGCACCTACAATCCGGTCTGATTCAATCCCAACAAGCGTGAAGTCGGACGCTTCGATCCGCCGGGACACATCGTCGTGTGTGTCGAGCAGCGCCGGCACTTCGGGCGTGCCATAGAGCATCGCCTCGTCCACGAATGCTGCGCGCTGCAGCGACCAGAGAGCTCCCGTTTCGTCAGGACCAATAAGGCGAATCTGCAGCGCAGACTCTGAATCGGTCAAGGCCGCACTTCGTAGTACAGGTTCATCGGGTCCTCGAAGTCATGTACGACGACCGTCGAGAAGCCAGCGTTGGTCACAAGCTCCGTCAGCGCTTCCTCGTTGAGTCCGAGCGTGCCAAGACCCATACCGCCTTCCTCGGACATTGCCGACGACATACAGACTGACACGGACGTGGCGTAGAGCATGGCCAGCATTGGGTTCTTCCGATTCTTCTTGAAGTCCGCGTAGGAGCGAATCTCCTTGATGATCCACACGCCGTCATCGGCAATGTGGGAACGAATGTCCGCGGCGGTGAGATCTGGACGAGTCATGTCGTGCAGGCAGTCAAGCGTCAGAATGACATCGTAGGTGCCATCCATCTTCGAGCTGGGCTCCTGATGGAAGGTGATCTCATTGCCGGTCTCTTCGCACCGCTGTCGGGCCAGGTTGATGGCATGTTCGGAAGGGTCATACCCCTCGTAGGTGGATGCGGGGTAGGCAGCCTGCAACAGGCGCAAGGCAAAGCCGGCGCCGCAGCCGACGTCGGCCACGCGTGCGCCATCGCTCAGACGATCCGCCAGACCAGGGAAAGCGGGAACGAGCTTGGGGACGAGCACGTGCTCCGTCCAGTTGCCGAACGCCTGCTCTACTGACACCGCCTCGTGCTCGCCGTGATCGTCGTAGGTGAGACCAACACCCGACTTGAAGGAGTCGGCCAGCTTGTCCACCACATGGGTTGGCTGCGGCCCACCCATTGCGGAGCCAGCAAAGGTAAGGGAATCACGATCGGCCAGCACCGCTGCGCCCTCTCTCGTGAGTTCGAATGCCAGTCCGTCTTCGGACTCGACCAGGTCTGCCGCAGCTTGCGACATGAGCCACTCCTGCAACCACCGCTCATGAAGCCCGGTGATCTCGGCGAGCTCACCTGCAGTGACAGGACCAAGGCCCTTCATCGCTGGGTAGATACCAAGCCGATCACCGAAGTGCATCATGAGCGCAACCATCTCACCCTGGCGGTACGACCAGACGGTGCGCACCATTGCGTTCAATCGATCCGGATCCAACTTCGCTTCGGTACTCATATCGTTTCGCTACTCATGGAAGGACAATAGCCTTCCTCCATGAGCGAGATTCCGTGGACCCCTGTCGCCGCAGCTGACAGCGTTGAGCAGGGCCACATCGAAGCGGTCGTAGTTGGCGAGCAGGACTTGGTGGTCTGGCGGTCAAGTAATGGCAGTCCGTGCGTGATGGACGCTCGATGTCCGCATCAGCACAGCCACCTTGCAGCCGAGGGGTCCATTGATGGTGACGAGATCATCTGCTGCACCCACTGGTGGCGCTTCGACTGCTCAGGCAACGGGTCATACCTGGGCGCGGGAGGCCAACGCGAAGAACGGGCCAACATCGCCGTGTTCGCCTCTCGCGAAGCCAACGGCCAGATCCAGGCTCAGTTGCCTGACCTGACGGTGTCAGACACACCGTGAGTGGGACTAGCTCTCGGTGAGTTTGGTTTTCCACCCGGCCAGGGAGTCTGACTCTGCGGCGATGCTGGTGCTGTCGCCGTGGCCGGTATGGACCGTGGTGTCGTCGGGCAATGAGAACAGCTTGTGCTCGATGGAGTCCAGGATCACCTCGTAGCTGGAGAACGAACGCCCCGTAGCGCCCGGTCCGCCGCTGAAGAGCGTGTCGCCGGAGAACAGAATGCCTTCGCTCGGAAGGTGCAGGCAACACCCTCCGGGCGAATGACCCGGAGTGTGGATCACGTTGACGTCCATACCGCCAACAGTGAACGACTGACCGTCAGACAGCGGCGCGTCGACCCGGCGATCCGCATACACGGCTTCCCACAACATGGTGTCGTCGGGATGCAGCCAGATGGGAGCGTTGAAATGCTCGGCCACCTCAGCAGCGGCGTTGATGTGATCGTTGTGAGCGTGGGTACACACAATGGCCTTGAGCGCTCGGTCTCCGACCGCTCCAATGATGGCTTCGTGATCGTGGGCGCAGTCAAGAACCACACATTCGCGATCATCGCCAACGATCCAAACATTGTTGTCGACGTCGAAGTCCTCGCCGTCAAGGGAGAAGATGCCGGATGTGATGAGATGGTCGATGTGTCCCATCAGTGAATCTCCACGACGGAACGCAACACGGAGCCCTCTTCCATCTTGTGGAAGGCGGCCTCAACATCTTCAAGCGCAATACGCTCGGAGACAAACTTGTCGAGGTTCAAACGCCCCTGCATGTACAGGTTGATCAGCATCGGGAAATCTCGGCTGGGCAGACAGTCGCCGTACCAGGAGGACTTCAGCGAACCTCCACGGCCGAAGATCTCAATCAGCGGCAGCTCTATCTTCATCTCCGGGTTCGGTACGCCGACAAGCACCACTGTGCCTGCAAGGTCACGGGAGAAAAACGCCTGCTCGTAGGTCTTGGGCAGACCAACAGCTTCGATGGCGACGTCGACGCCGTGACCGTCGGTGAGCTCGCGAATCTTCTCGACCGGATCAACCTCAGAGGAATTGATGCAGTGAGTGGCGCCGAACTCTTTGGCCCATTCAAGCTTCTGATCGTCGATGTCGACCGCGATGATGGTGGACGCACCGGCAAGGCGGGCCCCTTCGATGGCCGCATCTCCCACGCCACCGCAGCCGAAGACCGCAACAGAGTCACCGCGGCTCACGCCGCCGGTGTTGATTGCAGCGCCGATGCCAGCCATCACGCCGCATCCGAGGAGTCCGGCGGTTGCCGCGCTGGCTTCCGGGTCTACTTTGGTGCACTGCCCCGCAGCCACGAGTGTCTTCTCTGCAAAGGCGCCAATGCCAAGCGCCGGGCTCAGTTCTGTGCCGTCCTGCAGCGTCATCTTCTGCGTGGCATTGTGCGTGTCGAAGCAGTACTGGGGCCTGCCCTTGTTGCACGAGCGACAATTGCCACACACGGCGCGCCAGTTCAGTACCACGAAATCGCCTGGTTCAACATCGGTCACGCCTTCGCCGACTTCTTCGACGATTCCTGCCGCTTCATGCCCAAGCAGGAACGGGAACTCGTCGTTGATGCCGCCTTCGCGGTAGTGCAGGTCGGTGTGGCAGACACCGCACGCCTGGATCTTGACGAGAGCCTCACCCGGACCGGGATCCGGAACGATGATGGTTTCAATGCTGACGGGCTCGCCTTTGGCGCGGGCGATGACGCCCCGGACCTCATGTGGCATGTTCACTCCTTGGACAGCTGGCCTACGGCCAGCGACGACTCTGGTAGTGAACGCTAGTCCGTGACTGCGTGCCGTGTGGCGACGTCAGTCGATCTGAACGTCTTCTTCGTCGGCATCGACGAGGCTTGTGAGACTGTCGGGACCACGTTGAGCGGTGCCCGCCGAATCGGCGCGCTGCTCGTCGTCTGCGTTGATGAACGTGTCACCGGCACTGCTGCGGTCCTCGGACTCGGGCTCACGTCCGACCAGGTCGTCTCCACCGCCCAGCAACAGAGCGCTCAGGTCCTCGATATCGCCCTCAAAGCCCTCTTCAATCAGATCCTCGGCGCTCTCAGCTCCGAGCCGAGCGGCCAGGCTTTCCAGAATTGGGTCCCATTCGCCGCCTGCGGTGTCCTCGCCAGACTCGTCAAGGTCAAGGCGTTCACCGGTGCCTATCAGGTACGGCATGGGGTCAACGGGCACGCCGTTGAGTCGGGTTTCGAAGTGCAGGTGCGGACCGGTGGACAGACCGGTTGAACCAACGGCACCAATGATGTCACCTCGGGCCACGGTATCGCCCAGCGAGACAGCGATCGAACTCTGGTGGGCGTAGAGCGTGGAGACCAGGTCACCATGATCGATGACCACGGCATTGCCGTAGCCGCCCATGGGGCCGGCAAGAATGACGGTGCCGTCCGCAGTGGCGCGAATCAGGGCGCCAGAGGGGGCGCTCATGTCAATGCCGTCGTGCTGACGGACATAGCCGAGGATGGGGTGGATGCGCGGTCCAAAGCCGGAACCCATGATCAGCGGATCGAGCGGCGGGTACATGGCGCCTGGTGCGCTGCTCTGCCCACTCTGAAGGAACTGGGCTTCGAGGATGATGCCTTCGATCTCTTTGGACTCTTCCGCGTGGGATCCCAGCTCAGCTGCGTACAGCTCTTTGTCTTCGCGAATAGCGGCGATGGCCTCGGCCTCGACCAGTACCTGCGACTCACGTTCAGCGAGCACAATCTGGCGCTCGGTCATCAGGCGTTCAACGTCTTGTTCCACGGCACGGATGTCGGCTGCGGCGCGGCGGGCAACCTCGATGGCCTCCGACAGTTCTTCCACCAGCTCCCGGGTTCGGGCCTCAAGGTCAGTTACCCGATCGATGGTGGCCTGCTGGTCATCGAGGATTGCACTGGCGTAGTCGATGGTGGCTTCGAGTTGGTTCACATCAGACGAGGTCAGGATTGCACCGGCGAACGCCTCGGCGTTGTTGCCTCCCATGTACGCCTCGACGGCCTCGCGCTTGAACAGCTCACGTTGATCTTCAAGTTCGGCCCGAACCGCTTCGAGTTCTCGATCCTTGGCGTCGCGCCGGATTTCGGCGAAACGGGCCTCCACTTCAGCTGCGAGAAGATCGCGACGAACCAGAAGCAACTCTTCGTCCAGTCCGTCCAGTTCCACTTCGAGCGCAACGACTTCGTCGGTTACCCCGCGAAGGGCGACGAGTGCTTCGCGTTCTTTCTCAGCTGTCGCTTCGAAGTTCTGCACTCGCTGACGGAAATCGGTCTGGGTCACGCACTCACCCGATGCCGGGATATAGGTGTAGGTGGCGAGGACGGCGTTCGTGGTGACATCCGCTGGAGCACGCCCGGCGATAATGCAGGGGTGGTTCCGGTCAAGAACTTCGTAGCACGCACCCCTGGCGTTCTCTGCGAATCCCCTTGGACACCTCGGTGGCTCAACCTTGCAACCGTCTTCTTCAGGTGTCTGACCTTCAGTGCACCAGTTCGGTCCGCTGGGAGCGCACCTGTCCTCGCCCTCTGTACCTTCCTCAGACGCAGCGTCACAGGCTTGGGAGTCGGGTCCGTCGTCACCATCGCCAGGGTTCGCCTCAGAACCAACTTCCCCTTCGACTTCAGCATTTGCTTCGCCTTGACCGCCAGCTTCGGTGTCAGCAGTTGGCGGGCTCGGAACCGGGGTGGCGGTGGGGGGCGCAAGCAGGCAGCCGTTGCCATCAGCAGTAGCGATCTGACCTTCGAGACACTGCAGCCCAACACCCATGGCGCCCGCATTCGCGCTGGCGAACACGGTCGGGAGACCGAGCAGCAGCATGGACAGCACAACTGCCGCCAGAACGAGAACCGGAACGGTTCTGCGAGAATCAGTTTCCATCAATGTCTATCGTCACTTGTTCAGACGTTGTGAGCCAGAGGAAAAACTACCCAGGTGGCATCGCTTCGTACCTTCAAAACACATGATTCTGGTGAAATTCGCCCAAACAGGACCGAATCAGACGTCCAGGAAGCGGGTGATGGCAATCATGGAGGCAAACGCCCCGATTGCAGCGCCGGTCAGACCCATGACCAAACCGATCTCCCAGACCCGCACAGAATCGATCACAAACGCATTCAGCAGCGTGAACGCGGCTTCCTCCGGGTCATCGCCACCAGCAAAGTCAGCGAAGCGCGTATTCAACAGAAGCAGCGCCGGTATGGAACACAACCCGCCCAGCAGCCCCTGACCGGTTCCCTCAACAAGGAACGGGAAACGGATGTACCAGTTCGAGGCACCAACAAGACGCATGACCTCAATCTCACGACGCCGTGCGAAGATGGCCGTTCGAATGGTGTTGAACACCAGCAGCACCGCAGCGAGCAACAAGACACCGGCGCAGAACCAGAGCACAGCCGTGATCTTGGACGAAAGCTCCTCAAGCTGGCGAAGCACCTCCGTGGCCAGAACCACACGCTTGACGCCCGGCTTGGCCTGGAACTGTTCAGCGAGACCTGCCACCACGTCCGGATCGACGTTCACGGGAACGACACGATAGGACGGCGGAAGCACATCCTGACTGATGCTCTCGATGAGCTCTGGCGATTCCTTGAACAACTCCTGGAACTCCTCGAAGGCCTTGGCCTGATCGAAGTACTCCCAGCGGTTGATCTCGGCGGGATTCGCGTCGAGTAGATCCTGAATGGCGGTGTCCTGCAATTCCGTGGCGTCCGGATTCATGAAGACAATGAATTCGATGTCACCCTGCCAGCGTTCTGTTGCCTGGCTGACCGAGTTGAGGACAAGCAGACCGAAACCGAGCAGCGTCAGTGAAACCGCAACGGTTATCAGCGTTCCGAAGAACAGCGAAGGATTCCGCTTGAGGCTGTACCACAGCTCGCGCGTGATGTATCCGGCCCTGGTGAGCATCTACTCGTACACTCCACGGGCCTGGTCACGAACCACAACGCCGCGGTCAAGCTCAATCACACGGCGGCGCATGGTGTCCACGATGCCCCGATCATGCGTGGCCATGACCACAGTGGTACCGACTTTGTTGATGCGGTCCAGAAGACGCATGATGCCCACCGACGTCGCCGGGTCAAGATTTCCCGTCGGCTCATCAGCAAGAAGAATGAGTGGACGATTCACGAATGCACGGGCGATGGATACGCGCTGCTGTTCACCACCGGACAACTCGTCCGGGTAGTTGTTCGTCTTGCTCGTGAGACCGACAAGCTCGAGAATTGCGGGAACCTGGGTACGGATGACGTGCTTCGGGCGACCGATCACCTCTAGCGCGAAGGCGACGTTCTGGGCCACGGTGCGGTTGCTGAGTAGCTTGAAGTCCTGGAAGATGCAGCCAATATTGCGGCGCAGATAGGGGACGCGCCATCCGCTCAGCTCGCCGATGTCCTTGCCGGCAACAAAGATCTTTCCAACGTCAGGCGTCTCCTCCTTGTTGAGGAGACGGATGAAGGTGGACTTCCCTGACCCGGACGGGCCAACGAGGAAGACGAACTCACCTTTTTGGATCTCCGAAGAGACTTCTCTGAGAGCAACGACGTCACCCTTGTAGACCTTGGTGACGCCTTCAAGCTTGATCATGTTGGAGGATTTCTGTCCATCGATAGCGGCGCTGGAATGCGGTGCAAGAGTACACCCTGACCCCACCAAAAGGTGGTCAGAGGGCTTTGGCGAAGTAGCGGTCAGACGCCTGTCGGCCCGAACTCCGATGTGTCTCTTCGCTCTTGGTCGGCTCGCCGACGAGGCCGCTGGGCCTACTCGCTCAGCTCGTCAGTTGGACTGTTCACGGCTCCAGCGCAGATACGCCTCCATGAAAGGTTCGATACCGCCGCCGAGCACGCTGTCCACGGCGCCGGTTTCAAACTCCGAACGAAGATCCTTGACCATCTGGTACGGATGCATCACGTAGGACCGAATCTGGCTGCCGAAGCCAACGTTCTTTGCCGCGCCGGCAATCTGCGCTATCTCATCATCACGTTTCTGACGTTCGAGCGCCAGCAGCATGGAGCCCATCATCTGCATGGCCCGATCTTTGTTCTGGTGCTGACTCCGTTCGTTCTGACACGTGGTGACGAGACCGGTGGGGATATGGGTTATACGTATGGCTGAATCGGTCACGTTGATGTGCTGACCACCGGCTCCTGAGGCCCGGTACGTGTCAATGCGCAGGTCGCCTTCGTCGATCTCAATCTCGGTGACTTCCTCGAAGAACGGAACAACCTGCAGCGATGCGAAGGCGGTCTGGCGCTTGCCCTCCTTGTTGAACGGCGAGATGCGCACCAGACGATGCACGCCGTGTTCGGATCGCATCAGGCCGAACGCATGGCGACCCTTCACCATGAACTCCGCCGACGAAATGCCCGCCTCGCCGCCGTCCTGTGCTGCGAGTACTTCCAGCTCAAAGCCGCGCCGCTCAGCCCACTTCATGTACATTCGGATGAGCATCTCCGCCCAGTCCTGAGAATCAGTGCCGCCTTCGCCGGCTTGCACCTTGCAGACCGCGTCGCGCTCGTCAAACTCGCCCTGGAACAGGGCTCGGAGCTCGAGCGCTTCGAATGTTTCGGCAATGGCGGCCACTGCGGACACGATCTCATCAACCAGAGATTCGTCTTCCTCCTCAGCAGCCAACTCAGCGAGCGTGTCGACGTCCTGAATGTCGCTGTCGAGTCTGTTGTACAACTCGATGTCATCGGTTACCGAGGACAGTTCGCCGGTGATCTTTCGGGCCTGGTCCTGGTCGTCCCACAGGTCCGGCTGCGCGGCAAGTTCAGCCAGCTCCGGCTGGCGGACGATCAGATCGTCGATGCCGAGATAGCCGTGAGCTTCGCCAAGCCGCTTGCGCAGAGCTGCGATGTCGTCGGAAAAGTCTTGCATGATGGGCCAAACTCGTGAGTGGACTCGACGTCGGTGGATCGATGGGAAGAACGTGAAAGCAAGGGGACGGCGCGCTCAAAGGAGCGTCAACGTCCGTGGCACTGCTTGAATTTCTTGCCCGAACCACAATGGCAGGGATCGTTGCGCCCGATGCGCTCTTGCGCACTTTTCACAACCGGCGCTACGCGACCCGTCTCGTTGGCGGCCACGGAATCGGGAGCATCTTTGGTGGCCTTCGCCACGACCTCGTTATTGCGGAGTTGATCACGACCTTCAGCAACGGTCCCGCTGGTGATGGGGACCGCCTTCGCTGCGTCGTCCTTCACGGCCGTGACGCCGAGCGGGTCACGATCTTCCCCGGCGAGGTCTGCAGCAACACCCTCTTCGCCGCCTTCCACCTTGACCTGCACGTGCATCACGTAGGTGACGAAGTCACGCGATGCGCTGTTCATCATCTCGGTGAACATCTCGAAGCCTTCACGCTGCCACTCGGTGAGCGGGTCGCGTTGGCCGAGGGCACGAAGGTTGATGCCCTCCTTGAGGTAGTCCATCTCGTAGAGATGTTCCCGCCACTTGGTGTCGAGAATGCGCAGCATGACCTGGCGTTCAATCTCGCGCATGGCGACAGCGCCGACCTCAAGCTCACGGGTCTCGTAGTACACGAGAGCATCAGACATCAGCAGTTCGTACAGCGCGTCGGTAGTGGGTGCTTCGGCGAGCATCTCTGACGAGATCTGGGTCGGCCACAGACCGAACAGATCGCTTTGGAGGGTATCGAGTTCCCATTCACGGGGAACATCGGTCTCGGCGTGAATGGCGATCGTGGAATCTACAGCCTGGGCCAGATGTTCAAGCGCTTCGTCGCGCAGGTCTGCGCCGTCAAGGATCTGCTTGCGTCGGGCGTAGATGACTTTGCGCTGCTCGTTCATTACCTCGTCGTACTTGAGGACATTCTTGCGAGCTTCGGCGTTCTTCTGTTCCACGGTGGTCTGGGCGCGTTCCACGGCCTTGGTGACCATCTTGGAGTCGATGGCGACGTTTTCATCGAGCGCCTTGTCCATTACCCACTGCATGGTGCCGGTGGCAAAGATACGCATGAGGTCATCTTCGAGTGAGAGGTAGAAGCGGCTCTCCCCCGGGTCGCCCTGACGACCGGATCGACCACGCAGCTGATTGTCGATACGGCGGCTGTCGTGGCGCTCGGTGGCGAGCACATAGAGACCGCCCAACTCACGAACAACCTCACCCTCGGCTTCAGTTTCGGGTTTGTATTTCTTCTCAAGCTCCAGAACCCGGGCCTTACCTTCGTCGGAATCAAGGTCGAGTCCTTCAGCACGTGCGTCGCGCTGAGCCATGCCGTCGGCGTTGCCGCCGAGCACGATGTCCACCCCACGCCCGGCCATATTCGTTGCCACGGTCACCGAGTGAAGGCGGCCCGCCTGCGCAACGATCTCGGCCTCACGGAAGTGCTGCTTGGCGTTCAGGACTTCATGAGGCACACCGTTCTGCGTGAGGATCCGGCTGAGCTTCTCGGACTTCTCCACCGAGATGGTGCCTACCAGTACCGGCTGGCCCACCTTGTAACGCTCGGCGATGTCAGCGGCGACGTTGTGGTACTTGCCGTCTTCGGTTTTGTAGACAAGGTCCACCTGATCTTTGCGGGCCAGTGGAAGGTTCGTCGGTATCGGCACCACATGCAGCCCGTAGGTGGCGTGCAGTTCGGCGGCTTCGGTCTCGGCCGTTCCCGTCATGCCGGCAAGCTTGTCGTAGAGGCGGAAGTAGTTCTGCAGGGTGATCGTGGCGAGGGTTTGATTCTCTTCCTTGATCTTGGCGCCCTCTTTGGCCTCCACTGCCTGATGCAGACCTTCGGACCAGCGGCGTCCGTCGAGGACACGACCCGTGAACTCGTCCACGATCTTCACGTCACCGTCGGCGACGATGTAGTCCTTGTCGCGCAGAAACAGTTCTTTGGCTTTCAGCGCTGCCTGGAGTTGGTGCACGTAGTTGGCTTGCACGGAGTCGTACAGATTCTCGATACCGAGGGCACGTTCCACAGCGTGGATGCCTTCCTCGGTGGGCGCCACGATGCGCTTCTCTTCGTCCACGTCGTAGTGGTCGTCACGACGCAGACCACGGACGATGGACGCGAACTTGTAGTACAGCTGGGCTGCGTCTGCGAGACGCCCACTGATGATGAGCGGGGTGCGTGCTTCGTCGATGAGGATGGAGTCAATCTCGTCCACCAGACAGAACTGGTGGTTGCGCTGCACGAGGGCGTCGGGCGACATGGCCATGTTGTCGCGCAGGTAGTCGAAGCCGAACTCGTTGTTGGTGCCGTACGTGACATCGCAGGCGTACTGCGCTCGCTTGGCGGCCTGATCGCGGTTGGCGCTCGGGGTCACGAGGCCGGTGGTGAGGCCCAGCCAGCCGTGAATTTGTGCCATCCACTCGGCGTCGCGTGTTGCGAGGTACTCGTTCACCGTGACGACGTGGACGCCTTCGCCGGTGAGGCCGTTCAGGTACACCGGCAGCGTCGAGGTGATGGTCTTGCCTTCACCAGTCTTCATTTCCGCCACCCAGCCGAAGTGGAGCGCAGCGCCGCCCATCATCTGGACGTCGTAGTGACGCTGGCCAATGGTGCGGGTGGCGGTCTCACGGACAACCGCGAACGCTTCGAGAAGCATGTCGTCGATGTGCGCGCCGTTGTCGAGGCGCTGGCGGAAGTCGACGGTCCTGGCTTTGAGTTCATCGTCGGAGAGGCGCTGCATCTCAGGTTCGAGTGCGCCAATCTCAGGGACGAGACCTGCAAGGGCTTTGAGCTTCTTACCCTCGCCGGTTCGGAGGAGCTTCTTGAAAATACTCATGAACTATTCAGGGTATCGGCCAGTCACCATTAGGTGCAGGCGGTTCCCCTTCGTGAGCATCTATGGGCCGAATGGCCCCGTGCTGCTCCCATATGGTGGTGCATCCGGCATTGCGCCCGGCGCGCCCGATGAGTCCTGCACGCCACCCGGCGTTGAGTCCTGCACGCCACCCGGCATGCCGCCCGACGTTGCGGCGTTGCCATCGCTGGTGCCGTTGCCTTCAGCCGGTGCCATGCCGTCGTATGGGCCGTCGCTATCCACGTAGATCAACGCACCGCCGGCGGCCGGAATGAGCTGCTGTGCGGCCGAGGTCAACATGATGGTGAGCGCCGACAGGAACACCAACACGAGGAAGACGCCGGGAGCAATCACGTCTGCAGCTTCCACGAAAGTCGCCGGATCGCCGTTGCGGGTGATGATGATGCCACCCTGTTCCCCAAACTCGGCAGACGGCGATTCGATCTCCACATCGCCGGTACCAATGGACGTGACAATAATGCCCTGGATGCCGACGCCCAGCGCAGTCTGGATGGCGAAGGAGGCAATCCATCCGCCGATGAGAGCGAGCAGTGCTCTTCCGAGGATTGCCCAGAAGTTTCCTGCCAGGATGCGGCGCACTTCGCCAAACATCGACACCCCCTTCGGGGCCAGAATCAACGTGGGTTCGAGCACTGTCCAGATCGTGAAGAACATCACCAACATGACGAGGAACGCCGGGATGATCACAAGGAGCAGGAGCGGTACCTCGATGCTGACGAACACTGCCAGACCGAAAACCACCGCTACGCCGACAAAGACGACAAGAAGAAGAAGCCATCGCAGGAGCGCTCGAGGAGCGGTGCGCACGCCGAAGCGCAGTGAGTCGCCTGTTGAACCCTCCTCGCCAATGAGGGCGCAATGAAGACGGTGCATGATTGCACTGCGATGAAGTAGCGACCCGAGAAGGAACAGCACCGCTCCCAGGCCGGCGATGGAGAGGCCGACGTAGCTGAGGCCTGAGAAGTCCTCGAAGCTGGCGAACCCGTTCTCCACACCAAGCTCGAAGCGAGCCGCGCGCAGGCCCCACCACGCACCAAGACCGATGACGAGGAATGGCAGGGACAACGTGATGAGTGTGATGAGCAACAACGACAGGATGGACTCGAAAATTCCCTTGAACGTGCCTTCCATCCACTTGCCAACCGGACGCAATCCGCCTGTTCCCCAGCGGCCTTTGCCATCTGAGGGCGCGCCATCGGGCCCAATCTGGCGGTGGCGATGTTCGGTCCAGTTCTGCCCGTCCCAATAGCGAAGCTGACCAGGCGTCTCCGGATCCGGGTACCAATCTGCAATTGGGTGCGAAGGATTTCCCGTTGGCCCGTTGCCGGGCTCGCCAAAGTCACTCATCGTTGGCCCTACTCATTTGGTGGCCACGAAGGGCTCCCGGTTCAGCCTGCTTCGTCGATAAGTCCGAACGTTTCATCATCGTCGCGACGGTACACGATTGCCGCGCGCTCGGTCTCGGAGTTGTGGAAGAAGTAGAAGTCGTGGTTGACGAGTTCAAGTTCGAGTACAGCTTCCTCTGGAGTCATTGCCGCAATGTGGAACTTCTTCGACTTCACGATGCGCGCTGCCTTCGGTTCCACGCTTTCCGCCTTTGCCTGTTCCGGCGTGGTGGCAATGGCATCCAGAAGGGCCTGATCGCCGCTGCTCTGCCAACGGTTGATCATGCGGGTCTTCAGCTTGCGGAGTTGCTTCTCCAGCTTTGCGACAGCCGCGTCGGTGGCGGCGAAACCATCAGGAGCAGACACTTTGCATCGGACATGGTGACCATGACCCACCAGCGTGACTTCACACGTGTCCTTGTTCTCAATCCGGGGGTTCTTTTCCTCGGTCAGGTGCACTTCGGCCCGGTCCAGACCGTCGACGATTCGGTCAAGGCGCCCAATTTTCTCCTTGACGTAATCCTCAAGGCGCGGGGTTAATTCGGTCCTACGGGTGCTGATTGTGACGTCCATTGCGCGATCGTATACCCAATCTTCGAGTCTTCGCAGAAGCGGCGGCGCGGAGCGGAGAATCCGCCCGGAAACGCTCAACAACTGTGTTTCTCTGCCGAAAGGACCAGAACAGTCGCCTACCTCCGCCGCCGTTCTGTGCCATTGTTTGCAGTTCTGCTCAGCGCCGTTCTGGGCGAGAGGCAGTTGCGCCGAACGTCGTGCGATCAGCACGAGCGACGGCGCATCCGGAAACGTTGGAGAAGCCGCCCTCTCGCATCACTGCGGCCGCGGCAGTCATGCTGGCGCCGGTGGTGATCACGTCGTCGATGATGACCACGCTGGGAAAGTACGCTGCGGCCTGCTTCAGGCGCGGTGCTGGGAGATACGACGCAGACGCCACCCTTTCGGTGCGACCTGATCCGGTTTGGCGCGCAGAACCCGTCGGCCGCAACAACGCAACCGCTGGCACGCCCAGGCGACGGCCCATCGCCCGGGCCAGAACCGCTCCCTGATCCAGACCCCGAGAACGTCGGCCTGCCCTGCTCGCCGGAACCCAGGTCACCAGCGCTGGCGGATGTTCACCCGCTACCTGCATCATCGCGTCAACCGCCCATGCCACCAGAGTGCGGTGCTGGCGATACTTCAGTGCCCGCACCAACTCCCCTGCCCGTCCCTCATACAGAAACGCCGCGCTCACCTGATGTAACCCCGGCAGCACAAATGGCGCGCAACGCTGCACTTCATCCGCACACCCTTCGCACGGCACTTCCCCCAGCGCACCGCACACACATTGCGCCGGAAACACTTTCGCCAAAATCGTCACAACCCGGACCATAGGCCCGGGTTGTGACAGTTTTCTTCGGACGCCGGAGCGTGCGAGGAATCAGTAGCGGTAGTGGTCCGGCTTGTAGGGTCCATTCACCGGCACGCCGATGTAGTCGGCCTGTTCCTGGGACATTTCGGTGAGACGCACGCCAAGGTGGTCGAGGTGAAGGCGGGCAACCTTCTCGTCGAGCTGCTTGGGGAGCACGACCACATCAGTGCCGTATGCCTCAGCGTTTGCGTGAAGTTCCATCTGCGCCAGCACCTGGTTCGTGAAGCTGAACGACATCACGAAGCTCGGGTGACCGGTTGCGTTACCGAGGTTCAGAAGGCGACCTTCGGACAGTACGAGGACGGAGTGACCGTCGGGGAAGACGTACTCGTCAACCTGGGGCTTGATGTTGACGCGCTGCACGTCGCTCATCCGTTCCAGCCCGGCCATGTCGATCTCGTTGTCGAAGTGACCAACGTTGCCAACGATTGCCTGATGCTTCATCCGAGCCATGTGGTCGGCCGAGATGATGTCCTTGTTGCCGGTGGTGGTGATGAAGAGGTCGGCGGTTTCCATGACGTCTTCGAGACGCTGCACGTCAAAGCCTTCCATGGCGGCCTGCAGTGCACAGATGGGGTCAACCTCGGTGACGATCACGCGGGCGCCCTGGCCTTTGAGCGAAGCAGCACAGCCCTTGCCGACGTCTCCGTAGCCGCAGACCACAGCAATCTTTCCGCCGAGCATGACGTCGGTTCCACGGTTGATGCCGTCCACAAGAGAGTGGCGAATGCCGTACAGGTTGTCGAACTTGGACTTCGTGACCGCATCGTTCACGTTGATGGCCGGGAACAGCAGCTCACCTGCATCACGCATGTGGTAGAGGCGGTGCACACCAGTGGTGGTTTCCTCGGACACGCCGCGGATACCCGGCGCGATCTTCGTCCAGAAATCGGTGCCGTGACGTTCGCCAATCTGGCGAAGCTGCTCCATGAAGACACCCTCTTCTTCAGATGCGTCTTCCGGTGTCTCCGGGATGGCGCCAGCCTTCTCGAACTCCAGGCCTTTGTGTACGAGCATGGTGGCATCGCCACCATCGTCGAGAATCAGGTTTGGGCCGCCGCCGTCAGGCCACAGGAAGAGCTGCTCGGTTGCCCACCAGTACTCCTCCAGAGTCTCGCCCTTCCAGGCGAAGACCGGGGTTCCGTCGGGAGCATCCGTGGTGCCATTCGGACCGACCGCAATTGCAGCTGCGGCGTGATCCTGGGTGGAGAAGATGTTGCAGGTGACCCAGCGCACGTCGGCGCCGAGCGCAACAAGCGTCTCGATCAGGACGGCGGTCTGGATGGTCATGTGAAGCGAACCGGCAATGCGGGCGCCGGCAAGAGGCTGAGCATCTCCGTACTCGGCTCGCAGAGCCATCAGGCCGGGCATTTCATGCTCGGCCAGGCGGATTTCCTTGCGGCCGAATTCGGCCAGGCTCAGATCAGCGACTTTGAAGTCTTGGGACATGGGGTATCTCCGTTTACGCGCGAAAGATGGGCTGTTTCAACATCTCGCGACTGGGGTCCTCTGACTCCGTGCCTCGGTCGAGCCGACTGACACCAACAAGCAGTTCCGATGTATGTCGCCAGCTTAGATCCGTCTGCGCCGTTCGGCACTGATCCAGCGGGAGGAAACCATCAGGTGGTCGCGCCCCCGCCGGGCAGGAGCTGGGAGACCAGGTTCAGCTGGTCAGGCGTGAAGTCGCCGTACGCAGAATCGCTGGGGCTGCCGGCAATCAGCGAGGCAACGGCTTCGGCCCAGTCGCCAGCGCCAACGTGGAAGTCGCCGAGGCCGTTCCCCGGCCACCAGGCGCGCGGCATGCCCCGTGCTTCCAGCCATGCTCCTCGTCCGCTGTCATCGAGGTACTCGACGTCAATAGCATGGCCAATCTCATGGGCGAGGATGCCTGCGACGTCCTGTGCCGTGTCGCCATCGTTCACATAGATGGCAATCGCCTTGCTCGGGGTGTGGGTCAGACCGCGGTAGCCGGGCGTGTCCCCAACGTATTCGATTGTCCAACCCGGCAGCGCTGACTCCCAGTCGTAGGCGATGAGCGCTTCGGCCTCCGCCCCGATCTGTGCGAACTGGTTCACTGTTTCGGGAGCAGCAAGGACGGTCGGAGCCTCTGCAGAAGCATCCGCTGGACCAACTTCGGCAATGGACGCCTCCACCTCAGCCTGGAAGGTGCTGGCCGGTTGACCAGCAGACTCTGTGAAGGAGACGGTCAAGGCACCCGATTCCGCTGGGGCCACCTGCGCAACTTCTGCATGGTCAGAGCTGTTGGCGTTATCACTGGCTGCCTGGCCAAACGACGCCGGAAGCATCAGGGATTTGCCGGTCGGCGCAGCCTGTTCGGTGGATGACGGCGTGATGAGACCGCCAGTGTCGATCTGCGCTGCGACAGGATCGTTGTCCACAAGTGCGTCGCTGGCCGTGGTCCCACCGAGAATGCCTCCCCCGCCGACGATGACCAGCGAGCCCAACGCGCCAAGGGCGACAAGAAGTCCGGCCGCCGGCAGAGAGAACCGGCGTCCCAGCAGGCCCGCACGCTTCTTCACCTCGCCGTCATTGCCGCTCATGAGCTGACCCAGGCGTCGTTCGACCACCCGCAGTTCCTGCTGCAGGGTTTCGCCCAGAACCGTGAGGTCCCGGTCCCGCAGAGTCAGATCGGACCCTGGTTCCAATCCCCGCATGATGTAGAGCAACGACAGATAGCGCTCAAGCACTTCGTCAACGTCGCCGGTGCCCGTACCGACCGCGATGCCCGTATCGCCGATGGCCATACGGCCTGCGCCGAGATCCAGAATCAGTCGGCTGCGTTCAGGCACGATCGGTTCGGTGTTGACCTCATACAGCTCGGTCAGCGTCTCCACATCGTCATCCTGGAGCAGGACGCGTCCGCGTTCGATCTCGTCGAGTTGGGCAACGCTGAACTGCCCGTTGGACTGCTGGGCCAGCGTGGCAGTGTCGATGCCGTTGCGACGCCGGGCGGTTGAAAGAAGGGCCGCTAGTCGACCGGGTGGTACGAGAGTCAGTTCAGAAGTCATGTCGCAGATGTGATCGACCACAGCCAACCGGACCTGAAGACCTGGGGCCGGACTGCGTCCCTGAATAAGGCAAACGCCTCACAGGCACGCCCCAATTCAGGCGTTGCGCACCGAACAGGCGACCCGTCAGCCAGCGACCCCGGGATTCGCCGAATGTGTTCAGGCAGCGAAGGTGGGGGTGATGCCTTTTGCGCTGACAACACCCATCAGGCGCTCATGTTCCGTGTCATCGACCGCGGTTGCCTCATCGATCAACATAATTGGAATGTCGTTCTCCTCGATGCGGTAGGTTCGGCGGAGACGCTCGTTGTAGAGCACCGCTTCGCCGGGCAGGTACAGCAGCGGGCCCTTGTCCTCGGGGCAGGCAAGAATGTCGAGCAGGTTCGGATCAAGAGCCACGGTTTCCTCCGAGAAATTTGTGACAGCGCAGCGAGCGAAGGGTGCAACCCAGCGCCAGCTCAATGCTAGACGGGCCGCACCAGCTTGGCGCGGGCTGCATCAACCCTGCATCAAAGCCTGAATGTGCGCCACATGTTCGGTGACGGCTTCAGCGTTGGACGCTTCGAGGTTCAGGCGAAGAAGCGGTTCAGTATTCGACGCTCGAAGGTTGAACCACCAGTCGCCGAGATCCACCGTCATGCCATCGAGATGGTCGATGTCTGCGTCAGGGAAGGCCGCAGCAACTCGCTCGACGACGGCCTGCTGATCATCCACTCGGGTGTTTATCTCCCCTGATGCTGCGTAGCGGTCGAAGGGGGCAACCATTTCCGACAGCGGGACAGGGCTGACAGACATCATTTCGAGGATGACGATCGCAGCTATGAGACCAGAGTCGGCGCGGAAGTTGTCTCGAAAGTAGTAGTGACCAGAGTGCTCGCCAGCGAACACGGCACCGGTTTCCTTCATGCGCTCCTTGATGAAGGAATGGCCAACGCGGGTTCGTTCCGAGGTGCCGCCACGTTCGGCCACGACCTCGGGCACTGCCTTCGAGCAGATGAGGTTGTGCAGAACAAGGCCGCCCTGCTCCTTCTCGAGAATGCTGGCCGCAACCATTGCTGTTGTGAGCGAGCCGGAGATGCCCTGGGCCTTTTCATCGACGATGAAGACGCGATCAGCATCGCCGTCGAACGCCAGCCCGATATCAGCACCGGTTTCAAGCACCCGAGCCTGCAGGTCGACAAGGTTCTCGGGTTGGATTGGATTGGCCTCGTGGTTCGGGAAGGTTCCGTCGAGCGTGGGGTACCCGTCAGCTTCGGCATAGAGGTACTGCACGTCAAAGTCCATGTCGTCGAACACGGCGGGAGCCACGAGCCCGCCCATACCGTTGGCCGTGTCCACCACAACCTTGAGCGGACGCAGCGATGCTTCGTTCACGAAGGAGCGAACGTGAACGGCAAAGTTCGCGAGCTGATCACTGGTGCTCGAGGTACCCGGCGTTGCTGCAGCCACGAACTCCCCGCGATCCGATGCCACGGCGAGATCCTTGATGGCCGACAGGCCGGAGTCCCAGCCGATGGGGGCCGCTCCCCTGCGACACAACTTGATGCCCTGATAGCCGGCCGGGTTGTGCGACGCCGTGAACACTGCACCTGGCGTGTCCATCGTGCCGGAGGCGAAGTACAACATGTCGGTGGAGATGAGTCCGAGCTTTATAACGTCGAGACCGTTGGCTCTGATGCCTTCGCCGAACGCGGCCACAAGCTCTGGTCCGCTCGGGCGCATGTCACGGCCCACGAGCACCTGGGTGACCGAGGTGTCGTCGCTGAGGAGGAACTGCCCCACGGCTACTCCCAGGTGATGGGCCGCTGTTGCGTCAAACTGTTCGGGGTACAGACCTCGAATGTCGTACGCCTTGACGATTTTGTCGAGCTTTGCCTGAAGATCACTCATAAGCCGACGATACCCAGAGTTGGGCAGAGCCCATCTCGGCGTGCGAACCGCTGGACATTCACGAACGGTTATGCGACGAAACGTGTCGCAATCTCGTCGTCGATCTCACCGATGTCCGAGAGATCGAGGGGAGGGCGCGTGATTGCGGGCGGAGAGAAAGTGCTCGGCTGCTCAACTGCTCGGGTTGCGCCCACTTGCGCCGCGGCGACGGAACTCTGTTGCGGCTGGGGCGACTTGGCATCTCGGTTGGTCTGGGACAGCTCTTCAAGCAGTTCGTCAAGATCAACAACAAGACCGTTGCGCATCCACTCACGCGTCTCACATGCTGAGCACGACACGAACTCCAGTTCCAACCCGTGACGCACCATCTCGATCCGCGTGACGTCGCGACCACAACGGGTGCAATCTGACTCGGGAGCCGCCGGGAAGGATGAGGTCATGTGGGTGAGGGATGCGTGGGCCATGTACTCATAGTGGAGCGCTCCGGGACGAAACAGAATGGGGAAATCCCCTCAAGTCTGGGAGATCAGTTACCCAGGGTGGGGGACGTTTGGAGGGCGCAATGAGTCACCGGACCCGGGCCGGTGGCCGAATGACCCAGACGGGTCACCCGCCGTCGCTATCGAAACACAGCCCTCAGATGCTCGGTGTCATACACACGCGCGGCCGCAAGGTCCGCTCAACGCTCAGGTCAGCAGGGTGATGGCAGCGAGACCGTTGAACCCCACATGGGCCAGGACCGCCGGCCCAATGCGGTCGAAGCGCCATGCGAGCGTGCCGGCCACGACGCCAATCAGGACGAGGGCGGGAAGCTGCACCAACTGAACGTGGGCAAGCCCGAACACCAGTGACGCAATCGCAATCGCAATCCCAGGATGCAGCCTGGTTCTCAGAGCCCGTTGCAGCCCGCCCCGATACGCAATCTCCTCAACAACGGGGGCACCGACCGCAACCAGCAGTACAAGCACGAGCGGCCCGCCCGGGCTGCTGAGCGCATTCAGCGTGAGCCGGACAGCTTCGTCATCGACCGCGTCGGTATCGATGAATCGAAACACGGTGAGATAGAGAAGCGGTACCAGGAGGAGTTGACTCACCACACCAGCAGCGAGTCCGATTGGGACATCAATCCACTTCATTCGCAAGCCGAAGTCGTCGACGACGGACCGCCCTCGCAGCCTTGTCACGAAGAACGGGATACCGAGCAGCACTACCCAGAACGGGATCTGACCGGCCATCACTTTCGAAATGAACGGGGCAGGCGGATCGGTCAGCTGGAGACCAGCGGCGGCTTCGGTGAGCGCCCGACCAATGGGTGCGCCAATGCCGTTTGGCGTGACCGGGTTCCATCCCATTGCCGAAGCGAGGAACCCCGCGAAGAGCACTGCCGCCATCTGGCCCAGGAACCAGCCCGAGAAGACATCCCAGACAACCGCACGCTCGCGCACACCGGAATTATCGTCGGAATCTACGCCCCGGGCGCCCGCGGGATCAGGCGATGTCGCAGCGGTGTTTGCCATCCGGGCAGGTTACGCCCCGGTGCAGAGATGCGCTCAATCCAAGGAAACGGACGCCGAAGGGAACAAAGCGGCCCTGCGCTGCGGTTTGACAGAGACGTACATCTACGATGGGAGATATGGCGAAAATGCCCCCGCCTCCACCACCACCTCCGCCCGCTCCACCGTCGCCCACCGGCGATGACAAGAGCCAGCGCGAACTTCGAGGACCCAAAGTCCCCGAACAGGGACGCACGCGGCTTCTTGTCACCGCGCTGCTCCTCGGAGTGCTTCTGTTCGTTGTCGTGCCGTCGCTTGTGCCTCGACCGCCAACCGAAGAGCTGACCTTCAACCAGCTGAAGACCGAAGTCATCGAAGGCAACGTCAATGGCGCCGAGTTCGACAACACCACCGGCGAGTTCACCGGCACGCTCAAGGGCGTGAACGGCGAGGCCGACATGAACTTCACGGCCAAGGGTCCACTCCAGCTGAGCGACGAAGACCAAATTCTCTTCGACACCAACATTCGCGATGAGAACGGAGACTTCAGCTTCGTCTACGACACACCGCGGGCCAGCATCTGGGCCAGCCTGCTGCCGTTCTTCTTCATCATTGGTTTGATGATGCTGTTCGTCTTCTTCATGCAGCGCCGTGCCCAGGGCCAGATGGGCGGCATCATGTCCATCGGCAAGTCCAAGGCCAAGGCGTACTCCAGCGAGCGACCCGGCACGACGTTTGAAGACGTCGCCGGCTACGAAGGCGTGAAGCAGGAAGTCACCGAAGTGATCGACTTCCTCAAGCATCCGGAGAAGTTCAGCTCCATCGGCGCCCGAATCCCGAAGGGCATTCTCCTCGTCGGTCCTCCCGGTACGGGCAAGACGCTGATCGCTCGCGCCGTTGCTGGTGAAGCTGGCGTTCCGTTCCTTTCGGTCACCGGTTCTGACTTCATGGAAATGTTTGTGGGTGTCGGCGCCAGCCGAGTTCGCGACCTGTTCCAATCCGCTCGCAAGATGGGTAGAGCCATCATCTTCATTGATGAGATCGACTCAATCGGCCGCAAGCGCGGCGCAGGCATGGGTGGTGGCCACGACGAGCGTGAGCAGACCCTCAACCAGATGCTCTCGGAGATGGACGGTTTTGAAGCCACTGAAGGCATCGTCATGATGGCGGCAACGAACCGTCCTGACATCCTCGATCCGGCGCTGCTTCGCCCGGGCCGTTTCGATCGCCAGATCACCGTGCCGTTCCCCGAGCTTGAAGACCGCAAGGCCATTCTTGAAGTGCATGTTCGCGGTAAGAAGATGTCCGATGAGGTCGACCTGGCACTTGTTGCCCGTGGCGCTCCCGGTATGAGCGGTGCTGATCTCGCCAACCTCGTGAACGAGGCTGCGCTGTTCGCAGTGCGTGAAGGCGCCAGCGAAGTGAAACCCATCCACTTCGAAAACGCCCGTGACCGCGTGCTCATGGGGGCGAAGCGCGACTCCATGGTCCTCAGCGACGAAGAGAAGGAAGCCATTGCGTACCACGAAGGTGGCCACGCCATCTGTGCCGCTGTGCTGCCAACTGCGGACCCGTTGCACAAGGTGACCATCATCCCGAGCGGCATGGCCCTCGGCGTCACCATGCAGCTGCCCGACCGCGAACGTCACATCTACCGCCAGGACTACATCGAGGATCGCCTTGTCCTGACCATGGGCGGCCGCATCGCTGAAGAAATCGTTTATGGCGTGGCTTCCACGGGAGCCAACAACGACCTCACGGTCGCCACCGACCTTGCTCGCAAGATGGTCCGTGAATGGGGCATGAGCGGCCGGATTGGTCCCATGGCCTGGTCAGGCGGCGGCGAGATGTTCCTCGGCGATCAGCTTGTGTCATCCAGCGACTACTCCGATGAAACTGCTCGTGTGATCGATGAAGAAGTCGAGCGCATCCTGCGTGCGTCTGAGGCTCGGTGCCGTGACATTCTCAACGAGCATCGTGGTGGCCTCGACCTGATCGCCCGTTCGTTGCTTGAACACGAAACCATCGATGGCGACGAAGTTGCCCGTCTGATTGGCATGAGCAACAGCGGAGGTGCAACCACCCAGTTCACCGCCCCATCAACCGGCTTTCTCGCTCCGGGTGCCCTCGCGCTGCCCAGTAGCGAAGGACTCCCCTCTACCGCCGAGGGCCTGCAGGACGCAGCTCGCATGTCCTCCACCGAGGACATCGACACAGTCTGACAGCGAGCGGGCAGCCGTGAGGCTGACACGCTTCTGTCGGTTTTGGTCACCATGGATCGACTGCTTGTTACCGCCGTGGTGGTTGGCCTCGCCGCGCTTGTCGCTTTCCTGGTGCGCCAGCGTCGTCCCGTTGCAGTGCCCATGCAAACTGGTCAGACGCCGGACGCTCTTGATCGAAGTGCGTTCACCGCTCCAAGCAGCCCCTGGCTGCTCGCGGTGTTCTCGTCTGCCACCTGCATGGCTTGCGCTGAGGTGCTTCGCGTGGCCCGCGGCTTCGAGTCAGCAAACGTTGCCGTCCAGGACGTCGACTTCCAGAGTGAACCGGACGTGCACAAGCGGTACTCCATCGATTCGGTCCCGACCACAGTCATCGCCGATCAAAGCGGCGTGGTGCGAGGAGCGTGGATCGGCCCCCTGTCCATAGACGACCGCGACGAGCTCCACCGCCTGATCTCCGCGGAATAGCTGCGCTGTTCGTGCACTCTCATCAGCGATCCCGCCCCGCTTGCTGAGAGTCTCTTCGTTCCACCTCTGTGCGACAGATGAGTCCGTGCGCACCTTCACGATGCAATCGGTGGATCTCGACAATGGAGACCGGAGACTCACCTCAGGCGTGATCGGCTTTGCGCAGGATCAGCAGCCAGGAGAGCACCGCGGACATGGCAACGAGTATCACGGCCATGATCCCTGCTTCGGCCACGAACGCTTCCTCGAACGAACCAAAGATGCGGGTGGTGAGTGTGCGGTATCCAAGAGGAGCGATGATCAGGCTGATGGGCAATTCCTTCATTGTCGACAGCAACACGAGGCCCACAGCGGCGAGCAATCCGGGGGCCATCAACGGCAGTTCAACGGTCCGCAACCGCCGAAGGCGACCTGCGCCCAACGTGGAGGCCGCATCGAGAAGCCGACTCGGCACCGCCTGAACTGCGACAAGACAGATGCCCAGTGCCAGCGAACCAAACCGAATGACGTACGCGAAGACCAGCAGCGCCTTCGTGTCCAACAGCAGGTCACCAGCCAATCCAGCGCGCAACGTCCAGAAGCGAAGGGCCAGAGCAATCAGAATCCCGGGGACGGCGAAGGTGGCGATGACCACCGCATGCGAGACCGTTCCAATTCGACCTCGGTAGCGGCCCACGAGGTAGGCAATCGGCAGCACGACAATCACGGCGACCAGAGCGGCCAGCAGACTGGATTCGAGCGTATGGCGAGATGCCTCAACAACCTTCTCTGCATCGATGGTCAGCGGTCGGCCGTTCCGCGTGGCGCGCAGCACGCCATCGGTTGCCCAATCGAGTATCGCAATCATCGGAGCGCCGACAGCCGTGAACGCTACTGCCATGACCGCAATGGAGGCGGGCAGGGACAGGCGCCCAAGCGTGTAGGACACCGGGTTGAGCATTCGAGTCTGCACCTCGGCATTCCCGCTGCCAGAGAACCGCCGCTCCCCCGCCACAACCACCATGGCCAGGGCGAGAAGCAACAGACTGAGAGCGAATGCGAGAGCGGGGCGTGCCACATAGTTGGTTTCGATCGCTCGGGTGAGCGTGTCGTACAACATGAGCTGCACGGCTCCGAAGTCGCTGATGGTGTAGAGAAAAACGAGCAGCGTGCCTGCAGCGGCCGCGCCACTGATCTGAGGCAGGACGATTCGCCGAAATGCCTGAGGGGCGGTGTCGCCCAACACCCGGGCGCTTTCCTCAAGTGAGCCGGGCATCCGCAACAGCCTGGCTGCCACCGGCAGGAAAACATACGGGTAGGTGAACAGGGTCAAAACCAGCCATGCCCCGAAGAGCCCGCGAAGTTCGAAACCGTCGAGCCCAACCGCCTCAAGGACCCCATTTGCCAAACCTCCAGGATTCAGCGTGCGCCTGAACGCAGCGGCTCCAATGAACGTGGGGAAAACCAGCGGAATCGGAAGAACCGTTCGCCAGAACTTTCGTCCCGGCAGATCGGTTCGAACGGTCAGCCATGCAAGACAGACGCCGAGTATCACCGCAGACGTCGACACAAGCACTGACAGTTGGAGGGTGCGCCAGAGCGGCCCGAGCGTGCGGCTGGATTGCAACAGCGTGAGCCGTTCCGCTCCGCTCGTGACATTGCGATACACGAGGTACGCCGCAGGGAAGGCGAACGCGACGGCGGTGACCGCCCCAACAACCTGCAACCCCCACGGCGCCCGCTTGGACGTCACTGGTTGGCGATGCCGCTCACGTCGATGATCTCCGTGGTCTCCTCAAACCCTCCGCCGAGCGCATCGAAGTCGACAGTGCCGATCTCGAGTGCAGCGAGAGGTGGCAGCACCGAGGCGGGCTGCACGCCTGCCGCGAGTGGGTACTCGAATGTCTCATCGGTGAGGTAACGCTGCACAGGTTCAGAGAGCAGGTAGGCCATAAGCTCATTCGCTTCGTCGGGGTTGTCACTGGCGCTGGTGACGGTGGCAGCGGTGATGATCAGCAGCGAGCCAATGTCCTCGTTCTCCAGGTCATGGTTGAGCGCTCGGTGGTCATCACCCGCCGCAATCTGCTCCTGGTAGTTGTAGTAGTGATTCACGAGGCCGAGATCAATCTCGCCTCTTGCTGCAGCTTCAACAATCGAGCGATTGTTTGGGTAGTACCGGGCGTCGTTGGCCACCATGTCGTCAAGCCACTGGGCGGCGACGTCGGTGCCGTACTGATCCCGAAAGACCGTGAACCAATCGACGAAGGACCCGTTCGTTGCCGGGAGTGCCACCCGACCGCGCCATGCCTCATCAGTCAATTCGAAGACAGAGTCGGGAAGTTCGCCGGCGCCTACCTGGTCGACGTTGTAGACAGCCACTCGCTTGCGGCCGGAGAAGCCAACCCAACTGCCCGCGTCTGAGCGATTGTCCTCGGTCACCAGATCAAGCACTTCTGCATCGATCTCACCGAGCAGAGACTGCGATTCGAGGAAGCCAATCGGCCCTGGGCTCCGGCTGAGAAAGACGTCGGCCTGAGTGCGGTCTCCTTCCTCAGCCAGAAGAAGCGCAAGGTCGGTTGAGTCGGCGTAGCGGACATTGACGTCGATCCCCGTCTCACAGGAGAACGCGTCGAGCACCGGTTCGATCAGGTTCTCAGATCGCCCCGAGTAGACGGCAATCTCTTCGCCTGTGCTATCGGCACAGGTGCCGGAATAGATCGTGGCGGCAGCTCCCTCGGTCGACTCGCCACCGCACGAGGCAGCGAGGAGCGCAACAACGCACACCGCAGCACGAAGATGAACTCGGGAATTACGGATACGGGAGAGATTCGTATGCATGGCAGCGAAGCATAGCGTCGCTGCAGAGTTTCCGTAAAGGTTGCTTAACCTTTTTCGTGTGGGTCCATGGTTTGAGGTACTCAGCCGCCACTGGTCACCGAGAAGGACGGGGCGACCGCTCCGTCAGTGACGGGCACTGCCATGGTGGCAATGGATCCACTTTCACCCACCAGGGACAACTCGGCCATGACGGCCTGGGTCGAGTCGATGGTGAGCGCAACCGCTCCGGGAGGCAGCGTTGAGGCAAGGTCAGCCACCGCACGACTTCGAGGCCCGAGCTCCACTTCGAGAATCTCCGTGGTCTCACCACCTGCAAGCGCGGAAACCGTTACGCGGGCAATGGTGTTACCCGCCGGGTTGAGAAGCACAAGCTTGGGGGCAGCGCCCGCAATTTCATTGACCGGAATGGCCACATGGGCACCCACACCCGCGAGCGGCGCACCCATCACCGCCGTCATGCCCTGCCCCGCTGGGTCAACCTGCGACGTCAGCCGCTCGACCACAACCCCCACGTCGTTGAAACCTCTGACCGACACCCAGTACTGACCCGGATTCGCTTCCATCTGCGGCGTGAGCCGCACGATGCCACCCGGTGCCTCGGAGATGGGGTGCTGATCGCTTGCATCGAGGAGCACCACGACGCGCGTGCCGCCGCGGACCGTCAGCTCCTGACGGATGGCAAGGTCAGCGTTGTCGAACTGCACTTCCATCTCGACTTCGGCTGCGTCTTCGTTCGGGTTGTAGATGACGTAGCTCTCCGCCTGACCCTCGGCGAATCGACCGGCCGGGAAGAACCACTGCGTCGTGGGCACAGGCGCGCCAAGCGTCAACGTGGCCCCCTTCGGCCCCTCGTCCTCGTCAAAGACCTGCAGTCGCTCCACGATCACACGTCCGCTGCGCGTCTCGACTGTGGTGGCCATCTGTTCCCAGGTGGGTACGTGGTTCCGAACATCGAGCATGGTGACACTGCGAGGCGGCAGCACCAAACCGTCGTACGCGGTTGGGCGCCGGGCCCCGCTGTCATTCGGGAAAGAGATGTCAACGGAGGCTGAACCCGGGAACGGGTTCATAAGCGCGATGAGATCGCGAACACCGCCCTGCGTTGTGCCGGAAGCGAAATGCCAGCTACTGGCAGCGGTGGAACTGCACGGACCGAGATCGGTTCCCGTTGGCCCGACCACAGAGTGTTCAACGATCATCCCGGGCGTAGCCACTTCGAGCAGCGCTGCAATGTAGATCTCAACGGCGTTGATGAAGACCGGATCTTCTGGGAGGAGAGCACCCAGCGAGATGCGCGTCTGGGCGCCAGCCGGGATCTCCAGCGGACGCTCAACAGCCTCCGCCGGGGTGGATGCTCCGAACCCGTCCGGGACAGCGGGATACACCGTGAGAGTGCCCTCTGCGGTCTCGTCGCTCGGGTTGGTCATGATCACCACATGATCGAGCGCTCCGTCAAGTGTGGCAAGCCCTGCCGGGCAGTACCAGGCGCTACCGAGAGAGTCAGAGGACGAACCAAGCGGCATCAGTGCCGGCTGTTCAGCGAGGTAGTCCGGTGGCTGTTCACGTGGCGTCTGGTCCGCGATGACCAGCGCCGTGAGGCAGAGAGCTATGGCCGCAATGGCAGGCCAACGATCAATCATGTCCTCCTCCTTCCGGCCAGGATGATGACGGCCACAACACCCCAGAGCAACAGCTGCCCACCAAGGGCAAGTCGATGGGGTGATGGAGTGGCGTGCGAGAGTGTGGCCGGGCCACCTTCCGGGATGATCCAGGCGTTGGCCCAATCGAATGCTCGACTCCGTACCAGCGTCGTGTCATCCACTGTCAGCGTCCAATTTTCGCTGGCATTGACCGAGTGGAACAGCTCGGTGTTTGTCGTGAGCGCCCCGGAATAGCTGGTGCCGCTGCGCTCAGCGGCGAGCGCAAAGCGGGCGGTGGCTGCTCGCCACGACGATCCATCGAAGATCGAAGCGGGCGAACCCGGCGAGAGCAACTGTCCCTCAGGAAACGCAGACGTAGTGGGAACCCAGGCCGTGTTGCGGAACACACGCATACCCACCCGCACCTGCGTTTCTTCAAGATCGAGCTGCTCGGTGAACACGTTGAGCACCCTCGGCGAAACTTCGGCAACGCCGGCGTCGTAGGGAGGCGCAATGCGTTCGACGAGGATGACGTGGCGAATACCAAAGGGAGCGAGGAGGCTCCCAAGCCGGCTGCTACCGCCTCGAAGGCCAACATCAAGAGCGCGGTGCAGGTCCTCTCCCCCGTCACCAAGGCGGGCAGGAAACAGATCACGAACGTCGGGGGTGCGAGCCGGTGTCAGGCCAAGGGCAAGGTCATCGGTGAACGGAGTCGCTCCGACGGGCAGCACATCGGCTTCGCCAATCCAGAGCACACGAGCAGCGTCTTCTTCGCCGTCAGCCAGAAAGAGCGTGGCGATCTCAAAGCCGTTCCGCGGGCTGTCCCATCGACCATCGAACGTGCCTCCGGCTCCACCAACAAACGCAGCGAACAGGGCAACGAGTGCAACGAGAGGCATGGCCTGACGCCAGCCAAAACCGTAGTCACGCAGGTCACGCTCAAACGCCAGCACTGCCATGGACGCGGCAACGGCGATACCCATCGCAGCCGGGGTGAGCAACACCTCGGGCGCAGGCAGTGCAAACCCAATCTCGTTCTGCTGCTCGACCCATGCGATGCCCCAGCTGAGGATGGCGATCATCCAGCCGCGAACCGCCCAGACCAGCCGTCCCCGGCGTGACATCAGCAGAGACAACGCCGCCAGGGCAATCAGCGCCCAGCCAAAGGGAATGCCCCCGTGCGGGCCAGTCTGAAGCCGCAGGAGGTCATAGATGGAAAGGACTCCATACCGCAGTGCCCGGCCGTCAGCGAAGTACGACCAGCGGTCCTCGCCAACCAGAAGTTCCGTGCTCCAGGGCAGGTGCAACACGAACGCCCCTACAACGCCGAGCACGCCGGTAACGATGAGGCGCAGGCTTGGTCCGGGTCGACCCGTGAAGATGCCGCCCAGAACCAGCCCAAGCACAACAACAGCAACGGCGCCGGCAACAACGGGTGCCCACGCAGCAATCAGAGCGATCCAGACCGCAACAACGAGGGTCCGGCGAGCCCATACCCACACATCGTCGGGTCGAGCGAAAGGCGCCATTCCGGCCGCACTGACAAGCCACTTCAGAACCCAGGGCAGACCTCCGAGCAGCACCAACGCCTGCCACGAACCGTTGGCCAACGCATTGTAGGACAATGGCAGCGCCACGTAGATCAGCGGCGCCGCAACCTGAGCAATCAGCGACCGAAATGGTGCCATGAAGCGATACATACCACCGGCTCCCAGCACGATCATGCCGACGGTCAGCAACGTGCGCAGCAGTCCCATCTGGCCGAGCGCGACAAAGCCGAGGGCTCCAACAAGCAGGTCGACGGTGGGGGCGAAGCCCTCCGACCCCAGGCCGCCGGTCCGGTGACTACTGAACCACTCCTGGATCATTTCTCGCGGTCCAGCGCCGAACGCGCCGAACTCGTTGATCACGGGGACGTCACCCTGGATCATTCGGCGACTACCGAACACAACGGTTGCCACCGTGACGATCCATACTCCGAGGCGAGCCTGAATCTCGCGGGTACGTGCCTGGTTGGTAACCCTGTTGAACCGTCCCGGATCGGTTTCGGACCGCTCGCCTCGCTGACGAACGCGTTGATTGAGCGCCTCGAAGCCGCGCACCTGAAAGCGACGAACCTCCGCGTCAGAGGTTGCCCGCAATCCACGCAGGCTGCTTCGACGCCCGATAATGGAACCGACGTTCATCAGGTTGTGCAGACCCACACCGATTGGCCGGCCAACCTCCATGAATCGACCACCGAAAAGCGCAGCAAGGGACGACAGCACCGATACCAGAATCCACTGGGGAAACACACGAAGCAGATGGCCCAGGCTGTAGTTGCTGAGCATTGAACGGAGGCTGGCTCTGCTGGCAAACCCCTCCATTGCTTCTTCGCCATGGACGCGCACGGCCGCATCAGTTCCGACGCGACCCACGGCCTTCGGCGCAATCATCACGCGAGCACCTACTGCGTGGGCCCGCCAACAGAAGTCGAGAGCGAAGCCCCGGTGCTTCATTTTGTCGTCAAAGCCTCCGAGCGCCTTGAACAGATCTGAGCGAACGAGCATCGCTTCCGCCGGAATGGCGAACACGTCGCGCACCGCGTCGTGCTGTTCCTGATCGAACTCTCCAGCTTCGGCGTACGGAGCCGGAACGCCAAGTTTGTCGACCGCCATGCCCACCTGAGCGATGCGCCGCGGGTCGGTCCACTCGACAAGCTTCGGACCGACGATGCCAGCGTTTGATCTGACTGCCTCCTCGACCATCGTGCGCACGGCATCAGGGGCCAGCGCGACATGGTCCTGGCAAAGAAGAACAAATTGGCTGCGGTCCGCCACATCAAGTGACTGGTTGGCAGCTTCGGCGTAATGATCGGCTTCAGGTGCAGGCACAACCGAGGCACGAGGAGCCACGGCAAGCACCCGCTCGCGGAGCCCAGCGGTGTCACCGAGTACGCCAGACTCGGCAGGGGCGTCGATGACCGTGATGCGCATACGGCCGTAGTCCTGAGCGACGAGCGCAGTGAGCACTTCGTCGAACCAGTCGCCCGGGCTCTCGGCAACGACGACAGCCTCGACCAGGGGCCCGGATCCGGGCATCTTTGGCCCCCGCTCAGGCGCGGGATCAGGTCCGAGGGCGTCGTCTTCCACAGTGGCCGCAGAGTACCCTGCACACAGTGCCAAGATGGGTACCCCCACAGCGGCCCCACCGTGAGAGAAACGCCAGCTCAGAACCCATGACCTCCAACCCCTTCGAAGACCTCTGCGAACTGAGGCAGGCAGCACGCGACACATCGGTTGGAACCGCAATTCTGATGGTTCGCAGACTCAACATTTTTCGCCGGGAAGACAACCCGGCCGCCGATCTCGTTGATGCTGGCATGGACGCTGTTGGCAAGGCCATCCCGCCCGTGACCGATGGCATTGTCAACGCATTGATGATCGCTTCGGCCCTCGCTCCGAAGCAAACGCGGGAGCGCCTACTCGAACGTCGCGACGCAGTAAGTCGTGTCCCGCACATCGCTCGCATCGCCGGACTCGGCCCGGATCAGGACTGAGCATGGACTCCAGTTCCATTGAAGGCGTCTCCGTGGCGGTGTTGTGTGGCGGCGTGGGAGCCGCCCGTTTCCTGCGTGGGCTGCAAGAGGTTGTCCCTGCGCAGAACATCACTGCGATCGTAAATACCGGCGATGACGTCGTCATGCACGGGCTCCACATCAGCCCTGACCTCGACACCTGCATGTACACCCTCGCCGACGCCATCAATCCCGAGACCGGTTGGGGACTTCGCAACGAAACCTGGCGAGCCATGGAATCGCTGCGTCGCTATGAAGGGGCTGAAGCATGGTTCAATCTCGGCGACGCGGACATCGGCACCCACATGTTCCGCACCCAACGCCTCGCCGCCGGTGATTCATTGAGCACCGTCACCGCTGCAATCGCCCGGGCGTGGGACCTCAGCATCAGGTTCATCCCGGTGACGAATGACCGCATTGAAACGCGGGTCACGCTCGTGGACGAAGGCGAAGTTGGCTTCCAGGAGTACTTCGTGCGCCGCCAACACGACGTGGCTGTCACCGGCGTGCGCATCGTTGGTTCCAACGCTGCGGTTCCCGCTCCGGGTGTGCTCGAAGCCATCAGGTCCGCCGACGCGGTCGTCATTGCCCCGTCGAATCCCATCGTGTCGATCGGGCCACTGCTCGCCGTGCCCGGCGTCCGAGCTGCCTTGGCGGACCGCCGCAACTGTACGGTCGCCATCTCCCCCATCATCGCCGGAGCTGCACTCAAAGGCCCCGCAGACCGGATGCTCATCGAACTCGGGCACGAGGCCACCGTCACCGGCGTGGCCCGCCTGTACGCCGATCTGGCCCGGGTGCTGATTGTTGACACCGCCGATACTGCGTCGCTTTCCTCGATTGAGGATGTCGGAATGGACGGCGTCGCCTGCCCCACTGTTATGACCGAGACCGGGGTGGCTGCTGCGCTGGCCCGAACCGCTATCGATAGCGCACTGCAACCTGGTGGAGACCGAACATGAAGAATCTCGAGCTCATTCCCATTGAAGGACTACCCGAGATTGAGCGCGGCGCCGACCTCGCCGCGCTAATCGCTGGGAACTCGGAACTCCAGGACCACGACATTCTGGTGGTCACGCAGAAGATCGTGTCCAAGGCCGAAGGCCAGATCGTTGAGATTGACCCCACGAATCCGCTCAGCCACAAACCGCTGGTGGAACGAGAAGCGGTGCGCGTGCTGCGTCGTCGGGGTGAATTGATGATCACCGAGACGAAGCACGGCTTTGTTTGCGCAAACGCGGGCATCGACCTGTCCAACGTTGCCCGCGGCACCGCCGCGCTCCTGCCGGAAGACTCCGATCGTTCCGCCCGTCGCATTCGCGATGCGCTTGCCGGACGGTTCGGCCACACCGTTGGCGTGATCATTTCTGACACGTTCGGGCGACCCTGGCGACGTGGCGTGACCGACGTGGCCATTGGATCTGCGTCGGTGAAACCCATCCTGGACCTTCGGGGACTCCCTGATGCGCTGGGTCGCGAAATGCAGGTCACCGAGGTGGCCCTCGTGGATCAAATCGCGTCGGCCGCCGAACTGGTCATGGGAAAGTCCACCGGCGTGCCCGTCGCCATCGTGCGAGGCGCACCACCGGAGTGGTTCGGTCCCGGCTCCGTCCAGCACGACATGGTCCGCGCCCCCGCCGACGACCTGTTCAGATAATCCAACTTGTAACGCTGTGTCTGACACCGCGCATGTGAGGGCCCGCAAAACGAAATTCGCCGCAGTCCTTGCGGACTGCGGCGAGGATCAGCGCCATATGAGCGGGCGGATCAACCGTCGCCTTCGTCGCTTTCGTCGGCTTCGTCGCTTTCGTCGGCTTCGGGGACATTGAAGGTTTGTGTTTCGCTGGCAACGGGTCCCTGGGACTGGATGAGTGGCGAGACGGATTCGAGGAGGTCAAAACGCTCGGCCGGCGGCAGCGGAACTTCGGCGTCAACAGGGGCGTACGCGTAGACGTACACCTCGCGGTCGTTGTCGTATTTGATTTCATCGAAGCCCGAGGTGAAGACTTCCGGGTTGGTGCCTGCCTGCGCCTCGAACCAGAACTGCCACTTCAGAACCTGGAGCACGGCCGGTTCGCCGTCGCACGTCTCGGCTCCGTTGCTGAGCACGCGGCCATTGTCGAGAGCGATTGACGTGTCATCGACGGAGATCTGCATGGCGTCATGGAAGACCCGAAGGGTTGCATTGGTACCGGTGGAAGATGCGTTCCACGGGTGGATGTGCATCAGGCCGTCCTGGTGGGAGTGGATGCCTTCTTCGTCAACAGTGGACTGGAAGCCGGGCAGGTAGCCGCCTTCGCCACTGTTGAGTGTGCAGTCGTAGACGCCGTACACGGCATGCCAGTGCTCGCCGACCGCCGGTGACACCTTCTCCGCACGAGTGGCCGCAGCGTAGGTGACGAGCAGGAGACCGAGGAGGGTGACGAGGCCAACAATGGCCGGAAACCCAAGCCGGTTGGTGACCGAGCGGTCACGCTTGTCACCGGTGTCAGCCGCCTGGGCAACACGGCGAACCGCAGAGTTCTTGCGGTCCGCAGATTTGCGGACCTTCCCGACTACTTCGCCAGCGTCCGAGCCTGTTGCATCGCCCGTTGAATCATTATTCGACATAGGGCCGTAACGCTATCGCCAGTCTGCGCCCAAGTGGCAGCAGGCACTGAATCCGGGTTGTGTTGCGAGCGTGCTGGCGCCCCATTTTTGAATATGGGTGCCGATCAGCGGCAGGTGAGCGAGCGGAATCCTGTCATCCCGGGACGTATGGCACTTTCGGCTGCTGGACCCAGGGGGAGCGATGTGGGCGAACGGAACACAGTGAGCACGTCGCCGGCCACCGTACCGTCGAGGAGCGGCACGCTGCTCGCTGGATCCGCCTGTGCCGATACCGGCAGGGTGAAGACATACAGGTTGCGTCGCTGGTAGTCCTGCATGCGAGAAGCCAGATCCATGACGTCGGACCGGGTCAGCGAATCATCAACAGCCAGGACGTTCGCTGCGTCGCTCCAGAAGCCGAACCCAGCGAACCCGTTTGCCAGACCATCGGGCAGTTCGCGCGCCAACGCAGCGAGCAGATCACGTTCGCGATCCAGCGCGCTGTGGCCCGGCTCGGCCGCAACGGATACCCATTCATCATTGATCCGTCCCTCCATCGCGGTTGATGACAGATAGCGCCGCGCTGATTCTCCGTCAAAGGTGACGCATCCCTGCGTGTTCACCAGAAACTGCGTGCGCTCATCTCGCATCGCGAAGGGGACCGAAACAGAAACCCCACCCACACTGTCCACCAGATCGTCGACGTCGTGGAGGTCCATCTCGGCGTAGTGGTGAATCGGCACGCCGAGCGTATTTGACACCGCTTCGACAGCTGCTTCCGCCCCGCCCAGGGTTGCAACCGCAGCAAGCGTGACCTCCGAAGAAGAGCTCGACGTGCGCGATGGAATCGAAAGGACCATCGCTGTATCGATCGACGGATCGAGACGAACGATCATGATCGCCTGTGCGCGGCGTTGCGCATCAAGGTCGTCATCGCGAAGCACGTCCGTCGAGCCGAGTGAAGACATTGACGAGTATCCCATGAGGAGCACATTCACCGGTCCGTCATCCAGCGAGGCTGGACGCCCGGCCAGAACATCCCCCAACTCGACTCGGCCCAGAGCGCTCGCGTTTCGATTCGCCACAAAGAACCCGACAGCCAGGGCAAGAGCGACAACTCCGAGGAGCACACCGATTGCGACCACGAGCCACTGGTACCACGTGCGGCGAAGCGCTTGCACCCGGTCGTTCATGAGCGCCTCAGGTGTGTGACATCGCCAACGCTGAGGATCTCAAGAGTGCCGTCTTCGGTCCGCACGACCAGTCTGCCGTCGTCATCAACGTCGGTTGCGGTGCCGAGCAGCATCTCAATACCTGCTGCGCCGGACCGTTCCACCCGCACCCGTCGACCCACAGTTGCCGACCGACGCAGATGCTCGTCCCGAATCGCCTCAGTTGATGCTTCGCACCAGAAGGCGAAGCGGTGGAGCAGCTCAGCAGCCAGGTCGACCCGATCCACCTCCCTGGTGCCGGGTGCTTCAGCCTGCAGGTTTGTGCTCCGAGCCAGCACCTCGTCGGATAGTCCAGCGTCGCGCTGGACGTTGAGGCCTATGCCAACCACAATCGCAGCGAGCTCACCATCGACAAGGGCCGACTCGGCAAGGATCCCGGCGAGCTTGGCGTTCCCGAAGACCAGGTCATTCGGCCACTTGATCAGCGGACGCACGTCGACCACCCGGTCGCATGCGTCACGGGCAGCGAGACCCATCGCCATGGTGTACCGATGCGCATCTTCGATTCCGCCATCGGGACGAACGAGCGCCGACAACATCAGACCGGACCCGGCCGCGCTCTCCCAAACGCGTCCTCGGCGGCCGCGGCCGTTCTCCTGATGGTCGGCGATCCGTGCCATCTCCCGACCAGCCATGTCGGGCCGAGCTGCGGTTGCGATGAGGTCTGCGTTCGTGGAACCGGTCGACGACACCCATTCCACTTCTGCAAAACGCGACCCTGCAACGAGCACGGCCAACCGTTTCTCAAACTGGTCGACTACGGACAAGAACGCACCCTCATTCAAACTGGCCAGCGGGTGCAGAGATCGCGATTTCGCGCTTTCCCTGCGATCTGCCACCATAGAGCGGTGTTTGAGAAGATACTTATTGCAAATCGAGGCGAGATCGCCGTCCGCGTTATTCGTGCCTGCCGTGAACTCGGCATCACGTCAGTAGCGGTCTACTCCGAGCTTGATCGCGAGGCGCTCCATGTGCGACTTGCGGATGAGGCGTATGCCCTTGGCGGCCAGACCGCTGCCGAGAGCTATCTCGCCACCGAGCAGATCCTGAAGATCGTCGGGGAATCCGGAGCCGCCGCTGTTCACCCCGGTTACGGATTCTTCAGTGAGAACCCGGATTTTGCCCGGGCCATCACCGACATGGGGGTGACGTTCATTGGACCATCACCAGCCGCAATCGAAGTGATGGGCGACAAAATTTCCGCTCGAGCCGCAGCCGAGAAGGTGGGCGTCAGCGGCGTCCCCGGGGATACCACGCTGGTGACCTCGCCCGATCAGGTCCAGGCGTTTGGTACTGAGCACGGCTTTCCGGTGGCCATCAAAGCTGCTTACGGCGGAGGCGGTCGCGGCATGAAGGTCGTGGCCAACGCCGATGAAGCTGGAGCGGCAATCGACTCCGCCCGCCGTGAAGCCGAGGCGTACTTCGGCCGGGGCGAGCTCTACCTCGAGAAGTATCTCACCAACCCGCGCCACGTGGAGGTGCAACTGATTGCTGACTCACACGGCACCTGTGTGCACCTCGGTACCCGCGACTGCTCTGCGCAGCGCCGTCATCAGAAGCTGATTGAAGAAGCGCCCGCTCCCGGAATTGACGAGGACATTCTCGAAGCCATGGGACAGGCCGCGGTGAAAGTTGCTCACGGCTGCGACTACGTGAACGCCGGGACCGTGGAGTTTCTTTATGAGGACGGCAACTTCTACTACCTCGAAATGAACACTCGCCTTCAAGTGGAGCATCCGGTGACCGAACTCGTGACCGGAATCGACCTTGTCGCCGAGCAGATTCGCGTCGCAGCCGGCGAACCGCTCGGCTACACCCAGTCTGACATCGCCACCACTGGCCATGCCATCGAAGTTCGTGTCAACGCTGAGGATGTGGCCGAAGGAAAGTTCTTCCCATCACCGGGCACCATCAGCACGCTTCGGGCCCCGAACGGACCCGGTACCCGCTTCGATGTCGGCTACGAACCCGGCGATGAGGTCAGCCAGTACTACGACAACCTTGTTGGAAAGCTCATCTGTTGGGCAGCCGACCGGCCACGTGCCATTGCCCGCACACTCCGCTGCATTGAGGAACTTGAAATCACCGGGGTCGCCACCACGCTCCCGGCTGCCAGGGCGATCCTTTCCCACGACGACTTTGCTGAGGTCACCCACTCCACCAACTGGGTGGAGGGCACACTCGATCTTACCGGCGTCATGCACGATGCCGATTCGCCCGTAACTGACGATGACACCGAACCGAAGGTGAAGCGCGACCTCGACGTTGAGGTGAACGGAAAAAAGTTCTCAGTGACGATGTGGGTTCCGGAAAGCGCCGGTGTATCTGCGTCGCCCGGGGCCAGGCCGCGAAAGCGTGCCGCGAGAAAGTCCGGCGGATCTGCGGGTGACGGCAGGGTTGCCTCCCCCATGCAGGGAACAATCGTGAAGATCCTGGTTGCTGTCGGTGATCCTGTTACAGCAGGCGACGCCGTCGTGGTGCTGGAAGCCATGAAGATGGAAAACAACATCAAAGCGGACAAGGACGGCACGATCGCTGAGATCAACGTTGCCGAAGGCGATTCTGTCGGCGCAGGCGACGTCGTCCTCGTCATCAACTGAATCACTGTCATCAACTGCATCACTGTCATCAATTGGGCAGGGTCTCAGCGCATCAGGGTCCTCAGGTGACAGCGCGTCAGACTTTGATGACTGCAGTACCTGCGAGGCGATCCACAACGCCGCGCCGATTGCCTGCGTAGCCGCCCGTTGAGTACAACAGGACGAGCAGGAACATCTGGTACGGCAACGCCGCGGCGAGCACTGCTGGTAGCGCACGGAGTACCGCATTGATCCACGGAGGACGGCTCCCATCACGCGCCATCACAATCCGAATGGACATGAGGCGCTTGCCAAACGTTGCTCCGGTAAGCGCCACGGGAATTGCCTCGTAGACCACGACGAAGCCCGCACTGGCCAGGCCCCACCCGAGCGTGCGGTCATCGCCAAACCAGAATTTGAGCAGCGTCAGCCAGGCCAGGACCCAGACACCGCAGTCCACAACTCGCGCTATGGCGCGTTGGGCTATGTCCGCAAGCGGCGCCCCGTCGACAGGTGCCTCGTCCTCGGTCACCTGATTACCGAGCTATTCGGCCGCTTCGGCGAGCACTTCTGCGAGGGTCGGGTGGACCAGCAGACTCTCGACGATGTCGTGCACGGTGAGACCGGCGTTGACTGCGATAGCGATCACGGAGATGAGTTCGGCTGCGTGGCGACCCACGATGGAGCCTCCGAGAACCACGCCGGTGGCAGGGTCGGACACGATTTTCACGAAGCCGCGTGCGTCATCGTTGATGAGGGCCTTGGCCGATACAGAGAAAGGCACCTTTGTCACCCGAATTTTGCGACCTTCGGCGAACGCCTCTGACTCGGCCAAACCGACGTCGGCGATCTCGGGCTCTGTGAAGATGGCGGAAGCGGCCTTGTCGTAGTCAAGGTGGCGGTGCGGGCCGGTGTGGCGACCCATGGCGTGTTCAGCGATCTTGCGGCCCTGCGTGGAGGCAACCGACGACAGCGGCAATTTCCCAGACAGATCGCCAGCCGCATAGATGTGGGGTTGCGAGGTACGAAGGTTGTGATCGAGATCGAGCCAGCCCCGGTCCGTTTCGATACCTGCATTTTCCAACGCAAGGTTGTCAGAGTTCGGAACCGAGCCGATGGCCATGATGGCGTGTGATCCAGTCACGATGCGACCGTCATCGCAGTTGACTGTGACGTTCCTGCCTTTGACAACGATGCTTTCGGCGCGCGCACCCTTGAGGAGCTTCACACCACGGCGCATGAAGTCTTCCTCGAGCGCGGCAGCAACCTCGGGATCCTTGTCCGGGAGGACGTGCTGGCGGCTCACAATCAGCGTCACCTCGGAGCCGAAGCTCTTGAACATGTGAACGAACTCCACACCGGTCACGCCAGAGCCAACAACGACGAGGTGCTGTGGGATCTCAGGTGGCGGGTAAGCGTGGCGAGTGGTCAGCACCCGTTCGCCGTCAACAGGCGCCCAATCCGGCACCCGTGGGCGGCTGCCGGTACTGAGCACGATGAAATCGGCCTCAATTTCACGCGGACCGTTGGAGGTGTCCGCTATGACTGTGTGTGCGTCCTTGAACCGCCCCGTTCCCTCGACCAGCTCAATTCCCTGGCTGACGAGCAGATCTCGAAGCTGGTTACTGAGGCGCTCTTCGATACTCTTCAGCCGCTTACGAAGGTCGGCCGGGTCAATCTCGGTGTGGGCGTCCTCAAGTCCCATGCCCTCGAGGCGATCGACGAACGCCATCGCTCCACCCGTGGCAATCATTGCCTTCGACGGAATGCAGTCCAGAAGGTGAGCAGCTCCGCCAATGATGTCCCGTTCGATCAGCGTGACCTCAGCGCCGAAGCGCGCCGCATGAGTCGCCGCACTTGTACCTGCAGGTCCACCGCCAACAATCACGATTCGCGTCATATTGTCAAACGGTATCGGAGAAGCCCCGCCCTCCCCCAGTTTGGCCATCCACACCGGGACCACTGCAGCCGGGCCAACGGACATGCGCCTGGGACATATCCGCTAGTGCCTCGTCAGCACGGCCACAAGTTCGTGAAGTGGTTCGCTGAAGTCACGCATCGGGGCGAAACCTGCGGCGGCCATACGCGTGTCGGCGAGCGATGAGTTCGCGGGGCGAGGTGCTGGACGAGGCGGGGTCATGTCGGCCGTCAGGATCGGGTGTACCCGTTCCGGGTCGTGACCGGCTGCTGCCATCACCTCACGAGCAAACTCGAACCAGGAAACCGAGCGGCTGTTCGTGAGATGGAGAATACCCGTCGGAACGCCGCCGGGTGACACGCTCAGGTCAAGCAGGCGCTCCGACAAGTCGCCGGTAAACGATGGCTTGCCTCGCTGATCGCAGACGAAATGCAACTCGGGAGTGTTCTCTGCCACCCGAAGAATGGTCTTGACCATGTTTGACCCCAGCTCACCACAGACCCACGAGGTACGAACAACCGTGTGGTTGGCCGCCGCCTGTTCGCCAAGTAACTTCGAGCGTCCGTATGCACTCTGCGGGTCTGGCTCGTCGCCCTCAGACCACTCCGCTGCCGCACGACCTGGCGCGATGGTTCCGCTGAACACATAGTCCGTGGAGATCTGGATGATGTGAGCGCCAACGCTTTCCGCCGCGGCGACCACATGCTCAACCGCGGTGCCGTTCGCCATGTTGGCCCGGGCAGGATCACCTTCACAATCATCCACTGCAGTCCACGCTGCAGCGTTGATCACCACCTTCGGAGCAATCCGTCTCACCACGTCGTCAACGGCGCCAGCATCGGTGACGTCGAGTTCCGCCCGGGTGGTTCCAATCATGGCGAGGTTGCGCGTCTCGCCGACACGCATCAGTTCCGCACCGAGTTGACCAGCTGCGCCAGTGACCAGAATTTTCACAGCGTGACCCTACTCAGCGTGCCGTGACCTCAACGCACGGCAGGTCGTTGTCCGGTCCATCTCCAACGTTGAACAACACCACGCAGATGTCGTGGTCGCCTGGTTCGAGGTTGATGGTCGAGGTGAAGCCGGTTCGGTCGGGTGCGCCGAAGAACTCCTCCTGGATGTCCGGGCGGAGGTCAGCCGCACGGAACGTGTCCACGGCAACCGAGCCCGCTCGAACCTGCACGGCCACAGCTCCTGGCGAATCCGAGTCAAATGTCCAACCGGTGATCTCAACATCTCCGTCTTCGTTGACCACGATCTCTTCCAAGCCACCCGTTGGAGCGAGTGTGTCCGAACCGCTCCCGATTGCGGCAGGCGCCACTGCGGGAACAATCGCCGACACCGGTACGGGAGTGGCGGCAGGCGCCGGGTCCGCCACGAAGGCGACCGGTTCGAGTGCTGGTTCCAAGACAGGGATCGGCGCCATCGGCGCCGACTCTTCGTCGGGAATGGTGATGGTCAGGCACGCAATGGAATGGTGGCTTGTCCCGTTGGCGTCCCGAGCCTCAAAGCACACAACCTGCGAGCCGGGTTCGAGAGCTGCCACCCCTTCGAAACCGTGCAGGTTGCCTCCACCCGGGAAGTGCTCGACAGCGTCGGGCCTGGGCAAGTCGGCTCGCATGCCAAAGGCGTGGTCCGGGGTGACGATGTGAACCGCGAGCGCCGCATCCGGCACGTCCGGATCGAAGGCCCAGCCAGCCACAGACAGTCGACCCGCTGACACCTGAATGAGATCGATCTGCGCGACGGGGCTGACCGAGGTCTCGGTCACACCCAGCGTCGCTACTGCCGGCGCACCCTCGGACTCTGCGCTCGCAGACGCAACCTCTTCGGTCGGCGGCGCGACCGTCTCGGTCTCCACGGTCGGCGCAATCCAATCGGCCTCAGGCACGGCGACCGAGGCGCCGCCGCTGATTGTCACCTTGGTTGACGGCAGATGGTAGTCGAGCCCGTGTCCATCGCGATAGAGCCCGGCGTTGATCACCAGCATGAGGCGACGACCGCTGATCGACTTCGTCCCGCTGGAGCCGGTCAGGGTGACCGTCGACTTGTCGACGCGATTCGAGATGCCAAGCGCTCCCGAAACCGTGATCGAAGAAAGCGTGCCGACATTGGTGTCGTTTGAACGACCGAACCAGCTCGACAGTTCAGCAGTGGAGTACTGACGGGTCCACTCGGACCACGGGTTGTCAATCAGATCCCACGGATCGTCCACGCCCGTCACCCAGGGACCGTTATAGGCAAACACCAGCGCGCCGTGCTCGGTGTGGCCACCGGTTGCCGCCGAGTAGTAGGCACGAATGGCTTCACCGTTGTGCAGAACGTACTGACCGACCGTGCGCTGGGCCGCCTCAACCCAGCTCTGGTCCCAGTCGTCATCCTGGGCGCCCCAGCCGATGTAGTGCTGATCTGTGGTGGATGCGCTGATGTCGTATTCCACACGCCACTCGGGCTGCGCTCGCCGATCAGCTGCCACGTTCTGGGCATAGGTACGAGCAGCAATGGCCTGAGCGGCGAGCGCCTCGTCCGGCCACGCCGCCGGCATTTCCGCGACGCCTTCGATATAGCGTTGCATCGACAGGTTTGACTCGACCACGCGCACCTGACCGTTCTTGATCGTGAGCTGCAGCTTGCCCCACATGTAGGAGTTGCCGTTTGACGAGAGGCTCACCGGCTCCGGAAAGCTGACGATTGCCGGCGACTCTTTCGTCACCGGCAGCCAGACATCGCCAACCTGCAGTCCACCGTCATGCACATGGACACGCATCGATGACCCTTCAGCGGTGGCGAACATATCCACTCCGTTGTGCGACACAGACATCCACCCTGTGCTGGAGAGTGTCACCTCGTTGCTGTCGCTCAGGTGAACACGGAGATCGTTCACTTCGCCTGCCACGGGACCGAGCACCGTGCTGCGGTAGTAGTGGGCAAGAATCTGTGCGTAGCTGTGGCCTTCGTCAGCCATAGCCTTCGCGCCGTACTGGGACATGCCCACACCGTGACCCCAACCGCCACCGGTGAAGGTCCACACATCAGGTGCCGGCTGGGCTCCCGCCGTGGTCACACCGCTTGACAGCGTCGCAACAGACGCTGCGATGAGCGCCACGATGGCGACAACTGCAACGGAGACGCGTCGATTCCCGACCGGTGTCGTCGTGGACATCGGTTCGGGGGAATACTGTTTGGACATTGTGACCTCGAAATCGAAGCCCCGACTCCGCCGCGCAGCGACTGCAACAGTAG